>Ga0134125_10007311_pt1 | contig 12462 bp, 10 predicted proteins | sample KB31751_FD_96464 | JGI IMG/M metagenome (GOLD analysis project Ga0134125, IMG submission 96464) | Terrestrial soil microbial communities with excess Nitrogen fertilizer from Kellogg Biological Station, Michigan, USA - KB3-175-1 | ecosystem: Environmental > Terrestrial > Soil > Unclassified ... | reverse complement strand
TGGTGATGTCGCGGTTAGCGCTGGCGCCGCGACTACTATCGGTGCTGCGGCGGCTGATGGTGCGGCGGCTGCGGCTGGCGGCGTTCCTACTGATGGTGCTGCGGCTGACGGTGCTGCGGCTGATGGCGCTGCGGCTGACGGTGCTGCGGCTGACGGTGCTGCGGCTGACGGTGCTGCGGCTGACGGTGCTGCGGCTGACGGTGCTGCGGCTGATGGCGCTGCGGCTGATGGCGCTGCGGCTGACGGCGCTGCGGCCGATAGTGCTGGGGCTGAGGGTCTTGCGACCGACGGTGCTGCCACCGCTGGCCGGGGGACGTCGGTGGGTGCCGCGGCGCTGGGCGCGAGGGTCGGGATCAGGGTGAGCGGCGGCACTGCTGGGGGTTCGACTGCAGCTGGCGCCGGGGCTGCTCTCGAGGCAGCGGCTGGCCTCGGCGGCGCTCCCGGCCGCTTTCTGGTGCTCTCACTTTCGCGCGCGCGGGCCTCGGAAGCGGCAGCCGGCGCGGGGGGCTTCGGCATCTGCAGCTGTTCGCCCGCAAGGAGGATCTTCTCCGGATCGATCAGGTCCTCGGAGGCGGGTTCTGCCGACGGCGGCGGCGACGCCCCAGCCGCACCCTTGCCAGAGCCACCGCGGCCGCCCACGGACGGCTCGCCGGGCGGCAGCGCGTCGATGGGGGCCTCCACCGGCAGATCGGCGAGATCGTATCCTGGGGCGTTCTCGTTGGGGCTGGCGGGTCTCATGGGCGAAAACGGACCAGATCTGGGGCCATCATGTAAGAGTGCGACCTCGGGGAATCCAAAGGTCGATCCTGCAACGGGCGCGCGAGCAAGCCAACGCGGCGGCTCACAGATCGGCACCTGCCCTTCCTTGAATCGTGACCCCGATCCCAGTTCACGCGTGCGGCAGCGAGATGCCGCACCGGTACTGCGTCACATTCCGTACCGGGCGCGTGAGCTAAATTGCGGCCACGATGAAGGTCCCCGAGCCGCTCGAGCACGAGAGCTTTCCTGATTCCGCGTACGCGCAGCAATTGCGCCGCGGTTTCCGGGATCTGCGCTTCGCACCGGACCTGGAGCGGATCTTCCAGGCCTTCCACTTGAACCGCTCGCGCACGCGCGTGCGATTCTTCCAGCTGGCGCTGGGCCTGCTCGCGATCGCCGCCGCCGTCAAACTCACCGTGTTGGAAGCGATGCCGTTGCGCGCCGTGGCGCTCGGCTGGCTTGGGCTCGTGATTCCCGCGTGCCTGGCGCTGATGTTGATTTCCTGGGGTCGCCTCTACGAGCGGCTGTATCTGCCCGTCTCGAGGGTCCTGCTTCCAGTCATCGCCATCGCGTCCGCGCTCGGAATTGCAGACCGGCGCATCACCGGTCATCCGGATCCTTTCTGCTTCTTGACGGCCTTCAGCATCGCGAGCTTCTTCGGCGGACAGCTCTTCCGGGAAGCGGCGCTCGTCAACACTCTCATGGTCGGAGCGCTCGGCCTTGCGCTGGCGCATGCCGGATGGCCTGCCGCCGACGTCGCTTATTACACGGCCGAGTTGATGATCACGACCGCTGTTGGCGCCTTCGTCTATCAGGGCGTAGAGCGGCAGATGCGCATGTCGTTTCTCGAGCGCGGACTGCTGAGCGAGATGGTGGCGCGCGATGGCCTCACCGGTCTGAAGAACCGCGGCGCGTTCGATGACGACTACGCGCGCCTCTGGCAACAGGCGATGCGCGACCGCCGTCCGCTCGCACTCCTTCTCATGGACGTCGATCACTTCAAGGCCTACAACGACCGGTATGGGCATCAGGCCGGCGATGCGGCGCTGCAGCGCGTGGCGCAGGTAGTGCAGCGCTTCGCACGCCGTCCGCTCGACATAGCCGCCCGTTACGGCGGCGAGGAATTCCTGGTGGCGCTCTATGACCTGGGCGCCGAGCACGTGCGTGAGATTGCGGAGGAGCTGCGGGAGAGCGTGCAGGCGCTGGCCATCCAGCATGACGACTCGCCCGCAGGCGTCGTGACCGCGAGCATCGGAGTGTCGATAGTGAGCCCCCGGCCCGGCCGCAGCGCCGAGGGCGCCCTGCAGCTCGCGGACGAAGCGCTCTACGCCGCCAAGAGGGGCGGCCGCAACGGCATCAGGGTGGTCGACTGCTACGGCGTCAACTACTCGACCGGCGCGTTCCGCCGCAGCGCGTGACGCTCGAGGAAGTGCTCGACCTTGTCACGGTAGGTACGTGAGAGCTTGAGCTCCTGACCGGCTTCCAGGGTGAGGAAGTACTCTCCGTTCATGTGCGCCCGCAGGCTCTTGACGAAGCGCAGATTGACGATCGTCGAGCGGTGCACGCGCTGGAACAGCCGCGGATCGAGGATTTCCTCCAGCTCCTTCATCGTGCCCCTGAGGATATGGGTGTCGCCCTCGGCGTGCACACACATGTAGTCGCCCGCGGCATCGATCCACTGAATCGCCGGGATCGGCACTCGGACGGTCTTGCGGCCCTGGCGGATCGGCAGCACCTGGGGTTGGCGCACGCCGAGCGCTGCCGTACCGCGCTCCAGCAGCTCCTCCAGCCCGATCTCCCCGGCGCCGGTGATCTCCGCCACGATCTCCATCAGCCGGTCACGCTGATCGGCGGCGCTGCGCTCGACAGCGCTCTGCCGCACCCGCTCCAGCGTCGCATCGAATCTGCGGTCGTCGATGGGCTTCAGAAGATAATCGATCGCGCGCGCTTCGAATGCCCGCACAGCGTACTGATCGTAGGCGGTTACGAAGACGACCAGCGGCAACACGTCCCGGGGAAGGTGCGCCAGTACGTCGAATCCGGAAAGGCCGGGCATCTGCACGTCGAGAAACACGAGGTCGGGCCGCTCCCGCTGCAGCGTACTCACGGCCTCGCGGCCGTTGCTGCACTCAGCCACGATCTCGAACTCGGGTGCCTCGTGCAGGCGCAGCGCAATGCCGCGCCGCGAGAGTACCTCGTCGTCGACTATCGCAGTGCGGATCCTCACGCGCTCACGCCCTGGGGGATGCGCACCGGGCGCGGGTACCGCGACTCGGCAGCACGCGGCGCAGCTTCTTCTCGGGCGGCAGTCTCGAAGGGCAGTGCCATCTCGACCCTCAGGCCCGGGCGGTTGTTGAGGACGGCGAAGCGGTAGTTGTCGCCGTAAAGCACGGCCAGGCGCTCACGCGTGTTGCGCAGTCCTACTCCGCCGCGCCGCTCCGACGGCCGGGAGCCATCCCCGAGGCCCGGACCATCGTCGACTACGCTGACTTCCAACATTGCACCGCGGGCACGGCCTTCGATGCGCACCATGCCTCCCTCCTCGCGCGGAGAAACGGCATATTTCAGGGCGTTCTCGAGAATCGGCTGCAGCAGAAGGCTCGGCACCAGCCCATCGAGCGCCGCGCCCTCGATCGCATACTCCAGCCGCAGGCGCTCGCCGAAGCGCAGGCGCTCGGTGCCGAGGTAGAGGTCGAGCGCCTCGATTTCCTGGCGCAGCGTCACCCGTTTCATCGGGTCCTGATCGAGCGTGTAGCGCAGGAACTCCGACAGGCGCATGACCGCGTGGTTGGCGGTGCGGTTCTGGTTGTCGAGGATGAGGGTGGAGATGGCGTTGAGGGTGTTGAACAGGAAGTGCGGGTTCAGCTGGTAACGCAGCATCTTCAGCTGCGCTTCCTGCGCCAGGGTCACCGCCTTGAGCACCGCTTCCTGCTGTTGCTGCTTCGATTCGTAGTACTTGATGCCGAAGTAGAGCGCGCTCCAACAGAGCAGCAGGTAAGTCGAGATGAGTGCTCCCTCGAAAAGGTCGAACGGTGAGTTGAAGGGGTGCTTCGGATCGATGAAGTGCTGGCACGCAATGTTGATGACTATGCGCAGCGCCAGCGCCGTGACATACGAGGTGGCGAGCACGACCGGAATGACCCAGCGCTCCCCTCGGCCCCACACGGTGCGGTAGACGTAGCGCATGGGCATAGACAGGACGAAACCCGCCGCTGCCGCGATGGCGATCACCGGCCCGATGCCGGCGGGCTGCTTATAGAAAAGAAAGCCGAAGTAAACCGTCAGTCCGTACGCCAGCCAGCCGGCGGCGTGCAGGGACCAAAAGCGGACGTTGCGGCTGGAGCGCAGTTGCGAAAGCATGAGCATGATTACCGTGTTCCCCCACGGACCATCATACGCAGAAGAAATTCCCAAGGAAAATCAGCATGAAAGGGCCGCCGGAACCGGCCCCGGGGAGAATCTCAGGAAGCAGACCCGAGGAGCGTCTCCAGCGGCTGCTGCCGGGCCAGCATCGGGCCCTGGGCGAAGTCGCAGCCGACCGCGGTCAGCCACTGCAGCGCTGCCTGCGAGTCCACCTGCTGGGCAGCGCAGTGCATGCCCAGCACCTTCACGGCCTGGACGACCGCCACCACCATGGCCTGGGACAGCTTGTCGCGCAGAGCACTGCTGGTCAGCCTGGCGTCGATTTTCACGAGCCGCAGCGCCTTGGAGCGCAGCAGGGGTACAACCGCGGAATCGAAGGAGAAATCGTCGATGACGACGAAGCAGCCAAGCTTGTCGCAACCCGCCATGAAGCGCTCCACCTGCGCGCGACGCTGGGTGCAGAGCGGCTCGGCGATCTCGAAGCCCACGGTATCGGGAGCGATGCCGTTGCTCTGCAGCCCCGCCGCCACCTGTTTGAGGAACCCGTCGTCTTCGAGGGTGGCGATGGAGAGATTCAGCGTGAAGCTGGCCGGCTCCACCGTCCAGGCAGCGCGGTGGTTGCCCAGCCATGCGAGCAGCCGCTGCATCGCCAGAGAGTCGAGCACCGCCGGGTCGCGCAGCTCCCGCGATGTGCCGGCCGGCAGCACTTCGAACCGCCGCGTGCGCCCGCCGGAGCGCAGCTTCACGAAGGGGAGCATCTCCAGAGTGACCAGGGCCGGGTCGAGCGCAAGCGCGCGTGCGGCGCCTGTCGAGGCCGGGCTGGCAAGATTCCTGGCGCTGCCGGTATCGGCGGGCGAGCTCTGCTTGAGCGCCCGGCCGCTGGCCGTATCGGCGGGTGCGGGCTGCGCGGCAGCGCGCGCAGTGCCGGTGTCTGCCGGCTGAGCCGCTGCACGCGCAGTACCGGTGTCTGCCGGGGCAGGTCTCTTGAGCGCCTGAGACGTGTCTGAATCGGCCGGTGAGGCATGGCCGTTCGTGCGTGAACGACCGTTGGATATCGCGGCAGGCTGAGCGGGCGCTGATGCTGAAGCCGACGCTGGCGCTGGCGCTGCCGCTGATGCCGCCGTCGGCGGGAGCGCCGGCGAGCTGCCCGTGACTGCCGCCGCTTGGCGTGCGGGCGTCAGGATCGGCGCATCGGTCAGCTCGAACTCCAGTATGTCGTTCACCGCTCTCGGGGAGAGCTCATCGTCGGTCTTGGCGGCGGACCGCGTTCGCGCCGGCGCGGGTGCCGCGACCGGCGGCGGCTCGGGCGCGGCGGCGGGCATATCCGCAGGGGCAAGCGAAAGAACGAGTGCCGTCGGATCGGCATCGGGTTTGCGCGGGCCCGCCGGCCGCAAAAGCACGGCGAGCTTTTGCATGACCGTGCGCGTGGGGGCCGACATGATGCGGTCCATGAGGCCCTCACCGCCTGACTTGAGGTCGGCAAGGATCATCGCCAGCCCGACGAGATGTCCCTGCGGCGCACGCACGGCGAGGAATGCTGCGATGCGTCCGTCTTCCAGCTTATTTTCGCAGCAGTGCTTGCTGGCGGCGCCGGTGAGTGTCTCCAGTGCTTCGAGGACCAGGGAATGCTCATCCGGACCGAGCGCGCCCTCGCTCAGCCAGAGGACATTGCCCTGACTGTCATAAATCGAGACGGAGTGGAGCCGCAGCGGCGGCAGCGCCGCGCGCAGTTGCCAACCCAGAGCCTCTGCGGTTGTCGACTCCCCGCCGGCCGCGGGGGAGCTGACAGGCGGCCGGGCCGAGAGTGCGTTCTGTGGCGGCAAGACATTCCCCATCGCGACTGCGTTTCCCGTGTGCTTTTAGAGTGACAGCATACTCCCGGCGCCGCCGTGAAGTGTGTCTAGTTCGCGCGGGCGACCCGTGCCTTTCAGCGAGCGTCCGCGCACGAATATGCGGCCCGGGGCCCTGCCGCCCGTGGATTGCCGGTGGCACGGCCCTGACATAAGACGCGTGCGACGCCTGAAAACCAGCGTCAGGCGCTTTGACTAAATCCGGGCCCCCTGCCCGTGAGGAAGTCGTTCTTGCCGATCTCGACGCCGGCGTGGCGCAGAATTGCGTACGCCGTCGTGACGTGGAAGTACACGTTTGGTATGACCCAGCGGACCAGGTAGTCGAGGCCCTTGAACTCCAGGGTGCGATCGCGCAGCGGCACCTTGATGATGCGATCCTCCGAGCCCTCGAGCGCACCCGCCGGAACACCCTTGATGAAATCGATCGTGCGCGCGATGCGAGCGCGCAGCTCCTCGAACGTCTGCTCCTTGTCCTCGAACTTCGGCGCCTCCACTCCGGCGAGACGCGACACGCCGAACTTGCTCATATCCGATGCGATCTGCACCTGGCGAGTCAGCGGAAACATGTCGGGCGCGATGCGCGCGGCGAGCAGCAGAGCGGGATCGTACTTGCGGGCGACAGCGTGCGCGTGGCCCTTGTGCAGCAAGTGCGACAGGTTCGCGAGGCTGTTGGCGAGGAGATCGACGGAGACGGCTTGGACGGAAATCTTCATTGGCTTCCCCCGGAAAGGTGGCAGAGACTGCTGGCCGCTACATCTTAATAGCCCGAAACGCTGGCGTGCGTGCCCCTCGGGTGAAACAATAGGGTCCCACTTTCGAGGGATTGCACCCGGCGTGAGTCATCTCTGGGCACCCGCACAACTGGCCGTCCTGGCCAAGGTCGTGGACCTCAATGGGTTCTCTTCGGCGGCGCGCTCGCTCGGCGTCCCCAAGGCGGCGGTGAGCCGGGCGATTGCCGATCTCGAGCAGGCATTGGGCGTACGGCTCCTGGAACGCACGACCCGGCGTCTGTCGCTCACCGCGGCCGGACGCCTTCTGTACCCGCACGCCAGGCGTGTAACTGAGGAATGCGATGCCGCGCGCGCAGCGATCGCGAAGCTGCACGCACCAGCGACCGGACCGCTTCGCATCGCTTCGGATCCGATATACGGGCGGCTGCTCCTGACCCCTCTCGTGCCCCGTTTTCTCGAGAGCTTTCCGGATATTCCGCTGGAGGTCGCGCTCGATGCAGTCGGCACGGAAGGGAGCTGGGATGTCGCAATCTGTGCGCGGCCCTCGGACGATGCCGCGATTGCGCATCGCTCCCTCGGAGCACCGCCGGCGGTGCTTTGCGCGACGCCCGGTTACCTCGAGCGGCGCGGCACGCCTGGAAGGCCGGAGGATCTTCGCGGGCACGACCTGCTGACGCCGGAGCCCGCGGAGCTGCCGGAGTTTCGGCTGCTGCTGAGTCGCGGCGCGCAACGCGCGGAAGTGGCGGTATCGCCCAAGCTGGCGGTTGCCGACCCCGCCGTGCTGCACGCAGCGGCGGCCGCAGGGCTCGGCATCGGCCTGCTGCCCGCCTTTCTTTGCCGGCAGGGCCTGGCTACCGGCCGACTGAAGGCCGTGCTGCCGGAATGGACTGCGCCGCCCGCCACCACTCTGCATGCCCTCTATCCGACGGCCCTGCAGGCCGATACGCGCGTACAGCGCTTCGTCGAATTCCTCGCCGCGAGCATCGTGCCGGCGCTGGCCGAGCCCTGAAATCCTACCCGCCGGCAGACAGGTTACCGGCCAGTAGGATTGCGCCCGCGCGGCGGCTACACTAGGGCTCGATCGGGCCCGTCAACGGGCTCTCATGCTCGCCGGAGACGATTCATGTATCGCGCGCCGCTCGAGGAATTGCGTTTCGTGCTGGAGGAGCTCCTCGGCACCGGACAGCTCGCCGCCTGCCCTGCTCTCGCCGACTACAGCGACGAAGTCGGTGCGTCGATTCTGGAGGAGGCGGGCCGCTTCGCCGAGACCGTCCTCGATCCACTCAACCGCCCCGGTGATCGCGAAGGCGCGCACTGGACGCCGGAGGGCGTGACCACACCGAAAGGCTTCAAGGAAGCGTACCGGCAGTTCGTAAGCGGCGGCTGGCAGCAACTGGGGACAGACCCGCAATACGGCGGCCAACGTGTGCCGCAGTCCGTGAGCAGCGCCGTACAGGAGATCTGGGGCGCGTCGAACCTCTCCTTCGAGCTCTGTCCGATGCTGACCCACGGCGCGGTGCACGCGCTCGAGCTCTGCGCCTCCGACGCGCAGAAGCGGCTTTTCGTGCCCAAGCTGGCGAGCGGCGAGTGGACCGGCACCATGGTGTTGACGGAGCCGCAGGCCGGCTCCGACCTCGGGCAGGTGCGCACGCGCGCCGTGAAGGAAGGCGATCACTACCGGCTCTTCGGGCAGAAGATCTTCATCACCTGGGGCGAGCACGATTACACCGACAACATCATTCATATGGTGCTGGCGAGAATCGAAGGTGCACCGGCGGGCGTGAAGGGCATATCGCTCTTCGTCGTGCCGAAGGTGCTGGTCAATGCCGATGGCTCTCTCGGTGGGCCCAACGAGGTCCGCTGCGTATCCATCGAGCACAAGCTCGGAATCCATGCGAGCCCGACCTGCGTCATGCAGTTCGGCCAGGAACGCGGCTCGGCCGGCTACCTCGTGGGGGAGCCGAATCGCGGCCTCGAGTACATGTTCGTCATGATGAATACGGCGCGCCTGGGCGTAGGCGTGCAGAGCTATGCCGTCGGCGAGCGCGCTTTCCAACAGGCCGCGGAATATGCGCGCACGCGCCTGCAGGGCAAGCCTCCCGGCGCAGGCGGCTCGGAACGGCTGCCCATCATCCATCATCCGGACGTGAGGCGGATGCTGTTGACGATGAAGTCGAGCACCGACGCGTCGCGGGCGCTCTCATTCTATGCCGGGCAGCAGCTCGATCTCGCCGCCTACCACTCGGATGCCGCGGTCCGGGCCGCCGCCCAGGCTCGTGGCGACCTGCTGATTCCGATCGTGAAGGGTTGGAGCACCGAAACGGCCAACGAAGTCGCCGCCATCGGTGTGCAGGTTCACGGCGGCATGGGCTTCGTCGAGGAAACGGGCGCTGCGCAGTACGTGCGCGACGTGCGCATCACCACGATCTATGAGGGGACCACCGGCATTCAGGCGAACGATCTGATCGGCCGCAAGATCGGCCGCGATCGTGGCGCGGCGGTGAGTGCACTCATCGCCGATATGTACCGCGAGCTTCAGGCGTTGGAGCCTCGCGGCGACGCGGCGCGGGAGACCCGCGATGCGGCGCTGCAGGGAGTCGGCCTGCTGGAGTCTGCGACCCGTTCTCTCGTCGGCAACATCGCAGCCGCGCCGGAACGCGCGCTGGCCGTATCGGTGCCTTACCTCAAGCTCTGCGGGCTGGTGATGGGCGGCTGGCTGCTCGCCAAGTCAGCCGCAATTGCTGCCGCGGGGCGCGGCGCTGCAGGGAAGGATTTCTATCAGTCGAAGATCCGCACCGCGCACTTCTATGCGAAGCACGTGTTCCCGCAGGCAATGGGGCTGGCGAAGGTCGTCGAAGAGGGGGCCGCGAGCGTGGTGGAGGCCGAGCAGGCGGGCATTTGATCGGCTTTGCTCGATTTCGGCCTCTGAGGGCGAGGAAGATCAGCAGTTCGACAAACAGACCGAACATCAGCAGCGCAGTGCTGGCGGCCAAAAATAGCGGCGAGCACACGACGTCCTCTGTATGCGCAACACGCGCGCCGTGCACTCCCCGGTACGAAGAAATACGGAACCCAAAGGGCAATTATTGAGACGATCGAGCTCAAGAAGCTTATAGGGTTGCTCATGATCGGATGCCGCACCTCAATCATCAGCCGCTTGCCGCGCGGAAAGCGTCGGGAGCCATACTCTCCAGTTCGCGCCTGGACAAAGCCGAGAACTTTCGCAGTCGCCTCTGGATAGCTGAGAACCCTATTCCCAATAGAGCGAATGGGTAAAGCGGCGCACAAAGCATGGCGCTGTTTACCGCGATCGCCCATGCAATCAGGTAAACCGATCGACGCCGAACGTTCTGGGCCTGCGGGATATTGCAGTCGTCGAGAATCCTGGCGCGAGCGTCCACGCCCCTCCTGAACTCCCGATCTCTCCGATACCGGAACTCGGCAGCGACAATGGTGACGACATCGTAGCAATGGAGCATCAAGATCATCGTATCGATGGAGTCTCGCAGATAGGTGTAATGCGGATCATCGAATCGATCGCCGCAATCCGCTTTCAACGCATGCAGCTCGTCACGGAGCGCGGAGAGCTTGCATCTCAGACTCAGTCGCCACGAGGGCGCGAGTATGAACTCATATATGAAGTGCGCGAGCGCGAGCAAGAACAATAGTTCCAGCATAACGATCATCTTCTTCTCCTACCCGCTTCGATCCGGCCATCCGATTGATGTCCACTGCGCTGCTCAGTCAATCGCTTGATCTCCACCATCATCTGTCGCTGCTGTCGTTTGCTGTGAAGGCCCCACCCGAGCGCAATCACTATAGAGAGAGCATATCCTCCATACTCGTGTGCTTCCGCGGCGTCCAGGAGGCGAAATACGAGTCGACTGAGATCCGCCGGTGACATGCGCAGAACCGCGATGAATACAATCACGCCGATGATCGCGACCGGAAACTGACCCTTATGCAGCGATGCGACGAGAACATCTCGTAGCATGTGAGAGAAGGTCATCCCTCTCCTGTTGCTATCCAATGCCCTCTCCTCCGGCAATACTGGCAGCGCCCAGCCGAATGCTAAAAAGCAAAAGCCGCCTCGCAGGTGCGGGGCGAAACCCGCCAACATGGCACCTGCTGGGCGGCCGTTATGCATCGCAGTTTGCGCTGAGGATGGACGGATTACAAGAGGACTCCTGCAACTTAACGTCTGACGCTGCGTATGGGATTGCACGTGTTAGCGTACGTGACCCCAGACGTCCTTGGAGTGGTCAGCTGTGACTTGTCATCTCGACGTATCCAACTCGTGTCGAGCGTGGCAGGATCGGAAGGCCGTCCGCACGCAATCCCTCGACGTGAAAGCGCACTGCCTCGAAAATGGCGGTCTCGGCTTCCGCTACCGTTTTCCCTGTTGCTATGCAGCCGGGTAAATCGGGAACATAGGCTGAGAAATTGGTGTCAGCCGACTCAATTACGACCGCATAACGCATGGGACTGTGCTGTATGATCGGATCTTTCAAGCGCCGGTAGTAAAGTGTCGACTCATGCAGGCGAGCGCGCAAGATCCTGGGCATCAACCCAGACAGTATCGGCTCTCTGCGGGAGTCGTCGTCGTCCGCGATAGTCCGGCTCAGTGGCGCTTCCTGATGCTGCGGGCTTATCGGAATTGGGATTTTCCCAAGGGAATGGTGGAGCCGGGCGAAGATCGACTGGCCGCTGCCCGGCGCGAGGTGCGGGAGGAGACGTTGATCGAGGACTTGGAATTCAAGTGGGGCGAGGTCTTTAAGGAAACGGAGCCCTACGGGAATCGGAAGATCGCCCGATATTATCTGGCGGCGACGCGTACGGAGAAGATCAGTCTGCCGGTCAACCCGGAGCTTGGACGGCCGGAGCATAACGAGTGGCGGTGGGTCGATCGGGATGCGGCCCTATCACTGGCTTCTCCGAGGCTGCAGCTCGTCATCCGATGGGCCGCGGAGATCCTGGGGGTCGAATGAGCGGGGAGAGTCGGCCGGAAAGTCGGCGGCAAACTTGTTGGGACGGGCGGCAGGAAGCTCAGGCGAGTCGCGTCGCGATTTTACTTGCGCTGGTTGCGCTGAGCTGCGTGTCTCTCAATGCCGCTACGGCCGCCGTTGTGTCGAAACGTCCGGAAATGCGACAGGCCGGCGCCGTCGCTGACACGCGTATTACCGTAACAGATGATTTTGGACGTGAGGTCACCGTCCGTCATCCACCTCTACGGATCGTGAGTTTGGCCCCCGGGGCGACCGCAACCCTCCTGGCCGCCGGCGCGGGCAGCCAACTTATCGCGACCATCGAATATTCGGGACAGCCGGCCTCGGAAAGGGAGCTGCCCAAGATAGGAAGCGTCGATGCGATCGACATTGAGCGGCTGATCGCCTTGAGGCCGGACGTGGTCGTGGTCTGGCCGGATGGCAACAACCCGGCCCAGATCGCGACCATTGAGCGTTTGGGCATCCCGGTCTACCGCCAGGAGGCGGTCACCCTGGACGGCATCGGGGAGTCCCTCCGCAGGCTGGGAAGGCTGGCCGGGACGGGCAGCGTGGCCGATCAGAAGGCCAGGGCGCTCGCGGCAACGCTCGCGTCTCTGCGCAGGGAGTACTCGGCCGTTAGTCATCCGCCCACGGTCCTCCTGGAAGTCTGGGACCGGCCCCTTTATACGGTGGGTGGCAAAGAGCTGATGAGCGATGCGGTCGGCGTTTGCGGGGCTCGCAACGTGTTTGCAGATCTCCCGGAGCGCGCGCCCG
>Ga0134125_10007310_pt1 | contig 12464 bp, 12 predicted proteins | sample KB31751_FD_96464 | JGI IMG/M metagenome (GOLD analysis project Ga0134125, IMG submission 96464) | Terrestrial soil microbial communities with excess Nitrogen fertilizer from Kellogg Biological Station, Michigan, USA - KB3-175-1 | ecosystem: Environmental > Terrestrial > Soil > Unclassified ... | reverse complement strand
CGTCGATCGTCAACTGGCGACGATCTGGAACGCCTCGCAGGAGGACGTTCGCCGCGTCCGCAAGGAGTTCGGCATCATCGCCGTGTTCAAATCGGTGGACACCTGCGCCGCCGAATTCGAAGCGTACACGCCGTATTACTACAGCACCTATGAAGCGCCGATCGCAAGCCCGGGGACGGCCGTCCCTGAGCTTCTTGCCGAAGACGAAATCCGTCCCTTCTCCGGCAAGCCGCGCATCATGATCCTGGGCGGCGGGCCCAATCGCATCGGTCAGGGAATCGAGTTCGATTACTGCTGCGTGCAGGCCGCCTTCGCGCTTCGCAAGGCCGGCTACGAAGTCATCATGGTTAACTCCAACCCCGAGACCGTGAGCACCGATTACGACACGTCGGACCATCTGTTCTTCGAACCGCTCACCGTCGAAGACGTGCTGAACATTTACGAGCGGATGCAGCCGGAAGGGGTGATCGTGCAGTTCGGCGGGCAGACGCCTCTCAACCTGGCGAAGCCGCTGGAGAACGCCGGCGTGCCGATCATCGGCACCAGCGTCGATTCCATCGACATTGCCGAGAACCGCAAGCGCTTTGCGGGACTCGTCGAGGAGCTCGGCCTTCGCCAGCCGGCCAACGGCACCGCGGTGGATGTGCCCACGGCCTTGCACATGGCCCGCAAGATCGGCTTCCCGGTGCTGGTGCGGCCGAGCTTCGTCCTTGGCGGCCGCGACATGAAAATCGTCTATACCGAGGACGCCCTCGTCAAATACATGGAGCGTTCGCTCGAAGTCTCGGCGACCCGGCCCGTGCTCATCGACCAGTTCCTCGAGAACGCCACCGAAGTCGATGTCGATTGCCTGTCGGACGGCAGCCGCACCGTGATCGGCGGTGTGATGCAGCACATCGAGGAGGCCGGCATCCATTCCGGCGACTCGGCCTGCGTCATCCCGCCGCACAGCTTGCCCGCCGCGGTCATCGACGAAATCAAGGAGCAAACGCGCAAGCTCGCCGCCGCCCTCAACGTCAAAGGTCTGATGAACATTCAGTTCGCGGTGCAGGCGTCCGGGGTCGAATCGACCGTCTATATCTTGGAAGCGAATCCGCGGGCGAGCCGCACGGTGCCGTTCGTTTCCAAGGCGACCGGGGTGCCGCTCGCCCGGCTCGCCGCCCTCGTTATGGCCGGCAAAACACTCGACGAACTGGGCGTCGAGGACGAAGTCGTGCCGACGCATTACTCAGTTAAGGAAAGCGTTTTCCCGTTCAACAAGTTCCCCGGCGTGGACATTCTGCTCGGGCCGGAGATGAAATCTACCGGCGAAGTGATGGGCATCGACGACAGTTTCCCCATGGCGTTCGCCAAGTCGCAGATGGCGGCGAGCGCGCCGCTGCCGGCTTCCGGCACGGTGTTCATCTCCGTGGCCGATCGCGATAAGGAAGGGGTGCTGCCCGTTGCCCGGAGCTTCATGGAAATGGGATATCGCCTGCTGGCGACGCGCGGCACCGCCAAGTTCCTGGGCGATCGCGGCATTGCTGTCGACGATGTGCCCAAGCTGGCCGAGGGGCGGCCGAACCTGCTCGATCGCATGAAGAACGGCGAAGTGGCGCTCATCGTGAACACGCCGAGCGGCCGGGGGAGTTTCTCGGATGAATCGCGGATTCGCGCCGCGGCGGTCGCCAACCGCGTCACCTGCATCACCACGCTTTCGGCCGCCCAGGCCGCCGTTGAAGCCTGTCGGGCGCTCCGCGAACAGGAACTTACCGTCGTCGCCTTGCAAGACCGCTTTCCGGCCTAGCGTTTCGCACGCGCCAACAGTCGGGTAAAGTATTGGTGTGATCGTGGTTTCTCGAACGATGGCTCTCGGTGTGAACTTTGTGCCTTTATGGCGATTCGACGCGAAAGAGAAATGACCACTTTGCAGGTCGCTCAGATCGTTCCGTGCACCGAGGCGGAGGGGCCGGGGAAGCGGTTCGCCGTCTGGTTCCAGGGATGCCCGCTGCGCTGCCCCGGTTGCTGCAACCCGGAGTTTCTTCCCTTTTCCGGCGGCGAGTCGCGGCCGTTGGCGGTGGTGGCGGCCGAGATGCTGAGAAGTCAAGAAGCATCGGGAATTGAAGGAATCACATTGCTCGGCGGGGAGCCGTTCGCCCATGCGGCCGGCGCGGCGGCACTGGCGCGCTTCGCCCGCGAAAATGGCCTCAGCGTCATGGTCTTCTCCGGGTACGCGCTCGCCGAACTTCAAGCGATGCCGCCGGCCACCGAGCTTCTCGCGGCGACGGACATCCTCGTCGATGGCCCGTATCGGCGCGATCAACCGGATGCGTCGCGCCGCTGGATCGGTTCCACCAACCAACAGATTCACTTCCTCACCGATCGATACGGGTTCGACGACCAGTGGCGGCAGCGCAACACGCTGGAGATTCGCGTCCGCGGCAACGAGGTACACGTCAATGGCTTTCCCGCCAAGGATGCAGTAGGCTTGTGGAAAGGATGGAAGCGAAAAACGATCCCAGGTTCGCCACCGCGATGACTCACAACGACGCCGATCCCTCCAGGAAAGCCGTCTCGAAGTTCGAGGAGAGTCTACTTGCCGTTCTCCAGTTCTTCCTCGATCCTCACCACGCGCGGTTCCCCAAACAGCCTCGGCGCGATGGCGATGGTTCCGGAACTGGCGGCGGGCATCACTTTCCTTCCAAGGAGAAGGAACTGCAGGTCATTCGCAACGGCATCGCGCGGCCGCCTTGCCTCAGTCGAGCTTCGGTGGATTTGATCGAAGATACCCTGGCGAAAGGCTGCATACTTTTCCTCGTTCTCGAAGGCGGTTGGCGGAGCGATCGCTTCCTCCATGCTGGCCAACCGCAGCGCGGCCGCGTCTGGGAACGCGAACCGCTGGTAGAACGCACGCTCGCGTTTTCCAGCCACGTCATCGAATTCCTCTTGTGGGCCACCGCCGAGAAAGTGCACGAGACCAATGCCCCGTGGGACGCACCGCCGGAGCGACTCACGCCGGCCGACGAACTCTTCTTCTGGCTGGCGTTCGATGCCTGTCGAACCGACCCGGACCTGATCGCCGTGCTCCGCCGCAAGAACGCCTTCCGCGCCAACCCGCTCTGCTGGATCTCATTCCCCGCGGACATTGCCGACGACAACGGCGCGGCATCCCCCGATTTCGCTCCGGTGATGCATGGACTCCGGTCGATCATTCTGGCATGCTTGCAGCAACATCTCCTCAAAAGGTGGATTCAAAGCGAAGGCAAAAAGTGCAATACGAGCGACTGGACGAAGCTGCGTCAGCAAGGGCGGGCGGAGTTCGCGGCTCTGCAGGCATTCCTGGGGGCAGCGGCCGCGGCCGGGCGAATGGACCTGGCCCGCTTCGTACTGGGAACCAATGCCGCACTCTTCCAGGGCGATCTCACCCCGGCCTTCTGGACCGGAGGGCTGCAAGGGAGCGGCCCGGCGCGGCTCGCCGATCGCCTCGATACGCAGCGATCGGCGCTGGCCGTGCCGCGGCAAATGGCTGTCCTGGAGCAATGGCAAGAGCGGGCGCGGTCGATCGGCTACTTCGACGACGATTATGCCGCTAGCCAGATGTGGAAGCAGGAGTGGGAAGCCGTGGACGGCGACACGATCGCGCGCCGCGCTCATGCCGCGGTTCAGATGCTCGAGCCACTGCGAACGTCGGCCGCGTCGGAACCCGTCGAGCCTCAAGCGCAATAAGGAGATCGTTATGAGCCGTGCTTATCGCATTAGCATGAAAGAATCCGACACCCGCTGCCTGAAGGCCGGCGACGAGATCGGCACCCAGTTGGAAATCCTCGACATCCTGCCCCCTGAAGACATGGCCACGCTGCTGCGGGAAGAACTCGAGAAGCGCGGCTTCGCCGAGCAGGACGACGGCACGATGGCGCGGAGCGACGGCGCCGTCACGGTGACGGTCGACCCCTGTTCGGGGGAAGTGACGGTGAAGGCGCAAGCCGAGGAGACGGTGAGCCAGGAGGCGCGCCGCGAGGCCAGCGGCTTCAACGACGTCGGCCCCAACGAGGGCAGCCTCCGCGAACGCGTCAAGGAGCAACTGAAGCAGGACTTGAACAAGAAGTTCGAGCAGGAACAATCGCGGCTGCAAAACGAAGCCACGGAGAAGCTGGAGAAGCACTTGCAGAAGATTCAGCCCGAGATTTCGGAGATCGTGAACAAGGTGACGCGCGACGCGTTGAAGGAAAAGGCGCAACAATTGGGAACGGTGAAGGAAATCGCCGAGGATCCGGAGACCGGCTCACTGACCATTAAGCTGGAAGTGTGAGGATTAGCCACATGGAAGCCAGCGACGACTCGGTCGCTGACGTGAGCGACCGGAGTGTTCAAGCGCTCCGGTCGCTCACGCTCCCGGCTCGCCAGTTCACCCCATTCGCCAGGAGGTGCCCGACGGGCGATCCTCGACGATTACTCCGAACGATTCCAGTTGCTGGCGGACCTTCGTGGCCTGCTCGTAAAGCATCGCCTTGACGGGGTCGTCCTTGGCGGCGATCTTCTTGGCCTCGGCCCGGAGCGTGGTGCGTAGGTCGACGATCATCTGGATTAAACGGCCCGTCAGTTCGCTGCCGCCGGCGGCCACTGGGGGCGGGACCGCGAACGTCAGCCCGAGGATGTCGGCGAATTCCTTGACCAGCACCGCTCCTTCGCGGAACTCGGCCCTGATGCCGGCATCCGCGGCGGCCGGATCCTCGAGCTTGCCGCGATCGGCCAGCTTGTTCAACACCGTCACCAGTTCGAAGAGAATGCCCACCGCGCCGCCGGTGTTGAAATCGTCGTCCATGTGCTGGCTGAAACGGCGGATGAAGGTGGCTTGATCCATGGTGGCGGTCGGTCGCGAGCCGGTGACGGGTGTCGGCAGATCGAGCTTGGAGAACTCGGTTCCCACCACGCGCTTGACCCGCTCGGCGAAGCGGACGAACGTGTCGTGGGCCGCCTTGGCCGCGAGCATTCCGCTCGGCAGCAGCTTCGCAGCGTCCCAATCCCCCATGTCGATCGGCGAGCGGTAATGCGTACTGAGCAGGAAGAAGCGCATGGCGTCGCCGCTCATGTGCGGCACGGCATCCGCGACATTCACCACATTGCCCACGGAGCCAGCCATCTTCGCCGAGCCCATTTTCAATAGGCCGTTGTGCATCCAGATGCGGGCGAATTCCTTCCCCGTGGCGGATTCGCTCTGGGCCAGTTCGTTCTCGTGGTGAGGGAACTGGAGATCGAGGCCGCCGCCGTGAATGTCGATGGTGTCGCCGAGTAATTTGGTGGCCATCGCGGAGCACTCGATGTGCCAGCCGGGTCGTCCCGGCCCCCACGGCGACTCCCACGTCACTTCCTTCGGTTCGCCCGGCTTGGCCCCTTTCCACAGGGCGAAGTCGCCGGGGTTCCGCTTCTTGTCGCTGACCTCGATGCGCGAGCCGGCTTCCAGTTGTTCCGGGTCGCGGTTGCACAGCTTGCCGTAATCCGGATCTTTCGAAACATCGAAGTAGACATCGCCGCCCGCGGGATAGGCGTGCCCCTTGTCGATGAGCTTGCCGATCATTGCTTTCATGGTGTCGATGTGTTCGGTGGCTTTTGGGAACTTGTCGATGCCCGTCACGTTGAGCGTCTTGAGGCAGGCGTGGTAATCGGCGGTCATCTTCTCGGCGAGCGCGGGAACGGTCGTGTTCAGTTCCGCCGCCCGCTTGATGAGCTTGTCGTCCACATCGGTAATGTTGACGACCCACTCCACCTTGTAGCCGAGGTAAGTGAGGTAGCGTTTGATGGTGTCGAAGATGACCGGGCCGACCATGTGGCCGATGTGGCTGGGCTTATAGACCGTCGGTCCGCACACGTACATGGTGACGGCGTCGCCGGGCTTCTTGGGGAACGGTTCTTTTTTGCGCGACAGCGTGCTGTAAACTTGCAGGGGCATGGAAATCCTTTCGATAATCGCGAACCCGCGCTCCCCATTGGGTCGCGGTGAGAGGCAGTCAGGAAAGCAACGACATCGAGCCGGCCGCCTTTCTGACCCTCTCCCCGTTGGGGAGAGGGTGGTTTGCGAGCGCAGCGAGCAAACCGGGTGAGGGCAGAATTCGCGTAACAAGACCCCTCACCCGCCATCTCGCTTGCGCGAGATGGCGGCCTCTCCCCAACGGGGAGAGGCGTGGGGCTGGTTGGCTCGGTGCCGTTACCTTTCTGACTGCCGGCAAGCCATCAAGCGTGGCTCCGCACTCCCCGTTGGGTCGCGGCTAATCGAGGCGTTCGATCAGTACAACGGCGTGGCAACCGATGGCTTCGCCGCGGCCGATGTGGCCGACCGATTCACCGGTCTTCGCCTTTACACTCACGCAATCCGCGGCGACTCCAATCAGTTCCGCCAACTTCGCCTTGATGGCTGCCTTCACCGGGCCCAGCTTCGGCTCCTGAGCGAAGATGGTGACATCGAGATTCACGATTCGCCAGCCGCCTCGCTTTAACCGATCGATGGCCTCGGCGAGAAAGAGTCGCGAATCCGCGCCCTTCCAGCGTGGGTCGGTATCGGGAAAAAGATCGCCGATGTCGCCGAACCCGGCGGCGCCGAGTAAGGCATCCGTGACGGCGTGGAGCACGACATCGGCATCGGAATGACCGACGAGCCCGCGCGAATGGTCGATGCGGACGCCGCCGAGAATGAGCGGCACTCCTTCGGCCAACCGATGCGTATCGTGCCCGCTGCCGATCCGGAATGCCACGACGCCTCCCCGGCGGATTTAACCTGCGGAGATTGTAGCGGCGGACGCAAACGCGGCACAACGCCGAGTGAAGCGCGGACTCCGGTGGCGGCCATCTCGCGTATAATTCAGCAACCACCCCGCACTGGGAGGTTCTCATGGCCGCCATCACGCTTCTCGCCGAGACCGCGGCCGATCTGATGAATCGCGATCCGGTTTCGCTCGGCGATTCCACCGAGGCATCCGAGGCGGCGCGAGTCCTGGTCTCAAGCGGGTTCGGCGCCGCGGCGGTCATCGATGAAGCCGGCCGACCCATCGGCGTCATCTCGCAGACGGATTTGCTCATCCATGCCCGCGGCCACGGGCTCGCCGAGGATGCCACGCCGATTCGCGATTTGATGACCACGGCGGTCTTCTCGCTGCGAACGGATTCGCCGGTTCGATCGGTCATCGAACAATTCCTGGCGCTTCACATCCATCACCTGTTCGTCATGGACGCCTCGGGTACGCTGGTCGGCGTCATCAGCCCCGTGGACGTGCTCAAGAAGCTCGGCTGAAACGATTCCTTCCCGATATACCAATGGCAATCGCCCTTTCCACCTCGGAGCGATGCCATGCAACTGGGAATGATCGGCCTGGGGCGAATGGGCGCCAACATGGCCAAGCGGCTCATGAAGGGCGGCCATCAATGCGTGGTGTACGACCGCAACGCCGACGCCGTGAAGGCCCTCGCCGCCGATGGAGCCATCGGCGCGACGACGCTCGACGACTTCGTTAAGAAGCTGCAAGCGCCGCGAGCGGTGTGGCTGATGGTCCCCGCGGCGGTGGTCGATTCCTCCGTCGCCGAGCTCGCGGCGAAACTGCAAAAGGACGACGTGGTGATCGACGGCGGCAACTCGCATTACATCGACGACATTCGCCGGGCGAAGGAACTGCAGCCGCGCGGCATTCACTATTTGGACGTGGGCACGAGCGGCGGCGTCTGGGGCCGCGACCGCGGTTACTGCATGATGATTGGCGGCGACGAGGCGGCCGTGAAGCGGCTCGATCCCATATTCAAAACGCTGGCGCCGGGAACGGGAACGATCGCGAAAACGCCGAATACCGAACAGGTTGGCACCACCGCCGAGCAGGGCTACCTGCACTGCGGGCCGGCCGGCGCCGGGCACTTCGTCAAGATGGTTCACAACGGCATCGAGTACGGCATGATGGCCGCTTATGCCGAGGGGCTGAATGTGCTCAAGCACGCGAACGTCGGCAAGAAGGGGCACACATCGGATGCCGAGACGACGCCTCTGCGCTGCCCGGAACATTATCAATACGATCTGAACTTACCGGCAATCGCCGAGGTGTGGCGGCGCGGCAGCGTTGTCGCGTCGTGGCTGCTGGACTTGACGGCCGCAGCCCTGGCCAAGGACCCCAGTTTGTCGAAGTTCGCCGGCCGCGTCTCGGATTCGGGCGAAGGGCGGTGGACGCTCCTGGCGGCCGTGGAAGAAGGAACGCCGGCGCCGGTGTTGAGTGCGGCGCTCTACCAGCGCTTTACCTCCCGCGGCGAGGACGAATTTGCCGATAAACTTCTCTCGGCGATGCGCTACGAATTCGGCGGCCACGAAGAGAAAAAGACCTAGCGGCGCGGTATGATGCGCAAGGAGGCCAACATGCGTCTTCCGCTCTTGGTAGAACCGATCGCAGGCGGCTATCGTGCCTCGACGGGATCGCCTCTCAACTGGACCGCAGAAGCGGCCACGGCCGAGGCAGCCGCGACAACATTGCGGGATCGGTATTCGCAGCTTCTCGCGACAGGGGCCCGCATCGTCGACGTTCCCTTGACGGATTCCGAACCAATCGACGAACTGGCCGCTCGACTCGGTCAGAACCCGTTTATGGAGGACTGGGCAGCAGCCGTCAGCGAACTGCGCGCGGAACGGCTATTGGACTCCACCGACGACGCGAAGCCATCAGTGAACGGCGAGCGAAACGGCCATCCCAAACTGGCGAATCCCAGTGCGGAAGCGGTCGTATGAGCCTTTTCCTCCTCGATACCGATACGCTGACTCTCGTTCAACACAACAACCTCAAAGTGCTCGGCGAAATCAATGCCGCCAGGGCTATTGGGCATGTGGTCGGCCTGACCACCGTTACGCTGCAGGAACAGATGGAAGGGTGGCTCAAGGCGATCAAAATCGCCAAGACGCCGGAGAAGTTGGTTTGGGCATCTCGGGCGCTCGCGGATGCGGTCCTGCTGTGGGCGACCTTCCAGCTTTAATCCGTTGACCGAGCCAGCCTGGCACGCGTGCGAACAGCTGCGAAAAACGAAACTGAACGTCGGCAAGAACGACTTGCTCATCGCTGCCGTCGCACTCGATCGAGGCGCCGTCGTGGTCACACATAACGTTCGGGACTTTCGCCGAGTGCCGGGTCTATCGGTTGTCGATTGGGCGGTGGATGATACTACTTCCACGTTGTAATTTGGGCCGCATTAAGGAGCGGTATGCATGGAATTGCAGAAACTGGAAGCGGCGGCGCGGGAACAACTCATTCGCCACGGTTTGCACGGCTGGACGTTCCGGTTCACAACGACGAAACGGCGGCTCGGCGTCTGCAATTACCGGGCGAAGCGGATCGAAATCGCCGAGTTTTATGCATTGAATAACCCCGAGCCCGCGGTGTTGGATACCTTGTTGCACGAGATCGCGCATGCCCTGGCCGGAGTGAAAGCCGCCCACGGGCCGGTCTGGAAGGCGGTCGCCGAGCGGATCGGGGCGACGCCGCGCGCCTGCGATAATTCCCCGGAAACCGTGGTCGAGCCCGGCGACTGGCAGACGACCTGCCCGGCTTGCCAACGGACGCACCACCGCTATCGGCAGCCCCGCACACTGGACGGCTACCGCTGTCGCTGCCCAGCCAAGTCGCCGCTGGTTTATTCCTACGTCGGCGATCCGGGGCGCATGCCGCCCCCGGCGCTTCCACCAGCCTCGCGGTGGCAAGCCAAGTGCGCCGCCTGCGGCATCGTGCACCGCCGCATTCGTCGGCCGAAACCCGGCCTCTGGCACTGCGGCTGCCCCCAACGCGGGCAACTCGCCTGGGTCTGGGCGTACGAAGCGATCCCTTCAGCGGAGGAAGCGGCCTCGAATTCTTGATTGCGATGCGGCGGCGAGGTTCTATCTTCAACAACGCGATGGCTGCGAACTTCATTTCACCGGGGCGGTTGCTGCGCGACGCCTGGGCGGCGGGGCCAGTCGCCGTGCCGGGTGCGTTCAATCCGCTGACGGCGCGCATGGCCGAGCGGATCGGTTTTCGCGCGGTCTATCTCTCCGGCGGGGCACTCTCCGCCGGCAACGGCGTCCCCGATATTGGCCTGCTCACCATCAGCGAGTTCGTTCAACAGGCCCGATTCACGGCCGGGGCCACTGCCCTGCCGCTCTTGTGCGATGCCGACACCGGTTTCGGCGAATCGCTGCAGGTCGAACGGACGGTGCGGCTATTTGAGCAAGCGGGAGTCGCCGGGATTCACCTGGAAGATCAGCAGATGCCGAAGCGATGCGGCCACCTGGCGGGCAAGTCGCTGGTGGAACCGGCCGCGATGGCGGCGAAGATTCGCGCGGCTGTGGCTTCGCGCCGCGATCCGGACTTCGTCATTCTCGCGCGCACCGATGCCCGCGGCGTCACGGGCTTCGACGATGCGGTTCGCCGCGCTCACCTGTATCTGGAAGCCGGGGCCGATGGCATTTTCCCCGAGGCCCTGGAATCCGCGGACGAATTCGCCCACTTCGCCAAGGAAGTTCCGACGGTGCTGCTTGCCAACATGACGGAGTTCGGCAAAAGCCCGAATCTGGACGTGGCGGCCCTCGGCGCAATGGGGTATCGGCTGATCTTGTTCCCGCTGACGGCATTCCGCGCCGCGATGAAGGCCGCCGAGGAAACCCTGAGGGAACTGATGCGCAGCGGGCACCAAAAGGCGATGCTCCCCAGGATGCAATCGCGCGGGGAACTTTACGATCTGCTCGGCTATCAGCAATACGAAGAACGGGACCGCCGCTATCTCAAGTGATTCCTTCTTTGGTGGCACAGGCATTCCTGCCTGTGCGAGCACTTGCACAGGCAAGAACGCCTGTGCCACTAATTGGGATCTTCCCAAGGAAACCCATGTCCACCTACTCTCCGGGGCTCGAAGGCGTGATCGCCGGTGAAACGGCCATCTGCACCGTCGAGCACGGCCTCAGCTACCGCGGCTACTTCGTCGGCGACTTGGCCGAACATTGCAGTTTCGACGAGGTCGCCTACTTGCTGTTGCATGGCGCGTTGCCGACCGCGGCGCAGTTGAAGACGTTCCAGGACCGCGTGGCGGCGGCGCGGCGACTCCCCCCGCCCTTCCGGGAGCTGCTCGCGACCTTGCCCAAGTGGACGACGCCGCTCGACGCCCTTCGCACCGTCGTCAGCGGCCTCGCCCACTTCGATCAGGACGTGAACGACAATACCCACGAGGCCAACGTCCGCAAGGCGGAGCGGTTGCTGGCGCAGATTCCCGTGGCGATTGCCGACCATTACGCCTTGAGCCGCGGCGCCATGCCGACCCTCGCCCGCCAGGACCTCGGCCACTCCGCGAACTTCCTGTACATGCTCCGCGGCACGGAACCCGACGCCGACGAAGTGAAGGCGATGGACGTCTCGCTAATCCTCTATGCCGAGCACGAATTCAACGCGAGCACGTTCGCGGCCCGGGTGATCGTCTCGACGCTGGCGGACATGCACGCGGGAATCACCGGGGCCATTGGGGCGCTCAAGGGACCGCTGCACGGCGGCGCCAACGAGAAGGTCGTGGACATTCTGCTGGCGGCGGGCGGCACGGCGGACAAGGCCGAGGCGTGGATTCGCGCGGCGCTCTCCCGAAAAGAGCGGATCATGGGCTTCGGCCACCGCGTCTACAAGACCGGCGACGTGCGTGCCGGCATTCTCAAGACGTTTGCCCGGAACATGGCCGCCAAGAGCCCGGACGCGAAAACGCTGGTGCCGCTGGAAGACGCCGCCGACGCGATCGAACGGATCATGGCCGCCGAGAAGAATATGTTCCCGAACCTCGACTGGCCGGCGGGACGCCTTTACAACGCGATGAAACTGGAGATTCCGCTGTACACGCCAATCTTCGCCATGTCGCGGATTGCCGGTTGGGCGGCGCACGTCATCGAGCAACTGGACAACAATCGGTTGATCCGCCCGCGGGCGCTTTACAAGGGCCCCGAACGGCGGCCGGTGAAACCGATCGGCGAACGGTAGTTACGACGCGGCACTTGCTCGCGCGGCGCGCTCGGTCACAACAGCGTCGCGCTCGATTTGTCCTTCGACGTGAGCATGCCGTACTTGCCCATCTTCTTGTAGAGCGTCACGCGACTGATGCCGAGGAGTTGCGCGGCGCGGGTGCGGCTTTGGCCGGCGCGCTCCAACGCACGCAGGATGTTGGTCCGCTCCATCGCGGCCCGGCTTTCCTTCAACGTCCCGTTGTGGCCATTGCTCATGGGCACGTTGGCCGTGGGGGCGTCGCCGCGCGACGCGACCAACGGTGACAGATGGTGCAGCTTCAACTCGTTGCCGGAACAGGTAAGCACGGCCTGTTGGACGACGTTTTCCAGTTGGCGGATGTTGCCGGGCCAGGGGAACGATTCGAGGGTTTGCAGCGCCTCGGGGCAGACGCTGAACAGGCGCTTGCCGAACTTGGTGCCGTAGCGGGCGACCATGCCGCGGACCAGCGGCCCGATGTCCTCG
>Ga0134125_10007309_pt1 | contig 12464 bp, 14 predicted proteins | sample KB31751_FD_96464 | JGI IMG/M metagenome (GOLD analysis project Ga0134125, IMG submission 96464) | Terrestrial soil microbial communities with excess Nitrogen fertilizer from Kellogg Biological Station, Michigan, USA - KB3-175-1 | ecosystem: Environmental > Terrestrial > Soil > Unclassified ... | reverse complement strand
TGTCCTTGTGCTTGAGGAAGCGGGTGACGTGCCCCTTCTTCGTGTCGTAGTCGTTCTGCGCGATCTTCGGGCGGAACTTGATCTCGCGGATCGTGATCTGCTGCTGGTGCTTGCGCGCAGCCTTCTGCTTCTGCGCCTGCTCGTACTTGTACTTCGAGTAGTCGAGCACGCGGCAGACCGGCGGGCGCGCGTCCGGAGCCACCTCGACGAGGTCGAGATCGCGCTCCTGCGCATAGCGCAGCGCATCGGGCGTCTTGAGGATCCCGACCTGCTGACCCTCGTCGTCGATGAGCCGCACCTCGGGAACGCGGATGCGTTCGTTGATGCGCGTCGTGTCCCGCTCGGGCGGGCGCCGGTCGAATCGTCGCGGGACCGGCACTTAGCTGGCGGCGTGGTTGCGCGTCAAGCCTGGCTGCGCGGGCTGGTGGATGGACGGATCATCAACGTCGGGCGAGTATAGCGGCGTCCGGCGGCACCGCGTGGGGTCGAAGGTCAGCCGCTGCGCGCCGCGCTCTGCTCGGCGATCCGCGCGGCCAGCTCGTTCACCGGCACGCCTCTCGCCTCCTCCGCCCCGTGCTCGCGCACGGAGACGGTCCCGCCCTGCGCCTCGGCGTCGCCGACGACGAGTATCAGCGGGATCTTGCGCAGCTCGGCGTCGCGGATCTTGCGCCCGACGGACTCGCCGCGCTCGTCGACCTCCACGCGCACGCCGGCGTCGCGCAGGGTCGCGGCGGCCTCGCCCGCATACGCCGCGTGGCGATCCGCGATTGGCAGCACGATCGCCTGCACCGGCGCGAGCCACAGCGGGAACCGCCCGGCGAGGTGCTCGATCAGGATCCCGACGAAGCGCTCGTAGGAGCCGAACGCCGCGCGGTGGATCATCACCGGCCGGTGCTCGCTGTCGTCCGCACCGGTGTAGGTGAGGCCGAAGCGCTCAGGCATCGAGTAGTCGAGCTGGACGGTGCCGAGCTGCCAGGAGCGCCCGAGCGAGTCCTTCACGTGGTAATCGATCTTCGGCCCGTAGAAGGCGCCGTCGCCCTCGTTCAACGCGTACGAGAGGCCGCGGTCCTCCAGCGCCTGGCGCAGCTTTCCCTCCGCGCGGTCCCACATCTCGTCGCTGCCGATGCGGTTCTCCGGCCGCGTCGAGAGCTCCAGGTGGACGTCGAAGCCGAACAGCCCGAGCGTCTGGAAGGCGAAGTCGAGGCAGCCGCCGACCTCGTCCTGCACCTGCTCCTCGGTGCAGAAGATGTGGGCGTCGTCCTGCGCGAAGTGCCGCACGCGCAGCAGGCCGTGCAGCGTGCCGGACGGCTCGTTGCGGTGGAGCAGGCCCGGCTCGCTGTAGCGGATCGGCAGCTCCTTGTAGGAGTGGCGCTCGCTCGCGAACAGGTGCGCGTGGCCGGGGCAGTTCATCGGCTTGATCGCCATCTCGCGCTCCTCGGCGCTCGTGACGAACATGTTCTCGCGGTACTTGCCCCAGTGGCCCGAGGTCTTCCACAGCTCGCTGTCGAAGATCTGCGGCGTCTTGACCTCCGTATATCCGTGAAGCTCCCCCATCTCGCGCGAGAGCGCGACGAGCTGGTTGAAGACGCGCGTGCCGTGCGGCAGCCAGAAGGCGGCGCCGGGGGCGACCGGCGAGAAGCGGAACAGGCCCAGCTCGGCGCCGAGCTTGCGGTGATCGCGCGCCTTCGCCTGCTCCAGGCGCTCGAGGTGCTCGGCCAGCTCCTCCTTCGAGAGGAAGGCGGTGCCGTAGATGCGCGTGAGCATCGTGCGGCTCGCGTCGCCGCGCCAGTAGGCGCCCGCGACGGATTGGAGCTTGAACGCCTTGATCCGCTTCGTCCCCGGCCCGTGCGGTCCGCGGCAGAGGTCGGTGAAGGGACCGTTCGTGTAGAGCGAGACGGTCTGGATCCCTTGTCTGTGCACGAGGTCCTCGATCAGCTCGACCTTGTACGGCTGCTCGGCGCGCACGAAGCGCTCCAGCGCGTCGCCGACCGAGACGTCCTCGCGCACGAACGGCTCGTCCGCCTTCACGTGCTCGCGCATCTTGGCTTCGATGCGCTCGAAGTCGGCGTCGGAGACGGTGACGCCGTCGGGGAACTCGAAGTCGTAGTAGAAGCCGTCCTCGATCGGCGGCCCGATCGAGATCTTCACGCCGGGATAGAGCTCCATCACGGCGGCGGCGAGCACGTGGGCCGCGTCGTGGCGCAGCAGGTCGAGCGCGTCGTCGCTGGAGGGCGTGACGATCTCCAGGCGCGCACCTTCGTGCAGCGGCGCCGACAGGTCGCGCAGCTCGCCGTCGATCTTCACCGCGAGCGCGGCGCGCGCGAGTCCGGCGCCGATCGCGGCGGCCGCGTCGGCGCCGGAGGCGTCATCGGCGAGCGCGAGCGGGGTGCCGTCGGGGAGCTGGACCTCCATCGAGCGGCCATGCTACGTGAGCCGCCCCCGGCGCCGTCGCCCTCTGCGGCCAGGGCCGCAGCGGCGCCAGCCCGTGCGGTGCGCCCGGGCGCACGACGAGCGTCTGGCAGACGCCGATCTCACCGCGCTCGAACATCAGCGCCGAGCCGGCCATGTAGAGACGCCAGACGCGCTCCCGTTCGGCGCCCGCCTGCGCGACCGCCGCCTCGCGGTTGCGCGCAAGGTTGCGGCTCCAGGCGCGCAGCGTGAGCGCATAGTGCTCGCGCAGCGCCTCCACGTCGCGCACCTCCAGGCCGGCGCGCTCGAAGGCGGTGAGGCTCGCGCTCAAGGGGTGCAGCTCGCCGTCGGGGAAGACGTAGCGGCCAACGAACGAATCGTCCGACGTCGCCTTCGGCACGAGCCGCACGATCCCGTGGTTGAGCACGCGGCCGCCCGGGCGCACGAGCGCCGCCAGGCGCCGCGCGTAGGTGTCCAGCAGCGCGACGCCGACGTGCTCGACCATCCCGACGCTCGCGACCTTGTCGTAGGGGCCGTCGTCGAGCTGGCGGTAGTCGGCGACGCGGATCTCGACGCGTCCCTCCAGCCCGGCCTCCGCGACGCGCCGGCGCGCCTCGCGCGCCTGCTCGGGCGAGAGCGTGATGCCGACCGCCCGCACGCCGTAGCGCTGCGCGGCGTGCAGCACGAGCGAGCCCCAGCCGCAGCCGACGTCGAGCAGCCGCTCGCCGGGCTCGAGCGCGAGCTTGCGGCAGACGAGGTCGAGCTTTCGCTCCTGCGCGACCTCCAGCGGCTCGTCCGGGGAGGCGAAGTACGCGCACGAGTAGACGAGCGAGGGGCCGAGCACGAGCCGATAGAAGCTCGTCGGCACGTCGTAGTGGTGGCGGACCGCGGCGCGGTCGCGGCGCAGCGAATGACGAGCGCCGCGCACGCGCGCCTCGACGGCCGGCGGCCGCGGCGCGCGCACGCTCACGGCGCCGAGCCGGCGCGCGAGCAGCAGCAGGCGCACACGGTCGCTCCGGCGCAGCCGCACGCGGGCGAGGTCGGCGAGCGCCGCGAGCGCCCGCTCGGCGTCGCCGTCCAGCTCGAGCTCGCCTGCCACCCACGCGCGGGCGAGCCCCAGCTCGCCGGGGGCGTGCAGCAGGCGCGCGAGCGCGCGCGGGCTGCGGACGCGCAGGCACACGGGCGGGTCGAGCGGCGTGCTCGCCGGGACGACGCTGCCGTCCCACAGCTCGAGCGCGAAGGGGCGGCGCGAGAGCGCGCCGGCGGCGGTCTGCTCGAGCACCGGCGCGACGACGGCTGCGAGCTTCTCAGTGGGACGAACGGTCGAGTTCAGCATGTGCGGGATGACATCGCCGACCCCGTCCGTATTCCCACTCAGCCGCGTCGATTCTCCCCCAGCAGCTCGGCGATGCGCGCGCGGCGCGCCTCGATCTCCTCGCGCAGCGTGTCGAGCTCCCGCGCGCGACGGTCCACCGCGGCGAGCTGACGCTGCGCGAGCGCGTCGAGCCGGCGCAGGATCCGTCTGCGCTCGGCGGGCGCGTCGGTGCGGTGCAGCTCGCTGCGCAGGACGGCGCGCTCGTCGTCGACGGCGACCAGCTCGCGCAGCTCCTCGAGCGGCACGCCGAGCAGGTTTCGCATCCGCAGCAGCTCGCGCAGGCGTTCGACGTCCTGCGCGTCGTAGAGGCGGTGCTGGCCGGCCGCGCGGTCCTCGGCCGGCGGCAGCAGCCCCTTCTCCTCGTAGTAGCGGATCGTGCGCGGGGTCGTACCGACGAGCCGCGCGACGTCGCCGATCCGCAGCAGCGTGGCGGTCGCGCTCACGCCTGCGCTCCCTGGCGCGGGCGCAGCAGCGAGACGAACGCGCCCAGCAGCGAGACGGCCGCGAGCACCCACAGCGCCGTGTGCATGTTGGCGATGAAGGGATCGAGCTGGTGCGCGGTGAGACCCGACGCGAGCCCGGAGAAGATCTTGAAGAGCACGTCTCTCGGCACGGCGGCCGTGATGATCGCGAGCACGAACGCGATCGACAGGATCGCCCCCGTGTTCTGGAGCATCAGGCGCGCGCCCGCGGCGATCCCGCGCCGGTGCGGCGGCACGGTCCCCATCATCGCGGCGGTGTTCGGCGAGTTGAACATGCCCGAGCCGATGCCGACGACGAACAGCCACAGGCTCGAGAGCCAGTAGGCGGAGTCGGCCTGCAGCAGCGTCATGCCGGCGAGCCCCGCCGCCGTCACCAGCATCCCGAGCGCGGCGAGTGCGCGCGAGCCGCGGCGATCCGCCCACGCGCCGGCGAGCGGGGAGCTGACCAGCATCCCGACCGCGAGCGGCGCGAGCTTGACGCCGGCCACGATCGGATCGTCGCCCTGCGCGCCCTGGAAGTAGAAGACGAACACGAACATCAGCGCGAAGCGCGAGAGGCCGTTGATGAAGGCGGCGCCGGTCGCGGCGGCGAACAGGCGGTTCTCGAAGATCGTCAGGTCGAGCATCGGCGCGCGGGCGCGGTGCTCGATCAGCACGAACAGCGGCAACAGGATCGCGGCCGCGACAAGGCTCGTGAGGACCACCGGGTCGCCCCAGCCGGACAGGCCGCCGCGCGAGATGCCGAGCACGAGCCCGGTGAGCCCGACGACGAACGTCGCCGTGCCGAGCGGGTCGAAGCCGCGCACGCTGTCGGGTCTGCTCAGCTCGTGCAGGATCAGCCAGCCCCACAGCGAGCCGGCGAGCGCGAGCGGCACGTTGAACCAGAAGACCCAGTGCCACGAGATCGCGACGAGCGCGCCGCCGAGCACCGGGCCGATCACGAGGCCGATCGCGGCGACCATCACGTTCGTGCCCATCGCGACGCCGAGCTGCTCGCGCGGGAACGCGTCGGTGACGAGCGCCGAGGAGTTCGCGAACAGGAACGCCGCGCCGACGCCCTGCACCACGCGCCAGAGGATCAGCTGCGTGCCGTCGGCCGCGAAGCCGGCGCCGAGCGAGGCGAGCGCGAAGACGACGAAGCCGGCGACGTAGGCGCGCTTGCGTCCGAACAGGTCCGACAGGCGCCCGCACGCGAGCACGAGCACCGTCGAGGCGATCATGTAGGCGAGGATCACCCACACGAGCGCGAGCAGGCTGGTGCCGAGCGAGCGCTCGAGGTCGGGCAGGGCGATGATCAGCGTGCCCGAGTTGGTCGTCGCGAGCAGCATCCCGAGGCTGGTGCACGAGAGCGCCCACCACTTGTAGTGCTCGTGCTCGGCGGCGACGCCGACGCGCCGGCGTGGGCGGCCCACCTCTGTCCTCGTGCCTGCGGTGGTGCTCACGTCGGGCTCTCGGGCTCCTCGTCGAATCGAAACGGATCCTTACGTCAACGTCAGATTGTAGACGAGCATTTGCTCAACGTGACTTGAGTATTCAAGGAGCTGTAGGTTCCAGCCGATGTGTGGCACGAGGACGCTCCTCCCGGGCGTCCTGTCCCTCCCAACTTCATGAGTGCGCACACGCCACCCCCGGCCTGCGACCGCTACATGCTCGCCGAGCAGCTCGGCGACATGGTCTCCACGCACACGCCCGACGGGACGTATCGGTACGTCTCGCCCGCCGCGCGAGAGCTGCTCGGCTGGGAGCCGGACGAGCTCGTCGGTCGCTGGTGTTACGACCTCCTGCACCCCGACGACGTCCCGAAGCTGAGCGCCAAGCACCGCAGCGCGCTGCGCGGTGCGGCGGTGACCGTCGTCTACCGCCTGCGCCGCAAGGGCGGCGGCTACGTGTGGGTCGAGACGACCGCGCGCGCGGTCCCGGATGACGGCGGCCGCGCGAGAGAGATCGTCTGCAGCACGCGCGCGGCGCGCGACCAGGCGCCGCATCCCGCCGGCGAGAGCTACGCGGCGTGCGTCGCGCGCGTCGCACAGGTGCTGCGGACCGAGGCGATCCGGCCGCTGCTGCAGCCGATCGTCGACCTGGAGGACGGGCGCATCGTCGCCTACGAGGCGCTCGCGCGCTTCCCCGGCCAGCCGGTGCACACACCGGACCGGTGGTTCGCCGACGCGTGGCAGGTCGATCTCGGCATCCCGCTCGAGCTGCTGGCGGTGCGTGCGGCGCTCGCGACGCTGCCGCGCCTGCCGCGAGACGTCGCGCTTGCGGTCAACGTCTCGCCGGAGACGGTCTCGACGCCGGACTTCCTGGCGGCGCTGGACGGCAGGACGGACCGGGTCGTCGTGGAGATCACCGAGCAGCGCCGGCTCGACGACGACGGCTTCGCGAGCAGGCTCGCGCCGCTGCGCGCGCTCGGCGGCCGCGTGGCGATCGACGACTTCGGCGCGGGCTACGCGAGCCTCAGCCAGGTGCTCGCGATCGCGCCCGACATCATCAAGCTCGACCGTTCGCTGACGATGCGGCTCGACGAGAGCCCGGTCGCGCGCGCGTTGACCGCCGCGGTCGTGTCGTTCACCGACGAGGTCGGGATCGACGTCGTCGCCGAAGGGATCGAGGACGAGCGGCAGCTCCAGACGCTGCGCTCACTCGGCATCCGCCGCGCCCAGGGGTACCTGCTCGGTCGCCCGATGGCGATCGACGCGCTCGTGGCCGAACGGGTCTGACGCGGCCGAGCGCGGGCGTGCACGGCCCGAGGCGAGCGGCCGGACGATCCGCGGCACGCCGCGCCATGACTCCTCGCGCACGTCGTCGACCGCGAGCTCGCCCGCCGCGATCAGCTCGACGGTCGCGCGGTTGCAGCGACACCCCTCGGCGAATCGCTGCCAGGGCCCGGCGAGGCGGTCCTGCCAGGCGGCGAGCCGCGGCGACTCGGAACGGACGTGCTCGATGAACAGCAGTTGGCCGTCGGGACGCAGCACCCGGGCGATCTCCTGCAACGCGCGATCGGGCTCGTCCACGGTGCACAGCACCAAGGTCGAGACGACGGTGTCGACCGAGCGGTCGTCGAACGGCAGCCGCTCGGCGGACGCAGCGAGCACGCGCGCCGTCCGCCTGCTGCGACGCAGCTTGCGTTCGAGGCGGGCGGCCATCGCCGCGCTCGGCTCGGTCAGGATCAGCTCGTCGAGGTCGTCGGGATAGTGCGGGAGGTTCAGGCCGGTTCCGCTTCCCAGCTCGACCGTCCGCCCGCGCGCATGCCTCAGCAGCTCGCGGCGGCGCGCGCGCATCCCGGCGCGCTCGCTCGCCCACAGGACGGAGTCGTATACGGCTGCGAACACCCGCGTCCAGAGACCCGAAGTTGGCGGTGCCTTCACGTTGACGGTGCTCATGGCGACGACCATACGCCTGGCGTCGCCCGCCGCGCATCGCCTGGCGAGGCCATCTTCGCCGAATGGCGGGATCGCGCGGTCGGAGCGGCGATGCACCACCTGCGTCGGCGCGCGCACCCGCTCCAGCTCGGCGCGGACGTCGAAGCGGTAGATCCGCCCCAGCAGCGCCGCCGCGGTCTCGGCGCTCGCCGCCGCCCGCTGCAGCCGCGCGAAGCGCTCGCGCTCCTCCGCGCCCGCGTCGCCCAGGAAGATGTCGGCCGGCACGCGCGAGCCCAGGCCCCAATGGGAGCGCACCGTCGCGACGATCGCGTCGCGAACCGCGGGCAGGGCGATCTCGGTCTCCAGCGTCCGCTCCTGCGGCTGCCCGTCGCGGTCGGACATGCCGACGCCCGGGCCGTCGTAGCGCACGAGCGTGCGTCCCTCCCCGACCGCAGCCCAGAACGATCGAAACGCCCGGTCGCGCCAGTTCAGCTCAAGATGGCTGACCCACCACGCCGGCACGACCAGCGCCGGCCCGTCCCCGCTCACCGCGTACGCGACGCGCCGGCCCCTGAAGCTCAGGAACCGGACCTCCACCTCGCGCACCACGAGCGAACGGGTCAGCCGGCGACGCTCGCCTCCTCGCGTGCGGAGCCGCAGCAGCTCGTAGACGGGGCGGCTCACAGTGGGATGGTCAGGCGACCTGCCATCGCGCGCACGCCGAGGCGAGGCCGGCGACGAAGCGCCGGAGGGTGCTGCCATCTGCTTCGCCGTGGAGCGGGTTGAGCTCGGTCACGGTGAGCGCGGCGACGCGTGGATCGCCGAGGAGCGTCGCGAGCGCGTCGATGGCGCTCTGGAGCGGTACGCCGACGTTGCGGCCGGTGTTCTCCGACAGCGGGGCATCGATGAAGTCGACGACGTCGACGTCGAAGTGCACCGCGACCGTCCCGTACTCGGCGGCGGGGACGGCGGCCAAGGCGGCCCGAGCGGCGCCTTGGGGGTCCGCCGCAAGCGCATCGACGTCCACGACGCGCAGCCCGTGGGCCAGCACCTGCTCGCGCTCCCATGCGGTTGCGTGCGTCGGATCGAACCCGAGCAGCGCGACCTGCTCCGCTTGCAGCTCGCAGCACGCGGCCAATGCAGGCAGGCATCCGGTGAGCGAGAGCGCGTGTCCGATGCCCATCCAGTCGAGCGCGCCGTCAGGCGTGCTCGACGGCACGTTCATGTCCGCGTGGAGATCGAGGTAGACGAGCCCCGGCGCGTCGAGCGCGGCGATCGTCCCGAGCCCGACGGTGCAGTCGCCGCCCAGCACCAACGGGCGCTCGCCATCCTGGAGGCACACTGCCACCGCGGCCCGCACCTCGCCGATCGCGGCGATCACGCCCTCGACGTTCTGCGCGCGACGAGACGACCGATCGGGCGACCAGCGACGCGGCGAGAGATCGCCGCGATCGTGGACCTTCACCCCCAGCTGCTCAAGCCCGCTCACCAGCCCCGCCTCGCGCAAGCGCCGCGGAGCCAGCTCCTGCCCCGGCGCATACGCGCCGGCGCTCGACGGCGCACCGATGATGCCGACGGTCTGCATCGCTTCAACGGTACCCCCGTCGCGCGAAGGCGACCGGCGAGTGGGCGATACGGGCTCGAACCCGTGACCTCTGGCGCGTGAACACCCGCGCCGTCAGTGCCCGCCGTGGCCGCCGCCGTGACCGCCGCCACCGCCGTCGAAGGACCCACCACCGTCGAAGCCGCCGTGGTGGCCCCCGTTGTGGCGGTGACCGGACGAGACGTCGCCGAAGGTGGGCGGAGCACTATCGAAGGTGCTCCCATACGTCTCCGCCGCCTGACGTCGCTGGAGGCCGCTGCGGCGCAGTGCCCACAGGCCGCCGGCGAACAGCAGCGCCACCCCGCTCATCTGAGCCACGACGGGACCTCTCGGTACACGCCGGCGAGCAGGACGCCAGCGCCCGCGAGAATCACACGCGTACGTCGCGCAAACCATCCACTGGTTGGTGCGCTGTTGCGCGTCGCGTCGAGATCGACAGTGCTACCAATCTGGTACCATTATGGGATGAGCAAACAGATCGCCGTCCGCCTCTCCGAGGAGCTGGTCGAGTTCGTCGACGAACTCGTCGGCACCGGAGCTGAGCCCAGCCGTGCAGCGGTCGTGACGCGCGCGCTCGAACGCGAGCGTCGCCGTGCGATCGCCGTACGCGATGCCGAGATCCTCGCTCGAACCGGTCAGGATGCTGAGCTTGCCGGTCTCGCCGAGCACGCGGCGGGGCTTCCGTCCGATCTCGCCTGATGCGGCCGATCCACGTCGCCCGGCTCGACAAAGCTCGGCCGGTGCTGATCCTCACCCGCGAGCTTGTGCGCCCGCATATGACGGCCGTGACCATCGCGCCGATCACCACGAACGTCCGCGGGCTCTCGACCGAGGTAGCCGTCAATACCGCGAATGGTCTCTCGGGGCCGTCGGTCATCAGCTGCGACGACATCACGACCGTCCCCACAACTGCCCTGGGCGAGCAGATCGGCGCGCTGCTCGACCGTCAAGAACAGGCCCTCAGCGACGCGATCCGCGCAGCGTTCGAGATCGACTGAGAGCCCCGTCAGGCCGACGCCCATCTCGGTGCGGCTGTACCGCCACCCTCCAACAACGAGCCTCCTCCGAGGGAGCGGTTTGCGAGTGGCGATACTGGGCTCGAACCAGTGCCCTCCGCCTTGTCGAGGCGGAGGGCATTTCGTCTCCTGCGCGCTCGCCGATCGCCCGGAATCGCCCGTGTGGCCGGCGATCTCGTGCACTGGCTCGTGCCTGGTTTGCCTTACGCCGTGGCCGGAACGTACGGATTACGTACAGGCGGCCGGCTCAGCGCTCGTCGTCGCGCGTGCCCGATGCTTCGTCGCGCGCCGCTTGCCGCTCGCGCTCGATGGCAGCCGCGAGGCCGGCGCGCAGCTCGGACGCGAGCTTGTTCCAGCTCAGCGCCAGCGCCAGGCGCTTGGACATCGGTCGCCGAGATCCAAGTGGCTCGGTCTCGCGGCGACGCGGATTAGGATCGCCGCCGCGTGACAATCCGCATCCCTCGCTCCGCCCTCATCCTCGCTTTGGCTCTCGGCGCCCTCGGTGCTGTGGGGGTAGGCGCATACGCCTACGGACGACATAGCCGCGACACCGAGGTGGAACGGGGCGTCCTCGCCGCCCATAAGCTCGCACAGTGGAAGCACGACGAGACGACCCATGTCCACAACACGTGGCGACTCCTTCGCAACCTGTGTCAGGAGGTGATCCGGATCTCCCCTGCCGCGGGATACTTTGCGCCCGACGACTGCACCCACTACGGGCTGTATGCGCCACCACGGCCGATCTCGACCGTCTCGGATCAAGACGAATGGTTCGTCGACGGCCTGGTCCAGATTTGCGACCACGTGGCGCGTATCGAGCGCCCGGCAGGAGACATCCCGCGATCACGCATGAACTGCGTCCAGGGGCTCCATTCGATGCTTCCGCCGATCAGACTGACGCAGTCACCCTGATCGCACCACTTCGTGTAGGCGGACGCGATCCAACACGAAGCTGGGAGCCGTCCGCGGCCGCCGGCATCCTCGTTCCGATGGGTGGCGAGGAGGTCATCGACGAGGCGATCGACCCGGAAGGCGCACGCGTCGTCCTGCTGGCGCGCGTGTGGGACGACAAGGTGCTGCGCGACCACGCCGAGCTGGACGGCTACCTGCCCGAGGTGCTGCGCGCCGTCCACGCGCCCGATCACGTCGAGCCCGACCCGACCTACGAGCAGCGCAGGCGGTTCCACCTGCGCGGCGTCGGCCCGAGTCGGTGGCTTATGGTGGTCGTAAGCTATGAGCAGGAACCCGGCGCGGATCATCTCCGCGTTTGGGAACCGAAAGGACCCGAGGTCATGGAGCGCGTGAACATCAGGATCGGCCCGGTCACCTTCGACCACGCCGACTACGACGCCGAGCACGACGTGCTCTACCTGCACGTCGGCGAGCCCCAGCCCGGCGAGGGCGAGGAGACCCCCGAGGGCCACGTCATCCGCTACGTCCCCGGCACCAGCCGCATTGCCGGCCTGACGATGCTTGGCCCGCGCCGCATCCTCGAACGCGACGGCCGCCTCACGGTCACGATCCCCGAGACGATCGAGACCACCGCCGACGACCTCGCACCCGCCCTGGCGGCCGGCTGACGGCGCGGGGTATCACGGCGACGTCCTCGACCGCTCGCCGGCACGCATCGCCTTACGCGCCGGGCCGGCGACCGCGACGCGGGTTCTCCAGTGCCCACCGGACGGCAGCGGCGTACGCCTCCTCCGGCACCTGCGGATAGTCCTCGCGCATGATCGCGCGAGACTCGCCCCGTTCGATCAGCCCGGCGACCGTCCGGACTGGAACCCGCGTGCCGCGGATCACGGGCACGCCGCCCATGATCGCCGGGTTGCGCTCGATGTAGCGCTCGCACAAGCGCGCGTACTCGGCGTCGTCCTCCATCGACTCAGCATCCTTGCGCGCCCCCGAACGCGCTACCCCGGCTATGTGGGATCGGCGTTGCCGATCGCGGGTCCGGAGTCGTCGGTTACGGCTCGTCGCCGAGCGATTCGAGCAGGCGCACGTCGGCGAGATCCTGCGGTCGCCCGGCAGCGCGCTTCATCGTGAGCAGATCGTCGCGGTGCGCGATCGGGATAGAGAGGTCGCCGAGCTGCACGGAATGAGCGCGAGCGCGCACGTCGGCGAAAGAGCCGAGGTGCGCGGGGAGCGTGAGCACGTCGAGCGGCCCGTACGCGGTGATGAGGTGCCACTGGTCGCCCGACGCGAGCAGCGCCGCCGACG
>Ga0134125_10007307_pt1 | contig 12465 bp, 6 predicted proteins | sample KB31751_FD_96464 | JGI IMG/M metagenome (GOLD analysis project Ga0134125, IMG submission 96464) | Terrestrial soil microbial communities with excess Nitrogen fertilizer from Kellogg Biological Station, Michigan, USA - KB3-175-1 | ecosystem: Environmental > Terrestrial > Soil > Unclassified ... | reverse complement strand
ACGCTTTCATAAAGATTAACAATCAGCTATATTTCTATCGAATTTTGGGATAGGCTCTAAATAAAAGAGTGTTTTATGAAATAACAACAATAAATAATTTTAAAACCCTTGAATTAAGGCTTATGTTTTATTATCTTTTAGTATCAAGATATTTCGATAAGAATATTCAGGTTAAAACTCTAACCGAACTACCATAGAAGGATGTACATAATAATATTGTTAATAATTTCGGTGTTTGTTAAAAGTATAATAAAATGTATTATTTTAAACTAAAAGCCCAAAATAAATACATTTAGATTACTAGAATCTTCTTTTTATAAAATAGTTGTTCCTGTGACTGTATACATTAATAAAACATTATTAGCATATATTATAGTATTACCAGTTCTAATAACTATCGCATGTTGTTCAAATGATTTATTCTTAACTAAATTATTGGGTTAAATGATTGGTAACATTTATTCATATTCATTTTATATATTATTTATATACAATTCTTATAAAGAACATATTTTATTTTTTTTTATGACACAGAAAAAGATCATTTATCCGCCTGGACCCTCATCAGTACATTCCCTTAAAAATATTCATGATTTGCTTAAAGATCCTTTAAAAACGTTAACAGAAATTGCTAACAAATACGGTGAAATAGCTCATTTCAAAGCAGGGAGACAACACATTTATCTGATAAATGATCCTAATTATATTGAAAAAATTTTAATATATAACCATCAAAATTTTAAAAAAGGCAAACGACTTCAAACTGCAAAGAGACTTCTTGGAGAAGGTTTAGTAACAAGTGAAGATAAAAAGCATGATAATCAAAGAAAAATTATACATCCACTATTTTTACCAAAGAAGATAACTTCCTATGGTAAAATAATGATTAATGAATGCCAATTAATGTGCAAAGAATGGAAAGATGGATCCATTATAGACATTCACAAAGAAATGATGAAAGTTACTTTAAGAATAATTTGCAAAACTGTTTTAGATTATGATCTTAATTCAAAAGAAGCACAACAATTTACAAAGGCATTTGAAATTTCTAAAAAATATTTTAAAAGATTACAACATCCTTTAGGACTTGTTTTAGATCATATTCCAATATTACCTAAAGTAGCAGAAAGCAGGGAGTCTGTAAAAACCATAGACACTATTGTTTATAGATTAATATCAGAGAAGAAAAAAGTTTTGCAAAATAATACAAATATGGAGAATTCTAATTTGGGTGAGGATCTATTGACAAGGTTATTACAAGTTCAACTCTCTTTTCAAAAAAAATCAAAAGAAAATACGTCTTCTGAAATTAAAGATACAAATAAAGAATCTAATTTGGAAAACCAAGAAGATAATATGGATGATAAACAAATAAGAGATAATGTTTTAACAATGCTTATAGCAGGTCACGAAACTACGGCTAATGCATTAACTTGGACATATTATCTTATTTCTCAACATCCGAATGTAGAAGAAAAAATTCATGAAGAAATAGATAAAGTGATTTCTCAAAATAAAGAAAACAAAGATAAACAAATCAAAATACCTAGGATTGAAGATCTAACAAAATTCAAATACATTGAAAAAGTCATAAGAGAGTCTCTTCGTATATATCCCACTGTTTGGAGTATAGGAAGGATTGTAGAAGAGGATTATTCAATAGACAAGTACACTATTCCAAAAGGTTCTTCCATTATTATGAGTCAATACGTTATTCAACATGATAATAGATTCTATAAAGATCCACATGAATTTAATCCTGAAAGATGGACTGATGAATTTAAAAGATCTATTCCCAAGTTTAGTTATTTTCCATTTGGAGGAGGAATTAGAGGTTGCATAGGAGAACCTTTTGCATGGCAAGAGGCAATATTATTGATGGCAACGATTTCTAGCAATTGGAATATAAAGATATTATCCAAACAAAAAGTAGAGATGAGCCCAGGAATAACTCTAAATCCAAAAAATGGAATAAAGATGAAAATTTTTACAAGAGGTTAAAATTTAGTTAAAAAACCTCTAATGATTCTATCATCAATTCAATTAAATAATAGTCTTATTTTAATACTAAACTTTTGCTCAACATAAAATGATTAACTTTAACCATATACTATATTAGATATCAATTAATTTATTTATTATCCATAACTAACAAAGATTTAAGTTTCATTTACAAAACTATAAAATTAATAGAAAAATACTTCAACATTATTCATCTAAATACCACCATTAAATCTAATTAAAGATAATTAATAAAAATACAATACCATAAAGTGTTATTGTATATATATCTATATAGATGTTTTATAAAAAGACGATTAAATCAGGAAACCAACTCTTACGCAACAACAAAAAATCACTTCAAAAGCAATTTAAAATTATCATAAACAATTTTTGAATATTTATTTAATTCTTTGACCCTATCATCAATATTAAATAGCAAATCTTGTTCATTTATTTTTTCATCTAAAATTTCTAGTTGATATTCTTGTATCCATTCTAAAATCATCGGTTTTGTTACCTCCAAATGAAATTGGATTCCAAATGCAGTTTTATATTTAAAGCCTTGAATATAAGTATCAGAATAAGATAAAATCTTTGCTTCACTAGGCAAATAAAATGTATCCCCATGCCAATGAAATACCTCAATTTTTCTATTATCAACACCTTTAAAAAGAGAGCCTTTACCTGCCTCGGTAATATCTACCGGCCCCCAGCCAATTTCTTTTTTTAAACCCTTGTAAACTTTTCCACCACAAGAATTAGCAATAATTTGGGATCCTAAACAGATGCCCAAAACAGGGATTTTTGAGTTAATAGCATCAACAACTAACTGTTGTTCTTTTTCCAAATATTCATATTCATCATTTGCCGACATGGGACCTCCCAAGATAAAAATTGCATCAAAATTTTTTATATTTGTGGGTATCTTTTCTTTGGATGAAAGAACTTCTGTTATTCTAAAACCATCTGATAAAAGAAAATCTTTAAACATGCCTAATGATTCATATTCAATATTTTGTATTGAAAGAAATTCATTAGAGTTGCTCAAGATAATGACTATAATATTCCAATTTAAAAACATTAATAACAATTAAAGTAAAAATATCTGTTAAGATAAGATGGATTTTAAAGAGATTGTATTTTTGACAACGAGTTCAATAAAAGAAAGAAGGACTCGTACAATACTTACAATCACTATGATAACAATGGGTTGTGGTCTACTGGTATCTTTAAACAGTTTAACCCAAGGGCTTATCGATTTTGTAGAGCAGAATTTTAAAAACATACTTCCAAATCAAATAATTATATCAAACTCAGATAAAATTCAACAATCTAATTTACAAAATATCCAAAACAAACTCGAAGTATTATTTGATAAAAATTTAACAGTTGTAGATAAAAGAATACCATTTGATGATAATGCTGTAAGATATTTACAAAATTTAAGCGGTGTTAATTTTGTCGACCCGGCATATCAAGGTATGATATTACTCAAAAATAAAGACAAATCTGAAATAACCAATGTTATTGCAGTTAATTTTTCAAATTTAAAAAATGTTATTCCTAATTTTGATAGCACTAATCAAATAAAAAGAGCAATATCAACAAACAATAACAAAATAATAGTTTTACCTCAAAAGATAAGCAAGATTCTTTCTTTATCAAACCCAGAAGAAAAAACAAATATAGATACAATAAATGTTAGCAACATTCAACAAAGTTCAGATTCATCTTTATCGGAATCATCACCAGAATCAACAAGTAATAAAAATAATTTTAATGTCGTTGCAATTATAAATTCTACAGGTAATCCCATAATAGACAATTCTGTTTTTATTGAAACAAAAGTAGGAAAAGAAATTCTTAACAAATCAAATGACTATGATATATTATTTTTAACTTATAATGATATAAACAAAGTAGATGATATCGTTAAATCAGTACAGAAGCACTTTAATAATCAAGTGTCAATATTAAATTCTTTAGAGATAATAAAAACATTAACAAAATTCATAGTAGGTATTACCACATTTATTTCAAGTATAGCAGTATTCTCTCTAATAGTAGGATCGTTAGGAATTATAATTACAATATATACATCAGTAATAGAGCGAACAAGAGAAATTGGTATTTTAAAAGCATTGGGCGGAACTAACAAAACAATATTAACAATGTTTTTAACCGAAGCTATAATAATTGGCATGATAGGTGCAGCAATTGGTATTTTATTTGGGTTTATAGGCGCTCAAGTATTATTAGGGGCTTTTACATTCTTTTTGAAATTGCCAATAAAAATATATCCTGTTTTCAATATAATAGAGATTTTAAAAATTTTTACAGCAGTAGTAGTACTAAGCATCTTTTCTGGTTTATATCCAGCATTCAAAGGTTCAAGAATATCCCCAGTAAATGCGTTAAATAAATTTTTCTAATTATTTTTTAAAAATTAGAAAATGATATTTATTTTACGTTATATATCATATAAGAATATTGAATAAATTTTCTACCATAGATAATATTTTAGATAATAATAACAATAAAAATAATAATAATAATAATTTTGAAATTGATTTTAACAAAAAAACAATAGATGATAATAAAAGTAAATTTGCTCTTTCTAAATCGCTTTCTCCCAAAGGAGATCAACCGCAGGCAATTAATAGTTTGGTTGAAGGAATTAAAGCCAATAAAAAAAAGCAAATTCTATTAGGCGTTACTGGAAGCGGTAAAACCTTTACTATTGCGAATGTAATTTCAAAAATAAATAAAAATGTTCTAGTAATATCACATAATAAAACTCTTGCAGCACAGTTATATACTGAATTTAAAGAGTTTTTTCCCAATAATAACGTAGGATATTTTGTAAGTTTTTATGATTATTATCAACCTGAAAGTTATATGCCGCAAACTGATACATATATTGAAAAAGATACAGAAATAAATGATAAAATAGAACAAATGAGGCTTGAAGCAACATCAATGTTATTATCTGACGAACCAACAATTATTGTTGCGACAGTATCATGTATATATTCACTTGGTTCACCTACAGAATGGAAAGAACAATCAATCATTTTAAAGAAAGGGATGAATATAAGCAGAAAGGCAATCATCCATAAACTTGTAAAAACCCGATACGAAAGAAATGATATTAGCCCCATTAATGGAACCTTTAGATCAAAAGGAGATCTAATAGATATTATTCCAGGATATTCAAAAGATATGATAAGAATAAGTCTCTTTGGCAATACAGTTGAAAATATTTTTATATTAAATAAAGATACCAAAGAAACAATTAGAGAAGAATCAATTATAACTATTTTTCCTGCAAAACACTATCTAATAGATGAGAACGTACAAAATAATGCGATTAAATCGATAAGGAAAGAATTAGAAGAATGGTTACCCAATCTTCCTACAGAATTAGAAAAACAAAGACTAAAGTCAAGGACAAATTACGATTTAGAAATGATAACTGAATTGGGTTACTGTAATGGGATAGAAAATTATTCTAGGCATTTTGATGGAAGAAAGACAGGAGAACCTCCCTATTGTCTTTTAGACTTTTTTAATGAAGATTTTTTGTTAATAATTGATGAATCTCATGTAACATTACCACAGGTTATGGCAATGTACAAAGGAGATTATTCAAGGAAGAAAACATTAGTAGATTATGGATTCAGATTACCTAGTGCATTTGATAATCGACCCCTTAAATTTGAAGAATTTGAACAATATTTCAATAATGTAATTTTTGTATCTGCAACACCTGGAAAATATGAATTAAATCATAGTTATAATTTAGTCGAACAGGTTGTAAGACCTACAGGTCTTGTTGATCCGGAAATAGAAATAAGAGAAACAAAAAATCAAATTAAAGATTTAATACAAGAAATCAATAAAAGGGCTGAGAAAAATCAAAGAACTCTTGTTACAACTCTGACAAAAAAAATGGCAGAAGATATGTCAGAATTTTTATCAAAAAACAATATAAAAGTAAGGTATATCCATTCAGAAGTAAACGGAATAGAAAGAACAGAATTATTAAGACAATTAAGGGCTGGTGAATTTGATGTATTAGTCGGAATCAATTTATTAAGGGAAGGATTGGATTTGCCTGAAGTATCCCTTGTCGCTATTATGGATGCAGATAAAGAAGGTTTTTTGAGAAGTTACACAAGTTTTATTCAAACTTTTGGTAGAGCTGCACGTAATATAGATGGAAAAGTAATTTTATATTCTAACATTGTAACAAAATCCATAAAGGAAGCAATAGTAGAAACTAATAAAAGACGAAAAAAACAAATAGAATATAACGAAATCAATAAAATCATACCCAAAACAATTATCAAGCAAGTCCCAGAAAAAATCTCAAATGTATCAAAATTTGATATAGATTTAAAGACAATGACAAAAAATGACTTGATAGATCTTTCAAAAAAAATTGAGCAACAAATGAATAAGTTTGCAGAAGATCTTGATTTTGAAAAAGCAATAGAACAAAGGGAAGATTTAAGAAAGATAAATGAAATTTTGGTTATCAAATCGCAATAACAATATTTGGAAGCAAGATGGATAATAACAATATAATTATTAAAGGAGCAAAACAACATAATTTAAAAAACATTAATTTAGACATACCAAAAAATAAATTAATAGTATTTACAGGTCTATCAGGCTCAGGCAAATCAACTTTAGCCTTTGATACAATTTTTGCAGAGGGACAAAGAAGATATGTAGAATCATTATCAGCATATGCAAGACAATTTTTGCAAATAATGGACAAGCCAGATGTGGATGTAATAGAGGGTTTATCACCTGCAATTGCCATTCAGCAGAAAACAACAAATAAAAATCCACGTTCAACTGTAGGGACAATAACAGAAATATATGATTATTTAAGGTTATTATATTCCAAAATTGGTGTTCCACACTGTCCTCAATGTAATAGAAAGATTTCTCACCAATCTATTGATTCAATAGTAAACAGAATCATCGAGGAAATAGAAAAAAATGATATAGAAAATTTAATGATATTTATTTTAGCACCACTTGTTAGAGAAAAAAAAGGAATCCATGAAAAATTATTCAAAGAATTAAAAGATGAAGGATATTTAAGGATTCGACTTAATAAAAGAATAATAAATCTAAATGAATTTGAAAAATTTGATCTAATACCTGAAATAGAAAAGCAAAAAAGACACTCTATAGATATAGTAATAGACAGAATAATCATAGAGACCAATGAATACATCGAAAAAGATAGGATTTTTGAATCTGTTCAAAATGCATTAAATAAGGGCAATGGTTTAATGATAGTTCAATTAAATGATAAAGATATCTTATTTTCCCAAAAAAATGCTTGCCCATATTGTAATATAAGTTTGTCAGAATTAGAACCTAGATTCTTTTCATTTAACTCCCCTTTTGGAGCATGCAATAAATGCAATGGGCTTGGAATAGAAATAGAATTTGATCCTGATTTAATAATTCCAGATAAAGGCAAAAGTATTCTTAATGGAGGAATAAAACCTTGGACTACAGGACAATTTGCAAGTTTTAGAATATCAATGCTTAAAGATGTAGGAAAGAAATTTGGTTTTAATTTAAATACGCCAATAGAAAAAATGAATCAAGAGCAATTAGACGTTATTTTATATGGAACAGATACTAAAATCAATTATAATTATATTTCAAAGTCCAGTGAAAGCTCTTGGGAATATTCAGGACGATTCAAAGGAGTAATACCAACTTTAGAAAAAATGTATAATGAAACAGAATCAGAATCAAAAAGAGAAGAAATAACTAAATATATGAAAGAAAAACCATGTGAAAAATGCAATGGAAATAGGTTAAAAAAAGAAGCACTTTCGGTAAAGATTAATGAAATTTCAATAATGGATGTGTGTAATTTTTCCATAGATAAAGCAGTAGATTTCTTTAACAAAATTAATTTAACACCTAACGAAGTAATCATTTCAAAGCAAATACTCAAAGAAATCAAGAGCAGATTAGAATTTCTTTTAGGCGTAGGACTGAATTACTTGACATTGAACAGAAAAGCAGGGACGCTCTCAGGTGGAGAAGCACAAAGAATAAGATTAGCAACACAAATAGGATCTAATTTAACAGGTGTTCTCTATGTTCTTGACGAGCCTACTATTGGTCTACATCAAAGAGATAACACTTTATTGATCAAGACATTGTATAGATTACGGGATCTTGGAAACACAGTCATAATAGTAGAACACGATGAGGACATAATAAGAAATTCAGATTGGATAATTGATATAGGACCATCTGCCGGAATTCATGGAGGCAATATAGTAGCATCTGGAAAAATAGAACAAATTATGGAGAACAAAAATTCTATAACTGGAGAATTTTTATCAGGCAAGGTAAAAGTAGTAGACAATATTCAAAGAAAAGAAACCAATGGAAAATTTATATCGATTGTAGGCGCTTGCGAAAATAATTTAAAAAACATAAATCCCAAATTTCCAATAGGATTAATCACGGTTGTTACAGGAGTATCTGGATCAGGAAAATCAACACTGGTAAATGATATTTTATACAATAGATTGATGAACCATTTTTACAAATCAAAATTCATAGTCGGCAAACATCAAAAGATTCAAGGTTTAGAAAATATAGACAAAATTATAGGAATTGATCAATCTCCTATTGGAAGAACACCAAGATCAAATGCAATTACCTACGTTAATGCATTTAACAAAATAAGAGAACTGTTTTCATCGATTCAAGAATCTAAAGAAAGAGGATACAAGCCCGGAAGATTTTCTTTTAATTTGCCAGGTGGTAGATGCGATACATGTGAAGGAGCAGGAGTTAGAAAAATAGAGATGCAATTTCTACCCGATGTATATATAACATGTGATCAATGCCATGGAAAAAGATACAATACTGAAACACTTTCAATAAAATACAAAGGAAAAAATATTTCAGAAATACTAGATATGACAGTCGAAGAAGCATTAGAATTCTTCAAGAACATTACATCAATAGCAAACAAACTACAGTTACTAAATGATGTGGGCCTTGGGTATTTACATTTAGGCCAGGCAGCAACTACACTATCAGGGGGAGAGGCACAAAGAATTAAGCTAGCAACAGAATTATCAAAAAAAGATACAGGTAATACACTTTATATTTTAGATGAACCAACTACAGGACTACATTTTCTAGATGTTAAAAAACTTTTAAGAATTCTATATAAACTAAGAGAAATGGGAAATACAATAATAATCATAGAACATAATTTAGATGTAATATCTGCAGCAGATTGGATTATAGATTTGGGTCCTGAAGGTGGAAGTAACGGTGGTCAGATAATAGCAAATGGTCCCCCGCAAGAAATTATAAATAATGAAGAAAGCCATACGACACAGTTTCTAAAACAAAAACTATTTCAAAACTTTAATTTAAAGCAGCAGAACATCATTAAAATTAAAAAATAAGTCAATACTACGAAGAAATTTAAATGATTAATTACATATAATTTCATTAACACCTTGGAAATAGAGATTCCTGAATACAAAGTCAATCAAACTTTCCCACAAAAGCCAGGGGTATATCTTATGAAAGATATACATGAAAAGGTTATTTATATTGGTAAAGCCAAAAACCTCAATAAAAGGATAAAAAGCTATTTTTCTAATGATAATATAAATTTAAAAAATAAAACATCAATATTAATTTCTAGAATTAAAAAAATAGATTATATAATAACAGACAATGAAATTGAGGCATTTTTATTAGAATCAAATTTAATAAAAAGATATAGACCCCTCTTTAATATAGAACTTAAAGATCAACAAAGATATACATATTTAAAAATAACTGATGAAAAGTTTCCAAGACTATTGGTAACAAGAAGAAACAGAAATGGGGAATTTATGGGACCTAAAGGCGAAATTTTTGGTCCTTTTGTAAAAGGAAGTTCAAGATTTTTAACAGTAGGCCTTTTAAGAAAAATGTTTAAAATCAGAATTTGCAAACAATTACCAAAGAAAGAATGTTTAGAATATCATATAGGTAATTGTGATGCACCATGTATTAACAAAATATCACAGCAAGGATATTATAAAAATGTAGAAATGATAAAAAATATTTTAAAAACAAATCATGACTTTGACGATTTTTATGACAAACTAGAAAATGAAATGAAACAGGCATCCACTAATAAAGAATATGAAAAAGCAATACACATACGAGACACTTTATTTAGATTAAAAAACTTGAGATCTCATCAAAAAATGGAAAACACATTTTCAAATAATCCTGTTGAAGAATATATAGGGATAATATATGACAAGATGAACAATATAGCTTATGTTATGACACTTGTAAGTAAAAATGGTGTAATAAATGATATGAAAAAATATCAGTTTGATTTGATAGCAGACAACTCATTTGAAAGCTTTATTTCCCAATACTATTATTCAAATCCTATAATTCCTAACAAAATATATCTTAATGAAATAATTCAAGAGAAATCAAAATTAGAAATAGTTTTAAAAAAAATATCAGGACATGATGTAAAAATAGAATTTATTTATGCTATAACTGATCAAGACAGTATCCAAAATAGCGATATAGTCAAAGACAACAAGATACTAAAAGATGAAAAATTAGCAGTTAACGATAAAATAAAGATAATGGAATTGATAATTAGTAATTTAAAAACATATATTCAAAAAAGTTATGAACCTGCATTAGATGAATTAAAAATACAATTAAAATTAAAAAAAATACCTCATGTAATTGATTGCTTTGATATATCTAACTTTGGAAACGATTTTGCTGTAGGAGCCTGTACTAGATTTATTGATGGAGTACCATATAAAAAGGGATACAGAAAATTTAAAATTAAAAGAACCAATAATCAAAATGATTTTTCAATGATGGAAGAAATAATAAATAGGAGATATTCAATTAAGGAACAAGATTTTAATCAACAAATAAAGGAAAAAGAATTTAAAAATAAACTAGAGATAGAAATTGATAATGAATACACAAAAGTTAGAGAGACTGAAGAAAAAAATGATGAAGAAGAAGAAGAAGAAGAAAAATCAAAAGAGTTACCAGACTTAATAGTTATTGATGGAGGTAAAGGCCATCTGAATGTAGCTTTGAAAACATTAAAGAAAATGGGCCTTGAAAAATTAGAATGTATTTCCTTAGCTAAGGAAAATGAAGAAATATTTTTACCTTTTACAGAAGATCCTTTAAGTCTACCTAAAAATAAAAAAGAATTAAAAATACTACAACATATACGTGATGAATCACATAGATTTGGACTTGATTATAATCGAAAGCTAAGAAAAATAACAATTAAAGAACAAATAACAAAATAACAAGTTTTAAACACTCTATTAATACATAATAAATATAACAAAATATATGCTCACCATAGTGCCTTTCTGTTTTTAATGAGTATTCAATATGAGCAAGAAAATCTTCTATCTATATGGTATAAACATATTTTCTTTATAATAATTTTTTTATTTAAATGTAAAGAAATCATCTGCAAGAATTATTTTAGATTTAATATAAATTTTTGTTTGTAAACATGAATTAAAATAACTTGAATATGATCATATAAAATAATTAATTAATTTTATTTCATTAATCATTTTATTATTTACCAAACTATAGATCATATAAAATTGCATCTAATGCTTTTAAATATAATAAAATATAAAATAAGATATTGTATTGGAATGTAGTCACTCTAGGTAGTATAAATTGTAAAGCATTGTTAATTCATAACAAAACAAGATGCGATTAATTGTTTTTCTTTCATGCATTACTAAAGCAATAACAATATTCAATTTAATTTCAAAATAAAATTAGATACATTTCTTACAATAATTATAACTAAGCATAATATAATTGAAAAAAATAAGATAACTGACTTGAATTATGAGGAAAGCTGATTAAAAATGTATTAAATACTCGATATAAATTAGTATTAAAACAATCAGTAATACAGAACTGATTATTTTTATTTTTTCTTTTAATGATTTTTCCATATTTTTAGATGTTATTTCTATTAGAAACAATAGAGAAAAAGAAGAAAGTCCAAAATTTTGATATAAGAACGATTATTTTAATTGACATAGGAGTGTTCCTCCAATGTTACCCGTTTCTGATCTAAATATAAAAGTTAATATAGTTGTTTTTTATAGTACTTCATTATGTTTCGAAATACTATCTTAGCGTCAATCGCAATTGTTACCACTTTATTCTTAATAGTGATTGGAATTCCTTCTCATGTATTAGGACAGACTAGTCAATCAATAAGCCAAAAAAATACAGCAAATCAAAAAAGCAACATAGTTACTGGAGGTGCAAATTCAGGGGTAACCAACTCAGGCAATAATGCTGCAGTACAAAGTAACGCAAATTCCGGCGGTAATGCTGCAGTAAATACTGGTT
>Ga0134125_10007306_pt1 | contig 12466 bp, 8 predicted proteins | sample KB31751_FD_96464 | JGI IMG/M metagenome (GOLD analysis project Ga0134125, IMG submission 96464) | Terrestrial soil microbial communities with excess Nitrogen fertilizer from Kellogg Biological Station, Michigan, USA - KB3-175-1 | ecosystem: Environmental > Terrestrial > Soil > Unclassified ... | reverse complement strand
CAGCAGCAGCAGCAACAGCAGTCGACCACCCCACCAAAGTAACGACGGAACGACTGCTACGCGGCGATCTGAATAGAAGCTGCGGCTCTGCGCTCAGCGCGCTGACGTGCCGCCGAGATCGAATGGACGTGGAAAACACGGAACATCAAATGGCAGAGCCCGTAAGCCACCAGCACACCCAGCGCCAGCGACACTAACACCGCACAGACCAACATCAACGAAGCACTCAAGCCCCACTCCCTCGGCACAAGAACCTTTTATGGTTCCTCCTGCTCTCTTTCAATTCTCTTCGATGCAAGAGGGTTTGCAAGTGGAAATCCGGGACGGGTATTGCCGAAGCGGGTTCGTAGCTGGGCTGGTGCAGCGAACAGCTTGCCGGTTACACGTGGAAAGCTCAGAAGAACAAACCCCTGCAAGGAGCAAGATCCAGAATTAGGACTCCGTTCCTTCGAGAAGGTAGTATGACTGCGATGAAACCCTTCATGAGACATCCACTTATCCCGAGGGGCGCGGTCCCGTTGCGCGCGAGTCGATCGTGAGAGCGGCAATTCAGTGGGAGCAAAAGATTGGACCTGGCGTCCTCTGTGCAGTCGCGTGTCTGGGAGCAATGGCGATATATCTGTTTGGCTTTGCTGGAGAGCCTTTCTCGGTTATATCGCTATTCTGGGCCGGGCCGATGATGTGCCCAATAGCGTTCCTCATCTACTTGAAGTCAGAGACGGGCGGCGCGATCGCACAGGCAGTGCTTTATACACTGTCTTGTGCGGGTGCGTATCGAATGATCGAAGCCGAATGTGCTCGGGACAATTGTGCCACGCAGAACAAGCCGCTCATCGTCCTCAATAGCATGGTCGCTGGCCTACATTTGATATGCATGCTTGGTGCCGCTGTGTGGATGAGCATAGGAGCATGGAAAGCATGTCGACCGCGACTTAGTACGTAACGGTATCTGCCTGCTTCATGCTGCACGGAAGACAATACAACGCTCGGAGCGGGAGTCTCTCGCGATAGAAGCGCTCGCCGATCGGCAACGACGTATCATACCGGACAGGAGTTCAATCGCATGGTCCGTCGTACGCTAGCCGTCTTTCTTCTCTGCGCCGGGAGTCTTGTAGCGCAGGTTGCGCCCACGCCCGCCGTGAACCCGCATCCGTATACGATGCTGTATGTTTTTGGCGACAGCTACTCCGACTCCGGGGCAGGCTATGTGGATTCGAATGGCCCAACCGCCGTGGTCTATCTCGCGCAGCGCCTCGGGATTCCGTTTACGTACTATGGCGACCCGGGCAGCACAGGCAAGGGACTCAACTTCGCCGTCAGCGCTGCGAGAACCGGGGACAACCCTGGACATCGCTATCCCACCGGCCCTTTCTTTTCCTTCGGTATGAAGAACCAGGTCGAACACTTCGTGTACTACACCAAACTGAAAGCGATTCCCAGAATCGATCCAGACAACACGATGTTCTACTTCGCCGGCGGCCTTAACGATGGCAGCACTCCCGACGGGTACACACGCACCAATATCGAGGCTGAAATCGATACGCTGTACGATCTGGGAGCGCGCCGTTTCATGGTGGCTCTTCTGCCCACGAAGATTCCCGGGTTCGCTGTCCCCGGTATCCGGCTCAACCCTGAGCTCGCAAAAATTCCCGATGACGAGCGGGCAAAGCACGCAGACATCCGCATTGCGAACTCAGATTGGGGACCGTACTTCGACGAGGCGATCACTCACCCCGAGAAGTACGGCTTCACGGATATTAAAACAGCGTGCGCCAAACGCACATTCACCGCGGAGCCGGTGGAGATTTGTTCCAGTCCTGAGACGCACTTCTATTTCCACGACGCTCACCCTTCCACCGCCGCTCACCGCGTCGTGGGCGACATGCTCTACCAGGAAGCCATCACGAAAGCTCCGTGACCTGCGCGGGTGGCCTTGCTCAGTTTGCAAGCATAGAATTTCGGTTCATTTCTTCTCCGCACTGCGGCCTCTGGAGGTATTTCGGATGAATCTGGGCTCTTTGAATCGCCTGTCCTGTCTCTCTTTTGCCGTGATGCTGTTCATTCCTTTACATGGACAGGCACAGGCCGTTACGCACTTCCCGGCCGAAAAGGCCGGCGGCATCAATCCCGACACACATCTGGTGCTCACCTTCTCCGCTCCGCCAACTATTGGCAAATCCGGGCAGGTGCGTATTTACGATGTTGCGGGCCATAAGCTGGTAGATACGCTGGACCTCAGCATTCCCGCCGGCCCCGATCCTTCGCATCGTGTCACCGCTCCGGTGCCGGGAATTCCACTCGATCCCAGTATTCCTACCTCGCCCAAAACCACCACTCCGGCGGTTCGTATTACACCTGCCGATCTGCACAACTACCAGCTCACGACCGTCGGTGGTTTGCCCGATTTTCATTTCTATCCCATCATCGTCCACGGCAATGTAGCCACGATCTACCCGCACAACAACGTTCTGCACTACCACCACAAGTACATCGTGCAAATCGACCCCGGCGTGCTCGTCTCCTCTGGCGGTGCGTTCGATGGCTTCACAACCGACAAGGGCTGGACCTTCAGCACCAGGGCTGCTGGACCGCGCACCAGCGCGTCTCGCGTGACCGTGGCAGCCGACGGCAGCGGCGACTTCAATACCGTCCAGGGTGCGATCGACTTCGTTCCCGATAACCCTCCGCAGCGCGTGACGATCTTTGTCAAAAACGGCACGTACGAGGAGATCGTCTTCTTTCGCAATAAGGCCAACCTCACCATTCGCGGCGAAGACCGCGAAAAAGTGCAGATAGGCTACGCGAACAACAGCGCTTTCAACCCGCCCCAGCCGGGGCCGAACCGGCGCTGCGCGTTTTCGGTTTATGACTCCACCGGCATCGAGCTCGACAACTTTTCGGTCAGCAATTACGCCTACGGTCAGGCGGAAGGCCTGCTCATCTCCGGTTCGAAAAATATCGTGAGTCACGTAAACATCAAGGGCTCGGGTGACGCGCTCAATCTTCGCGGCCCCGTTTACCTCACCGACAGCAGAGTCATCGGCGATGGCGACACCATTCTCGGCGTCGGTCCCGCGTTCTTCAACCATTGCGAAATTCAGTCGATGGGGCCGTACATGTGGATTCGCAACACCGACGCGAACCATGGCAACGTGTTCGTCGACTCCAGCTTCATTACGCGCGAGCGGCCCACGACAGGCCCGCGGGCCCAGCCACCGGCCAATGCGACACCCGCCCGGCCGACACTGGGTGCGGTGCTCGCTCGCCTGCCGAACAATAATGGCGCCAACTATCCTTATGCGGAAGCCGTGCTCATCAACTGCCATCTCAAGGGCGTCCCTGCGATTGGCTGGGGACCGCTTGAAGACGACACGTCCCACTTGCATCTGTGGGAGTTCAACAGCACCGACCTCGACGGCAAACCGATCGACACGACCCAGCGAAACCCGGTTTCCCGGCAACTCACCAAGCCAGAGGATGCCCAGACCATCGCAACCTACAGCAATCCTGCGTTCGTGCTCGACGGCTGGACACCGGTTATCAGCAAATAGAGAAGCGGCCGCGCAGACCTGAGAATGTGCAGCCGCTCAATTGGCCGTCGGCATCTCGATGTGATCGATGATCAGTACAGGAATGGGAGCCTTGGCCGGTTCCAGCTTCAGTCCCAACTGCTCCTGCACTGCAGTGAAAAGCGACGGACCATCCGCATCGGAGGAAGGCGCACCGCTGTCCGGGGTCCACTTCAACGTAAGGTCGAACCGCCCGTCGATTCCGGTTTTGTCGGCTACTGGCCGCCCCGCAGCTTTTGAGAGTTGATCAGCGAGCGTTGCGATCGAAGCGCCCTGGTCTATGATCTGGGCACGTCCATTGTCATACTTCGTTCCACCGGATTTCGACACTTGAAGGGTCGAGCCGGTCTTGGCAACAACCAACGCGTAGACGGGCAGTTCACGGGTCTCCCGATGCGCAACCAAATGGAAACGGTCCGCAAACAGCCCTTGCAGCATCTTCTCCTTGGCCGCCTTGGCGTGTTCAAAATCGAGTGTACTCATCCATACGTCGACCGCACTATCAGACTTGGCGTCGACATCGAAAAATTTGGAGCCAAGCCACGCCGGCCCATTCAAAATCTGTGCGTCCGGAATGTCGAAGGCGAATTGGAGCAGCATACGCATCGAAGCGTTGACCGCGAGAAACTGACCGCTCTCTGCATGCCGATAGATGTGCGTGCGGCCGTCGACCGACTTTACGTTCTCCCGGATCGATGCCACGTCAAAGGCCACATTCTCGGCGGTGATTGGGGCTGGTTTTGCCTGGGCAAACAGCATAGGACCGGCAACCCACACGACGGCGGCAGCCAGCAGGAGTCTTCTTCCACTATCAAAGGTCGCGGTGAGGCGCCAACTCATATTGTCTACTCCAAAGAAAGAGTCCGGCCGCTAAGAAGATTCAGCCGGCAATCTGCGCGATAAGATCCAGCCGTCCGGTTTCGAATTCAGAATCGGCTACACGTTTGACCGACAACACCGTGATGTCGTCATCCTGGCCGAAATTACACGCGGAATCGACAACCTGCTGCACTGAAGGCTGCTCGTCCATCAGGGATTGGAGCCGCGCAAATCCGAAGAGTTCGCCCTTCGGATTGCGTGCTTCGAGCACACCGTCGGTGAAGAGTATCAGGCTCTCGTTCGGTTCCAGATCGAGTGTCACCGATTCATAGTCAACATCGGCGGCAATACCGAGCGGAAGCGATCCCGGCAGCACAATTTCGCGGCCGCCGCAGAACGGGGAAAGATGGCCGGCGTTCGCCAGCACTGCCCTGCCCGTAGCTTCCATGCGTATCGCGACGCAGGTCGCGAACCCGCCCTGGGTGCGCCCCAGCAGCCGCTGATTGAGGCCGCGAAGAATCTCCACCGGGTCGTCGGTGAAGTCGGCCAGGGTGCGCAGGGTACCGACGATGAGAGAGACAGTCATGGCGGCCTTCAGGCCTTTGCCGCTGACGTCCCCGAGAACGATCAGCGCGCCTGGCTCGCCCCTGGAATCGAGCATAGGAATGACCTGGTAGAAATCTCCACCTACCTCGGCTGCCGGCCTGTAGACACTGGCGATGGAAAAACCCGGGATGGTCGGCCCTTCCTCGGGAATGAGGACATGTTGAATCTCGTGCGCAGATTGGATCTCACTTTCGATGTGGACCTGGCGACGACGCTCCCTCGCCTGGTGCCGCGCAACAGTAAAGAGCAGGACGAGAAAGAGCAGCGCATTGAGTATCGCGGGCCCGCCAAAAATATACGGCCCAAGCGGTATGGTTGGATTGAGACGATCGGATAAAGCGAAGTGAGTAAAACGGTCTGTTAGCCCGGAGAGTGTGTACAAAATGTTGTACGCGCCATAGATGGTGGCGGCAAGCGCGATGGGGAGCAGCGCTTTCGCAGGTCGCCGCCATAAGGCGAAAACGACGATGAACAAAAGGTAGATGGGCAAAACACATAACAGCAGGTTGGTGATAGCGTCACCCCACTGCAAACCGCGTCCTGCGTACTCCCAGAAGCGATTGATGAAGATATTGGTCAGCATCGCGATGAGATATATCGCGGTGAGCGCGATCGTCCAACGCCTCCATCTCTTCTCTTTCTGGAGACCGAAGAGCGTGAGCATCAGGAGCCAGAGCGAAAGATCCTGCAGTGCGACGACGACCACCTTGAATACGGTGGTTTCGAAATCGGTCAGGCCGAAATGCACCCCATTGAGTCCCTCGATGCACACTAGGCCAGTGGCGATGAGAAAAGCGGCCAGCCACAGATAGAGGAATTCGCGGCGTTCCCTCAGAAATAACAGCAGCGCGATGATGCCGGTAATAAACAGTGCTCCCGAAAGGATAAAACGCGGAAGCATCACGTCTTCACGCCGTGTCTGATTGAGGGACGTACGCTGCGTCAGCACCTGTGGCGATCCGATGCTGGGAGTGGCACTCAGGCCCCCGCTGATGCCGGATTCAAAAAACGAATTCGGAGACTGCCACACGCGCAACGCGAGCACGCCGTCGAGCGGCGCCATGCCGAGCGGAAAGATCACGCCGCGTCCGTTTCGCCACCACCAGGCATGAGGAGGCAGCTTTCCCACCTCGCCCACCTTCTGGCCGTTCCAGAAAAGCTCGTAAGCATCTTCGACCGGTGGAATCAGCACGGCAATCCGCCCAGGTCTGCCGGTGACATGAATCTGTTTCCGGTACCATGCGAAGCCGGAGTACCCCGGGTGCGTCTGCGCACCCCAAACCGTGTCGGCGCTTATCTGCTCCCAGCCGGAATCGTCGAGGGAGGGGTTTGACCAACTGGGATCGTCACCGAGGTGGAACTGCCAGTTGCCCTCGATGAACGTGCTGCCAGAACCGGGATTGGGAGCGGTGAACGGATCGCTGGATGCTTGCGCAGCCGGTGCGGCCACGAACGCAGACAGAAGCGCAAACGCAAGGGACCAGAGCAAGCGGCGGCAGAGCTGCCTTCCAATCATCGGTGACCTTCAACGGCAAGTTTGAGTTGAACCGGATTCCATATTAGCCCCATTCGGACTTTGGGTCGCACTTCGCTGTAAACTAGTTACTTGGCCATCAAACGCCTTTAACTCAACATGAGCATTACTCACATCACGGTCCGCGGCGCGCGGCAGCACAACCTGCGTAATGTCTCGGTGTCGATTCCCCGCAACACGCTCACGGTGGTCACGGGACTTTCCGGGTCCGGCAAAAGCTCGCTTGCCTTCGACACGATTTATGCCGAGGGACAGCGCCGCTATGTCGAAACGTTGTCGGCCTACGCGCGACAGTTCCTCGACCAGATGGAGCGGCCCGATGTCGACGCCATCGACGGTCTCTCGCCGGCGATCTCCATCGAGCAGAAGACGACGTCGCGCTCGCCGCGCTCGACTGTCGGCACGATTACTGAAATCTACGACTACCTTCGCCTGTTGTATGCGTCGGTCGGCCAGCCGCACTGCCCCAATTGTCATCGGCCGATTTCGCGGCAGTCTGCTGACCAGATTGTGGCGCAGATTGTCGACCGCAATGCAGCATCGCCGGGTGAGCGCATCACCGTGCTCGCGCCGATTGTGCGCGGGCGCAAAGGCGAGTTCCGCGAAGAGCTCGAAGCGCTCGACAAGAAGGGATATCGCCTGCGCATCGACGGCGAGATCACCGAAGTCGAAGAGGGCATGCGGCTCGACAAAAAGCGGAACCATACACTGGAAGCGATTGTCGACCGCATCATTCTGAAGCCGATTCCCGGCACGCCGGACGCGAACGGACGGCCTTCGTATGACACCAAGCGGCTGGCTGCGGCGATTACGACCGCGCTGCAACTCGCCAACGGGCTGGTGATGGTTGGGCTGCAATCGCCCGGCGGAGCCTATGACGAGACGCTGTTTTCGGCGTCGATGGCGTGCCCGGACTGCGGCATCAACGTACCGAAGCTGGAACCACGCAGCTTTTCATTCAACTCCGCTTACGGTGCATGCCCGGAGTGCAATGGGCTCGGCAGCATCTACGACTTCGATCCCGCGAAGACGATTACCGATTGGTCGAAACCACTGCTCGACGGAGCGATGGGGCCAGGATCGGGATCGCAATATCTTCTGCGCCTCATCAAGCTGGCAGCGGAAAAATACAAGATCAACCTCAAGCAGCCGTTCGCGGATTTATCGAAGGAGCACCAGGACCTGCTGCTCTATGGTCCACCGCGCGGCGAAGGTGGGCGCACCGGTTTTCATGGCATCTTCAGCTATCTGCGCGACAATCTCGATGAGACAAAATCCGAGGGATATCGCGAGTACATGATGCAGTACATGTCGGCGAGCGAATGCCCGCGCTGCCACGGACGCAGGCTGCGGCCGGAGTCGCTCGCCGTCACGATTCCTATCAGCAACGCGGCGCTGCATCCGCCGGTCAATAAAGACGACACGGACACCGAGCCGCTGGTCGCTTCCAACGCGCGCCGCGACTCTTCCATCGCCGACTTTACGGCCCTGTCGCTGGAACGCGCGCTGCTGGGCGCACAGTCGATGCAGTTCACCGGCCGCGAGCGGTTGATCGCCGATCGCCTGCAGCGCGAAATCATTGAGCGGCTGGAATTCTTGAATGCCGTCGGCCTCGGCTATCTTTCGCTGGAGCGTTCCGCGGCGACGCTCTCCGGCGGCGAAGGCCAGCGCATTCGTTTGGCAACGCAGATTGGCTCGCGACTGCGCGGTGTGTTGTACGTGCTCGACGAGCCAAGCATCGGCCTGCATCAGCGCGACAACCAGCGGTTGATTTCCGCGCTTGAAAATCTGCGCGACCTCGGCAACACCGTGCTCGTCGTCGAACATGACGAAGACACCATGCGCAAGGCCGACTATCTTATCGATCTCGGCCCGGGCGCGGGTAAACATGGCGGCGAGATCATGGCCGAAGGCACTCCCGCGCAGATCATGGCCAACCCGAACTCGGTGACCGGCCAGTATCTCTCAGGCAAGATCGACATCGTCACGCGGCCCACTCCGGACAAGGCACCGCGGCCGTTGACGGGCAACTGGCTTTCCATCGAAGACGCGAGTTCGCATAACCTGCAACACATCACGGCGCATATTCCGCTGAGTGTGATGACGGTCGTCACGGGCGTCTCCGGCTCAGGCAAGAGCACCCTCATCAACGACATCCTGTACCGCTCGCTGGCGAAGGAGCTGTACGGTTCGCGCGAAGAACCCGGCCGCCACAAAGCGATCCACGGCGTCGACCAGCTCGACAAGGTGATTCAGATCGACCAGTCGCCGATTGGGCGTACGCCGCGGTCGAACCCCGCAACCTACACCGGCGTATTTACGGCCATTCGCGACCTTTTTGCGATGCTGCCGGAGTCGCGCGAGCGCGGCTACAAGCCCGGCCGCTTCAGCTTCAACGTGCAGGGTGGACGTTGCGAAGCCTGCCAGGGCGAAGGCCAGCGTCGCATCGAGATGAACTTTCTGCCCGACGTGTATGTGCTGTGCGAGGTATGCAACGGGCGCCGCTATAACCAGGAAACGCTGGCGGTAAAGTTCAATGGCTACTCCATCGCCGACCTGCTCGACCTGCCCATCGAGGATGCGGTGCCGATCCTGAAAGACATTCCCGCGGTCAACCAGAAGCTGCAAACACTGGTCGATGTCGGCCTCGGTTACATCCATCTCGGCCAGTCTGCAACGACGCTTTCAGGTGGTGAAGCGCAGCGCATGAAGCTTGCGCGCGAGCTCTCGAAACGCCAGACGGGGCGCACGCTGTATCTGCTCGACGAACCGACGACGGGGCTGCACTTCGACGATGTGCGCAAGCTGCTGGAAGTGCTGCATCGGCTGACCGACCTGGGCAATACGGTCGTGATCATCGAGCACAACCTCGACATCATCCGCAACGCCGACTACCTGATCGACATGGGCCCCGAAGGCGGCGAGGGTGGCGGCACCATCGTTGCGCAGGGACCGCCGGAAGCTGTCGCGCGCGTTGCCGCGTCGCACACCGGCTACTTCCTCGCACGGTACTACGCCAGCGCCGGGACACTCGCGGCCGCCGACCATCTGCCTCCGATAGAGCTGCCCGATTTCCAGAAGAAGGCCCCGAAGCCGAAGTTCATCAAGCCCGAGAAGAAGATGGGCGTGCCTACAGCGTCGAAGGTGATGCCACAGTCCTCCTCCGAAAAATCCGCCACCAAAAAAGCTGCGAAGAAGGGCTCGGCAGGGACAGCCGCAAAGAAATCATCGCCAAAGAAGGCATCGTGATGACACCGCCGCCCGACGTAAAAATCTACTTCCGTCTCGATCCCGCAGACGATCAAGGCATGGAATCGGAATCCCTCTGGGCCGAGCCTCTCTCATCCGGCGAGTTCCGCGTCAAAAACAGCCCCTTCTTCGTCTTCGGCATCAGCGCGGGAGATGTCGTTAGCGCCGAACTCGCCGGAGGCCACCTCGAGTTTCGCTCCGTCATCGCTGCCGGCGGCCATTGCACCTACCGCGTCTATCTCGCCGGCAGTCTCCTCATCACGGACGCCGACGTGCAGGAGTTCTGGCAACCCATCTCTGCTCTCGGAGCCACGTATGAGAGCGCCAACGGGAGCTTCTTCGCCATCGACATTCCACCCGGCAGCAACATCGAAGAGATGTATCGCCTGCTCGAAGCGGGCGAAGAAGCTGCGATCTGGGAGTTTGAAGAAGCATGCTACGCACCAACGGGTGATGCCAATCCTGACGAAAGCTTGTAAGAATAACTGCGGCGCCGATCACTGGAATCCTCGAGTAACGTACAGACGAACATTTCTATGAGCGACTTTCCCATCCCCGACCCCGTTGGCTTCCCGCAGGCGCTGGATATTCAGCATGACACCGATCCCTCGCAGGACCACGGTATCGCGCGGCGCATTCCACACCTCGGCCATGCCGCGCTTTTCTTCGCCCTCATCATCATGTGTGTGCTGCTCGCAACGCTCGCCGTGTTCGTCCCCGCGATGATCTCGCATCCGAACATCAAGACCAATACGACGGCGCAGACGCAAATCGGCGCGCTGGGCATGTTGCTCGGTTATGCCGTGACGTTTGCGATTGCATTTCCGGTCTTCCCTTTGCTTTGGAAGCGAAGTTTTCTCGATGGCATTCACTGGACATGGCGGGCCGTGCGACTGCACTGGTGGAAGCTCATTCTGCTGGGCTTCGCGCTCAGCGCAGCCGCGCGGATTGCTGAATTATTCGTGAAGGCGCCGAAGGAGATCGACATCCTGAAGCTGATCACTACACCATTCGCCGCGTGGATCACGGCGCTCTCCGGTGCGCTGATCGCTCCGGTGGTGGAAGAGATTGGGTTCCGCGGGTTCCTGCTGCCGGCTTTAGCAACGGCTTACGATTGGCTTTGTTTGGAGCGCACGCCCGCGGCACTTGATCGCTGGCAGCATACGACCGACCACAGCCGGTCGGCCTGGATTCTGGCTACCGTGGTTTCAAGCGTTGGATTCGCCGCGCTGCATGGCTTCCAGTTGCACTGGGCCCTCGGCATCGTTATCACCCTGTTTTTCGTCTCACTAGCGCTTTGCGCTGTCCGCATCCGGTTCCAGTCAGTTGCGGCTTCGGCGCTGGTCCACATTTCATATAACTCGCTGATATTTATAGAAATGTTTGTCAGGACAGGTGGCTTTCGGCACTTGGAGAAACTGGCGCAGTGAAACGGGGGATAGTGTGTAGAGGATAGTGAAGGACAAAAGCAAAGGCCCCGCGGGGCCTTTGTCGCTCACTATCCTCTACACACTATCCCCTTCACTCAGCGAGTGAGAATGACCGGCCCATCCTTCGTAATAGCAACAGTATGCTCGAAGTGAGCGCTCATGCTGCCGTCTGTAGTGACTGCCGTCCAGCCGTCTTCAAGAACTTTCACATCAGCGGTACCGATATTGATCATCGGTTCGATTGCCAGCACCATGCCGGCCTTCAGGCGCGGCCCCTTGCCAGCAGGGCCGAAGTTGGGGAGCTGCGGATCTTCGTGCATGGATTTGCCGATGCCGTGGCCAACAAAGTCGCGGACAATGCCATAGCCCTCCGCGTCGCACATCACTTCGACAGCATTTGAGATATCGCCCAGGCGGCCGCCGGGGACGGCTTTGTCGATCGCCGCATAGAGAGAGGCTTCCGTAACACGGAGCAGCTTGGCCACCTCCGGACTGACCTCGCCCACCGCATGCGTAACGGCTGCGTCCGAGTAGTAGCCATCGATCACCACTCCGCAGTCAACCGATACGACATCGCCGGACTTCAGCACGGTATGGTCGTTCGGAATGCCGTGGATCACTTCGTGGTTCACCGACGTACACAGCACCGCAGGGTAGTCGTGATATCCCTTGAAAGCCGATACCGCGCCGAGCTCATCCATCTTTGCCACGGCCACTCGCTCGAGATCCATAGTCGTCGCACCCACGCGCACCGCCGCCTTCACCGCATCGTGGACCTTGCGCAGCGCGATGCCCGAGATGCGCATCTTTTCAATTTCCGAGGGCGACTTGATCTGAATAGCCATAAATGCGAGTGGGTAGAGTGTAGAGGATAGAGTGTAGAGAAGGCGAGATAGCCGGGCAGTAGGTAGTGGTCTACACTCTACCCTCTACACTCTAATCCCTGTTGTTAATCACTGTTGTCCGGGTGGTGCCGGAGTGCGAGTAGCGCTTTACGAATGTTATGGGTGACGGCTTCGACCGGGGCATCGCCGTTAACTTCGGCGAAGCGGCCGCCGTGAGAGCGATAATACTCGATGACCGCGGATGTTTTCTGGTGGAAAGCCTTCATGCGCTCATGGAAAACTTCTTCCGTGTCGTCAGCGCGCTGCTCCAGCCGGGAACCATCCAGGTCGCAGATTCCTTCGACTTTTGGAGGGTTGGTATAGATGTTGTAGATGGCCCCGTTCTTCGCGATACGGCGGCCGGTAATGCGCTTG
>Ga0134125_10007305_pt1 | contig 12467 bp, 9 predicted proteins | sample KB31751_FD_96464 | JGI IMG/M metagenome (GOLD analysis project Ga0134125, IMG submission 96464) | Terrestrial soil microbial communities with excess Nitrogen fertilizer from Kellogg Biological Station, Michigan, USA - KB3-175-1 | ecosystem: Environmental > Terrestrial > Soil > Unclassified ... | reverse complement strand
GACGCCGCATTTCGAGAACGAGAGCAAGTCTTCGCCGTTGCGCGCGGTGGTAATACCCTTCCACAGATTCGAGAGGATGTCTTCGGATGCACCGATGCGCTCATATTCTCGGTAGGTCGCCTCGAGCATTTCTTCGAGGCGGACACGATCGCGGGTGCGCCTCCTTTCGTCGAGTTGCTTCTCCCATTCCGGGTTCGCCAGCAACAGGTCAATCAGCACCTCAGCGGCATTTGCTCCGAAGCCCTCCTTGACCAAGGCGGCTTCTACTGCGCCTGGCGACTTGAGCAGTTCTGGCGAAACGACGACGACAGCCGTCTTGTTACCTGCGACGACGTCGCCACCGACGAATGAGTCGGTGATTGTGATTTGAACTCCCGAGTCTTCCTTCACGGCTTCTTGTTGCCAGCGACGACATCGCCACCGATCGTCGAGTTGTTGATGTTGATCTGAACAGTGCCAGGCGGTGGCGAATTGCCAGACGGTGCCGATCGGGTAGCGGTCTTCGATCGAATGAAATGCCGGTTCAGTTCCTCGACCTCTGCCATTAGATCGGACGGAAAGAGTTCTACTGCGATCCCGCCGCGCCTCAGCGCGAGAACGCCGTTTCCTCGGATTCGCGGATCAGGATCGAGCATGCCGATGACCACGCGTCTGACGTGGCGCTCCGTCAAGCGCGCCGCGCATTCCAACTTTGGAGGCTTGCGCTCTGTGCAGGGCTCCAAGGTGACGTACACGGTGGTCCCCGTCAAAGTCTCGTTCGGTAGCTTTTTCTCAAGCAGAGTGTACTCGCCATGATCGCCGTCGCCGAGTTCACCCCGATGCGCAGCTCCGAGCACCTGGCCGTCGCGAACCGCGACAGCCCCGACCATTGGATGGATCCGGTCGTCTTCGGACTTCGACTTTCGGGCCTCATCAATAGCCAGTTTCATGAAGCGGCGATCATGGTCGCTTGCCGGTGTGGCTTCGGTATTCGATGGAAGAGGTGCACACCAGTGGCCCCCTGACTCGACATAGTCCCTGCCCGTCGGTGTCAAGCTGAGGGCCATTTCTCCGTCGACGCCGATCGTCCCCGAGATGTATCGCTGAGCCTTGAGGTACTCGGCTTCCCTCATTCGATGGAGACAATCGGGATCGTCTCGGTCAGCGTGCCAGATCTTCTGGCGGCCCGGCTTGTCGTCGTCCATTGCCTGCAACTGCTCTAGGATTTCACGCCTCAACCGAAGCGCTCTTTCGCTCGCCATATACATCTAGTGTCGCAAGTTTCGGACAGCGGTCCAGGATTTCCCGCAGAGGCCCATCGCGAACAGGCGTGCCCCCTGCGCTCAGAGGGCGCCTGGCGAAAACAAAATCGAAAAATGGGCAGTGCGGACCCGGGGCCGATTGCGCCGCAGCGTGCCCAGAAGCCAAGAGGGACAACAACGCTGTAGAGCGCTCGATCACGGAGACGCTGAGCCGAAGGCGGGCGGATTTGAAGCTAACGGTTCGGAGAAGTCGGCTCGGCGAGCCACGTTTCGCGGTAGACGCGATCCATCTTGAGGAATGCCACCGTGGGGTCACTATCGAATCGGGTATTTCTCCAAGGGTTGCCTCGCCGCGGACCGACCACACGCGGCGGGCACCCAGCGGGCCGCGCGCCCTCCCGACGACCGCCACCGAGAACTCCAGCCCATCAGGGAAGAGCGCTAGGTAGGCCTCTCGCGCACCGGCCGGATCGCCGGTCAGCGCCTCTCGCAGACCGGACAGCTTCGCTCGCACGGCGACCTCGACTCTGGCGGCCAACTGCTCCACGTCCTCTGGGGTGCGCCGGGCGCGCTGGACGGCGAGCTGGAGCTCCTCCATCCGTCGCTGCCGGCCGCGCATCTCGTCGAGCAGCTCCGGGATCGAGTCGCCGCCCTGGGCGACGGCGGCGGCGAGGTTGCGCTGCTCGCGCCTCAGCTGCTGGAGCCTGTGCTCCATGCCCTCGACGTCGGGCCTCGACCCACCGGCCTGTCGGAGCACCTCGTCGCGGACGCCAGCGGCGACCCGCTCGACGATCTCCGGCGCGAGCACGTGCCGCTGGACGTACGCGGCCACGGCGCCCTCGACCTCGGCGACTGGCTGGGCGACCGTGACGGCGCACGGCCCCTTCGCCCGGTGCGTGAGGCAGGAGTAGGCCGGCACGCGCGTGCGGACGCCTCCGACCGAGACCACGGTGCTCGACCCCATGCCCACGGCGCCGCCGCACGACGCGCAGCGCGCGATCCCCGTCAGCGCGTACTTCGTCGCCGGCTCCGTGGCGCGCGGCCCGCGCTCTCGCTCGCTGAAGCGGGACCGCACCGCGTGCCAGGTGACGTCGTCGACGATCCTCCACTCGGGGACCTCGACGACCATGACGTCCTCGGGCTTGGCGCGCGTCGCGACCCGAGCCGTCGAGCCGCGATCCAACTGGTACGCGATGGTACCGTACGTGTCCGCGGCCTTCTATCGACGAGAACAGCGCTCAGCGCAAACGGCTATTTCTTACTCTTGCTGTTGCGAAGCACAGCAAGAGGCGATCTGGATTCCGCTGGTTGATTCGTCCAGAGTCTAAGGCAGCAACTTTTTCTTTGCTTTTTCCCACTGACTTCGAAAGCGTTCAAGGTCCTCGTGCCTGTAGAACTTCGTGGAGTCGGTCAAGAATGCTTCCATCGTAGACGAGATCAGAGGGTCTAACTGCATCATGCCTTTGCGTTCGTTAATGAACGTTAGAACGCCGCGAATTGCGATGTCATACGGATGTACTTCGACTCGCTTCCGATCAATGCCAACACGGATGGCTTCCCTTGCGTGCTTGATTCCCTCAATGATGTGCCGTTGACCCTCTTGAAACCCGACTGCCGAACTCGCAACGCGAAAGTGAACCTTGGCGAGGGTTGTAAGTGGCAGCGGGTGATGTTCGATTCCTACGGCATGCTCTGCGAACTGAAGTGCTGCGCGGGAGTCGCGTTCGACCTCTAGGAGTGCGCGCTGCTCCCAATAACGACTATTCCATGCCCAACCATCGTGTATTTCCCGATAGAATCGGTCGCTCTGTTTGCCCAATTGCGGGCTAACGGTAAGATCGTAGTCGAGGAGCATCCTGCTGAGCCGTGCCTCTGGATTGCCCTTCATTACAGAATTGCGATTGACGTAGGGCGCCAGAGCTTTGGCCAGCTCAACGAACAAATTGTATGAAGTCTCCTTTGGCAGTTCCTTGACCAGTGTTTCCGAAACGCGTCGGTGCCTAGTCTCGAGATACTCACCTAGGGGCGGGAGGTACCTGACGATCCCCCGGAGTTCTTGATCGAGGAGCCTAGTTATCTCGCTGATGTGCAACTGTGACGCGCGTTGAACTACCGCAAGCTTGACAGGAAAATCGAAAGCGTGGGCAAGGGCGACGAGACCGTATACACGCTTCGACTCTTCGCTGAGTGCCTGCCATTCTCCGACGAGGATGCTCGCGAGGCGCCGCGCAGAATTACCAAGAGAAATGATTCCGGCGAGCAGGTCCCTCTTGTCGAGTCTCCGAGCCAAGACGTCGTCGCTAAATCGGGCGTCTCTTCCGAGCAGTCCTTCGGCGCGTAGGCGTTGCACAATGTCAAGCGCCTCGGAGGTATTCAGAGGCTTCACCGGACAGGTCTCGAAAGAGCTGGTTCTAAAGGCATCCTTGATCAGTTTGAAGCGCTGGGTTCGTTCGGCGCCGACCAGGAAGAATCGAGCTTTCGCCGCATTCAGACGCTCAGCCAGCGCCGCGACAGGGCGCGCTTGTTCCGCTAGACCGTCTACGAACAGTACGTATGGAACCGTTAGGTTACTTAGGACTTCGAATGCGGCGTCCTCGACGAGCCGCTCCAGTGCGACGAAGTAGAAAGCCTTGAAATGCGACTGCTCCAGTTCGAGAGCGGCCCTCATGAGGATCGCGCTCTTGCCTTCGCCGGCCGCCGCTGAAACGAATAGTATCCTCGACACCTCGTCCGGTCGCTCATTCCAAGCGATTATTTGAGTTACGAGATCCTTGACCGATCGCCGGATGATATCTTCACGACGCTTAAGCTGGCCCCATGTGGGCTCAGTTCCACGTAAGAGCGGTAGTTCGTCGTTGTGTAGTTCGGGCAGGTTGCCAGAATCTATTTCGATCCACTGTCGGAAGAAGATGCGTTGTGAACGCTCTGTTGGATCGTTCTTGAATTTCTGACGTGCTTCCTTCGGTAGAACCAGATCAAGTGGAGTGGGCCGCTCTCCGACAAAGTTGGAGAGCTGACCAAGGAATTCGTCGGCGGTTGCCTGAACTGGAATCAAGCCAAAACGCTTGCATCGAGTCTCTAGGACCCTGTCTAGGCTCTTTGAAACAAAGAAAGAGGGCGCGGTGGGATTGCTGTCCGGCAGCATTCCCTTGCGCCGGGCAAGATAATATTCCAAGTCCGGCTCCGCTAAGGTAGCGCCAATTACGATCAACGGCTGGGTTAGAAACTGGTCGGTTGCGATCTTGAACCAGACGCCGTCGTTTGCGATCGAGCCTCCATATTCCTCTGCAGAGAAGATGTAACCATGCTCTGGCTTGCGGACTGAGCCGTGTAGATGGATGACTCGAATCTCAGCAAGATCCTCGGTGTCCTGGAAGGGATCCCGAAACGTAATCAGTCGAGGCTTTTGAACTGCGGCGCCGTTATCGTAGCAATCGACCAGGACGTCATCGACATTGAAAGTGAATATGAAGCTCCATACGAACGTAGATACCAATTTGACTTCGGCAGACGCGCGACAACCGTGGAAGCGGCGTTGAAAGTACTCGTCCAACGTCTTTGGGTCAATTGCGTCAGTCAGCTGGGGTAACGGATACGCAGGAAGGTTGAACCGTCGCGACAGTTCCTCTGCGAGTTCGTTACCGATGGGCAGCCTAGTGCCGTCTAAAGACTGGGATGACGCCGAGAACCCCGCACCCAACAGCAGGGAGTACCTGCCGAGTTTCACGGAACGGCGAACTTGGTCGTGCAGCGCTGCTGCAAACATGGTTTCCCCCGCCGCAAGAGTGCCGACAAGCGACCATATCACAGACCGTGAAGTAGGTGCGACGATGTGTCGCGCGCGTCAAGAATGGCCGGAGCCTCTGAGCAGAGTTCGCTATGCTCCGATACGCCGACGCGAGTGGGAGGGCCTCGCTATCGCTGAGTTGACGTAAGAGGGAATTATCAGTCCTTCAACGGTCCGACCATGTCAGCGGCGCACGCCTCAGATCACTTGGCTCGACGATACGCTTCGAAGTGTAAGACCGCTAAATTAGAAGGTGAAGATTGGTACGTCGAGGCCGGCTATGAATAACACCTGAACGGCCGGAATCGTAGTTGTCGTCTGCATCATGTTCTTATCCACGACCTCAATGGTCCGCGCTGGGATGACCTGCGCACCAACTCCGACCATCAGTGGGCTCCGCGCAATGCCCATGGTCAAGAAGAGCCCCGGTGATAGCAAGTTCAGGAAATCCACTGTCGGCGCAGTATCCACTGTCTTTTTCGTGCCGTCATCGCCAATTCCCGAATCGGACTGAAAACGTGCCGTAACCAAGGTGCCGACGTTCACGACGGAGAGGAAACCTCCAACGTTCATCCAGTGATTGCCAAATGGAACGGTTGCGTGAATACCAATGGGGGCGAAGGGACCGAAAGCGCCGCTCTTAGATGTCTTGTTCAGGCTAAGTATTTCGCCGCCAAGTGAGACGCCGACAATTGCGTTGATGGCAAACATCGGCTTTCGAAATTTCAGTTTGTAAGTTCCCACGGGAACTGCCGCGGCTTGCAATATGTTCGAAACCTCGTCCGCTGAGTGCGCTTGTGCCACCTGGGCCAGGAACGCCAGCATCTGGCGCATCTCTGCGCTCAGTGGTGACTTCCCAGCTAGATCAGCACCGACGTCTTGCCATAATTCATCGACTAGTGTCAGCGCATTCATGATGATCTCGCTCGTGCTGGCCGCGCTAACAATAGACTCGCCGATAACGAGCACCCTTTCGACTCGCCCTAACTGGTTCGCGTCGTCTTGAGAGATGATATTGAAGGACAAACAAAGCGTAGTTCCTTCCTGAACGAGTCTCTGGAGCAATAGGGTAACGGCGCTGACCCAGTCGCGCGGTGTCAGCGTCGTTGTGTTCGTTGTCGCGTTTGATGAGGGGAGCACAGGGGGAGCGGGCTGCTGAAGGGTTGGGTTGGCGAATCCACCGTTATTGGCTGGGGCAGCTCCCCCGCCCGTGTTGGAAATTGTAGGCGACGTAGCGCTGGTCCTTGCCTGTTCGAGCCGCTGAAGGAGCGCCGCGAGGTCGGTCACAAAGCTGGTCAGCGACGTAATTTCGGTCGATAGTAGATCGAGACCAATGCTGGCCCGAGTCGACAGGGTGAAAGTCAGCTCCGGATGGTTGTGCTCGATGGTCAAAAATATCCCGACTGCATAGCACCCTAATTGCAGCTTGTCGGTCGCACTTACCTCTTTCCACTTGTCCTGTAGTACAGCCGCGTCGACGATCTCAGACGCCAATGATATTCCGAGAAAGACTTTGGGCGCATATGTCTTCATTGGTGACTTAACGAGATGTAGCGAGCGCGCGACGTCGAGCGGAGCGCGCCCAGCCGCAACCGCCTTGTAATAGGCGAGTCCCATTCGTACTGCCACGATAGCGTCGCGACCGGCCTGTCGGGTGGTCTTCTCAGAGCCGTCCTTGCTCCCATCGCCGAGTGCAAACAACCCATATGCGAGGGCAGTATCGGGGAGCTGTTCCAGATCCTTCTTAGCTGCTACTGCCAGATACGAACCAATGGCCGCCAGGGACACCGATGCATCCATGTTGGCGAACGCCACGCAGAGATTGGGAAAGAACGGCTTGGCTGTATCTGAGCAGAGGAGCTTGGTGACCTGCTGAGTCAAGTAGAGTGCGGCTTCCGCCTTGGCGCGGTCATAAATAAAATTAGCGAACCCCTGAACGACGTTGCTCAACAGCGTTCCAGCTGAATCCATCGGGCTGAAAGGTATGGCTCCCTGTCTGGGAGATTGTCCTGCTGCGATAGTGATCTTGTCGGCTAACGCGCCATGGTTCGGACTCGCGAAAAACGCGTGAAGGTTGGTGAGGTCGTTCGTAGTGATGACCTGGAGTCCGCTAATTGAATCGCACGTGTGCTTCAATGCCTTGAGCGGCGGTTCCCAGACGAACGGCTGAGGGGGCGGTACCGTGATTACGTCCTCCGAAAAACTGCCGTCGGCCGACGTCGCGTTCTTGAGCTGGCTGCAGGCGCGATAGAGTTCTCGGGCGAAGTCGCTCGTTCGGGCCGAGTTGCTCGGAATGAAAATGGGCGCGCGTAGTTCTGGGGGCGGGACGTCCGCGTAAGCGGTTAGCGCCAACGCGTGAACAGCAATCACCGCGACAAGCTGTTTCAATTGTTCCCCCTTTTCAGCCAGAGGTAGCCATTGCCGCCGCCAACAGGGCCGTCGGATTAATCAGACCTCGCCCAATGGCATCAGGATCGTCCGACGGGAGTGCCGTCGCCGTCTTCTTGACCAGGCCTTCGAAACCGACTGAAAAGCGCCGGCGCAGGGCTTGATCAGTTATCGACGAGAGCACGAGCGCGGTGACACCACTGACCACCGCTGCCGCGGCTGATGATTCGCCGAACAGTCCTGTACCGCCGCTGCCAGGGAGCATTACCGGAAGCTTGTCGCCCGGAGCGGCACAGTCGATCCAGGTTCCGATGCGGGCACCGTCGAGCGGCCGATTTGTGGCGTCGACCGCGGCAACGGTGAGGACGTTGGGCGTGAGTTCGGGAAATGGGCTGCTGTACTGGTTGTTGTCGCCAGCGGCTGCAACTACGACGCGCCCAGAATTGACGAGGTCACGCACCGCCGACTGGATCGAATCGACAACGCGGGACATCACAAAGCTGCAGGAAACGACGTCGATGTCGGGCCTGCGTCGGAGGATGTAATCAAACGCAGCCTGGATATCGCCGACTGAATCTCCAGTGCCGAGCACGCGAAAGCTGACGATCTTTGCGTAGGGAGCGATCCCAAGAACGCCACCCCGATAGTTGGCGATGAGGCTCGCGCAGCAAGTGCCGTGGCCATCCTGATCTCCGGGACCGATCGCGTTGCCATGTCCATCGAGATATTCGAAGTCACTTCGGTCAAGGCCGCTCGGCGCTGCGAGGCCTGTGTCCAGTAGCGCCACGGTGGTTCCGCTGCCGGTGATGTGTTGAGTCCAGATCGCCGGAATCTGAAGTACAGCGTGATGCCATGAGATGTTCCATTGGGTCTGAATCAAGCGGACCCTCGTGGAGAGGGATTCTTGAATGAGCCGCCAGGCCCCGCGAGCTCACGCGGCGCTGGAATGCTCGCATGTGGCTCAATCGTGACGCCGCCTTGCAATCGTGACGGCGCGATGGCCACGATCGAGCGCGCCTGTGCAGCGGGGTTGTTTTCCGGCTGGCGTGGTGAAGAACCTGCCACTTCGGAAGGGGGAGGGCGCGGGCCGTTATTGCTGCTGCTGCCAAATACGGCTTGTTCGAAAGACGAGAGCGCGCGCTCGCTAAACCCGATAAGGATCGCGATACTGAGAATGAAGAGAATGCTGCTGCGTCCACACGGGTCTCGAGGACGAGCGTCGATCGACTCGGAGTGCGTTCCACCGGCAATCGGCGGCTGAGCCGTATCGATGTTTAGGCCACCATCAGCTGGCGTTACGGTCGAAGCGAAAGACGTGGTGGCAGGGAGGCCCGAAATAGCCTGTTCGCTTGCTGCGGCCTGCACACAACGAAGGGCATCGGAGATACGAGTATCTCCGAACGAGAAGTTGACAGCGTTTGAGCCAAGGAGACCCAGCCCCACAGATGCGGCGACTAGTCCACCACCGATACGCCCAACGACTCTGATCCAGAACGAGGCAGCGTCTCCGTAGACGCTGAGTGGCGGTAGCTTGATCAGAATGCTAGTCGCAGTGCCACCCAATCCAGCGAGCAGGAAGCCGAGCGTGGCGTGGGTACGGCCGAGGGCGACGACAGAAGCGCCAATACTGACGACCGCGACGAGAGCCAGTGCGATTGCAGCGATTGTAAGTTGATCGAAGTACCAGTCGATGTACCAAGCCCAATAGTCGTAGATCGCGATCAGCTCGTTGAAGGCTGCGCGGACACGTTCATCTTCTTCGCTGGCTCTATTAATCTGCGTCAAGAATAGCTGAGCTTGGGAGAATGCCTCTTGCGGGACGTGCCACTGGCGCAGCTCGGACACTGAACTTTGCGCCTCGACGGCAAGATCACCGAATGGCAACACAAACGCGCGCAGGCGCGCGAGATCAGACGCTTGATCTTCGAGACTGTCGAAGTCGGGACCATCGATCTTGGCCTTGATCTTTTCGAACGATGCGCGGACGTAATCGACGAGCTTACGGCGTCGTATCGTGTCCTTGGCATCGCTGGGAAGGCTGTCAGCTCTAATAACGGCTTCTTCGAACTCCGCGCAGCTAGATTCGATCGCAGCCTTGATACGGGCGCGGCGCTTGGCGGTTCTCAAAGGGAAGAGATACGTCGCCATGGAGCATGTCGATGCTACTCACATCGGTGCGCATCTGAGAATGCGGCAAATTGTCGCGGACTGGAACGTGTATCCGGAATGGCACGTACGCTTCTACCGGGGCTCCGACCAAAGCTCTCGGTGAGAGACCTCATGGAGCGTAGATCGCCGGGGCCCGTCGTGAGGAAAATAGAGGCGGCCGAAGAGGCCGAGACACGCTGTCGCACTTCCAGTAATTGCATGAAGCCATCGAAGTCGATATCATCCAGGGGGCTTTCGATCTTGCGCGAACTGATATGGGCTCCAGCGTGTGCTGCTCCCGTTGATACCAGCGAACGGCTCGTTCGCAGAAAGGCGTCCGAGATGGCGACGTCGTCAGATGAGAAGGTGCAGGACGCGGCGTCTGCGAACAAGGTGGCTGTGGCGGGAACTTCGGAACCCCGAAGGAAGAATAACCGACAAAAGAGTCAAGGAGAATCGCCCAAAGTTCAACTAGTACGCCTGGCAATGCAAGTCGTAACGTTCTTGGCGATATTGGTCGTCGGATTGGCCGTAGTGTTCAGACCGGAAGCGACTCATTCGCCGACGTCGCGAGTTATTTTGTTTTTCTTCTTATCAATGGTTCCGGCAATTCTCTTCGGCGACTGGGTGTCGGCGAAATTCCATGCATCAATCCAAGTCGCCGCGGTTACGACGGCTGGGACCTTCGGGACTATTCTTGCGAGCTTATTCGCATTGTTTCACTTTACAGGCACAATCAAGATAGCCGACATATATAAGATTACGGACTGTGTAACGAACAACCCTGTGTCCGTAGAGAACGTTTCCGCACGCGCCCTCGACCACGTCCATATGGCGCCCGAAGCGTACAAGACAGATTCTGCAATTTTCTTGAGTTACCTCGATGACCAAGGACCTGTTGAAATTTCGGTCATGGCGAAAAGCGGGAACGAATTTCGCGCGACCATTCAGTCAATTAGCACCCAGAGCATTGACTTTTGTCTTGGTGGACCTGGTGAGCTCCGACCTGTCAAGAGGTGATCTCTAAGTGCGCTCGCTCGTCGTGCTCCTGTTTGTGATGCCAGCGGTTGTGGGCCACTCCTCCGAAAAGAATCCGGTTCGCTTTTCGCTCACTCAACGGGCCCTGGAGATGGTCGAAGACTCTCTTGCTAGAGTTGGATCAGAAGATGAGATCCAAAAGCACCATCTAAAGAAAATTCGGGATTTCATTTCGGAACGACTCACTAGGCCCAAGGGGCTCGGTCACATGTTCCCCGACGGGATCGCATTTCTCGAAGTAGACCTGTCGGAAGAACATCCTGGCCTCGTCTTCAAGCTCACAGGCGACCGCGATGAGACGTTTAGTCGTAAGGAAGTCGAGTTGGATGACGTATATGCGGCGGCCTGTTTTTGTTTTCGTGCGCTGAATCGAGAATCGAAGCCTGAGCGGCAGGTTCCGTCCTTCTTGCAGCATCTCTTCTATACTGCTCGTCTCCAGAAGAAGATCGAAGCAGATGACGATCATCCCTGTTCGAGTACCGTGAGGTTCTCAACGATCGGAGGCAATCGGTGAATGGGTCAGTTCTGAGTTGCGTCCTTCTTCTCCTCTTGTCAGGCTGTGCTCGTCTTCACGGTGCAATGGAACTCAGTCCCAGGCTCGATGTTCGGTATGTTCGTTCTACCAAGACCGATCTCTATCTTGCCCACTTGCAACCAGGGAGTGTCGGCTTCGAGCCGATAATTGGATTCTCGGTGGCGGGCGAGGAAGTTACTCCGAAGACGGTTAGCGAAGCGATTCACCGACTACAGAAGAGAATCGCCGATGTTGATCGCCTCGCTGCCAGCCTTGGAGGCACTTTGGCTCGATTAACGACCCTTCCCGTCCCGACGTCCGTAGGCTATGGCGAAGCACGCGCCGAGTTGGTGCGTTCCGTGCGGCAGATTGCATCGCAGATAGTGGAGGTCTGCTCGTACAGTCAGGTCGCGCAGCGTCTCGCTATGCTGCTCCCGACCTCCGCGGCACTGCAGACAGTACCGACGAAGAGTAGAGGTCCCGAGTCGGAAGAGAAGTCGCTTGCAGATGCGTTTGTGGCCGAAGCCACGAAGCGAAGAACGTTAACGTACGATCCCATTTGGGATCTCTCGGTTGCGGCACAGGAGTGTGACGTAGGCGATTGCAGCGGATTTGTTTCGCGCCTCAAAGTGGTGCGCGCAGAACTCGAGTCAGCTACGAGGCCATCGTCTGTAGATGCGGCGAGAGCCTATCTGCAAATGGTGCTCGAAGAGTGGCCTGCGGAAGTGGCTGTTAGAATGGCGGTCATCCCGGGTTCAGAGAGCATATCGGTAGCGAGTCACGCATACATTGTTCTGTCTGAGCGTGGCGTATACACGTCGATGTTGTTTGGTAGACTGATGTCTCCGGCCGCGCACTGGAAAGCGCTCGCCGAATATCCCTTTTCGGGAGCGATTTACTTCCAGGACGAAGGCGAGTTGCTACTCCCTGCGCGAGCGTTGGAGTCTCGAGGAGCTGATGGCGTGGTGGCATCTGTGGGGGACCGCGACTACGTGGTGGTGCCAGCCGGACAGGTTGCAGAAGTTGAGTTTGTCGCACCATTACCAAAATCGGTTCCGATGGACCACAGTGCGAAGGAGAAGGCACGCGCAGAGCTGATCGAGAGGCTGGTGGAAAAAAAGAGAGTAAAGACGGACGCTCTTGTTACGCGATCACTTAACGCTGCCGGAGGCGGTGCCCTGGTCCGCACATCCGCACCGCTGGCGGAGTGTTCATTGAAGGAGTGTGGCGAGCTGGCGCGGGCTCAGACCCATTGATGGTGGTCTCTGCCGGACGAGACGCCCGCAGGATAGAGTCTGGTGCACCCGGCCAGAACGAATCATTCGCAGAATCTGATTATGGGGCGACCGTT
>Ga0134125_10007304_pt1 | contig 12467 bp, 13 predicted proteins | sample KB31751_FD_96464 | JGI IMG/M metagenome (GOLD analysis project Ga0134125, IMG submission 96464) | Terrestrial soil microbial communities with excess Nitrogen fertilizer from Kellogg Biological Station, Michigan, USA - KB3-175-1 | ecosystem: Environmental > Terrestrial > Soil > Unclassified ... | reverse complement strand
TGCACGCGGACCTGGGGATCAGCACGGGCATGCGCGGGGTGATGACCTCGCTCGCCGCCGCGCCCCGCACCGTGCCTGAGCTCGCCCGCCAGCGGCCGGTCTCGCGCCAGCACATCCAGACCCTGGTCAACGCGCTGCTGGCGGCCGGCCTCGTCGAAACCGGCGCCAACCCCCAGCATCGCCGCTCGCCGCTGGTGCGTCTCACCGACCCCGGACGCCGGCAGCTGACGGAGATGCAGCGCCGCGAGGCGGACCTGCTGGGCGGCCTTGGCCTCGAGGTCACCGTGGCGGAGCTGACGACGGCGACACGCCTCTTCGACCTGCTCGAGCGCGAGCTCGCCGCCCGCGTGGCAGGACAGGAACCGAGGTAAGCGCGATGGCCGATTCGTTCGGAGGCCTCGCCGGGATGATCGCCGGCGAGGTGATGGCGCGGATGAACCGCGCGGCGGAGGTCGAGGCGATCGAGATTCTGGACCCGGCGCCGGCCGAACGGGTGCTGGTGATCGGGTTCGGTCCGGGCGTCGGCGTCGCCCTGCTTGCCCGGCGCCTGGCGGCCGGTAAGGTGGTGGGCGTCGATCCGTCGGCTACGATGCTGAGGGCGGCCGCGCGCGCCAACCGCGCCGCGATCGCCGCCGGCCGGGTCGAGCTGCGCCAGGTTCGCGCCGATGCGACCGGCGCCGGCGACGCCTCGTTCGACGGGGCGATCGCGGTCAACGCGCTGCAGCTCTGCGAGCCGTTCGCGGCCACCGCAGCCGAGCTGGCGAGGGTGCTGAGGCCCGGCGCGCTGCTGGTCAGCCTGACGCACGACTGGGCGCTGGCGCGTCATGGCGGCTCCGCCGGGGACTGGCTTGCGGGTGCGCGCGCCGACCTCGAAGCCGCCGGCTTCGAGGTCGTTCGGGATTTTCGCGGCAAGGCGGAGAGCGGCCGGATCGTCGCCCTGACCGCCCGGCGAGGCTGACCGTGCTCAGGTCAGCAGCTTGCCGCCGACCAGGGCCAGCGTGCCGGCGAGGACCGGGCGGAGCACGCCGTCGGGCGTCCGCGCCGCCAGCAGGCTGCCCAGGATGATCCCCGGGATCGAGCCGGTGAGCAGCGAGACGAGCAGCATCCAGTTCACCGACCCCATCATCCAGTGGCCGATCCCGGCCAACAGCGTCAGCGGCACGGCATGGGCGATGTCAGACCCGACCAGCTTCGCGACGTCCATCTTCGGGTAGAGCACCAGCAGCACGGTCATGCCGAGCGCGCCGGCCCCCACCGACGTCAGGGCGACCAGCACGCCCAGGATGACGCCCAGCAACACGGTCAGCCCCGCGGCCCCGCGCGGCGACAGCGCATTGGTGCGCGACTGGAAGAAGGCGACGATCGCCTTGCGGAACAGGATGGCCACCGCCGTCACCAGCAGCGCCCAGCCGAGCGCGCTGGTGATCAGCGCGCTGACCGCGGCGGCCTGCCTGAAGCGCGAGAGGATCAAGAGCGTGATGATGGTCGCCGGCGCGCTGCCCATGGCGAGGCGTCCGACGATGGTCCACTGCACCGTCCCCTTGTAGCCATGCACGCCGGTGCCGACGGTCTTGGTGGCGGCCGCGTAGAGCAGGTCGGTGCCGACCGCGGTGGTCGGATGGATGCCGAACAGCAGCACCAGCAGCGGCGTCATCAGCGAGCCGCCGCCGACGCCGGTCAGGCCGACCAGCACGCCGACGAGCAGTCCCGAGAGCGAGTAGAGCGGATTGATCGACGCGATGAAATGCATGGCGGGGAGCCCGGCGGACCGCCCATTTGATGGCCCGGCGGACCATCCCACGGCCGCGCCCTGGCCGCCAGAGAGTCTATCCCTAGAAAATCTATCGGCTTTGGTAGCTAGAGCCGCCCTGCCTCGGCGAGGCGGTCGGAGAGCCACAGCCGCGCCGGCGGCAGCGGCCGGTTGAGCGGCGCGAACACGAAGCGGTCGAGGAAGTGGCCGGTGATCGCCAGACCCGCGGCGATGTCGCCGCGCTGCAGGCCGCCCTGCGCCGAGAGCAGGAATGGCGGCAGCGCCAGCAGCCTGTCCTTGTAGGGCGCGCCGGCGGCGGCGCTGACCGCGCGGCCGGTGCGCGGGCTGACGTAGACGAGGTCGTCGGCGGACCCGGTCACGGCGCATTTCGAGAGGTCGAGCCCGAAGCCGAGGTCCGCCAGCAGGCCGGACTCGAAGCGCACGTAGACCGCCGGCCAGATGTCGGGCTCGGCGAGCGCGGCGATCAGCGCCTCCAGCCCCAGGAAGGCGCCCGGATGCGGCTCGCGCTCGGGCAGCGCGCCGGCGGCGACCGCGGCGGCCGAGGCCAGGCCCGCGAGCGCCAGGCGGTCGTCGAACAGCGACGAAGGCCCCTCCCCGGCCGCCTCCAGCACTGCCGAGCCCAGCTGGTCGGCGGTCCGCGACCGGTACCTGAGGCTGACCCGCGCGCCCGCCTGCAGGAAGGGCTTCATGCGCCGCGACGCCGCGCCGGCCACGTGGGCGGCGTACTTGCCGTGCGCGCGCGTCACCAGCTCGACGATCGCGCCGGTCTCGCCGAACGGCCGCGCCGACAGCACGAAGGCGTCGTCCTCGAATTCCATCGGGTGAGTTTAGCGACGGAAGACACGGAAAACACGGACAGACGAGCGCCCGTCTGTTCCCGGCCCGTCACGCGTCGAAGTCGAGCCCGAGGTCGCGGTACGTGGCGCGCTCCTCGGCCCAGTTGGACTTCACCTTCACGGTCAGGAACAGGTGGACCGGGCGCCCGAGAATGTCGCCCAGATCCTTGCGGGCGGCCTCGCCGATCCATTTCAGCGTCTGGCCGCGCTTGCCGATCAGGATGGCCCGCTGGCCGTCGCGCTCGACGTAGATGGTCTGCTCGATGCGCGCCGAGCCGTCCTGGCGCTCCTCGAAGGCGGTGGTCTCGACGCTGGCGGCGTAGGGCAGCTCTTCGTGGACGCGAAGGTAGACCTTCTCGCGGGTGATCTCGGCGGCGAGCAGCCGCGCCGGCAGGTCGGCCGCCTGGTCCTCCGGGTAGAGCCACGGCCCCGCCGGCATCTGCCCGGCCAGGCGCCGCTTCAGGTCGGCGACGCCCGAGCCGTCCAGCGCCGAGATCATGAAGACCTCGCTGTGGGCGCCGCTGTCGCTGAGGCGCGCGGTAAGGCCCAGCAGGTCCTCGCGCCGCACGCGGTCGATCTTGTTCAGCGCCAGGATCGCCTGGCGCCCGGCTTCCTTCAGCCCCGCGACGACGGTGCGCACGTCGTCGGCGGCGCGCTTGTCGGCCGGCTTGGCGCCCGGCTGGGCGGCGGCCAGCTCGGCCTCGGCGTCGACCAGGTGGACGACGGCGTCGGCATCGTGCGCGCCTGTCCAGGCGGCGCGGACCATCGCCCGGTCGAGGCGGCGGCGCGGGCGGAAGATGCCGGGCGTGTCCACCAGCACGATCTGCGCGTCTCCCTCGATCGCGACGCCGCGCACCGGAAAGCGGGTGGTCTGCGCCTTCTGGGTGACGATGGTGACCTTCGAGCCGACCAGCCGGTTGACCAGCGTCGACTTGCCGGCGTTCGGGGCGCCGATCACCGCGGCGAAGCCGGCCCTGCTGGCAGCTTCGCTCATGCCGCACCCTCGCGCTCGAGCAGCGCCAGCGCCGCGGCCTTCTCGGCCTCGCGCAGCGACGAGCCCACGGCCCGCTCCGGCGCATGGCCCTCGACGCTCACCTCGACGACGAAGAGCGGCGCATGGTCGGGCCCGCTGCGCGAAACCTCGCGGTAGCTGGGCAGCGGCCGGCCGGCGGCCATCGCCCACTCCTGCAAGGCAGTCTTCGGTTCCCTGCCCTGCGCGGCGACGGCCGAGGCGATAGCGTCGGTCCATGCCTCGGCGAACACCGCGCGCGCGGCCGCCAGGCCTCCGTCGAGGTAGACGGCCGCGATCAGCGCTTCCATCGCGTCGCCGAGGATGCGGTCGTTCTCGCGCCCGCCCTGCTTGCTGGCGCCGCCGGCGAGGCGCAGGGCCGCCGGCAGGCCGATGCGCCGCCCGACCTCCGCGCAGGTCTTGCCGGCCACCAGCCTCGCGTGCCGGCGCGTGAGCTCGCCCTCGCGCCAGTCGGGGTGGCGGGCGATCAGCAGCTCGGCGGCCAGCAGGCCCAGCACGCGGTCGCCGAGGAACTCCAGGCGCTCGTTGTGCGGCACCCTGCGCGCGCCCGAGCCGACGCTGGCGTGGGTCAGCGCGCGCTCCAGCAGCTCGCGGTCGGCGAACACATGACCGAGGCGCGCTTCGAGCTCGGCGATGGCGGCGGCGCGCTTGTCCACGCGGCGCGCCTCTAAGGTCGCGCGCCGATCAATGCAGCACCTTGAAGAAGCGGCTCGGCCGCGCCTCGGTGAACCAGGTCCAGGGCTTGAAGATGCTGGCGCCGCCCGGATGATCCTCGTCGGCGCCGGTGTTCCAGGACAAGAGGATGATGCGGGCGCGGCCGACGAGGTTCTCCTCGGGCACGAAGCCGACGCCAGCCTGGTCGCCGACCCGCGAGTCGAGGCTGGAGTCCCAGCCGCAGCCGCCGAGCTTCGGATCGTCGGGCGCCAGGCCCGGGTCGAAGCGGCTGTCGAGCGAGTTGTCGCGGTTGTCGCCCATCATGAAGTAGCAGTGCTGGGGCACCACGTAGGCGCCGGTGTCGCCGGCGCTCTCGAAGCCCGGCGACTTCTGGATCTTGTAGCTGCGCCCCTCGGGATTGGTCTCCTGGTAGAGGTTCACCTTCTGCCAGCCGCCGGGCAGGTTGCCCATGCTGGGGCCGAGGAACTTGTCGGGGACCAGCTTGCCGTTGATGAAGAGGTTGCCGCCCTTCATCTGGATGCGGTCGCCGGGCAGGCCGACGAGCCGCTTGATGAAGTCGACGTGGCCGCTGGACGGCAGCTTGAAGACGATGATGTCGCCGCGCTTCGGCGGGTTGAAGAAGATCCGGCCCTTGAACAGCGGCGGACTGAACGGGATGGAGTTCTTGCTCCAGCCGTACGACCATTTGGTCACGATGATGTAGTCGCCGCGGTAGAGGTTGGGCTCGTCCGACGCCGACGGGATGGTGTACGGCTGGAACAGGATGACGCGCAGCACGAGCGCGATCAGCAGCGCGTAGACGACCGTCTTCACGATCTCGACCAGCTCGCCGACGAAGCCCTGCTTCTTCACGGCCTTGGCGCGCTTGCGCGCAGTGCTTGCAGCGGGGGCGTCGGTCATGCGGGATTCGGCGGGCTCTTTTTCGGGCATGCGGGCGGCGCCGCGTTGCTAGACGCTCGATACCGCCCCGGCAAGCGTTGCGCCCGTTAACTCGCGCTCATGCGGGGCGAGCGCCTCGATGATCACGACAGCGAGCGCGTAAGGATGGTCGTCCGTCAGCGTCAGGTGGATGTGGGGCGCAAAGCCCGCCGGCGTAATGGCGGCGAGGCGTTTGGCCGCGCCGCCGGTGAGCGACAGCGTCGGCGCGCCGCTGCGGGCGTTGACCACCCCCATGTCGCGCCAGAAGACGCCGGCCCGCAGGCCGGTGCCGAGCGCCTTGGCGCAGGCTTCCTTGGCGGCGAAGCGCTTGGCGTAGCTCGCCGCGCGGTCGGCCTTGCGCTCGGAGCGGGCGCGCTCGATGTCGGTGAAGATGCGATCGACGAAACGCGCGCCGAAGCGCTCCAGCGTCGCTTCGATGCGGCGGATGTCGGCGAGGTCGGAGCCGAGGCCGATGATCAAGCCGCGGCCTCGTCCCTGCCCGCGTCCATCAGCGCGCGCATGCGCCGGATCGCCGGATCGAGGCCGGTGAAGATCGCCTCGCCGATCAGGAAGTGGCCGATGTTGAGTTCGGCGAGCTCCGGTATGGCGGCGACTGGCCCGACCGTCTCGTAGTCGATGCCGTGGCCGGCGTGGACCTCCAGGCCCAGCGCGGCCGCCTGCCTCGCGCCGGCCTGCAGCGCCCCCAGCAGTTCGGCCGCTTCGGCGCGGCGCTCGCGCACCGCCAGGCAGTAGGCGCCGGTGTGCAGCTCCACCACCTGCGCGCCGACGCTGGCGGCCGCATCGATCTGGGCCGGGTCCGCCTCGATGAACAGCGAGACCCGCACGCCCGCCGCCTTCAGCGACGCCACGCAAGGCGCGACGCGGTTGTGCTGGCCGGCGACGTCGAGGCCGCCCTCGGTGGTCACCTCCTCGCGGCGCTCGGGCACCAGGCAGGCGGCGTGCGGACGGTGCGCCAGCGCGATCGCCTCCATCTCCGGCGTGACCGCCATCTCGAGGTTCAGCGGCTTGCCGCGGCGGCGGGTCAGCCGCGCCAGCGTGTCGATGTCGGCGTCGGAGATGTGCCGGCGGTCCTCGCGCAGGTGCGCGGTGATGCCGTCGGCGCCGGCCGCCATCGCGATCTCGGCGGCGCGGGCGGGATCCGGATAGCCCTCGCCGCGCGCGTTGCGGATAGTGGCGACGTGGTCGATGTTGACCCCCAGCCGAAGCCGTCGGGCCACGCGGGCGAGCGATGTGGGACTCGGGCTCATCGCGCCCAATTTAGCGACGCGCGCGCGGCTGCGCGAGGGCCCGCCGTTCGCGGCCTCAGCGGCCCGCGGCCGACCTGCGGTATTCGCTGGGCTGCATGCCGAACGCCTGGCGGAACCAGCGCGAGAACGTCGACAGGCTGGAGAAGCCGATCAGCGCCGCCACCTCGCCGAGCGGGCGGCCGGTCTGCATCAGCTGCCGGACCGCGACCTCGCGGCGGATGCCGTCCATCAGCTGGGTGAACGAGGCGCCCTCGGCCGCCAGGCGGCGATGCACGGTGCGGCGGTCGACGCCCATCAGCTGCGCGACGCGGTCGACGTTGCACTCGCCGCCCGGCAACAGCCGCCGGATCATCGCGCTCACCTGCTCGGTGGCGCTGACGGCGTTCGGCTGCGCGTTGGCCTCGATGTAGAGCGCGATCTCGCGGGCCATCTGCGGGTCGGAGTCGGGCAGCGCTGTCGCCAGATCGGCTTCGGTCATCAGGAACCCGGTCGACGGCGCGCCGAACTCCACATGTTGGCCGAGGCTGTCGTACGGCTGGGTGTCGCGCGGCGCCGCATGGGCGAAAAACACCGAGCGTGGGCGCCAAGCCTCGCCCAGCAGCCCGCGGAAGATCTGCACATGCATCGCCAGCGTGAGATCGACCATCTGGCGGCTGACGCTGGTGCGCGGGCTGATCAGCTCCGGCACGACGACCAGCCCATCCTCGTGCGGCGCGATGCGGATCTCGACGTTGTCGTTCTGATAGCGGAGGTAGCGCTGCAGGACCTCGAGCGAGTCCCGAACCGTCGGTTGTTCGCGCATGAGTAGTCCCAACGGACCTTTCATCGACAACCGGAAGGCTTTTCCGACCATCAGGCCAAAGTCTTCGCTTGCCGCAGAATTGGCGCAATCGGCGAGCAAGGCCTGCACCTTGTCGACCGCGATCTGATAATCCGGGTGGTCGAGGGCGGCGACCGGCAGGCCGGCTCGTCGCAGCATATGGTACGGGTCGAGGCCCAAAGTTCGGGCCGCTTCAGCGAAGGCAGTCAATAGCGCGCTACGGATAAACCTCGGTCGTTGCACGAGGTTTTGTCTGTCTCGGTTGGCAAACTTCACGTCTCGATCGGACAAGCGACGCGTCCTCGGCTACGGCGCGCGCTCCTAGAACTATGGTTAACAGGAGCGACCTTCGCCTTAACAACCTCACCCGCCCGGCGCGCTTTCGGCGCGTCTGACGCGGCCTGCATCTTGGCCGAAAATGCGCCCATCTTGTGGCAGTTCCATCGAATTCGTGCTGAATATCATGTTAACCATGGTCAACGCCGCCGCATTTTGCCTGCGGGGACTTGATCGCCAAGGGGTCGAGACAGAGAACTGTCTCAAAAATACTCAAATCTTATTGCCTTTACCAAGCGTTAACTGTGCGCGCCAGCACTGCGGCGCCGTGCTGCATCGGTCCGCGCAGCTTCCCCGAATAGGGTAAAAATACACTGATCGGTTGGGTGATGCGCAAGAGCTGTCGCCCAGGTACGGTGTAAGGGCAGGGATTTTTCACCCGGGGGTTGTTCCATGGAATGGAGCGAGGAGCGCATCGAGGCGCTCGCCAAGCTTTGGCGCGAGGGGCTGTCGGCCAGTCAGGTGGCGCGCCAGCTCGGCGGCGTGTCGCGCAGCGCCGTCATCGGCAAGGTTCACCGGCTGGGGATCGCCGGACGCGAGGCGCCCAGCCGCCCGAGCGGGCTGGCGGTCCGGCCCGCGGTCCGCCCCTCGAGGGCGAGCGCCGGCGGCGCCCGCCGTCCGACCGCGCCGCGTGCGCCGCGTCCCGTCGCCGAGCCGCGCGTGGCGTTCGAGGCGATCCCCACGGCGACCATCCACACGCTGGCGCCGCACGGCTGCCGCTGGCCGATCGGCGAGCCGGACCAGGCCGATTTCGGCTTCTGCGGGCGCCTGAAGGCGGGCGCCGGCCCCTACTGCGCCGGGCACGCGCCGATGGCGGTCCGCCGCCGCGAGACCCCGATGAAGGCCAAGGAGATCGACCGCATGGTCGTGCGCTTCGCCGACAGCGGTCCGGTCGCCGTCCAGGGCGCCGCCATCACCCTTCGCGAGATCGCCTGACCCCGCCAAAACGACGGAGCTTAGGCGATGAACGCGCCCGCACTCGACAAGCTGCAGGTGCTGGTGACCGGCGTCGACGCCGCGCTCGCCCGCGACGTGGCGCGCCTGGTCGCCGCCGAGGGGGCCAGCGTTCTGGCGGCCGACCGCGAGCCGGCCCGACTTGCGCGCCTCGAACGCGACCTCGGCCTGTTCCGCACCCGCATCGAGACCGCGCCGATCGACCTCGGCAGCCAGGCCGAGGTGCGGCTCTGGGAGCAATCCCTGAGCGCGTTCGGCCGGCTGCCGCACGTGATGATCTGCTGCTGCGGCCTGCCGGCCTCCCCGCGGCCCGGCCGCCAAGGGCCGGCGCGCCATGCCGACCGCGACGCGGCGGCCGTGCGGCCGGACGACGTGACGTTGAGCGAGGCGCGGCGGCGGCGCTGCCCGGCGGAGATCGCCGAGCGGGTGCTGAAGCCGGCGTTGTTCCTGCACGCCGAGCCGACGCGCCGGTCGGTCTTCAACCGCGCGCTGGCGGTGCTGCGGCATCCGACCTTGCGCGGACTGCTGGAGCGCGCGCCTGGGCGCGGCGTGTTCAGCGCCGAGCGCGCCATTCCCTACGTGCGGATCGCCAGCGAGCTTTATTCGCTGCGCCGCGGCATCGATCGCGAGCCGCCCGGCGGCGGCCGCATCCGGCTCATCCCACCCGACAGCGCCTCCCGCCAGGCGGACGCGGCCTGACAAGAGGTTTCAAGCAGAAGATGACCACGCTGATCTTCATCGAGAATGTCCTGGGCAGCGGCCAGATGGTGAAGCTGACCGAGGATTTCGGCGACTACTCGGTCTCGCGCGACCTGCGCCCGGGCGAGAACGCGCGCCTGGTGGTGAGTCCATTCAAGAGCATCTCGGTCGAGGAGATCCCGATGGCCGCGATCGTAGCGGCGGCCGCCAACGAAGGCGCGCGCCTCGCCGGATTTCCGGGTCCGCGCACGCTGGAGCGCCGCTGCGGCTGAGCAGGTTTTACAGTGGCGGCCCCCTCCTCCGCCGCTGCGCCCGCCCCCCGCGTAGGTTCGGGGGCGGGCATCCGCGAGGGGCGGCGGCGCGCGTTGTCCCGGCGTATCGGGCGTGCAGTTCCGCGCCAGATGCGACCCGTCACCTCGAGCGGGACGCGCCGACGCCCTTCGCTTCTCGCGGTGAATTTGGCCGGTTGCCGACGCTCGTCGCCAGGGCGCCAGGTCATTGCGGCTGCCAAAGCTTGAGCTCTGTGTGATCCGCCATGCGGCGGAAGTCGTTGTCGGTCGAGAGCATCGTCAGATCACGCGTCAAGCAGAGCTGAGCGAGAAGAACGTCGATCGTTCCTGCCTGCACGCCGCGCTGTCTCAGGTTGGTTCGAAGCTCAGCGGCCGCGGCGTGGTCCTGGCGGCTCGGAGAGATGAATGGCAGGGCCGAAAAGCGCTCGACGAGCTCTCGACGACTACGCGGGCCGGCGAAACCCTGCAGCAACTCTTGCAGCACCAATCCCGTACTGATGACTGTCTCGTCGGCTTCCAACGCCTGCTGAAGGCGGCGCACTTCAGGCACGTTCGGAGGATGATCCACGCGAACGACCAGACGCTCGTGTCCACGAAGAGGCTCAAGGGCGGGTGCGCTCTTCTTTGTAGTCAAACGACTCGTCCCACTCGAGCTTCCCCATCAGTTCGAGCAGACCGCGCTGCTCCCGACGCGCGATGAACTCCTGGAGCGCCTTGGTGACGGCGGCTTTCTTGGTCCGCTCGCCACTTAGCTCCAACGCCCGATCGATGAGTCTCGGGTCGAGTGAAAGATTGGTCGACATTGTGTGAATCGTCAAACCGTGGCGCACACACCGCAAGTCCTGAGGCGCCGGCCTCGGCTAACCCCTCGCCCGCTCCACCGTCTCCACCGACGGGCAGGCGCGCAGGGCGGCGGCGATGTGGGTGAGGTGGCGCGCGTCCTTCACCTCGAGGTCGATGTCGGCGTCGAAGAACGACGAGTGGCGGTGGTGCATGGAAAGGCCGATGATGTTGCCGCCGGCCTCGCCGATGATCGCGCAGGCCTGGCCGAGCACGCCGGGCGCATCGAGGATGGTGGCGCGCAGCCGCGCCTCCGAGAGGGTGTCGCGCTCGGCCTCCGCCGTCCACTGCAGGTCGCGCCACAGTTCCTCGCGGTCCTCGTACTTGGCGAGCTCGGGGCAGTCGATGGCGTGGATCACGACGCCGCGGCGTCCCTGCATGATGCCGACGATGCGATCGCCCGGCACCGGCTTGCAGCACGCCGCGAAGTGCAGCTCGGCGCCCGGGCTGATGCCGCTCCCGCGGACGTAGAAGCGCGACGTCGGGCCATCCACGATCTTGCGGCGCGCGGTGGCGGCCGCCCGCTCGGTCTCCTTCAAGCCGGGGAAGACCGCCTCCAGCACCTGCGCCGGCGTGATCCGGCCGCGCCCGACGGCGTCGTAGAGCTCGGTCTCGCCGGCCAGCGCGAAGCGCTCCACGGCCGGGCGCCACGAGACGCCGTCCCTGGCCTTGCCGGCGCGGTCCAGCGTGCGCTCCAGCGAGGCGCGCCCGAGGCGGGAGAACTCCTCCTTCTCGGCCTGGCGGATATGGCGGCGGATCGCCGAGCGGGCGCGCCCGGTGATCGCCAGCGACGGCCAGTCGGCCGGGGTTACGGCGCTCGGTCCGCGGATCACCTCGACCACGTCGCCGTTGGTGAGCTCGGTGCGCAGGGGGCGCAGCTCGCCGTTGATCTTCACGCCGACGCAGCTGTCGCCGACGTCGGTGTGCACGGCGTAGGCGAAGTCGAGCGGCATCGCCCCGCGCGGCAGGCTGACCAGCCGGCCTTTCGGCGTGAAGACGAAGACCTGGTCGAGGAACATCTCCAGCTTGGCGTGCTCGACCAGCTCCTCGGAGTCGCCGCCGTGCTCGAGCACCTGCACGAGCTGGCGGAGGTTGGCGAGCGGGTCGCGACCGCCCGCGGCTTCGGCCGCCTCGGGGTCGAACCCGTAGCTCTGGTCCTTGTAGCGCCAGTGGGCGGCGACGCCCTCCTCGGCCACGAGGTCCATCGCTTCGGTGCGGATCTGCATCTCGATCCGCATGCCCTTCGGCCCGACCACCGTGGTGTGGATCGAGCGGTAGTTGTTGCGCTTCGGCGTGGAGATGAAGTCCTTGAAGCGCTCGGGCACGCACGGCCAGGTACGGTGGACGACCCCGAGCGCCCGGTAGCAGTCGGACTCGGTGTCGACGATCACCCGGAACGCGAAAATGTCGGAGAGCTGCGAGAAGCCGATCGACTTGCGCTGCAGCTTGCGCCAGATCGAGTACGGGTGCTTCTCGCGGCCGAAGACCCGCGCCGGGATGCCGGCCTCGTCGAGCTTGGCGGAGATTTCGCGGCTGACCATCGCCACCGCCTGCCCCTGCTCGGCGCGCAGCGCATCGAGCCGGCGCACGATCGCGTCGCGCGCCACAGGGTTCAGGTGCGAGAAGGCCAGCTCCTCCAGCTCGATGCAGATGCGGTGGCAGCCGATCGAGCGGGCGAGCGGCGCATAGATCTCCAGTGTCTCGCGGGCGATGCGCTCGCGCTTGGCGGCGTTCTTGATGAAGCCCAGCGTGCGCATGTTGTGCAGCCGGTCGGCGAGCTTGACCAGCAGCACGCGCACGTCGCGCGAGATCGCCAGGATGAACTTCCTGAGGTTCTCGGCCTGGCGCTTGTATTCGGCGCCGAGCGCCAGGCGCGAGAGCTTGGTGACCCCTTCGACCAACTCGGCGATCTCCTCGCCGAACGCCCTGGCGATCTCCTCGCGGCTGACATCGGTGTCCTCGATGACGTCGTGCAGCAGCGCCGTGACGATGGTCGCGGTGTCCATCCGATAATCGGTGAGGATGCCGGC
>Ga0134125_10007303_pt1 | contig 12467 bp, 10 predicted proteins | sample KB31751_FD_96464 | JGI IMG/M metagenome (GOLD analysis project Ga0134125, IMG submission 96464) | Terrestrial soil microbial communities with excess Nitrogen fertilizer from Kellogg Biological Station, Michigan, USA - KB3-175-1 | ecosystem: Environmental > Terrestrial > Soil > Unclassified ... | reverse complement strand
TCGCCGTCGGCAAGCCCCTCGACGGTGCGGATTGTCTTGCCGTCCGCCTGCGCGGCGAACATCAGGCACGAGCGCACTGGCGCGCCGTCGACGATGACGGTGCAGGCGCCGCAGACGCCGTGCTCGCAGCCGATATGCGTGCCGGTCTGGCCGCAGTCCTCGCGAATGGCGTCGGCGAGCGTGCGCCGCGGCTCGACCGCGATATTGTGCGCGCGGCCGTTGATGGTGAGGGTGATGGTGGTCTTGTCGATCATGCCGTCATCTCATCTTCCGCTCGTCCCCGCGAAAGCGGGGACCCAGCGCCGAGTCTCAAGCTTCATCGCCCAGCTGGATTCCCGCTTTCGCGAGAATGAGCGGAGTGTATGGCACTACGCAGCGCAGCGCGCACGCGCTGCGGCGTCGCCGGCATTTCGTCGATGGCGATGTCGAACGGCGCCAGCGCGTCGTTGATGGCGTTGATGATCGCCGCCGGCGCGCCGATACCGCCGCCTTCGCCGAGGCCCTTGGCTTTGGTGATCGACTCCGTGCTCGGCGTCTCGCGGTGATGCAATTCGATCGCCGGCACCTCGTGCGCCGTCGGCGTCATGTAATCGGCGAGGGTGGCCGTCAAAGGCGCGCCGTTCTCGTCGTAGACGATCTCCTCGTACAGCGCGTTGCCGATGCCCTGCGCGACGCCGCCATGCACCTGACCGTCGGCGATCATCGGGTTGATGATGCGGCCGGCGTCCTCGGCGACGAGATAGCGCGCGATCGTCGTGCGGCCGGTCTCGACGTCGACCTCGACCTCGGCCGCGTGGCAGGCGTTGGAAAACGTGCCGGGCGGATCGTAGGTGCCGGTCTCGGTCAGGCCCGGCTCGATCTCGCCCTTGAAGCGATGCGTCTGCGTGTAGGCCTCGCGCGCCAGCGCCGCGATGGAAATGCTGCGGTCGGTGCCGGCAACCTTGGCGGCGCCGTTCTCCAGCACGATGTCGCCCGCTGCGGCTTCCAGCACATGGCTCGCCATAGCGATCAGTTTGGCGCGTACCTTGCGCGCCGCGATCAAGGTCGCGCCGCCAGAGATGACCAGCGAGCGGCTGGCGAAGGTGCCCCAGCCGTAGGGCGCGCGGTCGGTGTCGCCGTGCACGACCTTGATGATGTCGGGCGTGACGCCGAGCTCGTCGGCGATGATCTGCGCCAAGGTCGTGCGCAGGCCCTGGCCGTGCGGCGAGGAGCCGATGCGCACTTCGACGAAGCCGGACGGGTCGACGGTGAGGATCACGGTTTCCCAGCCGGGCGTGATCGCCATGCCGCGCGCGGCGAACGCAGGACTGCCGTAGCCGGTGCGCTCGGAGAAGGTCGCGAAGCCGATGCCGAGATAGCGGCCTCTGGCGCGCGCGCCGGCCTGCCGCTTGCGGAACGCGGGCAGATCGATGGCCGCGACCGCCATCTCCAGCGTCTCCTTGTAGCTCGCCTCGTCGAATTTCAGGCCGGCGGCGGAGGTGTAGGGGAATTTGCCGATGAGATTGCGGCGGCGGATCTCGGCGGGCTCGATGCCGAACGCGCGCGCCGCCTTGTCCATCAGCCGCTCGAGCGTGAAGGTGATGATCGGCCGCGACACGCCGCGATAGGGCGCCATGGTGCAGGTGTTGGTGACGACGCCGCGGGCGCGGCAGTCGTAGGCGCGGAAATCGTAAGGGCCGGGCATCTCGGCCATCGCCATCAGCGGCTCGACGCCGCAGGTGGTGGGAAAGCACGAATAGGCGCCGATGTTCGAGACGACGTCGGATTTCAGCGCCAGCAATTTGCCCTGCACGTCGAACGCGCCTTCGAGCGTCACGTACTGGTCGCGCGCGTGGAACGAGGCGATCAGGTTCTCGCGCCGGTCCTCGGTCCAGGCGAATGAGCTTTTGTGCTTGCGCGCCAGCCACACCAGCACGACGTATTCCGCCGCCAGCGACATCTTCTGGCCGAAGCCGCCGCCGACATCGGGCGCGATGACGCGCAGGTCGGATTCGGGCATGCCGAGCACGTCGGCGATCGCCGTGCGCGTCAGATGCGGCATCTGCGTCGTGCAGGTCAGCGTGACGCGGCCGGTCGAGGCGTCGTAGGCGGCGTGCGCAGCGCGCGGCTCCATCGGCGTCGCGTTCTGCCGCCGCGAGCGCGCCTCGACTTTGACGATCTTCGCCGCGCTTTGCCAAACTTTCTCAAAATCCGGCGTTTTGATTCGCCCTTCGAGGATGACGTTGCCGGGCACGCCGGCGTGGACCTGCCGCGCGCGGGGCTCAAGTGCGTCGCGCGCGTCGACCAGCGGCGTTGCGTCACCGATGACGAGCGCGATCTCGTCGGCGATGTCCTCGGCTTCTTCTTCGCTTGCGGCAATGACCGCCGCGATGGGCTCGCCGACAAAGCGCACTTCGCCGTCGGCGAGGACCGGCTGGCCGAGCGGCTTGTAATCGAACTTGTGCAGCATCGGCAGGATCGGCTTCACGCCGGCGAGATCGGCGGCGGTGACGACGAAAGCGTCGTCCGGCGCCTTCAGCGTTTCGATCTTGCCCGCCGCGGCGGGGCTGCGCAGGAAGCGCACCCAGTGCACCGCGGGCAGGTCGGCGGTGAAGCGGCCCTGGCCCGTCACCAGCGCCGGGTCCTCGACGCGGCGGATCGCGCGCCCGACCCAGGTCATGCCGCTGCCCTTGGTGTGCGCGGTCATTTTTATATCCCGCTCGTCCCCGCGAAAGCGGGGACCCAGCTGGAAATGTCAGCTCGGCGCTGGATTCCCGCCTTCGCGGGAATGAGCGGAGTCTGTGGAGCAATCCTCATACACTCTGCTCCAGTGCGCGGCGCACGACGGCGCGCACGAGATCGCGGCGATACTCGGCCGAGGTCTGGTGATCCTCCATCGCCTCGACTGCGCTCGCGGCCGCTTCGGCCGCGGCGCGGAAGGCGGCGTCGCCGGGCGCCTTGCCGTTCAGCGCAGCTTCGGCTTGCGCGATGCGGCGCGGATGCGGCTCGGCGCCGCCGACGCCGACATGCGCATTGGCAATCTTGCCGCCGTCGAGACGATACGTAACCAGCGCCGCGCTCATGGCGAAATCGCCGGCGCGGCGGCTGAACTCGTTGAAGCCGAACTTCGTGCCGGCGGCGAGCTGCGGGATTTCCACGCGCGCCAGCAATTCGTCGTCCGCCAGGGCCGTGGACATGATGCCGGCGAAGAAGTCCTTTGCGGCGATGCGCCGTTCGCCGCGCGTGCTAACGGCAATCATGGCCGCGCCGAGCGTCGCCGCGGCGAGGCACCATTCCGAGGCCGGGTCGGCATGCGCGAGGCTGCCGCAGAAGGTGCCGCGCATGCGGATCGGGTAATGCGCGATGTGGCGCACGACGGCCGCCAGCAGCGCGCCGAGCGGGCCGTCGACGACCGGCTTGTGGAACGCCGCGTGGCGCACGCAGGCGCCGATGTTCAGCACCTTGCCGTCGCTCGTGACTTTATCGAGCCCGGCGACTTCGTTGATGTCCACGAGATGCGCGGGCTTCGCCAGCCGGAACGCCATGATCGGCACCAGGCTCTGGCCGCCGGCGAGTACGCGGCCGTCCTGCGGCGCGACCTCGGCCAGAATCTTCACCGCCTCATCGAGCGTCTTCGGCACATGGCGGACGAAGGCGGCGGGTTTCATTTAACCGTTCTCCGCCGCGCATCACCCGTCCGCGTCATTCCGGGGCGCGAGCGCAGCGAGCGAACCCGGAATCCATACTCCGCAGCGCTGCGGCTTATGGATTCCGGGCCCGGCCCTTCGGGCCGTCCCGGAATGACAGAGAAAAGACGCGCACTCATTGCATCACGCCTCGTCCAGCCCGATGTCGACTGCGGGCGAGCCCTGGATCATCTTGCTCGACGAGATGAAGTCGACGCCGGTCTCGGCGATAGCGCGCACGGTCTCGAACTTCACGCCGCCGGATGCCTCGATCGGGATGCGGCCGTCGACCAGCTTCACCGCCGCGCGCATGTCCTCGAGCGACATGTTGTCGATCATGATGACGTCGGCCTTCGCCGCGAGCGCCTCCTTCACCTGCTCGAGCCGGTCGCACTCGACCTCGATCTTCACGAGCAACGGCGCGCCGGCGCGGGCGCGCTCGACGGCCTTGGCGATGCTGCCGCAGACGGCGATGTGGTTGTCCTTGATCAGCACGCCGCTATCGAGGCCGAGCCGGTGACTGGCGCCGCCGCCGCAGATCACGGCATGCTTTTGCAGCGCGCGCAGGCCGGGCGTGGTCTTGCGCGTGTCGATGAGCTTCGCTTTCGTGCCCTTGATGACGTCCATCCAGCGCGCGGTCTCGGTGGCGATGCCGGAGAGATGCTGCACGATGTTGAGCGCGGTGCGCTCGACCGTGAGCAGGCTGCGCGCCTTGCCGGAAATCTTCAGCAACGTCGTCTTCGGCGCGACGCGGTCGCCGTCTTTCGACGTGACGGTGACCTTCACATCGGGGTCGTAGCGGCGGAAGCAGGCGGCGGCGACCTCGATGCCGGCGACCGCGATCGGCTGCCGCGCATTCATCGCGAACGTGGCGGTGGCGGCGGCGTCGATCATGGTCAGCGAGGTGATGTCGCCGTGGCCGATGTCCTCGGCGAACCACAGGTCGATCAGCCGGTTGACGAGATAGAGATCGAGCATTGCGGGTGTCCCTTCCGGTCGCGATCATGCCGTGACGGCGGCCGCTGCAACAGGCGGCGTGGGCCGGCCTTTTGTTTGTGTACAAACGATAGCGGCCGTGTTTGGATTGTCAAACCGGTGACCGGCCGCACCGTCCGGAGGCGCGCGCAGATGGAATTCGCCCATTTCTCCCATGTCTGGGCCAAGCCCGGCATGACGCCGCACGCGCGCTACGAGGAATTGTGGGGCGAACTGACACTCTGCGACGCCCTCGGCTACGACTACAGCTTCTGCGTCGAGCACCATTTCCGCCCCGACGAAAGCTGGATCTCCTCGCCGTCGCTCTACGCCGTCGGCGCCGGGGCGCGCACCAAGCGCATGCGCATCGGCCCGATGGGCTACATCGTGCCGCTCTACCATCCCTTGCGGCTCGCCGAGGAGATCGCCATCGTCGACCAGATGCTCGGCGGCCGCATGGAATGCGGCCTCGTGCCCGGCATCAACGCCGACTACTTCCGTCCGTTCGGGCTGAATTACGAATTCCGCAAGACGCCGACGCTGGAGTTCGTCGACTACATGCGCGCCGCCTATGGCGAGACGCAGCCGTTCTCGTGGGACGGCGAGAATTTCCACACCGACGATGCGCTGCTCGCGGTGCAGCCGATGCAGAAGCCGCATCCGCCGCTCTGGATGATGAGCCGCGATCCGCAGACGCTCGAATTCTGCGCCGAGAAGGGCGTCAATCCCGGCTACTTCCTCGTCTACCCGCGCGCCGACGCCGCGCCGCGCTACCGCGTCTTCCTCGACAACTGGAAGAAGGCAGGCCACCCGCGCAAGCCGAAGATCGCCTATTGCACATTGGTCTATGTCGACGAGAGCGACGACAAGGCGCTCGACGTGGCGCTGGGGCGGGCGGCGCGCGCCTATGAGGGCTTTCTGCCGCCGCCGAAGCCGGGCGAGAGCTTCGAGGAACGCGTGCGCGAGCACGCCAAGAAGTTCATCGGCCGCGGCGAGCCGGGCGCGTCGGAGATCATGGCCAACGTCTTCAATCCCGACTACCTGATGAAGAACGATCTCGTCTACATAGGCTCGCCGAGGACGGTGGCCGAGAAGCTGCGCCGCACGGCGGAGCAGGGCGTGTTCAACGTCTTCCTCGGCGAGTTCAATTTCTCCGACCTGCCGGCGGCGGACGTCATGCGCTCGATCCGCCTGTTCGGCGAAAAGGTGATGCCGGAGTTGCGCGGCTTCGAGCCGTTTTAGCAGCCGAGCGGCGGCGGTCTACTGCCCCGCGCGCAACTCGGGATGCTTGGCGAGCCGCGCTTCGCTGAGCCGGTGGATGACGTAGCAGACCACCGCGCCGGCGGCGAAGGGCAGCGCCGACCACATGTACAGCCGCTCGACCGACATGCCGACGAACAGCGCGCCGACCAGCGGCCCGACGATCGAGCCGATGCGGCCGACGCCGAGCTCCCAGCCGGAGCCGTTGGCGCGCAGTGAGGTCGGGTAGATCAGGGCGCCGAGGACGTTGATGCCGGACTGGATGCCGAGCACCAGGAAGCCGGCGATGAAGATCGTCACCAGGAGCGCCGTCTGCGAGGTCAGGCCGGCATAGCCGATGGCGCCGACGGCAGGCACCGCCAGCACGAACATGACGGCGACCGCCATGAAGCGGTGCGTCTGCAGCCACCAGCACAGCACCAGCGCGCCGACCGTGCCGCCGATCTGCAAACTGGCGCCGGAGAGCGCGACCGTCGTCGGCGACAGTTTCGCCGCGGTCATCAGGGTCGGCGTCCAGCTGATGAGGAAGAAGTAGCCCATCAGGTTGAGCGCGAAGAGCAGCCACAGCAACGGCGTGATGAGTTGCAGGCCCTGCCCGAACAGGTATTTCGGATTGAAGCCGGGGACCTGCTGCTCGTCCTCGATGATGAACCGCGCGTTGTCGGGAACGGCGGTGCCCGGGCTGATCGCCTTGACCAGCGCCGTCATCTTCTCGCGATGGCGCTCGTGCAGCGTCATGTACTTGATCGACTCCGGCAGCCCGAAGATCGCGGCGAGCGCGATCACGATCGGCACGATGCCGCCGATCATGAAGATGATCTGCCAGCCGTGCGCCGGCACCAGCGCGGCGGTAATGAAGCCCGGGATGGCGCCGCCGAGCGGCACGAAGCCGACGGCGATGATCGCGAGCGTCGCGCGCAGGCGCCGCGGCGCCGATTCGGCGTTGATGGCGACCACGTTCGGAATGACGCCGCCGATGCCGAGGCCGGCGAGCAGGCGCAGCCAGAACATCTGCTCGAGATTGGTCGCGTAGGCGGCGGCGAGCGTGAACACTCCGAACACGAGGTTCGCCAGGATCAGCGACGCCTTGCGGCCATAACGGTCGCCGATGAAGCCGAACAAGGCCGAGCCGAACAGGATGCCGACAAGGCTCGCGCTGAACACGGGGCCCAGCGCCTTCGGTGCGACGCCCCAGGCCTTCACAAGATGCGGCGCGGCGAACGCGATCGCCGCGATGTCGTATCCGTCGATGAGGACGAGAAAGAGCGACCAGATCAGCAGCACGATCTGGAACGAGCCGAGACCGCGCTCGTCGAGCAGCCGCGACACCGGGACGACCGTCTGGTCAGCCATCGTTTCCCCCTATGGACGCCTGTTTGGTTTTTGTCAGCGCAGGACGCGACGAAAAATCTAGCCGAGTGGGAGGCCGATGCAACGTGAATGCGCGTGCGGCGTGCTGACCGTGGGCACGATTTCCCGGTCCGAAATCGTGGGCAGCACCCCCGCGAGGCTATTGCACTGCAATAGCAGACGCCGAAGCAGGGTATGGCGGCCCGGTAGCCCGTTCCCTTTAGCCGCGGCCGCGCTACACTCGCCGCAAAGCAAGAAACGCCTCCGGGAGACCATTCGAGGGAGGGTCACATGAGCGTCCTGCTCATCGCGTTTGCCTGCATCGCGGCGATCTGGATCTGCGTCCTGCTGGGTTCGCCGCTGCTCGGCTCGGATCACTGATCCGCCGCCCGGCCTGACCGGATCATGCGGCCCGCCCGGGCCGCCGCCGGCTTTTGCCGAAAACCCAGGCTCTGCTAGGAGGGCACGCCGCCGCGCGGCCGCGCCGTCGCGGCTGCGTCGTGTAACGCCCATCGACCCGCTCCCGCCAAGGCCGCGCGCGCCATGAATTCCGAGACCGAAGTCGCCGTCATCGGCGGGGGCGCAGCCGGCATCGCCGCGGCCCGCAGGCTGACGGACGCCGGCGTGCCGTGCCTGCTGATCGAGGCCCGCGACCGGCTCGGCGGCCGCGCCTATACCGTCGAGCATGGCGGGGTTGGCGTCGATCTCGGCTGCGGCTGGCTGCATTCGGCCGCGGGCAATCCCTTCGTCGCGATCGCCGAGGCGCAGGGGCGCAGGCTCGACCGCTCGCCGCCGGCCTGGACCCGCGCCGCGCTCGAGCGCAATTTCCCGCTCGCCGACCAGCGCCTCTACCAGCAGGCGATGGCCGGCTATTTCGAGCGCCTGAGCGAGCTTGCCGCCGGCGAGACCGACGTGCCGTGTTCGGCGGCGTTCGAGCCGGGCAACCGCTGGAACGGTTTGATCGCCGCGGTGGTGAGCTACATCAGCGGCGGCGACGCGGCGGATGTCTCCGCGCGCGACTTCGAGAACTACGCCGGCACGGAGGTCAACTGGCGCGTCGCCGAAGGCTACGGCACGGTGATCGCCGCGCACGCGCGGGGCGTTGCCGTCACGCTCGGCACGGTCGTCGAGCGCATCGACCATAGTGGCGCGGCTTTGCGCGTCGAGACGAGCCGCGGCACGATCACGGCAAAGCGCGTCATCGTCACGCTGCCGACGGACATCATCGCCGCGCGGCCGGAGTTGTTCTCGCCCGCGCTGCCGCGGAAGACGGAGGCCGCCGCCGGCCTGCCGCTCGGCCTTGCCGACAAGCTCTATCTCAATTTGCAGGCGCCGGATGAGTTCGGCCGCGACACGCGCGTCTGGCCTCGTCTCGATACCAGGGACACCGCGTCGTACACGGTGCGCCCGCAGGGCCGTGCGCAGATCGAAGGCTATTTCGGCGACGGCCTGGCCGCGGAGCTCGAGCGCGGCGGCGTCGCGGCCTTCGTCGATTTCGCCATCGGGCAGCTCGCCGATGTGTTCGGCCACGACTTCAGGAAACGCGTGTCGCTGCTCGATATGCACCTGTGGCGTGCCGACCCGTTCGCGCGGGGGTCGTATTCATATGCGCGGCCCGGAAAGGTTAAATGCCGAAAGGTCCTGGCCGATCCGGTGGACAACCGGCTGTTCTTCGCCGGCGAGGCCTGCTCGGAATTGGATTTTTCCACGGCGCATGGCGCGTATTTGACCGGAACTAGGGCCGCCGATCAGGTTGTGGCGGCGCGTTAGGCACGCCTGAGCGGGCTTGTCATGGCCGGAATGCCGATCATATAACGGCGAATCGAATTGCCGTGACCGGGGGCGCGCATGACGGCATATCGGAAGGCATTGCAGGTCTGTCTTGTTCTGACGGCGTGTTGCGGCGGGCAGGCGCTCGCCGCCGACAAGCCCGACAAGGTGTCTTTTTATTTCGCGGCGCACGAGGACGACTGGCAGCTGTTCATGAACCCGTCCGCGTTCCAGGACGTGCTCGGCGCCGCCGGCAAGACAGTGTTCGTCTACGTCACCGCCGGTGACGCCGGCCTCGGCACCGGCGACGGCGGCCGCAAGCGGCCTTATTATCTTGCGCGCGAAAACGGCGCCGAGGAGGCGGTGCGCTTCATGGCCGACACCGACCGCGAGCCGGCCGCGCGCGCGGATTCGCGCGTGACGCTGAACGGGCATCGTGTCTTCCGCGTCGGCTATCGCAACACGGTCAGCTATTTCCTCCGCGTGCCCGACGGCAACATCAAGGGCGAGGGTTTCGAGGACACCGGCTTCCAGTCGCTCTTGCGGCTGCGCAACGGCGCCATCGGCAAGATGCGCGCGGTCGACGGTTCCGCGATCTATCGCGGCTGGGACGATCTCGTGCGCACCGTGCGCGCCATCGTCGATGCCGAGCGCGGCGGCGCCTCGCTGGTGCAGGTCAACGTCGCCGAGACCGATCCGGCGATCAATCCGGACGACCACGCCGACCACCTGATGACGGCGCAGGCCGCGCTCGACGCGGTCAAGGATCTCTCCTGCGTGCGCCGCGTCTCCTACGTCGACTACGCCAGCGCGAAATTGCCGGAGAATCTGAACACGCAGCAGCGCGACATGGAGAGCTCGGTGTTCGCGGTGACGCTCGCGGGCGTGCAGGCCTACGACCACGGCACGGCGTGGCGCCACTACGACGGCTCGTACGTGGGCCGGAATTACTTTCGCGTAAACGAGCCGGCCGGCTCCTGCGCCTCGCCGGCCGCGCGCGCGCCGCAGATCGCGGCGGCCCACCACTGACGGAACGAGGGTTCCGGCCCGGCGTTGATTTGCGTCAAGGCCGGCGGGCAGTCCGCCTCTAACGTCGCGAGGCGGCCTGAGCCATAATGCGGCCGTGGAGTGCGCGGCCGCGTATGCGCTACATCGATATCCAGGCCAGGTTGCCGGCGCAGCGTCTCGTGTCGCTCGACGCCCTGCGTGGATTCAATTTCATCTGGATCCTCGGCGGCGACGGCGCGGTGATCGCGCTCGCCGACATGATGCGCGCCCACGGCGGCACGCTCGGCACGGCCGGCCGGTTCCTGCGCGAGCAGATGACGCATCCCTATTGGGAAGGCCTGCGCTTCTACGACCTGATCTTCCCGATGTTCATCTTCATCACCGGTGTCGCCATCACGCTCGCGCTGCCGAAGCTCGTCGCGAGCAGAGGCAAGACGCACGCGCATCTGCATGTGCTCAAGCGCGCTTTGCTGCTCTACGCGCTCGGCATCGTCTACTACGGCGGCCTGAGCGGCGACTTCGATGAGATCCGCTACGTCGGCGTTCTGCAGCGAATCGCGATCTGCTATCTCGCGGCCGCGTTCCTGTTCCTCAACATGGACTGGCGCGGGCTCGTCGCGGCGACGATCGCCCTGCTCGCCGGCTACTGGGCGGTGATGACCTTCGTGCCGGTGCCGGGAGTGGGCGTCGGCTCCTACGCGCCGGACGCCAACCTGGCCAACTGGATCGACTCGCAACTGCTGCCCGGCCGCATGTGGGACAAGACGCGTGATCCGGAAGGGCTGCTCTCGACGCTGCCGGCGATCGTCACGTGCCTGCTCGGCGTGCTGGCGGCGGTCGTGCTCAGGCGCGAGAGTCTGACGGCGTCGCAAAAATCCGCGTGGCTGATCGGCGGCGGCATCGCGCTGACCGCGGCGGGCTATCTGTGGGCGTTGCAGATGCCCTTCATCAAGTCGATCTGGACGCCGTCTTTCGTGCTGGCGACCGGCGGTATCAGCACGATCCTGCTCGGCGCGTTCCACCAGATCATCGACGTGTGGGGCTACAAGCGCTGGACGCCGGTGCTGGTGTGGATCGGCGCCAACGCCATCACGCTCTATCTCCTGAACGCGTTGATGGGCTTCGACGTGCCGGCGCGCCGCCTCGTCGGCGGTGAGTTCGGCGATCTGCTCGACAGCGTCGTCCTGCCGGGCATCGGCGCGCTCATCGTCAACCTCGTCGCGCTCGTCTTCGTCATCGCGCTCGCCGGCTTCCTCTACCGGCGCAAGATCTTCCTGCGCGTCTAGCCGCGCTTGAGGAAGCGGTCGAGCACCGCGATCTCGTCCTTCTTGCCGTCGTTGTCGTCGGCCATGCGCTGGTAGAAGCGCGCCGCCGCGGTCAGCATCGCGTGCTCGGGGAATTCCTCGCCGACGAACGCACCGATTTCGTCGAGCTCGGCCACCCAGCGATAGGCCTTGCCGTACATCGCCGGCACCATGCGGTCGAACCAGGGCACCAGCGCCGGCTGGCTCTCGGCGAGCTCGGCGCGCAGCGCGTCGGCCGAGCCTTCGCGCGTCGCCGCCAGCATCATCGCCGCGCCGAGCGCGGTCAGCCCCTTGGTGATGCCGGCGTAAGACATCTTCAGCGCCGAAGCGGCGGTGAGGGGGCCTTCGAGCCGCCGCACGACCAGGCCGTGGTCGTTGAGCCGCATGACTTCGTTTGCGGCCGGGCCGGAGACGTAGATGCGGGTGTTGGCGGAGCCGGGCTTGGGCGGCGGGCCGATGATGGCGGCGCCGACGAAGGCCGCGCCCGCCGCTTCGATCACCTCCGCGGTGCCGCGCATGGTCGGCGGGCTGACCGCGTTGCAGTCGGCGAACACCGGCTTGCGGTTGGCCGCGGCGAAATGCGGCGCGAAGCGCTCGGCCAGCGCGCGCGAGTCGCCCGGCGGCACGATCGACAGGAACAGGTCGGCCTGCATCAGTTGCGCGTCGTCGACCGCGCGCATGCCGGCGGCTTCGGCGCGTTTGGCGCTGGCCGCGCTGCGGCCGGAAAGCGAGGTCAGCACGGTCACGCCGTTCTCGGTCAGGCGCTTGGCGACGCCGCTGCCCATGGCGCCGGCGGCGACGATGGCGACTGTCAGGCTCATGATCCGGTCACTCCGCCGTCGAGGTTGATGCTTTGCCCTGTCACGAATGCCGACGCCTCCGAGGCCAAAAACAATACGGCGCCAACTAGGTCCTCCGGCACTTCCGGCCGCGGGATGCACTGCATGGCGACGATGCGCTCCTTCTGCGCCGGCGTCACCGTCTTGCGCTCGATCTCGGTGAAGGTCGCGCCGGGCAGGATGGCGTTGACGGTGATTTTATCCGCCCCGAGCTCCCGCGCCATCGACAGGCTCATGCCGGCAAGCGCGGCTTTGGTGGCGATGTAGTGCAGGTAGTTCGGCCGCCCGAGCCGCAC
>Ga0134125_10007302_pt1 | contig 12467 bp, 9 predicted proteins | sample KB31751_FD_96464 | JGI IMG/M metagenome (GOLD analysis project Ga0134125, IMG submission 96464) | Terrestrial soil microbial communities with excess Nitrogen fertilizer from Kellogg Biological Station, Michigan, USA - KB3-175-1 | ecosystem: Environmental > Terrestrial > Soil > Unclassified ... | reverse complement strand
TGTGCCTGGGGAGACGAAGGATTGCACCCGGAGACTTTTTGGTTGGGCTTTGCGGCCGCGGCTGGATGGAGTTGGCGCCCCGGATCGCCAGATCCGGCGGAGGCGAAAAGCAGCTTTTATCGTCTTTTCTACGGACGTGGCGCGGAAAATATGGATAGGCTCTATCAATTGATGAGTACGCAAGGTGAGTTCTGGGCCAGCAGTTGGGATTGGGGGCCTTCCTCGATCCGCCCAGTTCTGTTCGGCAACTCGGACGGAATTCGTTCCATAGCACCCAGGGATCAAGTGATCGCGTTGCCGCCAGTGCCGAAAGGCGATTATCTCCGCCTCGATTATGACTGGACCAAAGTGAACGAAAAACGCCTCCTGCTCTCACAGAAGTCGCTGACCGACAACGACGAATTGCTTGGATTGCTGAACCACAACCTGACGACCGTGCAGTTGCATTCATACAACCTGGACGTGTTTCGGTCGATTGCAGGCTTATATCGTCAAAATCTCGAGATGCTCCAGGATCTGGGTGCAATCAGCTCGTCGTTGCAAGGAGCTGAATCCGCTGCTGCCAAGCTGGATTATCCCGCTGCGGTTTCGGCTCTCGATCAGGCACTGCAACTCGCCTATCTCATCAGAGCGCAGCGGAACCGCACGCTACAGACCGTCACTACAACCTGGTACAAGAGCTGGTATCCACGAGTCCCAGAGGCGAATGGCCGCAGGCATCTCCTCGTGCTGAATAGCGTACAAGATTACCGTGTCGATCGAACCCTCGGACTGAACTACCTGATCCAGCGCGAATTTTTACTGCCGTTTGGAGATTGGTTCAAGCAACTTCTGCAAGCCAGAAATCATTACGCAACGGCTCACCGCCTTCCCGAAGCGAACCTTGAATTCGACTGGCAAGACGACGCGTCGGTCTCGTCCGGAAGCTTGTAGTCGGCGATAGTTTTTTTTCTGGCGAGTAGATTTTTACCGAGGCATCGTCGATAGCAACGATCTCAACGCCCGCACGGATAGAAGGCTCGGGATACCAGAAGACCCCGAAGAGGGATGCCATCGATCTTCGGAATCTGCGCATGGCTGGTAGCGCAACGTCGACGGCATCGGAACCTGCGTGTTCAGTCGGTGAGAGGCCAGCGCTGAAATGAGGCAGACTACGGCGCGAGGAATGCGAATTGCGATAGGAACCAGATCGGGCTCGAGATGGGCGGTGCTGTGGAGAGTCTGTAGAGGCCGCGGCCAAGTTGTTCGATCTCACCGGCGTCCCGAAGAGCATACCGAGCTGAATCGCCCTGCTGGTGCGGAGCGTACCTCCTTGCTCCTTGAAGAACTGGGAAGAGCTGGCGTGCTTTGGCGAATCCTCTGTCAACGGCAACCACATGGATAGATCCATCGGATAGTAAAGATAATGTCCGAGTATTTTATCCATCCCAATCTGCTGCCGTTTGCCGAAATGACTCTACCCCCTGCATGGATTCGAACCCAAAATCAATAACTTACGAGAATAGTTGATTGCTAAGTCTTTTATTCTCAATGTGGGAGTTGCGTGGCTCCCCGGCATGGATTCGAACCACGATTCACGGCTCCAAAGGCCGCTGTCCTACCGTTAGACGACCGGGGAATGGGAAAACCAGGCGGGCAGCTAAGATTGTAACATCCGACGGCCTCACCAATCCGCGTAGGCGGTTCCGTCCAGACTGTTGCCGTCTGCGCCGCTTTTCACGTCGAATATGCCCGGCGGCTGGTTCTCGCCTCCGACCGGAGTATCTTCCATGATGGTTTTCCACGTTTGGTTGGAACCGGTGATCGGGTCGATCGGAATCTGGCGCAAATAGCCTTCCGACACCAGATCGTCGAGAGTCTCCGGCGCGTGTTGCTTGTCGACGGTGTATTCGTCGATCATCTGGCGCAGCGTGAACAGGTTATTTCGCAGTACGCTTTCTTTCGCCCGAATAATCGATTTCTGATAAATCGGCACCGCGATCGCGACCAGGATGGACACGATCGCCATCACGATCATCAGTTCGATCAGCGTGAACCCGAATTCACGGCGGGTTTGCGGCTCACCACTGCGAATAGGGCGTTCCATCGCTGCCTTTTTCGAGGGATTTTGTATACACATCAAAAACGTCCTGTCCGCCCCAGGTGTTCGAATCCGGAGCATCCTGCATGCTGCGCATGCCCCATTCTTTCGTGCCGGTCATCGGGTCGGTGGGAATACGCCGCAGGAAGCGGATTTTTGCGGTATCGCCGCTTCCCGACAGCTTGTTCAACAGTGGAACTCCATCGACCAGAGATTGCAGCGTCTTCGGATAGCCGTAGGTATCGTTCTCGACTTTGATCTTCCCCTCGTCGGCCATGTCCTTGTACTTATTGATCGCGGTCCGCATCTCGCGCAGGTCGTCGCGAAGGTCCTTCTCCCGTTGTCTCATGATCTGCCGGCGCGCCATGGGAACGGCCATCATCGTCAGAATCAGAAGGATCGTGAACGCGACAATCAGCTCAATCAGCGTCAGACCCGCTTCGCGGCGCGTCTGCCGCTCGTCTCCGCCACGCTCGTCAATGGCGCGGCTCGAAATCGGGGCGCCCATGTTCATGCCAAAACTACTCTTGTTCCCTTTTACTACTTACTGCCGGTGCGGTGGATTCGCGGGCGTTTGCGGGGGAGCGGTCTTCACCGGAGGATTAAATACTCTCGTTCCCGGGCTTGCTTGCGGCGCGGTTTGCGGAACCATATTCGGTGTCGGCCGCGCCGGCTGCTGTGGCGTTGGCATTACCTGTGGCTGCGGTACAGGCTGCTGCGGAACCGGTATCCCTTGCGGTTGAGGCGCAGCGGACTGCGGCGCTGTGGTTGCCGCTCCCGAGGCTCCGCCCTGCGGCTGTGAATAATAAACCTTTACGTTGTTCTCGCTTCCGGTATCGATCGGCTCTTCGCCCATGACACTCAAATCCGGCTTGCGAATGATATGCGGCGTCACTGCAATCAGGATCTCGTCCTCGGACTGATTCTTCTGCTTCGATCCCATGAAATATCCAAGAACGGGGATGTCCAAAATGCCGGGAAGGCCCGCATTCGTGTCGGCTGTTGAGTTTTGGGTCAAGCCGCCGAGAATGGCAAGTTCCCCATCCCGCATGCGCACGTTCGCTTCATTGACGTGCTGCGAAATCGTCGGCTGTTGGATGCCCGCGATGTTTGTGTACCCGGAAACCTGCGAAATGTCGACCTTCAGGTGCATGGTCACGTCGTCCGCTCCGTTCACCCGCGGCTCCATGTCGATATTGACGCCTGTGTCGATCTGCTGGAATTGCGTCGTTGCATACGGAATCGCTCCGGGAGTCGCCACCGCGGAGTTCAGCGATCCACTGACGTATGGGATCTTGCTTCCGATTTTGAGCGAACCCTTGCCGCCGTCGGTGACGCGCAGTTGCGGCCGGTTCAGCACACGCGCGGAGCTATCGCTCAAGAGAGCTTGAATCAAGGCGCCAGGGAGGCTGACCGAAAAATCGTTGCTCGAAACATGTCCAAGCTGGGACAACGATATGAACGATCCGCCCGTGCCGGTGGCAGTTCCCGTCGCGGTGCCGGTGGCTGTGCCAGTTGCGGTGCCCGTAGCCGTCCCGGTGGCCGTGCCGGTTGCGGTTCCAGTGGCTGTCGTCGTGCCCGTGGCCGTGCCGGTTGCCGTGCCTGTCGCGGTGCCCGTGGCCGTCCCGGTCGCCGTTCCTCCGAAGAGCACCGGATTGCGCGGCGTGAATAAAATAGGAGCGCTAAGGCCACCCGCCGCAGCGCCCGTTGCATCCGCCAGCGCCGCCGAGAGCGTGCGGATTTTCGTCCTGGTTGTCTCCAGCACCAGCACATCCACCAGAACTTCCGCCTTTGGTTTATCCAGATCGTGAATAATCTTCTCCACCACCGCGATCTGATCCGGCGTCCCGCGTGCGATGATTGCGTTCTGACTCGGCAATTGGATCAGCCCGCGTGTCATATTGGCGCCCGTGCGCACGGCATTGAACAGATCCTGAAATTCCGTTTGTGCTCCCGCGTTCTGTATGTAGAAGACCTTGACAACCTGGTCCTGATATTCCTGCCGTTTCTGTGAGTTATCGAGTGTCACAAAAATGGCGTTGCTCGAAATCGGCTTCCAAAATGTGTGCGTCTGAAGCGCGATATAGTCGAGCGCGTCCGACAGCGTTACCCGGTTCAGATCGAGGTTGTAATTTTGCCTTCCGCCCTGATCGAGTCCCGCCGAGTCGAACAACACATTGATGCCCGCCAGCTTCGCCACCGTTTCGTACAGTACTTTGGTGCTTTGATTGTTCATTTTCAGGTTGCTGATCTGGTTGGTCAGCGGGCGCAACTCAGGCGGCGGTTCCAGCGACTTGATGCGGGCGTTAATCGCTTTCTCCGCCTGTTCCTCGGGGGTCAGGACCTTTGCTCCGGCCGGCAGTTTCGCCTTCGCGCTAATCATCTCCTCCGTGTTGTGGATTTGCTGCAATGCCGCAAGATAGGAGGGATCGAGCACGTATGCCTTCTGAAACTCGACCAGCGCTTCCTGAAGCTTCTGCTCCTGCTGGAGCCTCTGGCCCGCTTCGGCGTGAACCTCCGCCCCCCGGAAGCGAGCCCGTTTATCCGCCATCTGGTAGCCGGGATCGTTCGGATCTGTCTGCAATGCCTGTTCATACAGGTCAATTGCCTTTTCGTATTCCTTTTTCGCTTCCGCGTCCGCTCCTTGTTTCAGGAGCTTATCGCCCTTCCGTGTGCGGGGAAGAGCCAGCGGGGCGAGGAGGAGCAGTGTTGCGCTTAGCGCGGTAAAAAGCCGTAATCGATTCAAAACCTTCACCTTGGGAGGTGTAAATGCCTATGTTAGACTATCGATGCAGAAACCGTCTCCAGCGGGCGCGATCTAGTAGGCCCATCCGATATCAGGCTGTGAGACGCACCGCAGTGCTATTTTCGTTGCGCTCCGCCTTCAGCAAACCTAGACGGCGCTGGACGACGTGCCGTGCAGACCGGCCAGGCCCAGCGGTTTTTGGCGGCCAGTCGCACTATCTGGCAGATTAGCAGAACCCGTGGCTCAACAGACGAACATCAAAATTCTGAGCGAAAATCGCTCCGCCGGCCATAACTATCACCTGCTCGACCGTTACGAAGCGGGCATGGTGCTGATGGGCACCGAAGTCAAAGCGGCCAAAAGCGGAAAAGTCCAGCTCAAAGAGGCCTATGCGGAAGTTATCGATGGCCAGGCCTGGCTTGTGAATGCTCACATCAGTGAGTATTCACACGGTAACATCATGAACCACCCGCCGGTGCGCAAGCGCAAGTTGCTGCTGCACAAGTCGGAAATTGAGAAACTGCGCGCCGAGACTCGTGAAAAAGGCCTAACGCTGATCCCAACAAAGCTTTACCTGAAGGCGGGACGCATCAAGGTCGAGATCGCCGTCGGAAAAGGCAAAAAGTTTCACGATAAGCGCGAATCGGAGCGGGCAAAGGAAATGCAAGCGGAAGCCAAGGCCGCGCTCGCGCGACGCAACAAGCAATGAAGGAGCATGAATGAAGATTTCGATTTCGAACGATCTGGCGGCGGTGGATGCGCTTGCCGTAATTTGCTTCGAGGCGGGAGACCAGCCCGCCGCCGATGCGGAGCCTGCCGGCCAAAACGGTTGGCTTGCGGAATTGCGCGCCTCCGGCGAGTTCACCGGCAAACTGTATGAGGCCGTGACGCTCTACCGGCCGCAAGGCGTGTCCGCGAAACGGTTGATCGTGATCGGCGGAGGCAAAGGCGGCACATTTTCGCAAATCGAGATGCGGCGCATTGCCGGCGTACTGGTGCGCTTGGTACGCGGTAAGGGCGTGAAATCGATAGCGCTCTCTCTCGATGAGCAATATGCGACGCCCGAGTTGGCGGCGGCCGCAGTCGAAGGCGCATTGCTCGCAAATTGGGAACCGGATAGATACAAGAGCGATCCGAAAAAGGACGAAAAGCGGATTGATTCGCTCGCGGTCGTTGCCGGGAATGCGGCGGCGCTCGCCAAAGCGATCGAACGGGGCCGGATTATTGCGGAAGGCCAGAACTTTGCTCGTGACCTTATCAATGAACCCGGAAACAAGCTTACGCCGGCGGTTCTGGCGGAGCAGGCCAGGAGCATGGCCGCCGCCCAGGGGCTGGCGTGCGAAATTCTGGATCGCGATGCCATGGAGACGCTGGGAATGGGCGCCCTCCTCGGTGTGGCGCAGGGCAGCACGAATCCTCCGTTTCTCATCGTCTTGAAATATCGGCCGGAAAAACCGGCTGGATCGGATCACTTGGCTCTCGTCGGAAAAGGAGTGACGTTCGACACCGGTGGCGTTTCCATTAAATCCGCGGATGGCATGGAAAAGATGAAGTACGATATGGCGGGTGCGGCCGCGGCTATCGGCGCCATGCAAGTGATCGCTCAACTCAAGCCGGCGATTCCTATCACGGCCTATGTGCCTACGGTTGAAAACGCCGTGGGAGGCAACGCGCAGCGGCCGGGCGATATCGTCACAACGCTGTCCGGAAAAACCGTTGAGGTTCTGAACACCGATGCGGAAGGTCGGCTGATTCTCGCCGACGCTCTCACGTACGCAAAGCGCAATGGCGCAACGCACATCGTGGACGCCGCTACGCTGACCGGCGCCATCGCCATTGCCCTTGGTCACTACAATGTCGGGGCCTTCACGAACAATCAGGCGCTGCTCGATAAGTTGCTGAAAGCGGCCGGCAGCGCGGGAGAGAAGATGTGGCAACTCCCCATGGACGACGAGTATAAGGACTATCTCAAGTCCGTGTTCGCGGATCTGCCAAACATCGGCGGCCGCTACGGCGGCTCCATTACGGCGGCATGGTTCCTAAAGGAGTTCGCCGACCCGACCCCGTGGGTTCATCTGGATATTGCCTCTACCGCCTGGCTGGATGATCCAAAGCCGTGGCTCGCCAAGGGCCCCAGTGGCGTTGGGGTCCGCAGCTTTGTCGAGCTTGCCTGCGCCTGGACCTAAGCGACTGGATCGCATTTCCGAAGGCAATAAAAAGCCGCGAAAGTTGAAATAATGCAGGAAGGGCAGCTCATGGCAGGCATTGCCGAATAGCAGTTGACACTCGAAGAATTCCGGGACCGGTATGCCGATCGGAAGCCGTATTTCGAGTATTGGGACGGCCAAGCCATTCAGAAATCTGTGCCTACCAAGCTTCATGCAAAGCTACAGCAGATCATCCTGGACATGCTGCGCGAGCTGGGCTACAAAACGTTTCCGGAACTGACACTGCGAATTTCGCCCGACCGGGAACCCACTCCGGATGTAGTAGCTAATGTCAAAGAGCCAGAGGATCCATATCCAACAAGCCCAGTCGATGTCGTGGTTGAGATCCTTTCACCAGCAGACCGGTTCTCTATTGTTCAGGAAAAGTGTGAGCGTTACTCCGACTTGGAATCAAAGATATTCTGATTCTGGATCCTTCCGCCAGAAAGCCTGGTTCTGGAGCCATCAAATGCGAAGCGTGATGTCGGCTCACGCGGAGTATGCCTTTCATGGCGCTGCTCGCGCGCTCATCTTTGATGAAGTCTGGAGACGTCTTCAATTATGACCCGCTCCGATCTTGCTGCCTCGCCACAACTCCTCGCGATTCGCCGGCAATACCATCGTTAGCCCCCTCGCGCCGTGACATTTGCATCACGCAATCTGGCGCTTCGAAGTCTGGTCTTGTATGCTGAATCGGCGGAGGTTGACAGAATGCAGCTTCGAGTTCTCGCATTTGTGCTGGCGGGCGGAAAAGGGACCCGCCTCCATCCATTGACGAAGGAACGCGCAAAACCAGCAGTGCCGTTTGCCGGCCGCTATCGCATCGTCGATTTTGTCCTGAGTAATCTCCTCAATTCGGGAATCTATTCTACTTACGTCCTCACCCAATTCAAGAGCCAGTCGCTCCTGGAGCATTTGCGTGAAGGCTGGGAGGTCACAGGCCTGATGAAGAACAATTTCATCATTCCGGTACCCGCCCAGATGCGATCGTCAAGTGAAGATTGGTACCTTGGCACAGCCGATGCGCTTTATCAAAACATCAACCTGATTGAGCAAGCCGATCCTCACGTTGTTGTCATTTTCGGCGCGGACCACATCTATCGCATGAACATCCGGCAAATGGTCGAGTATCACGTGGAAAAACGGTCCAGCGTCACCATTGCCGCGTTTCCGGTAAAGAAGGAATACGCGATTGAATTCGGAGTGATCGAGACCAATCCCGATAATTCCGTCGTCGGCTTTCATGAGAAGAAGGCCGACGCGCCAACCATGCCCGAAGACCCTACGCGAGTCTATGCTTCCATGGGAAATTACATTTTCTCGACCGAACTACTAGTGAAAGAGCTCTACGCGGATGCTCAGAACGCGAAAAGCTCGCACGATTTCGGTCGGGATATTCTTCCGGCGATGATCGGCCGCGCTGACATGTACGCCTACGATTTCCAGACGAATCGCATTCCGGGCGATCCCATTGGAGCGCCGGTGTACTGGCGCGACGTCGGCACTCTGGACGCCTACTACGAGGCAAGCATGGACCTTCGCGCCGTCTCGCCGGAACTTAACCTTTACAACCGGCAATGGCCTCTGCGCACGGCCGGTTACTCGGACGCGCCCGCGAAGTTTGTATTCGACGAAGACGGCAGGCGCGGCATGGCGATCGACTCCATCGTGGCTGGCGGCTCCATCGTTTCCGGCGGCACCGTGAAGGGATCGGTCATCGGCCGCGGCGTGAAGATTCACACGGGAGCGGTGGTCGAGGATTCCATCCTCTTCGACAACTGCGATGTGGGTCGGCACGCAAAGATCCGCCGGGCGATTCTCGACAAGAACGTAAAAGTGCCCGAAGGCGCTCAGATCGGCTATAACCGCGAGGCCGACCGAAAGCGCTACTTCGTCACGGAAAGCGGCATCGTCGTCATCGAAGGCCACCGTTCCACCGTCGATATCGCCACTCTACAGGTGTGATGCCTGTGCGTCTTCCCGCCGTTTGCGCGGCTGCCCCGAACCCGCTCACGCGATGCGGCGCTGTGTGGAAGTAAACCGGAAACGGCCGCCGCACGCCTACGGCTTGTCGCCCACTGCCCGCAGGTCGTTTTGTCGTGCCGCCACCGCCGGACGAAGGAACTGCGTCAGGAGCAGCGCAACCACTACGACCGTCACGCACCCAACGACGTTGAACCATAAATAGCTGATCGACGTGAATAGTCTCGTTCCGAAAATGGCGGCTTCGCCGGCGATCACTCCCCAGAACGCCGCGGTGCCTCCGACTTGCTTGAAAAAGAATGCGAGCACGAACACCCCCAGCATGCCTCCATAAAACAGCGATCCCACCTGGTTCACCGCCTCAATCAGAGCGCCAAAGCTGCGCGTGGAATTCGCGAACACCACGGCGTATGCCGCCCAGAACACCGTGAACAGCCGCGATGCCCAGAGATAATGCCGGTCGCTTGCGTTGCGAATCGCAAATCGTTTGTAGATATCGATAACGCTGACGGTCGCCAGGGAATTGATCTCGCCGGAACTGGAAGACATCGCCGCCGTAAAGATCACAGCAATCAGCAGACCCACAACGCCAACCGGAAGAAACTTCGTCACGTAAGCAAGGAAGATATAGTTGGTGTCGTTAAACCCTTCGGTGTGCTCCACGCGATCCACCACGCCAAGCGCGCTCCTTCTCGCCGCCGCGAATCGTGCTTCGGCTTGGTGGAACGCGGCTAAGTCTCCGCTCCGGTCCCCTTTTGTCCGGCTGGATTGCGCAAGCCGCATCGCCGCGTCGCGCCGGGTGGCAAACGCCTCGTCATATTGCTTTTCGACTTGCGTCCAAACCGGTGATTGCGCCGCGCGGTCCGCCTCAACCGGCTGGAAAATCGCCGGCGGCTTCACAAACAGAAAAAGCACAAATACCATCGCGCCGATGAACAGAATGAACGCCTGCATCGGGATCTTGGCGACGGCGTTGAACAGCAGACCCAGCCGGCTTTGCGCAATAGATTTTCCCGCGAGATATCGCTGTACCTGGCTCTGATCGCACCCGAAATACGCCAGCGCGAGGAACATGCCGCCGATCAATCCGCTCCACGCAGTATAGCGATCGGTCAGGTCGAACCGGAAATCGACGGGATTCAATTTCCCCGCCGCGCCCGCCAGATGCAGAGCATCCAGAACTGAAATGCCTTTGGGCATCAGGTGAAACGCAAGAATTAGCGAGACCACCAGGGCCGCCAGGATCACTATCATCTGCTGAACGTCTGCCCACGTTAACGCCTTCAGTCCGCCGGTTGTGGTGTAGATCGCGATCAGCACTCCCATGATGATCGTCGTGATGTAGTCCGGCCAGGTAAGCACGACCGAAAGCAGAACTGCGGGCGCGTAGAGCGCCAGCCCCGCCGCCAAGCCGCGTTGAATAAGAAAAACTACGCTGACGAGAGCCCGCGTTTTCGTGTCAAAGCGCTGCTCCAGGTATTCATACGCCGTGTACACTCTGGCGCGGTGAAAAATGGGAACCGCCGTGGCCGACAGAATCACCATCGCAAGCGGCAGCCCGAAGTAGAACTGCACAAATCGCATGCCGTCCACATAGGCCTGAGAGGTTGTCGATATGAACGTGATGGCGCTCGCCTGCGTGGCCATGATGGAGAGGCCCATCGCGTACCATGGCAGCGTTCTGCCTCCTAAAAGGTAGCGATCGACGGTGTTGCTGCCGCGGCCGCGATAGATTGCGTAACTCACGATAAACGTGAGCCAGGCAAACAGCACCACCCAATCGAGAGGCTTCACCCGTATTGCTCCACCATGTTTTCAACTGTAACCCGGCGTTCCGGTACGCCGACCTCGCATGAGGATGCAATCATCGCGAATCGAGGATCTTCCGCAGCCCGGCCACTTGCGCGCTGGAAACTTGTCCCGAAGCGTCGCGAGCCGCCGATCCTACATGGAATTCTTGAAGCAACTCCGAATTTGCCAGCAGAGCAAGCGCATCTTCGTCGATGCCGCCTCCCGTCAGGATGCGCAGCCTTGTCCCCGCTATCCGCTGCAATTCTTCGAGACGTGCGATGCGCGCCTCCCATGGTCCCGCGCCGCCACCGATCAGTACCCGATCGATCTGGGCATAGCGAGTCAGTTGCATGATCGCCTCGTGTGGATCGGCAGCGGCTTCTATTGCTCGATGAAACGTCGCCCGGCTCCCGGCTCCGCTCTCGAGTACAATTTCAAGAGCATGGCTATCGATGCCGCCATTCCGCATAAACCCGATCACCAACCCGTCAATCGGCAATTTCGAGAACTCCGCGGCGTGATGCCGCAGCAGACGAAGCTCGGAATCGTCCCGGATGCAAAGGTTCGGGCTCTCGCGAACCATTGTGCGCACCGGAATCGAGACTGACGCGAGGACATCCTCTACAAGTCCCAAAGCAGGCGTAAGTCCTTCGACTTCCAAATCACGTAACAATTCCAACCGGTCCGCGCCCCCGTGTTCGGCGGCTCGCGCCTCGTCGGGCGATGTCACAATGACCTCGAGAAGCTTCATGGTAACGGGCATTGTAACGAATGAAGCAGGCGATCCGTCTACATGGAAAATTTATCGACGGGCCCGTGGCCTGCAAAATTGATGAAAACGCCCGGTTGCCAGTACGGAACCGCGGTCGTGGGGGGGCGTACGTCTTCAACAGGCGAATCGATCCCGGTATTGAGGAATTACGGTGTGAACGCTCGCATGAATGCGTATAACCCGGCAATTACCGCGGCGAGTATGCAGAGCACCGCGGCGTAGACGAACGGCCAGCGGCCCAGAAACGGAGGAGGGTCGTCGGTGACTTGCCGGATATCCTTCAGCTTTGGAATTTCGCTCATATCGCGTTCAGAGCGGGCGCCACTCACGAGTGTCTCTCATGCCGTCGCGTCGATCGAATCGCGCGTGAAAATCAATTATAAGTGCAAACCAAAATACTAGTCCTGAGTTTGGCGCCCAGGTTCTTTCCGGGTACGGGCGTTGCAACGGGATGGGCTCAGATGTTTCCGGTTAGCGAACTGGACCCGATCGGCTAAACTGAGGAATCGTGGCTAACGAGACGGCGCGTCCGCCTATTAACGTTTTGATTGTGGATGACGAGACATCCCAGCGCAATCCGCTGGCAGCCATGGTGTCGTCGTGGGGCTTTGTTGTTGAAACGGCCGATGATGGGCAGCAGGCGCTCGATAAACTGGGTGCGTTTCCCGCCAATGTCATCATCACGGATCTGATGATGCCGCGAATGGACGGCTTCGAGTTGATGAAACGCCTGGGCGCCGACGGCAACATGCCCACCGCGATTGTCCTAACCGCATTCGGGAATATTGAAACCGCCATCGAGACCATTCACGACCTTGGCGCTTTCTGGTTCCTTGAAAAGCCCATCCAGCCGAACGCATTGCGGATTCTGCTCGAACGCGCCGCTTC
>Ga0134125_10007301_pt1 | contig 12467 bp, 10 predicted proteins | sample KB31751_FD_96464 | JGI IMG/M metagenome (GOLD analysis project Ga0134125, IMG submission 96464) | Terrestrial soil microbial communities with excess Nitrogen fertilizer from Kellogg Biological Station, Michigan, USA - KB3-175-1 | ecosystem: Environmental > Terrestrial > Soil > Unclassified ... | reverse complement strand
AGGCGCAATACCGGGAAACCGAGCGCCAGCAGATGCCAGGCGGTGCTGAGGACGTAGAAGCTCTCCTCGCACCCGGCGAGCCCATGGACCAGAACGACCAGCGGGCGGGCGAAATTCCTCTCCCCCGGCAAGTTCAGCGCCGCAAGCAGCCGGTCGCCGCTGCCATCGGCCAGCGGCAGGCTGAGGCGCGCCGCCGGGTAGGTCCCGAGCTTGCGCACGCGACCGACAATGAAATTGCGCAGCGTTTGCAGATCGCCGCCCCACCATGGGGCGCGGGCCCTGAATGGCGGGTAGAGCGCAAGGCGGGGCGCCGGTCCGCCCGTCAGCTCAAGCGCATCCATGTCAGCTCATGCTTGTTCTGATGGAGATGGAGGAGGCGCGAGCCAGGGATAGCGGCGAAACTGCGGACTGTCTCATGGTCGGTCGGCCCTTGGAACTTGAGCGTACAGACGAAGCGGCGACACGTCCCCGCCGCCAGCCAGCGCTCTACCAGCGCCAGAAGCCGACGGGGATAACAGACAACGTCCGAGAACAGCCAATCTATCCCGCCAACCTTTTTTGGCTCCAGCGCAAAGGCGCTTTCACGGCGCACCTCCACGCCCGGCAGCTCGGCGATGCGGGGGTCGAGCGGCGCCTTGTCAACGCTGATCACCCGCGCGCCCAGGCTCTGAAGCACCCAGGTCCAGCCGCCCGGGCTGCTGCCGAGATCGAGGCAAAGTTCCCCCGGCCGCGGCTTCTCGCCGGTCACGGTGAAGAGTTCCCAGAGCTTCAGATAGGCCCGGCTCGGCGGCGCCAGCCGGTCTTCGACGAAGCTCACCTCGCCATTGGGAAAGGGGTTGGAGCAGCGCGGCGCCGCCAGCAGCGTGTTCGCGTCGAGCAGCGTCCAGGAGCCGAGCGGAGCGGTGGGCGCCGGGGCGCCAAAGACCAGTGGCTTGGCCGAGACCTTGGGCAGCCGCTCGGCGATGAGGGCGGCGCGGCGATGATGGGCGTGGGAATAGAGTACCCAGTTCCGCTGGATGGCGCGCAGCTGGCGGGCGGCGTCGGCGATGGAGGCAATCGCCAGACGCTGCGGCTCGTGCCAGAGATTGGCGACCCAGGCTGCCGGACGGGGAGGTCCAGGCGCCAGGACAAGCCGGCCGAGCACGGCGCCGGCGTCCGAACCGAGCTCGTTCAGCAGCTCGTCGACATAGCCTTCGGGCGCGAGGTAGCCGGTTGAGCTGCCGTCGGCCCCCTTCCCCTCAGCCAAGGAGGAAATCGCGGATGACGGCGATCTGATCCGCCGCCATCAGCGCCGGCGCGTGGCCGATGCCGGGAAGCTCGACCAGCTTCGCTCGGGGGCCCCGCCGCGTCATCGCCTCGGCATCCGCCGGACGCAGCAAATCCGATTGGGCGCCGCGCAGCACCAGGGTCGGACAGGTGATAGCGTCCCATTGCGGCCAGAGGTCGATATCCTCGGCCGGCGCCGCCCGGAACGGATCGCCGATACGCGGATCGTAGGCGAAGCCCAAGGTTCCGTCCGGCTTCTGCCGCGCGCTGATGGAAGCGAGATGCCGCCATTGCGCATCGGTCAAGGGACCGAAGCTCGCCGCTACCTGGCGCAGCACCGCCTCGAGCTCGCCGGCGTCACGAAAGCTCGGGTCGCGTCCAACATAAGAGGCGATGCGCGCCAGCCCCTCCTTGGCGATGAGCGGGCCGATGTCGTTGATCACCAGGCGTCGGATCGGCGAGCGCGGTTGAGCCGCCAGCAGCATGCCCACCAGGCCGCCCATCGACGTCCCGACCCAATAGACTTCGTCGCTGCCCAGACGGGCGATCAACGCGGCCATGTCGGCGAGATAGGTCGGATAGGCGTAATCGGCGGGATGGGGTAGCCACTCGCTGCGGCCGCGGCCGGGAAAATCCGGGCAGGCGACGCGGAAATCGGCAGAAAGCGCCTCGGCCAGCGCGTCGAAATCACGGCCATTGCGGGTCAGGCCATGCGCGCAGATGACGCTGCGGCCACCGGGCGGGCCGGCCCACTCCCAGTAGGCGAGACGATGGAAGCCGTGCGGCCCGAGGCAGGCGAGGCTTCGGGGGGTCATGGACATGGCGCGCAATCCCGTGGTTAGCTCGCCCGACCATCGCCCAGCTCGCTTCAGGGATCAAGCCGCCATGGTGGAGATCACGATCGGACCGCCGCGCGCCGGGGATTTCGCCGACTGGCGCCGGCTCTATGAGGGCTACGCCACCTTCTACAAAAGGCCGATGACCGATGCGATTGCCGGCACTGTCTGGGGCTGGCTGCTCGATCCCGAGCACCCGCTGGAGGCGCTCCTCGCCCGGACGAGCGAGACAAGCGTGGTCGGTCTCGCTCATTTTCGTCCGATGCCGCGTCCGCTCACCGGGACGACCGCAGGTTTTCTTGACGATCTCTTCGTCGATCCGCGCCTGCGCGGCGAGCGCGTCGCCGATCGGCTGCTCGAGGCGATGGCGGAGTTCGGCCGGCAGCGCGGCTGGACCTTGATCCGCTGGCTGACCGCCGACAACAACTACCGCGCGCGCGGCGTCTATGACCGCCACGCGCAGCGAACGATGTGGATCACGTATCAGATGGATATCGTCGCTTCGCCTTCGCCTGGAACGCAGTGAACCTTTCCCGCTGATCGCCGTTCATCGCCCGTCGGCTCGCCTCTCGCGACAACCGGCGAAGGGGAACGGCCTCTGCATGATCAGTGAAATCCCGCTCGCTTGCCCGCATTGCCGGCAAAGCTCGGTGAAGCCGGTTTCCTGGCTGCAACAGAATACATTCTATACATGCGAGTTCTGCGACATGCCGGTTATGATCGACAAGGATGGCTGCGCCGAGGTGGTCGCAAAGCTGGAGTTGCAGCAGCAGGAGTGACACGAGACCAACGGTCGAGCCGGCGATTGCCGGCCGGGTAGTGCTGCGCTAAAGACGCGGCTAACCCCACCAGCTGCAAGGCTCGCACGAAATGGCCGCCAAAGGGCCGCTCTCCGGCATCACCGTCGTCGATCTCTCGCGCATTCTTGCGGGACCCTATTGCACCTTCCTGATGAGCGAGCTCGGCGCCCGCATCATCAAGGTCGAGCCTCCCCCCAAAGGCGACGATGCGCGCGAATACGGACCCTTCGTCAAGGGCAAGTCGACCTATTTCGCTTCGATCAATCGCGGCAAGGAGTCGATCGCCCTTGATCTGAAAGCAGCAGCCGACAAGCGCATCTTCGAGGCGCTTCTCGCCAAGGCCGATGTGGTGGTGGAGAACTTCCGTCCCGGCACCATGGAGAAACTCGGCTACGGCTGGGAAAGCCTGCATCTGAACTATCCTCGCCTCATCTACGCTTCGGCCTCCGGATTTGGCCATACGGGCCCCTATTCGCGCCATCCCGCCTACGACATGGTGGTGCAGGGACTGGGCGGGATCATGAGCATCACCGGCCATCCCGGCCAGCCGCCGGTGCGGATCGGCATGTCGATCGGCGATATCGGGGCCGGGCTCTACACCGCCGTCGCGGTCAACGCCGCGCTCGTCCATCGCGAGAAAACCGGCGAGGCCACCAAGATCGACATCGCGATGTTCGATTGCCAGCTGGCGCTGCTCGAGAATGCAATCATGCGCTACACCGTCACCGGCCAGGCTCCCGGCCCCCTCGGCGCGCGTCACCCGTCGATCACGCCCTTCGAGGCCTTCGCCACCGCCGACGGGGCGATGATCATCGCCGCCGGCAATGACGGGCTTTACTTGAAGCTTTGCGATGCGCTCGGCCGCACCGACCTCGCCACCGCGCCAGAATACAAGACCAACGATCTGCGCAATCAGAGCCAGCCCAAGCTCAAGCGCGAGATCGAGGGCGAGCTGGCCAGGCAGCCAACGAGCTTCTGGATCGAGCGGCTCGAGCGCGCCGGCATTCCCTGCGGCCCCATCAACAACGTCCCGCAGGCGCTGGGTCATCCCCAGGTCGCCGCACGGAACATGCTGATCACCGTCGAGGATCCCGTCGCCGGCACGCTCAAGCTTGCCGGCAATCCGCTCAAGCTCTCCGCCTTCGACGATCCGCCGACGCGTCCACCGGCTCCCGATCTCGATGCCGACCGCGCCCGCCTGCTGAAGGAGCTCGGGCTCGAGGGCTGAGGGGGCGGGGCTGGCGGCGGACGACGGCGGATGTGTATAACGGGAGCGGATCTGGCGAGCCCCCTCACCCTCCCGCCACAGGCGGGCCCCTCGTTCTCCCGATGAGAGAAAGGGGCAGGATGGTGCTCGCTTCATATGACTCGCGAAGGGAGGAACCGATGCTGCAGAACCGGCTTGAGCCCGTGCTCGATCCGCGCGCGCTGGCGCGCGAGCTGTCCAACAAGCTGCTGATCGATGGCGCGCTGGTGCCGTCGGTCACCGGTCGGACCTTCAAAGTGGTGAACCCCGCCACTCAGGAGCACATCGCCGACGCAGCCGACGGCACCGCCCCCGACGTCGACGTCGCCGTCCGCGCGGCGCAGAAGGCGCAGAAGGCCTGGGCGAAGCTCGCCGCGCGCGAGCGCGGCCGCCTGGTCTATGACTGCGGCCGCGCCCTCGCCGATCATGTCGAGGAGATCGCGCGGCTCATCACCTTGGAGACCGGCAAGGCCCTCCGCACCGAGAGCCGCGTCGAGGCTGCCGTTTTTGCCGATGTCCTGGTCTTCTACGGCGGGCTCGGCTCCGAGATCAAAGGCGAAAGCGTGCCCTTCAAGCCGGGGATGCTCACCATCACGCAGCGCGAGCCGATCGGCGTGGTCGGCGCCATCATCCCGTGGAACGTGCCGCTGCTGCTGATGGCACTGAAGATCGCGCCGGCGCTGGTCGCCGGTAACGCGGTGGTGGTGAAATCGGCCGAAGAGGCGCCCCTTGCCGTGCTCCGCGCCTGCCAGATCATGAACCAGGTACTGCCTCCCGGCATCCTCAACATCCTGTCGGGCGACGGGCCGGGCTGCGGAGCGCCGCTGGTCGAGCACAAAGCGGTCGGCAAGGTCACCTTCACCGGCTCGGTCGAGACCGGCAAGCTGGTCTACAAGATGGCTTCCGACAAGCTCATCCCGGTGACGCTGGAGCTCGGCGGCAAGAGCCCGATGATCGTCATGGGCGACGCCGACCTCGAAAAGGCGGTCGATGGCGCGATCATCGGCATGCGCTTTACCCGCCAGGGGCAGAGCTGCACCGCCGCCAGCCGCATCTTCGTCCACGAGACCATCCATGACACCTTCGTCCAGAAGCTAAAGGCGAAGGTCGACGCGATGAAGATGGGCGATCCGCTCGACGAGGCGACCGATATCGGCTGCATCATCTCCAAGCAGCAGTTCGACAAGGTCAAGAACTACATCCGGATCGGCGAGGAGACACCGGGCGCCACGACGCTGCGCTGCTCGGCCATGCCGGGCGACAAGAAGCTCGGACCCGGCTATTTCGTGCAGCCGGTGATCTTCACCGGCGTCGCCAACGACAACAAGATCTGCCGCGAGGAGATCTTCGGCCCGGTGACTTGCGTCATCAAGTTCCGCGATTATGAGGACGCCATTCGTCAGGCCAACGACACCGATTACGGCCTCGCCGCGACGATCTGGACGCGCGACCTCAAGACTGCGCTCGATGCGACGCAGCGCTTGGAAGCGGGCCTCGTTCAGGTGAACCAGAATCTGGTGGTGCAGGCCAATATGTCCTATGGCGGCGTCAAGCAGTCGGGGCTCGGCAAGGAAGCATCGCTCGAAGCCATGCTTGAGCACTTCACCCAGAAGAAGACCATCATCCTGAACCTGGGTTGATCGGCGACAGAACAGACGCGGCGGAGCCGGCAGGATGAGGCGATGGCTCCTCCGCCTCCTGTTGCTCCTGCCCCTGGTGGCGATCGCGGCGTCGCTGCTCTGGCTGCGCTCCTCCTTGCCGCTGAGCAGCGGCCGGCTGTCCGTCCCGGGACTCACAGCCGAGGTGCGCATCGCTCGCGATGCGCACGGCATTCCCACGATTACCGCCGCTAACGACCGCGACGCAGCCTTCGCCCTGGGTTTCGTCCATGCCCAGGACCGCCTCTTCCAGATGGACCTGATGCGGCATGCCGGTGCAGGCCGGCTCTCGGAGTGGTTCGGCGCGCGCACGCTCGGCTTCGACCGCTTCATGCGCACCATCGGCCTCTATCACGCGGCCGAGCAGCAATATGCCTTGCTCTCGCCGGACCTGCGCGCCGCGCTCGACGCCTATGCCGCAGGCGTCAACGCCTATCTTGCGCATCGCCGCGGAGCGCTTCCGGCGGAATACTACCTGCTCCGCATCTCGCCGGAGCCTTGGCGGCCGGCGGATACGCTGGTCTGGGGCAAGCTCATCGCGCTTGAGCTCGCCGGCAATTTTCGCCGCGAAATCGAGCATGCGCGCGTCGCGCAGCATGTGAGCCCCGAGGACATGCAGTTCCTCTATCTGCCCTACCCGAGCGACGGCCCGACTGCGGTGAGCAGCGCCGCGCTGCTGAAGGGCATGCCGCTCCACCAGATCGAAGCAGCATTGCCGCGGCTGGTGGGCCCCGCCTTCGCCTCCAACAACTGGGTGGTCGACGGCAAGCACAGCGTCTCCGGCAAGCCGCTCCTCGCCAACGACCCGCATCTGGGTCTCTCGGCCCCGAGCTTCTGGTACCTGGCGCATATCAAGACGCCGACACTCGACCTTGCCGGCGTCACCGCGGCCGGCGAGCCCTTCATCGTGCTCGGCCATAACCAGAAGATCGCGTGGGGCTTCACCAACACCGAGAGCGACGTCGAGGACTGCTTCATCGAGCGCGTCGATCCCACCGATCCGTCGCGATATCTGACGCCAGACGGCAACGCGCCCTTCGTGCTGCGCCACGAGCGGATCGAGGTGCGCGGCGCGGAGCCGGTATCGTTCACCGTGCGCGAGACGCGGCACGGTCCCGTGATCTCCGATATCGGCGGCAATTATGCCAAAGCAGCCAGCCCCGGCACGGTACTGGCGCTGCAAGCGACCTTCCTTCAGGGCGAGGACCGTACGCCGCAAGCGCTCTGGCGCATGAACCGGGCCGGGAATTGGCAGCAGTTTCGCGATGCGCTCCGCGACTTCGTCGCGCCGGAGCAGAACATGGTCTATGCCGATGTCGACGGCCATATCGGCTTCATCGCGCCGGGCCGGGTGCCGATCCGCGGCAAGGGCGACGGCTGGATGCCGGCGCCGGGCTGGAGCGGCGAGTATGACTGGACCGGCTACATCCCGTTCGATCAGCTTCCCAGCGCCTTGGACCCGCCAAGCGGGCGGGTCGTCACCGCCAACAACAAGATCGTGCCGGAGAGCTATGCTTTCTTTCTGGGCCGTGGCTGGGACTTGCCCAATCGCGCGCTGCGCATCAACCAGCTGCTCGACGCAACGCCGCAGCAATCGCCGGCCGCGTCCGCGGCGATCCAGGCGGATACGCTCTCGCTCATGGCAAGACAGTTGCTGCCGCTGATGCTTGCCATCGAGCCGCCATCGAAGTTCGCGGCCGAGGCGCTCGAGCGTCTCAGGACCTGGAACGACCGGATGGACCGGAAGTCGGTGGCGCCGCTGATCTTCGCCGCCTGGCTGCGCGAGTTGAACCGGACGCTGTTCGCAGCCAAGCTCGGCGATGCCTTCGACGACTATTGGGGCATGCATCCCGACGTCATCCGCCTTATTCTGACCAAGCATCCCGAGTGGTGTCGGAATGGGGCGGCGCAAGGCGCATCAAGCTGCGCCGATCAACTTGCCGCCTCCCTGCTGCGCGCGCTCGACCAGTTGCGCCAGCGCTACGGCTCGGACATGGCAGGCTGGCGCTGGGGCCGCGCCCATCGCGCGCAATTCACCAACCAGGTCTGGGCAAGCGTCCCGGTGCTCGACTCGCTCCTCGCCACGACCATCCCGGCCAATGGCGGCTATGACACCATCGATCGCGGCGCCACCCAGCTCGCCGCGCCTCAACCTTATGCCGATGTACTCGGCCCGAGCCTGCGCATGATCGTCGATCTCTCCGACATCGACGGCGCCCGCTTCATGATTTCGCCCGGCGAGTCCGGCAATGTGCTCGCGCCGCATTATCGCGACCTCATGCGGCCCTGGCGCGATCACGCCTATGTCACGCTGGGCGGCGAACCGGTCGGCGGCACGCTGGTGCTGACGCCATGAGCCTCGCCGTCGCACTTGCGGACATCCGCGCTGCCGGCGATGCCATCGCCGGCGCCGTGCTGCGCACGCCGTCGGTCGCCGCACCGGCGCTCAGCGAGCTCATCGGCGCAGAGATCGTGCTGAAGCTCGAAACACTCCATCCGACCGGCTCCTTCAAGGAGCGCGGCGCGCTCAACAAGCTCCTCAGCCTTGATCCGGCTCAGCGTGCCGCCGGCGTGATCGCGATGTCGGCCGGCAATCACGCGCAGGGTGTCGCCTACCACGCCCGGCGACTCGGCATTCCCGCGACGATCGTCATGCCGGCCGAGACGCCCTTCACCAAGGTCGAGCGCACCGAAGCGTGCGGTGCGCGCGTCCTGCTGCGCGGCGCCGGCCTCGCCGAGGCGCGACTCGCCGCCGACGCGATCGCGCGCGCCGAGCGATTGACGCTCATCCATCCTTATGACGATCCCAAGGTGATCGCGGGTCAAGGCACCGTCGCCCTGGAGCTCCTCGCCGACCACCCGCAGATCGACGTGCTGATCGCACCGGTGGGCGGCGGCGGCCTCATCTCCGGGATCGCCGTCGCCGCCAAGGCGATGCTTCCCTCGATCGCCGTTATCGGCGTGCAATGTGCACTCTATGCTGCGATGTTGCACGTTCTCGGACGTTGCCCGGCGCCGCTTGGCGGCACCACGCTCGCCGAAGGCATTGCCGTCAAGGAGCCCGGCGCGCTCACCAAGCCGATTATCGAGACGCTCGTGGACGACATTCTGCTCGCCGATGAAGTCGTGCTCGAGCGCGCCGTCGCGACGCTTGTGGAGGTCGAGAAACTCGTCGTCGAAGGCGCCGGTGCCGCACCGCTTGCGGCTCTCATGGCCGAAGCACCACGCTTCCGGGGCAAGCGCGTCGGGCTCATTCTTTCGGGCGGCAATATCGATGCAAGGCTGCTCGCCTCGATCTTGCAGCGTCAGCTCGTGCGCGCCGGAAGACTCGTCCGATTGCGCATCGAAGTTTCCGACATGCCAGGCGCGCTCGCCAAGATCGCTGCGATCATCGCCGAGAAGGGCGGCAACATCGTTGAAATCTATCATCAGCGGCTGTTTCAGGATGTGCCGGTGAAGCTTGCCGAAGTCGATGCCGTGCTTGAGACGCGCAATCCGCGCCATGTGGGCGAACTCGTCGCCGCGCTCACCGGCGCCGGCTTTCCGGCGCGGCTGTTATCGAGCATGGCCGTGGAAGGCAGTTAGAAGAGCCCATCACAATCTCTGCGAATCGCGCGTTCGCCGGGCAAGCCGAGTCGGACGCGCATATTCGGATTGCTCCGGCACCGTAGCGCACATTGACTGCCAAAAATTGCCACATACGCTGCGGGAGATGCGCGCCATACTCGCGGTGTCCCTTCACCGACCGGAGCTGGCGCCATGCACAGCATTCTCTTCGTCGACGACGATCCGGCAATGCGCGAGCTGATGCAGCGCGCACTCAAGCATCGCGGCTATTTCGTCCATGCCGTCCCTACGGCCGAGGTGGCGCTGGTTCTGCTGAAGGAGAAAATCCCGTTCGACATGCTGATCACTGATGTCGTCCTTCCGGGCGGCATGAACGGCTTCGAGCTTGCCGACGTCGCCAAAACGCTGCGGCCGAAGATCCGGATCATCTATCTCACCGGATTCGTCAACCTGCCACGGCGCAACATTGCCGAGCTGCGCGGCAAGCTGGTCGCCAAGCCGGTGCTTCCGAGCGAGCTCGAGCGCGAGGTCCGCGGCCTCCTTGCCGCCTGACGCCTTTTCCGGCGGCCTTGCCCCGCCTACGCCTTGCGGCCTAGGAAGGAGGGCGGCGGCCGGAGGAGCGTCATGGTGGTTCATCGCAGCATTCTTGATTCCATCGGCGACACCCCGCTGGTCGAGCTGCGCCGCTTCGACACCGGCCCCTGCGCGCTCTTTGCGAAGCTCGAAAACCAGAATCCCACCGGCTCGATCAAGGACCGCATCGGGCTGTCGCTGATCGAGGCGGCCGAACGAGACCGCAAGATCGGTCCGGGCGGCACGCTGATCGAGGCGACCGCGGGCAACACCGGTCTTGGACTTGCGCTCGTCGCGGCGCAAAAGGGCTACCGCCTCATTCTTGTCATTCCCGACAAGATGAGCCAGGAGAAGGTCCTGCACCTCAGGGCGCTGGGTGCCGAGATTCGCATCACGCGCTCGGATGTCGGCAAAGGCCATCCCGAATATTATCAGGAAGTAGCGGAGCGGTTGGCACGCGAGACCGGCGCATTCTACGTCAACCAGTTCGCCAACCCTGCCAATCCGCTGGCGCACGAGACGACCACCGGCCCCGAAATCTGGCAGCAGATGGGCCATCAGCTCGACGCGGTCGTGGTCGGTGTGGGATCCGGCGGCACGCTTACGGGACTTGCCCGGTTCTTCGCGCGCGTCGCGCCGGAAGTCGAGATGGTGCTTGCCGATCCGGCCGGGTCGATCCTGGCACCGCTGGTCGAGGCGGGCCGCAAGGTCGAGCCCGGTTCCTGGCTCGTCGAAGGCATTGGCGAGGATTTCGTCCCGGCGAATTGCGAGCTCGACCGCGTCCGTCACGCCTATTCGATCAGCGACGCGGAGAGCTTCGCGGCAGCGCGCGAGCTGCTCCGTCGCGAGGGCATCCTCGGCGGCTCATCGACTGGCACGCTGCTGGCCGCCGCGCTACGCTATTGCCGAGAGCAACGCGAGCCGAAACGCGTCGTAACCCTCGTCTGCGACAGCGGTAACAAGTACCTCTCGAAGATGTTCAACGATTTCTGGATGTTCGATCAGGGTTTGCTGGAGCGACCGAGCCAAGGGGACCTGACCGATCTCATCGCGCGTCGCCATGCCGAGGGCAGCGTCGTCACGGTCACCCCCGAGGACACGCTCGCCACCGTTTATCGGCGCATGAAGATCTACGAGGTCTCACAGCTCCCGGTGATCGAGAACGAGCAGCTCGTCGGCATCATCGATGAGAGCGACCTGCTCCTGGCCTTGACGAGCGATCCGACCGCGCTTGCCGAGCCGGTGCGCCGTGCAATGGTGTCGAAGGTCGAGACCATAGCGCCCAACGCACGCGCCGAGGACCTGATGCCGATCTTTGCCCGCGACCATGTGGCGGTGGTAGAGAAGGACGGCAAGTTCCTCGGACTTATCACCCGCATCGATTTCATCAACCATTTGCGGCGCCGCGTGCGCTGAAGGAAGACATGGCGCCACCCAAGAACCGCCGCGGCTTCGCGACGCGCGGCATCCACGCTGGCCAGGAGCCCGACCCTGCAACCGGCGCTATCATGACGCCGATCTATGCGACATCGACCTATGTCCAATCGAGTCCGGGCGTGCACAAGGGCTACGAGTATTCGCGGACGCAGAATCCGACGCGCATGGCCTACGAGCGCTGCATCGCCGATCTCGAGAGCGGCGCCCGCGGCTTCGCCTTCGCCTCCGGCATGGCGGCCACCGCGACCGTGCTCGAACTCCTCGATCACGGCGCGCACATCATCGCCTCGGACGATCTCTATGGCGGGACATACCGCCTGTTCTCGCGCGTGCGGGAGCGCTCGGCCGGGCTTCGCGTCAGCTATGTCGATCTGAGCGACCGCGACGCCCTCGCGGCGGCGATGCGGCCCGAAACGCGCATGATCTGGATCGAGACTCCGTCCAACCCGATGCTGAAGCTCGTCGATCTCGCCATGGTGGCAGAGCTCGGCCGCGAGCATGGCCTCGTTACCGTCGCCGACAACACCTTCGCAAGCCCCTATGTGCAGCGGCCGCTCGAGCTGGGCTTCGATGTGGTGATGCATTCCGCGACCAAATACCTCAACGGCCACTCCGACATGGTGGGCGGCGTGGTGGTGATCGGCGACAATCGGGAGCTCGGCGATCAGCTCGCCTTCCTGCAAAACGCGGTCGGCGCGGTCGCGGGTCCCTTTGACAGCTTCCTCGCGCTGCGCGGCCTCAAGACCCTGGCGCTGCGGATGGAGCGGCATTGCGCCAACGCGTTCGCCGTCGCCGAGCATCTGGCGGCTCATCCGCGCGTCGCGCGCGTACACTATCCCGGGCTGCCGAGCCATCGGCAGCATGCGCTCGCCCGCCGGCAGATGCACGCCTTTGGCGGGATGGTGACGATCGAGCTGTCAGGCGATATCGCCGCGGCGCGGCGCTTTCTCGAGCGTGTCCAGGTCTTCGCCCTTGCCGAGAGTCTGGGAGGGGTCGAGAGCCTGATTGAGCATCCGGCGATCATGACCCATGCCTCCCTCCCGGCGGCACAGCGCCAGGCGCTTGGCATCGGCGACAGCCTCGT
>Ga0134125_10007300_pt1 | contig 12468 bp, 9 predicted proteins | sample KB31751_FD_96464 | JGI IMG/M metagenome (GOLD analysis project Ga0134125, IMG submission 96464) | Terrestrial soil microbial communities with excess Nitrogen fertilizer from Kellogg Biological Station, Michigan, USA - KB3-175-1 | ecosystem: Environmental > Terrestrial > Soil > Unclassified ... | reverse complement strand
GTGGATAGTGGTGTCGAGGCGGCGGACGCGCGATTGCAGGCTCATCGAGCGCTCGATCAGGTCCTGCAGCTGCGCCGGCAGCTTCTCGATCATCTCGACGGGGCCGGGATCGGCGGCCGAAAGTTTCACCTTGGTCTTTTCGCGGTTGGCCTGGGTCAGCGTCATCTCGCCTTCCTTGACGGCGCGGTGCAGCAGGAGCCAGGAGGCGAGCTGCATCAAGCGGGTGGTCAGCCGCATGCTCTCGGTGGCGTATGTCAGGCTGACGGCGCGCTCGAGCGCCCTGGCCTCGGTGCGGCCGACGCCGTCGAGATAGGCTGCGGTCTCCTCGACCAGATCCATGCCTTCACGGAACAGATTGCCAAACGCCTGCGAATTGGTGAGTCGTTCACTGAACTGGACCAACGCGCCATCGTTATGCAAACGGTCCGTCATGGTAAACGCCTCTTACGCAACGGTTACGCGGCCCGGCTTCGCGCGCCGGCTTATGATGAACAAATCATTGCCCGGGCCGCTCGAAGAGTCCAGCGCCTTCCGTCAATATGGTTTCCGGCCGCTGCGACGAATTACATAAAGCAACGGGCCTCGGCCAATGACCGACATGGATAACGAGCCCTAAAAAGAATCGCTTGTTTACGATCGATTAAGCTTTCGGGTTTATGACTATCACCGTCCTCGTTTGGACACCGAGTGGCTCCTGTCCACTCTGTTTGACGCCTCCCTGTTATCAACTTTCAAAGCCGCCGGTTTCCGGCGGCTTTTTTTTGCACGCACAGTATCGTGCATTATGATTTGAAGAACGTATTCGCCGCGTCCCTGGATACTCGCTTCTTCGCCGCCGCTTCCTCGAGCCGCGCAATTTCGGATTTCAGAAGCGTAATGCGCTCCGTCAGCTCTTCGACCGAGAGCAGCGACAGATCCTGCCCGATCTCGTGCGCGACTTTTCTCTTCGGCCGGTCGTCCTCCTCCATCGGCATGCTTGTCCTCCCTGTGCTCGGCCTCCGGCCCAGTTGCCAGCCCTGTCCCGGCTGGCTAATCAGATGCCTCCTCGAACCAGCCTGCCGCAAGGACAAATCATGGAACAGGTCCCTTCGCAAATGACCGTCATCGGCATCAGCAAGCCCGGCGGTCCGGACGTCTTGCAGCCGGAAAAGCGCGCGGTGCCCGCGCCCGGTCCCGACGAGATCCTGATCAAGGTGATGGCGGCCGGCGTCAACCGTCCCGATGTCGCCCAGCGCCAGGGCCTCTACCCGCCCCCGCCCGGAGCGAGCGACCTGCCCGGGCTCGAGGTCGCCGGTGAGGTTGTTGCCGTCGGCAGGAATGCGAACCGGCACAAGCTCGGCGACCAGGTGATGTCGCTGGTCGCGGGCGGCGGCTACGCCCAATACTGCATCGCCCAGGATGCGCAGGCGATGGCGGTGCCGCCTTCGCTCACCATCCAGGAAGCCGGTGCACTGCCGGAAACGCTGATGACGGTCTGGCACAATGTGTTCGAGCGCGGCGCGCTGATCAGCGGAGAAACACTGCTCGTCCATGGCGGCTCGTCCGGCATCGGCACGCTCGCGATCCAGATGGCGAAGGCGTTCGGCGCAAAGGTGATCGTCACCGTCGGCTCGAAGGACAAGGCCGATGCCTGCCTCAGGCTCGGCGCCGATCACGCCATCAATTACAAGGCCGAGGACTTTGTCGAGGCGACGAAAAGGGCGACCGGCGGCGCCGGCGCCAACGTCATCCTCGACATGGTCGGCGGCGACTATATCGACCGCAACTATGACGCGGCCGCCGTTGACGGCCGAATCGTCCAGATCGCATTCCTGTCGGGTTCGCCGAAAGCGACCGCAAATTTCACCAAGCTGATGGTCAAGCGCCTTACCCATACCGGCTCGACCCTGCGTCCCCGTAGTCATGCGGACAAGGCGGCGATGGTGGCCGCCATCGAAACCAAGTTGATGCCGCTGCTGCGGCAGGGCCGCATAAAACCATTGATGGACAGCTCGTTTCCGCTGGAAAAAGCCTCCGAAGCACATCGGCGAATGGAAACCTCCGAACATATTGGCAAAATTGTGTTATCGCTTTAACGCTCGCAACCAAAGGGCAACCGGAAACCCTTTGATTTCCCTCATATTCGTGGCAATGATCGCTTGACGACCGAACGCGGTTGCGGTCGCTTGCGGAGAACTGACATTGCGCTCGATCAGGTGCCTCGCGCAGCTTGCGCTGGGCCTCGTGATTCTTTTCGCTGCTTCGTCGGCACATGCGCTTGACGCCGTCAGCGTCCGCAGTGACGCGCCTGCCATCGACCTCACCGGCGTGCTGGAACACCAGCACAGCGATACCGACCGCATCCAGGTTTCGACCGCGCCGGGAACCGACGGCATCGTCCGCCGCATCGAGGTGCGCGCCCGCGAGGGCGGGCAGAACTGGGTCGTGTTCGCGCTCGCCAACAACACCGACGACCAGCTCGATCGCCTGATCGTCGCCCCGCATTACCGTATCGTCAGCTCGGGCCTGCTCTGGCCGGATCTCGGACTCTCGCGTATCGCCACGATTACGCCCTCGACCGGCGACCGCCCCGATCGCATCGAGAGTCCGACAGCGGACGTATTCCGCATCACGCTCGATCCCGGCTCCGTCGTCACCTATGTCGCGGAGCTGCGCACCGACAAGCTGCCGCAGCTCTATCTGTGGGAGCCCGATGCCTACAAGGACAAGGTCAACTCGTTCACGCTGTACCAGGGGATCGTGATCGGCATTTCGGGACTGCTCGCGCTGGTGCTGACCATCCTGTTCGTGGTGAAGGGCAGCATCATGTTCCCCGCGGCCGCGGCGCTGGCCTGGGCGGTGCTGGTCTATATCGGCGTCGACTTCGGCTTCTGGGGCAAGGTGCTCGACATGTCGAACAACGCCGAGCGCGTCTGGCGCGCCTCCGGCGAAGCGATCCTCGCCGCAACGCTGCTTGTGTTCCTGTTCGCCTATCTCAATCTCTCCCGCTGGCATGTGCGCTATTCCCACATCACCGCCGGCTGGCTGTTCTTCCTGGGCTCGCTGGTCGCGCTCGCAATGTTCGATCCCGCGGTCGCCTCCGGCATCGCGCGCATGTCGTTGGTCTTGATCGCCTTCGCCGGCTTTGCGCTGATCGTCTATCTCTCCACCCACGGCTTCGACCGCGCGGTGCTGTTGATTCCGACCTGGTTCCTGCTCGTGGTCTGGGTGATCGCGGCCGGCATGACGGTCGGCGGTTACGTCACCAACGACATCGTCGGCCCCGCCCTGCTCGGCGGCCTGGTGCTGATCGTGATGCTGATCGGCTTCACGGTCATGCAGCATGCCTTTGCCGGCGGCGCCTCGACCGGGATCGTCTCCGACGTCGAGCGGCGTGCGCTGGCGCTCGCAGGTTCCGGCGATCTGATCTGGGACTGGGACGTTTCCGCCGACAAGGTCTTTACCAGCCCCGAGACCGAAAGCCTGCTTGGCCTGAAACGCGGCGCGCTGGAAGGCCCCGCCGCGAAATGGCTGGAAGTGCTGCATCCGCTCGATCAGGACCGTTTTCGCGCGGCACTGGACAGTGTGCTGGACCAGCGCCGCGGCCGCCTGGTGCAGGATTTCCGCCTCCGCACGCCCGACGGCCATTTCATGTGGTTCGCGCTGAAAGCGCGGCCCGTGGTCGGCTCCGACGGCGAGGTCGCGCGCGTGATCGGCACGCTGACCGACGTCACTGACATCAAGAATTCCGAGGAGCGCCTGCTCCACGATTCCGTGCACGACAACCTCACCGGGTTGCCGAACCGGAAACTGTTCATGGACCGGCTCGGCGCGGTGTCGAATTTCGCCAAGACCATGCCGAGCCTGCGGCCGACGCTGATGGTGATCGACCTCGACCGCTTCAAGCAGGTCAACGATTCCGTCGGCATCGCGGTGGGCGATTCCATTCTGCTGACGCTGGCGCGGCGGCTGACGCGTATCCTCAAGCCGCAGGACACGCTGGCGCGGCTCGCCGGCGACCAGTTCGGCCTGATCCTGTTGTCCGAGCAGGATCCCGCGCGCATCACCAACTTCGCCGAGACCATCCGCAAGACCATCCGGGCGCCGATCGCCTTCAACGACCGCGAGATCTTCCTGACCGCGTCCATCGGGCTTGCGCTGTCGGATCCGCAGACGCAGTTGTCCGACGAGATCATCAAGGACGCGGAGCTTGCGATGTATCATTCCAAGCGCATCGGCGGCGACCGCATCGACGTCTACAAGCCTGCGATGCGGGCGCGCAAGACCGATCGCCTGACGCTCGAGAGCGAGCTGCGGCGCTCCCTCGGACGTGAGGAGATCGCGATCCTGTATCAGCCGATCGTGCGGCTGGAAGACCGCTCGATCGCCGGCTTCGAGGCGCTGGCGCGCTGGGATCATCCCAAGCTCGGCCGCATGTCGCCGTCGGAGTTCATCAACATCGCCGAAGAGATCGGGCTGATCGTCGATCTCGGCACCTTCGTGATGGACCAGACCGCGCGGCAGCTTGCGGTGTGGCAGCGCGCGATGCGCGCGCGCGAGCCGATCTTTGCCTCCGTCAACGTCTCCTCGCGGCAACTCCTGCGCCACGACCTGCTGCACGACATCCGCACCGTGCTGTCGCGCTCGTCGGTGGCGCGCGGCACGCTCAAGCTCGAGCTCACGGAATCGCTGGTGATGGAAAACCCCGAGCATGCCGCGCAGATGCTCACCCGCATCCGCGAGCTCGGCGTCGGACTCTCGATCGACGATTTCGGCACCGGCCATTCGTCGCTGTCCTACCTGCAGCGCTTCCCGTTCGATACGCTGAAGATCGACCAGTCCTTTGTCCGCACCACGAGCCGCGGCACGCGCCCGGTGATCTTGAAATCGATCATCGCGCTCGCGCATGATCTCGGCATGGACGTCGTCGCCGAGGGCGCGGAGACGGATTCGGATGCGGTCGAGCTCTACCAGTTGGGATGCGAATACGCGCAAGGCTTTGCCTTCGGCGAGCCGATGGACGCGGATGCCGCGATGCGGCTTTTGACCGAGGAGCGGCTGGAAGCGGCGAGCTGATCTCCATCGTCCCGGACAAGCTGTAGGGTGGGCAAAGGCGCGCATGCGCCGTGCCCACCGTCTTTCAAAGGCCTCATGGTCTGTGGTGGGCACGCGGAGCCCGTCATCGGGCCGCGCGTTCGCGCGGACCCGTTGGCTTTGCCCACCCTACAGTTCTCGTTGGTCCATGGATTGCTTCGCTTCGCTCGCAATGACGGCGTCCAATTTTTGAGGTGTGAGTCCGCGTTCTCGCGGCATGAATTTGCCCGAGTTTTGAAAATCAACTCCGCCCCCCGAATCCAAAGGGCGCAGGGAATGCCGGGTGCAGGCTGCACCCGCGCGCCTTGCGTGCAAAGAAAGTGCACTTGCGCACGCAGGCAAAACAGGGCAGCCGGAGCAACCGACATTCCCTGCGCGATGGTTTACGGCTTATACGCGATCTCCCCGGAGTGCCGGGCTTGATAGCCTCCGTCGCCCTGGGATCATCGCCCAGGGCTTGATGCCAGCGTCGGGGCATCAGGACCACGCGATTTCGCCGTCCGCGTCGCACATCACTCGTCAGTTGATGCCAACGCGTCCATCGCATCCCGCGCCAACACTTGTGACGATCGCGAAGCGCCCCTCTTGAGGGTGCGGGACGGCGGGGACCATACACCTGATTTGCGCTTCCGGAAAAGCGAAATATTTTTGTACCGAAGGCTTGACACGATTTCGGAAAATCAGCCGACGGGCAAATCACCTGAGACAAAGGACTGTTCTGAAAGGCTTTTTTACCCAATCCCCGGCACAATGGCCCGCTTTACGTGACAAAGGTCACGGTCGTACGCCACGTTGCGTGCGAAGCAGTTCGCCGGATCGAACGTTGGCTCCGTTGGCGCCGACACAGACTTGAAGACCTGCGCAGCGGCCTCGAACGAGCTGATCGACAACAGGCTCGTCTGCCAGGGTCAACTGCCTTGATATGCCGGAGAAGGACGATGATCGCGAAGAACCACATCCGCGCCGCACGCTATCGCGCGCTGGCGCTGACCGAGAAGGATCAGGCCAGAGCCAACCTGCTTGATCGGCTTGCCGAGGAAGCCGAGCACGGCCTGCTCTGCACCATCAGCCACCTTCGGTTGGTGCACAGCGCCGAGACGGCACCACCGGCGCCGTCGCTCGAGGCGTAGGACGTGCTCGACGCTGTAAGCTTTTCCGAGGCCGGCCTACCGGCTCTCGTCATTGCCGGGCCTTGACCCGGCAATCCATCAAGAAAGATTCCTTCGAACTGGATGGATGCCCGAGCCTTCGCCGCGCCGAAGGGGCTTCGGCCCCGCAGGCGGGTCAAGCCCGGGCATGACGACCGGATAAGGCTCGCCCGTGCCGCCTCGATCGGCCTATTTCACGGCGCCGCCGGTGATGCCGGAGATGAAGCGGTCGAGGAACAGGTTATAGGCGACCGCCACCGGAATGCTGGCGATCAGCGCCCCGGCCATGAGTTCACCCCAGTAAAAGACGTCGCCGCGGATGAGATCGGTGGTCACGCCGAGCGTGATCGGCTTCTGGTCCGACGCCGACACGAAGGTCAGCGCATAGACGAACTCCTGCAGGGTCAGCGTGAAGGTGAAGATGATGACGGTCAGGATGGCCGGAACCGACAGCGGAATCGCCATCTTGAGGAAGGCCCCGAACAGACTGCAGCCATCGACGATCGCCGCCTCCTCGATCTCTACCGGGATCGCCTTGAAGAAGCCCATCATCAGCCACGTGCAGAAGGGGATGGTGAAGGTGGGATAAACCAGCACCAGCGACCACATCGAATTCTGCATGCCGAGATCGGCGACGAGGCGCGACAGCGGCAGGAACAACAGCGTCGGAGGCACCAGATAGGTCAGGAAAATCCCGATACCCATCGCCTCGCCGGTGCGGCCGCTCATGCGCGCGAGGCTGTAGCCGGCCGGCAGCGCGGTGACGAGCGTGATCGCGACCACGCAGACGCCGATGATCAGCGAGTTCAGGAGCCAGGTGGTGAACAGCGTCTGCTCGAACAGATATTTGAAGTGCTCCAGCGTCGGCGCCTCGTTGAACCAGAAGGGAAAGTTGCTGACGTTGTAGATGTCGCTGTTGGACTTCAGCGAGGTGATCACCATCCAGTAGAACGGAAATGTGGTCAGGATCACGAAGAACGCGACCGCGCCGAAGAACGCGACCTCCTTCCCCGCCTTCTTCCCGACCTTGGCGACGTTCATGTCAGATCTCCCTTCGGCGGATGAACCGCAGCATGCCGATCACCAGCACGAACAGCACGGGCAGCATGAACAGCGAGATCGCCGCGCCATGCGATACGTCGCCGGAGACGATGCCGACCTGGTAGCCTTCATACCCGAGCACCGACGTCGCGCCGACCGGGCCGCCATTCGTCAGCAGAAGGACGACCGAAAGATCGGTAAAGGTGAACACGATGCCGAAGATCAACCCGATCGTCAGGACTGGAAGAACCATCGGCAGAATGATCTGATAGTTGCGCCGCCAGAAACCGGCGCCGTCGACGATTGCGGCATCGATGACGTCCTGCGGCACCGAGGTAATACCGGCGAGGAAAATGACGATGGCGAACGGAAAGAACCGCCAGGCGTTGACCAGGATCACGCAGAGCATCGCAAGGTGAGGCGTACCGAGCCAGTTCGGCGCCTCGGCGCGGGTGATGATTCCGAGCGCGATCAGCGTCCAGTTGATGACGCTGTAGAGCGAATCGAACATCCACTGCCAGCACACCGTCGCCAGCGCGATCGGCACCACCCAGGGCAGCACGATCAGCGCCCGGACGATCCTGCGTCCCGGGAAGGGCCTCAGCAGCAGAAGCGCGCCGAACTTGCCGAGGATGAGGCCGAGGAGCTGCGATCCGAAGGTGAACAGGAAGGTGTTGCCGAGCGTGTCAAGGAAGACCGGGTTCTGCAAGATCTGTTCGAAATTCGTCAGTCCCACGAAGCGCCATGAGGGATCGTAGATCGTATAAGCGCTGACCGAATAGTAGACCGCGAGCAGGAAGGGCACACCGACCAGCAGCAGGACATAGAGAACCGCCGGCGCGACCAGAACGGAGCCAAGCACGTCGCGCCGGTCCAGCAGGAAGTGGAAGCGCGAGACTGGCTTGGCGACAGGTTCAGCAATCGAGACCATTAGCGTAAACCTCGCGTCAGTGACGGCTCACCCGCTTGCCATCCTTGTCGAATTGGCGAAGCGCGCGGTTGCGCACGGCATAGGGGTGCCACTCGCCGGGCCGGATGCTCTCCTCAGGGACATGGGCCGGCGGCAGCTTCGCGGTGATGAGTTGCTTGGATTCGACGCCGTCGATCGTGCCGTACACGATCCGCTCGGCGCCGAGATATTCGGAGCGCTCGACACGGAACGAGAATTCGGTGAACTCGCCGTCGTCCATCATTTCCTTGGGCAGGAAGTTCTCGGGACGGAAGCCGAGATGGCCGCCGTTATGGGTGATGAGATTCATCGGTGGTGCACCGACAAAGGTCGCCACGAACATATCGGCGGGATCGTCGTAGATCTCGGACGGCGTCCCGAGCTGACGGATCCGTCCATGGTCGATGACCGCGATGCGGTCGCCCATGCCCATGGCTTCGACCTGATCGTGGGTGACGTAGATCGTGGTGACGCCGACGCGTTGCTGGAACTGCTTGATCTCCGTGCGGGCCGTGGCGCGCAACTTGGCGTCGAGGTTGGAGAGCGGCTCATCGAGGAGAAGTGCGCTCGGCTCCCGCACGAGCGCGCGCGCGAGCGCTACCCGCTGGCGCTCGCCGCCGGAAAGCTGGCGCGGACGCCGGTCCAGCAGATGAGCGATTCCGAGCAGCTCCGAGGCCCATTTGACCTTCTTGTCGATCACCGCACTCGGCACGCGCAGCGTGCGCAACGGAAAGGCGATGTTCTTGCGGACAGTGTAGTGCGGATAAAGACCATAGCTCTGGAACATCATGGCGACGCCGCGCGCACGGGGCGGCATCTCGTTGACGACCCGGCCGCCGATCATGAGATCGCCGCTGGTCTGCTGCTCAAGCCCGCAAATGATGCGCAGAAACGTAGTCTTGCCGCACCCCGATGGCCCCAGCAGCACCATGAACTCGCCGTCCGCCACCGTGAGCGTGATGCCGTCGACAGCGTTATTCTCCCCAAATGTCTTGATGATATTCCTGGTCAGTACGGCAGACATTGATCCTCCAGCTTTCAAACGTACCCCACACGCGCCGCCGCCTGCCCGCGGTGGAAAGCGTCGATCGTACCCGCCCGGCGTGCGCGGGCGCTAGACGCATTTGCCCCGCCCGCCGACTTATTTTTCTTGTCTGCGCCCCCGGCGAGAAATGGCCCGGGCCACCGTTACGGCGGTCCGGGCGCTGGCCATCAGGCCTTATGCAGCCATTTGTTGAAGACGTTCTCGCATTGCTGGTGGGCCCACTTCACCGACTCCTCGGCGCTCATCGTTCCGGTTGCCGCCTTGGCCATCATGTCGGTGATGATGAAGCTGTTGTAGATTTCATCGGTCGCCGGCCAGGATGGTCCCGGATAGCCGGTGGCCGCCGTCCACTCGTCCGAATTCTGCAGCAGCGACAGCTTGTCGTGCGGCGTCGACGTCGGATCGTTGGACAGAAGCGGCATCGGCTTGGGGACGATGTTGGCAAAGATGGGCATGTTGTAACCCTCGGCCGCCTTGAAGGCGTCAGTCCAGTGGTCGGCGTAATACTTGAGAAACTCCATCGCCGTGTCCTGGTTCTTCGAGAATTTCCAGATGCCGTAAAAATTCGGACCGCCGTCCATCAGCCTGCGCACCGGCCCCTTCGGCGGCAGCGCCACGAAGATGTCGTCGGACATCGTCTTGTTGGTTTTCTGCGCGGTGCGGTAGGCGGAGATCGGATTGACGATCATCGAGGCCACCCCGGAAACGATGTATTGGTTGTTGCTGAAATCGGTCCAGGACAGCACGTCCGTGGTCATCGCCTCCTTGTAGAGTGCGGTGACGAACTTGACGGCTTCGATCGTTTCCTTGCTGTTGAGCGTGACCTTCTTGCCGGTCTCATCCTGAGCGGCGCCGCCATAGCTCCACAGCACGCCGCGCCACGTGGTTTCCGGATCGTTGCTGTGTCCGAGCGAAATGCCGACGGGGTGTCCCTTCGCCTTGAGCTTGGCGCCGCCGACGCGCACGTCATCCCAGGAGTCCGGCTTCATCCCGATCTCGTCCCACATGCTCTTGCGGTACATCGCCGGGAAATTGATGTAATAGTCGGGGAAAGCCGACCAGGTCTTGTCATCCTGGTTGTAAGCAATCTGCCGTCCGATCGTCGTGGCCTTGCCGTATTTCTTCTCGACCGACTCGACGAGCTTTGTGACGTCGACGAGGAATTTGCGGTAGAGATGCGCGCCGCCGGCACCGTTCCACCCGAACAGGTCGTGGCCCGAACCGGCCGAGGCTTCCGCAGCCGCGCGCGGCGCGACATTCGCCACCGGAATGTGGTCGACGGTGACGGAAATCTTGTTCTTCTCGCCCCAATCCTTGGCGAATTGGTCAAACCACTTGTCGTAATTGGGAACGAAGTGGCTCCATTGCACGATCTTCAGCGTCTTGGTGTCGGCCAAGGCGGTTGAGACGAAGGGTGCGGAGATCAGCGGCGCGCTGCCGGCAGCGGCCAAGGTGAGACCGGTTTGCTTGAGGAACCGACGTCTCGTAACACGTGAAAACGAACTCATATTCTCCCTCCTCGGTTCGGGTTCCGGTCAGAGGAGGCGTATCCAGATTGAGAGGATAGGCTCGTCCACCGGATTGTTGTCCTTGTTATTCGGACACCATAACGCGCGACTCGCCGAATGGACTATTGTAAGTAAGCCGGACAATAATGCTGACCTATTTTGGTCGAGCTGGTTGCCGACGCGTCCGGCGCGACATCACCATAAAGTTGAAATCGGCGCCCCTTGCAACGAAAGAGAACAGGTAACGGATAACAGAGCGCGACGATGACGCTTCGCATCGTCAGGTCACCGGCGCCGGGTTGAACAGCGTGAGGTCGTTGTAAATGCCCCAGCGGTCGGACCACGGTTTGGTCCGCCCGCTTGCAACGTCGAGGATCAGGCGAAACAAGTCCCAACCCGCTTCCTCGATGGTCATCTCGCCGGTCGCAATGCGGCCGGCATCGAAATCGATCAGCTATCCACCATCCGCGCGGGCGCTGGCGTCATCTTCGTCATGGCCGGGCATGACGAACTTGGCTATCCAGGATACGTATAAGCCGTCTTCACCGTGGTGTAGAACTCGCGCGCGTAGGAGCCCTGCTCGCGCGCGCCGTAGCTCGAGCCTTTGCGGCCGCCGAACGGCACGTGATAGTCGACGCCGGCGGTCGGCAGATTGACCATCACCATGCCGGCCTCGCTGTTGCGCTTGAAGTGCGAGGCGTATTTCAGGCTGGTGGTGCAGACGCCGGCGGCCAGCCCGAAATCGGTGTCGTTGGCGAGTGCGAGCGCTTCATCGTAATTCTTCGCGCGGATCACGCAGGCGACCGGGCCGAAAATCTCCTCGCGCGCGATGCGCATGGCGTTGCTCGCTTCGGTGAACAGCGCCGGCTGCAGATAGAAGCCGGGGGTCTCGCGGTTCAGGAGCTCGCCGCCCCAATGCAGCCTTGCACCCTCGTCCTGGCCGATCTTGAGATAGCGCAGGTCCTGGTCGAGCTGACTCTGATCGACCACGGGGCCGAGATGGACGCCGGGCTTGAGCGCATCGTCGACCGAAAGGCCTTTCAGCCGCTCGGTCATGGCGCCGACGAATGTGTCATGGATGCCTGACGTCACGATCAGGCGCGAGGACGCCGTGCAACGCTGGCCGGTCGAGAAATAGGCGCCGTTGGTGGCGCATTCAACGGCGACCTTGAGGTCGGCGTCGTCGAGCACGACCAGCGGATTCTTGCCGCCCATCTCGAGCTGGAATTTCTTCATGTTGCCGGACATCACGCAGGCCTGCGCCAGCTTGCGTCCGGTGGCGACCGAGCCGGTGAAGGAGACCGCGGCAACGTCGGGGCTCTCGAGGATGGTTTGGCCGACGACCGAGCCGGGACCGACCACGAGATTGAACACGCCCGCCGGCAGGCCGGAGCGCACGATGATCTCCGAGAGCGCATGCGCCGAGCCCGGCACCAGCTCGGCCGGCTTGAACACCACGGTATTGCCGTAGCAGAGCGCCGGCGCGATCTTCCAGGCCGGGATCGCGATCGGGAAGTTCCAGGGCGTGATCAGGCCGACGACGCCCATCGGCTCGCGGGTGATGTCGACCTCGATGCCGGGGCGCACGGAAGCCCCCTTCTCGCCCATCATCCTGAGCGCCTCGCCGGCGAAGAACGCAAAGATCTGCCCCGCGCGAGCGACCTCGCCGATGCCTTCCGGCAGCGTCTTGCCCTCCTCGCGCGC
>Ga0134125_10007298_pt1 | contig 12471 bp, 9 predicted proteins | sample KB31751_FD_96464 | JGI IMG/M metagenome (GOLD analysis project Ga0134125, IMG submission 96464) | Terrestrial soil microbial communities with excess Nitrogen fertilizer from Kellogg Biological Station, Michigan, USA - KB3-175-1 | ecosystem: Environmental > Terrestrial > Soil > Unclassified ... | reverse complement strand
CGCCCGTGACCGCGATGATCGCCACCGAGTCGAGCCCGCCGGGGCTGGTCGCGAGATACGCCGTGAACGGATCGACGTGCCCGAACTTCGACCAAACGAAGGCGAGAAAAGCGCAAAGCGTGATGAGCAAGGTCGTCGACGTGACCAGCTGCGGCAAAATCGAGCAGACGTACTTGAGCGCCGCGACGGTGAAGAGCAGTCCGATCGAGAGTCCGATCGCGAGATACGCGGTGTCGAGAATCCAAAGGGGCAACGCGAGATGGACGACGTTGAACGCGGAGAGCGTGGCGCCGAGGATCATCGGACCGATCACGTTGGGTGAGGGCAACCGTATGCGGCGCGCACCCAAGACGCCTATGACGGCAACGGTGAACGTCACCGCGTAGCTCTCCGCAGAGCCAAGCGCGGTCGCCGGCGCACTCGTTTGCAGCAGATTCCCGTGAACCGTGTCGTGAAAGACGAAGCGCGTGACGAGGGAGGCCGTCATCACGACGAAGATCACCCGAACGTACTGCATGAAGGCGACGACCCTCGGGTCGGCGCCGAAGTCGGCGCTCATTGCGATCATCGCCGCGGCGTTCCCGGGGGTCGATCCGAATGCGGCCGTCATCGGGTCGAGCGAGCTGATCCGGCTGAGCGCCCAGCCGCAAAACACGGTGACGCCGACCATCAAGAAGACGATGACGATCATCGTCGGAAAGTTTCCGGCCAGCGAGCGGACGACCGAGGGCGTGAACGTCTGAGCGAATAGACAGCCGATGACGGCTTGTGCGCCGACGAACACGTTGCGCGGGACTCGACGCGCAACGCCCGCGCACGCGAAAGCGATGCCGGCGAGCAGTGGACCGATCATCCACGCTGCCGGCATCGAGACCGACTGCATGAAAAACGCGGCGACGATCGCCGCGGCGACGATCAGTCCCCAGGTCTTCATAACGGCGCTCTTCGAATCGTGGGAGCATTTCTCATTTGCCCCGAAGCTCGCCGCTCCGGCGCGCGGCGGCGGCGACGGCATCGACGAACGCTCGATGAAGTCCGGCGTCCGCCAAAACGCGCAAACCCTCGACCGTCGCGCCGCCCGGGGTCGCGACTTCGTCGCGCAGGACCGCGAGATCCGCGTTGCCCTCGATCAGTAATTTAGCCGATCCGAGTACGGTTTGTGCGGCGAGCTGGAGCGCGACGTCTCGCGGGATCGCGAGAGCGGCGCCGGCGTCGGCCAGCGCCTCGATGACCGAAAAAATATACGCCGGTCCGCAGCCGCTCAGCGCGGTGACGGCGTCGAAGAGCTCTTCGTCGAGGACGGCGGTTCGTCCGAGGGCTTCAAACAGCGACCGCGCGAGTTCGAGATCGGCTCGCGGCACGTCTGGGAAGGCGGTGAGGACCGTCATTCCTTCGCCCACGAGCGAGGGCGTGTTCGGCATCGCTCGCACGATCCGCCGGTGACCCTCCGACCACTCGCGCAAATCCGCGATGCGTATGCCGGCGCAGACGGAGACGAGCAGCGCATCCTCGAGTGCCGGCGCACACGCTTGCGTCGCGGCGCGTGCGTCGCGCGGTTTGACTGCGACGATGACGACGTCCGCGCCGTCGATCGCCCGGGCGTTGTCGCCGCCGCGGTGCGTCCCGAGGACGGCCGTGACGCGCGGATCGCCGCGCATCCGCGCCTGCAGCGCCGAGCCGATGCGGCCCAGCCCGACGATGACGATCTTCATGCGCTCACGTGAGCGCGCTTTCGCCTTCGACGAACGCGTTTTGTCCAGCGATCGCGCCGAACGTCATGGTGATGCACGCGAGCAGGACGAGCCAAACGGTCGTTGCGAGTCGCGGATCGGGTGCGGATTGTAACAGACCGATTCCGAGTGGCCCGAGCGAGGCGAAGACGTATCCGACGGTCTGAGCCATTCCGGAGAGCCGTGCAGCGGATTCGACCCGCCGCGCGCGCAGGACCATGAACGAAAGCGCCACGCCGAAAACACCGCCGAGGGCAAGACCGATGATCGTCGACCACAGCGGAATCCACGCGAACGGGCCGTAGAGGGCACCGACGATGCCGATTGCGACGACGCCGGGCAGGGCGACGCCGAAAATATCTTGCCGCGACGTGCGCACCAGAACGATGGGGACGATGAGCGCGAAAACCATCTGCGTCACGAACAGAATCGAGAGGTTGAGGCTCGTGAGCGCGACGGAAAGCCCGCGCGCGTGGAGCAATGCGGCGTACCAGGATGCAAGCGAGTAGAACATCATCGACTGAAAACCCATGTACGCCGTTACGGCCCAGGCCAGCCGGTTTCGCCAAAGCGGCACGCTCGGAAGGGACGCCATTTTCCCGTGCAAACGGACGAGCGGGATCCACAGGAGCGCGCCAAGGACCGCCGGGAGCGCCCAAACGCCGAGCGTGGGTTTCCAGTCGTCGTGGAAGATCTGCAAGAAAAACGGCGTGATGCCGACGCTCACCATCGCGCCGAAGGCGAGAGCGCACGTGTAGACGCCCATCATCAAGCCCAGACGCTGCGCAAATCCCCACTTGAGCAGCGTCGGGACGAAGACGTTGCCGATCCCGATACCCGTCCCGAGGATGACGGCGCCGGCAAAAAGCGCGGGGACGCTGCCGGTGCTGCGCAGGACCGTTCCGCACGCGACAAGTCCGAGCGCGACGACGATGCCGCCGCTCCAGCCGACGCGGCGGCCGAACGGTTCGGCGATGCTTCCAGCCGCCCCGAGCATGAGGATCGGCAGGGACGTGAGGAAGCCCAGTGCCGTGGCGGGCAGAGCGAGAGAGCTTCCGACCAGCGGTAGCACCGGACCGATCGTCACGAGCGCCGGCCGCAGATTGAGCGTCACGAAGACGATCGCGACGAAGAGGTAGAGGCGCGTCATCACGGCGTGCCCGCGATCAGCAGCGACGCGTCCCGAAAAGCGACCGCGCCGGTCGCGTGCAACGGCGCATCGCCGAGCGTTCCGACCGCGTAGAGCGAGACCAAGCGAAGCGGGGGGATCAAGTCCTCCGGAAGGCGCGCGGTGAGGCGGCGCCAGCCCGACCAATCGACGCGTCGTGCCAAGGTCAGGCGCAAGGTTCGGCCGTCGTGGTCGATCACGGTCGCGCGCAGTGCGGTGCCGCTCGCGTCGCCGAAGACATCGAGTGAAAAGCCGACCGCGCGTTCGGGCAGCGCGACGTCCTGCGCCGCATACGCCGCGCGCTCGGTCCCGGTGAAGTCGTAACGCAGGCGCAAGCATCTGCACGCCGGATCGGCACTCAATCCGCCGGGACCGTTTCCGGGGACCGTGACGAAGCGCCAGCGAGCCGCCGCGTCGTCGAAGAGACGCGTTGCGACGGCGTGGCGACCGACGCGCACGGCGATCTGTTCGCTCGCGCCCGCGGCGTTCGCCGTGACGACGGCGTCGTGGAGCCCGGCGTGGAAATGTCCGGTGGAGTCGATCGTTCCCGTGCTCGCCGACCAGCGAACGCGATTGCCGAGTAGGACGGCAACCCGTCTCGCGAAACCGGTCGCGGTAAAGTCGATCGTCCCGCCCGGGTCCGGATTGGGACGATCGGGAACGACGTCGAGCGCGTCGAGCCGATCGACGACGCGCACCGGGACCTGCGCCGAGAGCGACCCGATCGCTTTCGTGGCAAGCGTCTCACCGGGTTGAGCCGGCGTCGTGATCGTCCACGGCGGGACCGGCTGATCGATGGGGTGACCGGCTGCATCCGTCACCGCGCCGCGGAGAGTGAGCGTCGTATTTGCGAGCGCCCGAATCGTGCTGGGGCGGTAGATCAAACGGGCCGGTGGTCCCGCCGGTGCGCTGCTATAGATGAAGAGGCCGTCGGCGACGGGACGTTCCGTCCCGTCCGAAGGCGTGTTGAGGACGCGCGCGTCGCGCTCGCCCAAGACGCGCGCGACGATCGTGGCCGAGCCGCCGGAATCCGTCGCCATGCCGTCGCGCGCACCGAGCCCGAGCATCAGCGCGCCGAGCTCGGGTCTGGTCAAACCGACGGAAACGCGCGGCAATCGGCCGTCGACCGCAACGAACAAGATCGTGCCGTCGGGCTCGGTCGCAATCCCGGCAACCGGGAAGCGAAGATTCGTCTCTTCGGCGGCCGGCGCATTCGCGTCCGTCGCGGGCCGGCCGTCCGCCACCAAGAACGGCCCGCCGCCGAGCGCGGTCGCGACGTCGTCGAGCGGCGGGTCCGTCGTTCCGTCTGCGTTGAGCCGATACGTTCCGAAGCGGACGCTGCCGTCGCGCAGCACGGAGACCGTCGCGCGCGAGCTCGGCGGGTGCTCGAGCACGCCGCCGACGACGACGATGTTCAACGGTTGGTTCGTCTGCCCGATGTCGAAGTAGTCCGCGTTGATCCCCGCGACCGCGCCCGTGCGCGCGGCCATCGAGGAGATCGTCTCTCCGCGCGAGATCAGGCGATCCGAGGCCAAGACCGCTCCCAAGCGAACGTTCGGATCGTGCGTGTCGGCCGCGACGACGCTGACGTGGAGCGGGCCGCTCGATGTCAGCAAACGATAGTCGCCGCGCACGACGCCGGGCGCGACGAACTCGCTTTCGAAGAGCGTTGAAGTGACGAGCGGGAACGGGGCCGGCGCGGCGAGCGTTTGCGGGAGCGGTGCCGCCAGCGCGCGCGACGAGACGAGCCACCACGCGAGGGCAGCGAGGGGGACGATGCGAGCGGTCACGGAGCGATCGCGGCTTCGAACGTCGCCTCGGCGGTCGAGCGATTGATGCGAACGCGCGGCATCTCGTAGGGACGCCGCAGCGAGCGGACGAGCCCGTAGCGCATCGTGAACGCAGCGTCGATCCCGGCGGCACGCATGACGTCGAGCGTCGCGGCGTCGTACTGTCCCGAAGGATAGGCGTACGTCCGCGGACGGACTCCCGTGTAACGCGCGACCGTTGCGATGCAGCGCGTTACTTGAGCGGTTTGTTCGGTTGCCGTCATCTTCGAGAGGTCGAGATGGTCTGCACCGTGGGCTCCGATCTCCATTCCGTCCTTCAAGAGCTCGCGAATGTCGGACCACGCAAGATGATTCGGGGTCCCGATCGTGTGCGAGATGACGTAGAACGTCGCCTTCGCGCCGTATTTTTCCAGGAGCGGGAGCGCGTCCGTGCGCGCGTCGAGATAACCGTCATCGAAAGTCAGGACGACGAGATGGTCGACGGGCGCGCCACGCGCCAAGCGGTCGACGAGGTCGCTTGCCGTCACCGCGCGCAGCTTGTGCGCCCGGAGATACCGCAGCTGCGTCTCGAGTTGCTCCGGCGTGACCGTCAGCTCGCTTCCGATTCGATCCCGCGGGATGACGGCGTCGACGCGGTGATAGGCGAAGACCGGCACCGGTACGGTGGCGGCCCGGCCGGCCGCAGCGAGGCCTATGACGAGCAGCGTCGCCAAACAAAAAATGCGCATACCCTATATTACGGCGTCGAGCGCCATCGTCATCGAATGGGGCTTGTACAACTGCCAGACATGGGCCAGCCGCTCGATGCCGGCTGCCAGCTCGTGCGGATCGAGAACGAAAGGCAGCCGCAAGCGGCGTTGATGGCGGTCGGCAACGGAGAACACTGGGCCGGGCGCAATCTTGATGTCATAGCGCGCGGCAAACTGCGCGAATGCCGCCGCGTTGCCGCGTGCGAGCTCGATCCACACCGACGAACCGCCGCGCGGCCGATCCCACGACCAGTCGGGCAGCAGCCGCCGGAGCGACTCTTCGACGACCGCGTATCGTTCGCCGAGCTGGCGGCGCCGCTCGGCGCGGACGCGCTCGCGGAAGGGCAGGAGCTCGGCCGTCAGCGCTTGGCTCACGAGCGACGTCCCCAAATCGGCGACGGTTTTGAGCGGATAAAGTTGCGCGATGACGTCGGCGCTGCTGCGGATCCAGCCGATCCGCAAGCCGCCCCAGAAGAGCTTGCAGGCCGAGCCGATCGAGATGACCGCGACGTTGCGGTCGAGGGCGGCAATCGGCGGCGGCGGTTCGGTTTCCTCGAGCGAGATGTCGCAAAGCGTCTCGTCTTCGATCAGCGTGAAGCGGTGCGTGCGCGCCAACGCGACGAAACGCTCGCGCCGCTTACGGGAGAGAACCGTCCCGGTCGGGTTGTTGTACGTATCGGCGATGTACGCCGCGCGCGGGACCATCGCGGGCGCTGCGCTTTCGATCGGCTTCGGATCCGCGCCCTCGGCATCGATCGGTAGGGCGACGAGCTCGGCGTCGTTGGCGCGAAAGGCATCGATCGAGGCGGGGTTCGTCGGATCTTCGATTGCGATGCGCTCGCCGTTGAAGAGCTGTGCGACGAGATAGATCGCCTGCTGAGCGCCGGTCGTGACGAGGATCTGGTCCTCGCTCGTCTCCAGACCGCGCGAAACGTACGTCTGCGCGATTTGCCTGCGCAACGCGGGCAAGCCGAGCGGCACGTAGCCGAGCGTCTGCTGGGCGAGCTCGCCCAGGTAGCGCGCCACCGCATCGTTCGCGACGGTCAGCTCCTGCGAGCCCGGCAGCGCTGCGACGGTGAATTCGACGACGCGCGACGGCTCGTGTCGCGTGTCCAGGATCGAGATCAGATGATCCGCTGCGATCGAGCGGCCGCTTGGGATCGCCGCGTCGCCGCCGACATACGTTCCGCTGCCGCGCTGCGTGTGAACGCGCCGGTCGGCTTTGAGGCGTTCGTACGCCGCAACGACGGTGCTGCGCGAGAGGCGCAATTGATCGGCGAGGGTCCGCTCCGACGGGAGGCGCGCTCCGATCGGCAACGTACCGCGCTCGATCGCGACGCGCATGGCGTCCGCGAGCCGCTCGAACAGCGGTCCTTCACCGAGCTTCCAATTCCCAAGCGCATCGACGACGCGCGGGGCGCGCCGCGGTCTCAAGCAGTCCAATCCGTCATCTTCGTGGGGCTTTAGCATGCCACTCGGCCCCCCCTCGCGAAGCCGCGACGCGTGAGGTACGAAGCAGACGTGCTGGTCATCGGCTCCGGGGCAGCCGGGCTGATTGCTGCACACGCGGCGGCGTCGGCGGGCCGCACGGTCGTAATCGCCGACAAGAGCCTGATCGGGCGCGGCGGTGCGACCATCATGGCGCAGATGACGACGGCGGTCGCGCTCAGCTCGGCCGAGCCAGACACCGTCGAACTCCACGTCGAGGATACGCTCGCGGGCGCGCGCGGGCTCGCAGAACCACCGATCGTGCGCGCCATCTGCGAGCGCGGGCCCGAGCTCATTCTCGAGGTGGAAAAGTACGGCGTGAAGTGGGCGCGCACGCCCGAGGGCAAGTACAGCCAGGTCGTCGCGCCCGGGCATTCGAGACGGCGCTGCGTCTACGTCGACGTGCTTCGGACGGGCGACGCGATCTCGCAGGCGCTGCGCAGCGTCGTCCGGCGAAACGAGCGGATTCGCCGCCTGCCCAACGTCATGCTGACGAAAATCGCCAAGGACGCAGGCCGAACGACCGGCGCGCTCGGATTTGCGATCGAGGAGCTGGCCCCGGTCGCAATCTCCGCCAACGCCGTGATCGTTGCGACCGGAGGGTTGACCGCAGTCTACAAGCGCAACAGCGCGTCTTCGAACATGACCGGCGACGGCTTCGTTCTGGCGGCAGAAGCCGGGGCGAGGCTGCGCGACATGGAGTTCGTCCAGTTTTTCCCGATCGCACATTTGTATCCGCCGCTCGTTCACCTCGATCCGATCATGTGGGACCCGTTCCGTTACAAGCTCGGGGGCCGTCTCCTCAACGGAAAGTTCGAAGAGTTCATGCACGCGTACAGCGGGGAGGTCTCGGGCAAATACAGCGCCCCGCGCGATCAGGCAAGCTACGCGATTCTGAGCGAAGTCGAAGCGGGCCGCGGCTCGCCTCACGGCGGCGTGTGGCTCGACTTTAGGATGATCGATCCGGCGAAGCTCGAGGCAGGCTTCGGCCCCGTCATCGGGATCCTCGAGCGGCAAGGGATCGACCTGACGCGCGACATGGTCGAAGTCGCGCCGACCGCGCATTACTTCCTCAGCGGCATCGAGGTCGATACGGCGATGCGGACGGGCGTCGACGGCTTGCTCGCATGCGGTGAGGCGATCTACGGGATGCACGGCGCTAACCGGCTCTCGGGGAATGCGATCACCGAAGCGCTGGTCACCGGACGCATTGCCGGCGAAACGGCAGCGGCGGTCGAATCGTCCGGGCGCCCCTTGTCCGACGACGTGCTGCACGAGGAGTGGGCGCGCTTGCAGCATTTCTGGCATCCTCGCCCGGTCGCGCAAGACGATCTGCCGGTCGACGCGCTCAAGCTGCGTTTGCAGAACGTCATGGAGATGGGTGCGGGCCCCCTGCGTACCGCCGACGGCCTCGCGATCGCACTCGACGAGCTGGCGGCGCTGAAAGCGGACGTCGCCCGAACTGCGCTCGCGCCGCAGCGCGCGTTCGCCATGAACCTCCAGGAGAAGGTCGAGCTGCAGAACATGATCGCGGTCAGCGAGGCGATCGCGCGCGGCGCACTCGCGCGGCGTGAAACGCGCGGCGCGCAAGTCCGTTTGGATTTCCCCGAGCAGGACGAGGTCGCGGTCAGCCGCGCGTTCCGGCTCGAGCGGGGCAGCTGGACCATCGAAGACGTCGTGCCCGCGGTCACCGTATGAGCGAGAAGAACGCAACGACCACGTTGGCGGTGACGCGCGGAACGCCAGGAGAAGAGCCGGCGGTGCGCGAGTACACGATCCCGTTCGAAGCGGGACTGACCTTGCTCGACGCGTTGATTTGGATCCGGCAAAACGTCGACCCGTCGCTTGCCGTGCGTTTCTCGTGCCGGGCCAACGCGTGCAAGGAGTGCTCGGCGACGATCGACGGTAAGCCGGACTATCTGTGCACGAGGCGCGCCGTCGAAGGCGAGACGGCGCGGATCGAGCCTTTGCGCAAACCACGCTGGATCCGGGACTTGGTAACCGAGCTGTCCTAGGCCGTGCCAGTTACTTAACATAAGTCATCTACTTGACATAATATAGTCGCTGCGCTACCATACCGCAAACGTCTGGAGGTTCAGCATGCGGTCAGGTTCGCAGTACGTCAGCGGCTTGCGCGACGGGCGCAACGTCTACATCGACGGAGGGCGCGTCGACGACGTGACGTCGCATCCCGCGTTCTCGGGCGCGGTGCAGTCGGTAGCGAAACTCTTCGACATCGCTTGCGACCCGCAGAACCGCGAGCTCATGACCTATCCGTCGCCGAGGACGGGCGAGCCCGTGAACCGGATCTATATGATCCCACGCTCGAAGGACGATCTGCGTCTGCGCCGGCTGGCGATCGCGCGCTGGGCCGAGGAGACGTTCGGCTTCATGGGCCGCACGCCCGATCACGTCGCCGGGTTCTTCGCCGGATTTGCGAGCTGGCCGAGCCTCTTCGCGCGCGGCGGCGAGCGTTACGCGAAGAACGTCGTCGATTTTTACGAGCGCTTGCGGGACGAGGACCTCTACGCGACCTACACGATCGTGCCGCCGCAAATCGATCGTTCCAAGGCGGCGAACGAGCAGAAGGACGAGTACCTCTACACGGGCGTTCTTCGTGAAGAAAAAGACGGCATCGTGATCAAGGGCGCAGCGATGCTCGGGACGGGCTCGGCCATTTCCGACTGGATCTTCCTTTCGAACATCCATCCCATGAAGCCGGGCGAGGAGATCTACGCGATCTCGGTCGCGGTTCCGTGCAATGCCCCCGGAGTACGCATTTACTCGCGGCGTTCGTATGCCGAGGCGGCCTCGAGCGTCTTCGACTATCCGCTGGCGTCGCGGTTCGACGAGACCGACTCGCTGCTGGTCTACGACGAGGTGTTCGTTCCCTGGGAGCACGTGTTCGTCTACAAGAACATCGAGCTCTGCCGCGCGCAGTTCTACGAAGCGCCCGCGCACATGCTCGGGAACAATCAGGCGCAAATCCGATACGCGATCAAGCTGAAGTTCATCGCCGGGCTCGCGCGGAAAATCGCCGAAATGACCGGGAACGCGAAAAATCCGGCGGTCCAAGGAATGATCGGCGAGATAGCGGCGCACGCGCAGCTCGTCGAGGGTCTGGTCCTAGCTCAGGAAGAGCACGCGGAGTTCGACGCGCAGGGCGTATGCCGTCCGGGCAAAGCGGAGCTCTACACGAACATGCTTTTCCAATCGCAGTTCTATCCGCTCGTTCTCGACAAGATGCGCGATCTCTGCGGAGGCGGCTTGATTCAGCTTCCCTCGTCGGTCGCCGATTTTGACAACCCGCAGATCGCGGCGGACATGAACCGCTACGTCGTCGGCGCCGACATGTCGTCGATCGAGCGCACGAAGCTCATGAAGCTCGCATGGGACGCGATCGGATCCGAGTTTGCCGGGCGTCATTGTTCCTACGAGATGTTTTATGCGGGCGCGCCTTTCATCACCAAGGGTCATATGTGGCGCCTCTACGATTGGCCGGGTGCGACCGGACTCGTCGAGAAAGCCCTGGGCGGCTACGACGCGACGGGGCGAACCGACGTGCCCCGCGAGATGGTCACGCGATGAACAGCCCGATCTCGCTCGAGGCCCTCGAAGACGCCGACGACAAGCACGCGTACTTCCAAGGGATCGCTCAGGCGAGGTTCGTGATCCGTAAGTGCTTCCGCACGGTCGACGAGCAGGCACGTAAAGCGGGGCTGGATCCACTCGAGCATCAGGCCATGTTGCAGATTTACGGCAGCATCGATCAGTCGCTCGCCGTCAGCCGTCTGGCGGAACGGCTCGACGTTTCGACTGCGTTCGCTTCGAAGCTCGCGAAGGGGCTCGAAACAGCCGGTTATGCAAAGCGCACGCAGGGCAGCGCCGACCAGCGTGTGACCAACGTTGTGATCACGGCCGCCGGACGCGAGCTCTTGCACAAGATCGACGAGCAAGTCCGCTTTCACGTCGGCTACTTCGCGCGGCAGCTCTCGTCGAAGCAGCGTGCGATCGCGCTTTCCATATTTGCGTTCTACGTCGGGGCCAAGTCGCCGAAGTAATGCCGTACCGCGACCTCCGCGAGTATTTGGCCGCGCTCGAGGCGCGCGGCCTGCTGCGCACGATCGAGGCACGGATGAGCAAGGACACGGAGATCGTCCCGTTCATGCGGCTGCAATTTCGAGGCCTGCCGGAAGCGCAGCGCAAAGCGCTGTGGTTTCGCAACGTAACCGATGCGCGCGGCCGCTCGTTCGACGGGTCGGTCGTCCTCGGGTCGCTCGGAAGCTCACGTGAAATTTACGGAGCGGCACTGGGCGTGACCCCGGACGAGATTCCCAAAAAGTGGGCGCAGGTGCAGAGCAACCACATCGTGCCGCGCCAGGTCGACCGCGCGAGCGCCCCGGTGAAAGAGATCGTGCTGCGCGCGCCCGATTTGGGCGAGGGAGTCGATCTTTTTCCGCACGTGATCTCGACGCCGGGGTTCGATCCTGCGCCGTTCCTCACCGCCGGAAGCTGGGTGACGCGCGATCCGGAAACGGGCGCATACAATCTAGGCATCTACCGCGGCATGATCAAGGCGCCCGACCGGATCGGCTGCCAGACGGACGTTCCGACGCAGCACCTCGCCCTCCAGTGGGAGAAGGCGCGCCGCCTCGGCCGGCATCTCGAAGCGGCCGTCTTCGTCGGCGGTCCGCCCGCCCTGCTGCTCGCGTCCGCGAGCAAGGTGCCGTACGGCGTCGACGAGTTCGGCTTGGCCGGTGCGCTTAACGGTGAAGCGATCGAGGTCGTCCCGGCTGAGAGCGTCGATTGCATGGTCCCGGCGCACGCGGAGATCGTCATCGAAGGCCGGATCCGAACGGACATGCTGGAACCCGAAGCGCCGTTCGGCGAAGCCAGCGGCTATCTCGGCCCGCGCAAGATCGAGAAGTTCATGGAAGTCACGGCCATCACGTATCGTCGCGCGCCGATCTATCAGGGCATCATCAGCGAGTTTCCGCCGAGCGAGAGCACCGTGATGCGCAAGACGGCCTTCGATGCGATCTACTTGCGGCATCTTCGCGAGAACTGCAATATTCCGTCGGTGACCAAGGTGGCCTGTCACGAGCTCGCAAGCTGCAACATGCTCTTCGTCATCCAATTGGACCGCCCGGCCCTCGGTCAGCCGTGGCAGGCGCTGCGCTCGGCCGCAGCCTTCGATCCGTCGCTGGGAAAAATGTTCATCGCGGTCGACGCCGACATCGATCCCGACTCGATGGATTCGATCGTTTGGGCGCTTTCGTACAGCATGCAGCCGCACCGCGACGTCGAGATCATTCGAGGCAAAGTCCCGCGGCTGGATCCATCGGTGACGCCCTCGAGCGATCCGCGCCAATATGCGTATCCCGACGGCCAGGGCGCGTCGGCGATGCTGATCAACGCCTGCCGGGAGCATCCGTACCTGCCGGTCTCGCTGCCGCCGCGAGGCTACATGGATGCGGCCAAGGCGCGCTGGGAGGAGGCGGGCTTTCCGGCGATCGACTTGCGAACGCCGTGGTTCGGTTATCCGT
>Ga0134125_10007296_pt1 | contig 12471 bp, 19 predicted proteins | sample KB31751_FD_96464 | JGI IMG/M metagenome (GOLD analysis project Ga0134125, IMG submission 96464) | Terrestrial soil microbial communities with excess Nitrogen fertilizer from Kellogg Biological Station, Michigan, USA - KB3-175-1 | ecosystem: Environmental > Terrestrial > Soil > Unclassified ... | reverse complement strand
GCCAGCGATATCTTTAATTTTTGGGCTCAGTATAAGAAAATCAGTCTAGAAGAAGCAGCGGAAGAAATCGGACAAATGGGTTATTTTTCTTTATCAATTTTACAAGAGAAGAAAAAGCAGGAACAAAAAGAAAAAAACAAGACTTCTTATTTACTTTCTCTTATAACTGATATTTACCAGCATAATTTACTTACTCAATCTGGCCGAGAAGTGTTGAATTATCTTCAAAATGAACGACAACTAGATAAAAAAACTATTGAATGTTTTAATTTGGGGTGTAGTATTAATAATCGACAATTGAGTAATTTACTTTTTTCTCAGAAAAATGATAACTTTTCCCCTGAAGATTTATTAGCCACTAATCTGGTTTGAATAACCGAAAATAATCGAACTTGTGATTTTTTTCCGGCTCAAAATTTAATCATTCCTTTAACTAATGCCGAAGGAAAAGTAGTGGCTTTTGCTGCCCGAAAAATTGGACAAATACCGCCTGGGGAAGGAAAATATAAATATTTACCAAGCACTCAATACTATCAAAAATCGTCCTTGTTATATAATTATCCATCAGCAAAAAAAAGCCGAGCCGAAGAATGCTATTTAGTAGAAGGTTTTTTTGATGTAATTAGTTTGAGTAAATTAGGAGTAGAAAATTGTGTGGCTCTGTTAGGAACTAATTTATCACAAGAGCAAATTAAACTTTTAACTGGGTTGAAAAAAAGAATTATTCTCTTTTTAGACAGTGACGGAGCCGGACAAGAAGCCACTGTCAATGTAGCCGTTAAATTATTATTACAAGAAATTGACTGCGAGGTAGTGAAAAATGACTACCAGGGCGACCCAGACGAAATTTGTCGCCAACCAGAGAAAGAAAACATTCAAACCATACTCCAAAACCGAGAAAATCCCTATTCATTTATTCTCAACCACTATTTTGCCAAGTGAGAAGTCAGGGATAATCCACAAAGAATTAACCACTTTATTAACGAAATAGCGAAGGTTTTTCAAAAATTTAAACCGAATATTTATGATTTCTTAATTACCAAAATAAACTCCTTAACTGGCTGAAAAAAAGAAGAAATTGAACCTCATTTTGTCCAATGAAATTTTCCGGCTTTTAATCCTCGCCATTACCAAAATATTTATGGTTGGGAACTAATTGAAAAAAAGGAAAAAAAAATAATTTATCTGTGTGCCAAAGAGCGAATTTTTTGACTATTTGCTAGTGAAAGAACTCATTTTTTCTCGACCGAAGACATTCGTTCCAAGTACCATGATATCTATAATTATTATATGTCTTCCTCTTCCAATAACTCTCATTTAGAAAGTTATCCCGCTAGCGAACTTGACAGCAACCATGACTTTACTTCTGCCCTCTCCTCCCCAAACCCCCAAAAAGAAAAAACTATTAACATAACTATACAAGAACTTGACAACGTTAAGAGATTTTTGTTAAATTTAAATTATTATGAATAAAATCACCCCCCTCACGGCCAAAGAAGAAAGAGAATTGCTGAAAGCGGCTAAGCCAATAATAACACTTTTCTTAGCCATAAATAATTTGCAAAAGGAAATCACCGAAAAGGAAAAAAAAACAAAAATTAAGCAGACAGCGCCAGAAGAGATTGAAAAACTTAAAACTGAGTTAAAAAAAAAGAAGAAAGAATTAGAAAAAATGGGCAAAGAAAAAGTCGCCAAAGGCCAAAAGGCGATTCGTTTTTTACTTTATTATAACCAACATCTCGTTGAGTATCTTGCTAATGGATATTATTCAGGTGGGAGAAAAATTGACCGTGAGGAATTGAAAGCCGAGGGAACTTCTTCTTTAGCAAAAGCTATCGAAAAGTTTGATTTAAAAAGCAAAAATAAATTTTCTACTTATGCTGGTTATTGAATTAAACAATATATGCAAAGTTTCATTAACAAAAATCAATTTATTAACCAAGGGTCTGGGGCTAAAGAAAAAAGTGTGATTTATTATGACAGCAATTATCAAAATGACGACAAGGAGAACAAATCCTATTCGTTAATGGAAACCTTACATGATGATGAAAATGCTGAATTGGCTTCCGAACAGGTTCGCCACCAAGATGCTATAATTCAAATTAACAGTCTAATTAACACCCTAGAAAGCCGGGAAGCAACTTTATTGGTTCGTTTATTCTCCAAAGTGAAACCTTCTAACTTACTGGATATCTATTACCTAGCAATCGAAGAAGAGAAAAAAGAATTAAAAAAAAAGATGAGGCTGAGCGATAAATCTAGCCCGGGACTACTCCAAAAATACTCCTTAGAAAAAAAAGAGGTTCGTAATTTACCACTGGTCGAAAAGTATTTATCATTATTTACTAAAAATTATAAGTTTTCAGAGATAAGTAAAATCGTTGGTAGGTCAGAAAATGTGGCCCGTCGTTTAAAACAAGAAAGTTTCAAAAAATTGCAAAAGTTAGCCAAGGAAAGAAACCTCCACCTCCTAATTAAATAATTAAAATAAATAACTATAAACATAAAATTAATAATATAAATAATAATAATGACTACTATTAATCAATTAGTTAAAAATCCTCGCGTGCCGAAACAGAAAAAACAAAGATTATTAGCCCTAAAGGCTAATTGAAACTCGCGAAAAAAAAAGTATTCTCTCTCTGATAACCCCCAAAAATCAGGAATTTGTAAAAAAGTGGGAGTATTAAAACCAATGAAACCTAATTCAGCCAATCGGGCTTATGCACGGGTTATTCTCAAAAATAAAAAAGAAATCACCGTTTACATTCCTGGTGAAAAACATAATCTTCAAGAATATTCCTCAGTTTTAATTAGCGGCGGTGGAGCCCAAGACTTACCAGGAGTAAAATATCATGTTATTCGCGGTCATGGCGATACCGAAGGGGTAAAAGAAAGAAAACAAGGTCGTTCTCTCTATGGAACTAAAAGAGCAAAAAGTAAATAATTGTAAAATTATAATATGATAAAAAACTTAGAAATAAATGCTAATTTAAAATTTAATTCTTATCCTGGAGTTAAGACCAGTGTTAATGTTAATAAACTTTCGCCTAAGTGAATGATAATGATTGGTTCATTATTAGTAGCATATGGTCTTTACCTATATCTAAACCAAGAAAAAAAAGAAGTTGATTATAACTAAGCGATTTTTTTAGCAAAAATGCTTGTTGTGGGGGGATTAGTATAGTTTACTATTAGTTTAAAAAATATCTAATAAATATTCGGTAATAAATGCTTATAGACAGAGGGGGGTTTGGACTCTCCTTTTTTATTTAGGTTCAACTTGGATTTGAGTTTGAATTAATAATTCTTCATATTCCTTTCTTGATTGTGGTTCATATTTAGTCTTGGATTTTGTTAAATTTAGTAAATAATTAGGTGGAGTTAAATAAAAATAAGGCGGTTGGTAAGGTTTTTATTTAACCATATATCAATTTTTTACTACGGCTTTGGTAGCGGGAGTTATTGGAGGATTTATTTTAATAAGTCTTGCCTTATTCCTAGTCAACAAGAAAAAATCCTTCCGTAAGAAAAATTAAGGAAATTCTCTTATCGAAAGAGTTCCGTCCATATTTCTGGTTAACAAGCGGCTTTTTTTGGTACCGTCAAAATAAACGCCATACTTGGCATTAACTATTCGCATTGCTGGCACTAATTGGTGTTTAATAGCCGAGTTCATATTTTCCCTGGAGTAGTTTTTCTTTACTTCGGCTACGCAAATAAACTTATTGTTTCCTTTGATTACTAAGTCAACTCGAAGAGTATTATGTCCTTTATGTCCGATTGGTATTGCGTATTCGATAATAAACTGACTTTTAGGATAACCTTTTTGTAAAAGATATTTAATCAATCTGATTCTTTGGTATTCCTCAGTATAATTACCTTTAGCATCATACTTTCTGGCTCCTAAAATACCACGGATGGGGCAAATTAAAAAATCCTTATCACTTCTTTTTTCTTTAACTGCTTCTTTCTCCCAAATTATAAAAATAATAAAAACTAAAAAAAGTAGTAATATTATTATTCCGGTAATCATTACTCAGTTTTCGCGAAAGAGATTTTTTCAATTCATATTTAAATGTTTTTTAACTTTTTTTCCTTATAGACATTACTTATTGTGGATGACTTTTATCATGTTTGTTAAGTATCATGAGTTATAAAGGAGAGTTTTTCGCTATTTCGCCATAGTTAAGTCAATGAATTAATTCATATAAAATCCTTTGTAATACTCTTAATTTAGGAGGATTATTTAGTTTTATTAATTCTTCAATTTGTTTCTCCTCCAAAAAAGTAAATTGTTTTATATAAATTTTCGCCTGCCCGTCGGACATATTACGCCAAAAATCGTAAAAATCCTTTCTTTCGGCGTTTAACCACAAAATCTTTTTGCCGCTTTCACTTTTGGAAAATTTTTTCCCCTCATTATCAGTTAACAAAGGAAAATTAAAAGCAAAAGTTTTATTCTCAGGATAAAAGTTGCGGATTAATTTTAAGCCAGTAGTCAGATTTCCCCACTGGTCGCTACCGCCTAATTGTCCGTGGCAGCGGTAATTTTGATATAAATAGTAAAAATCATAAGCCTGAATAAGTGGATAACTAAACTCTAAAAAAGAAATCCCACTTTCAATTCTTTTTTTAATAGTTTCTTTGCTTAACAAGTAAGCAACGGTTAAATACTTTCCAGTTTGGCGTAAAAAATCAATAAAGTTTATTTTTTCTAACCAATCTTTATTATTTAAAATTAGAAAGTTAGTGTTCTCCTTTAAGGGCCAAACATATCGCAAGTAATCCTCTCATTGCTTTTCTTTTTCCTCAGTCTGGTTTATTTTTAATACTCGATAAATGTTATTTAGTAATTCAGGATTATCTCCATAAAATTGTTCTAAGGGAGAGAAATCTGCCTTCTCTATTTTTTTGGGTTTAATTAATATTCTTTCTAACTGCGATTTTATTTTTGCTTGGTAGTTTTCAATTTGTTTTTCTTCTAGTAAAGGACGTTCTTTATCTTTATCACTCGGATCTCCAATTTTGCTGGTGGCTCCGCCCAAAACTAGTAATATTTTGAATCCCTCCTTGGCAAAACGGACAGTTTGAAAATATAAAAATAAGTGTCCGATATGTAATCTTTCCCCGGTACAATCTATTCCTAAATAAATTACTTTTTCTTCAGGTTCTAAGTGATAAAAATTTTCTAAATTAGCGACATTAGCAATTAATCCTCTTTGTTGTAAATCTTGAAAAAAAGTTTTGAGATTAGCGGACATATTAATTATTTTTAAGGATTAGCACATAGTTTCTTTTTGCTGAAAATTTTTATAAAATGTCGTATAATAGTTTTGGTATTAGACTAAAACTATATAAAATAATATAAAATAAATTAAAAACCTTTATGAAGTATAACCATGACAAAAGAACTATATCTCAAATATCAGATATTCCGGTGCCATTAGGGTACAAAAAAAATAGAGAGAACAAAGGCCAAAAGCCAAAATAAGTAAAAAAATAAACTTCTCCCTTTAAGCCTACAGCAATAAAATAATCAAAGATTATTTATTTCACACTAGCAAGGCGACTTTTCCAGAAGTAAAACAGGGAAAGCAATATTCTAATTAGGTTTGTTAAGAATAAATTCTTAATATCCCTTTGGATTTGTCGTGATTTGTTAAAATTACTTTAATCTTGCGATTTCTTTACCAGTTCCACCATTAGAATATTAAGGTAAAAGAATTGGTCAGCAGGACTAAACTATCAAAATTAGCAAAAATAACATAAAAAAATACACAATAATTTATAAAAAATATGGTAAAAGAAAACATAATAATTCCCAAAGAAAATTATGAACAAGTAGAAGAAGTTAGAGAAATAGATTATCAAGTCCCTAGTTTTGAAGAGTTTATGAAAAGTTATGAAGGAGGTGTGAATTATGCTGACTTAAATAATTGAGATGTTAGAACGCCTAAAAGTTACGGACCAGGGAATAGCCAGTCGGGCGGTTTTCCGGACCCTTTTCCAAGTTTTTCAGGGAGTAGTAAATCTCGGTCGATTACTGGTCTTCCGAGTAATGATCCGATCGAACGTTTTGAAAGACAACAAAGGGACCGACGTAGAAACGAGGAATTGAACAGGACAACTCTTTTTGTGACCAAAACAGTGGCAAAAGCAACAGCAGCAACAGTGCTTACAACTGCAACTGGTGGTTTAGCTCCTTTCATAGGTGGTGGTGAGTGAATAGGTGGAGAATGATTAAAATCAAACAGCGATGAATTTCTTCAATTTTTAGGGGGAGGCATGAGTGATTTAGGAAGTGGCATGTTTTCTGGCGGATTATTTGCGAGTTCAACTATCGGAGAATTTGCTAGGAAAAGCGGCATAGACTTAAAGAAATTAGAAAATTTTTTTGAAATAAAAGGCAAAGTAGAAACTGGCTGAGCGATAGCAGAACACAACAAGCATAGGAACGAGGGAATAAGTTATAAGAGTAATTGTGAGTTATGTAGGTTATAAAAGAATTATGGTTATTGAATTATTTTTTTCCTTCTTTTACGCTTTAAAATACTATCTAAAATATTCTAGTGCTTTTTTGCGTCCTTAATATTCTTTTTTATTTTCTTTTTTAACCTTTTCATGAGTGATTATTTGTTGAGGAAGTTAATAAAAGAAATGGTTTGATACAAAGAATTAGAAAAAAAGTGGGGGAGGTGGCAAACGAGGAAAATAATTGGGATTTTGATAAGTAGTTTTTTGTTTGTCGCTTTTCTTCCGCTTCTGCTGTAAAAGGGAAGAGGAAGTACCAAATCCGCTTTTAGCCGCAAAAAATCCTCCTTTTGCGGCTGGCTAGTTTAGTTTTCTTAAAAAAAAAAGACTAAAAAACTTTTTAGTTTTGTCAAATCCATAAGGAAAAAGAAAACTAAACTAACATTCTCCTTTGCCGCATAACTAACTTTCACCACTTACTTTTTTATACTCATAACTTTAATTCTTCCGAAAGTGTAATAAACTTTATTCACTCTTTTTTAAAACTATTTTAATAGGCAGATATTCTAAATCAAGATTTTTCCGCAAATAGTTAACCATATAGCGCTGATAAGAAAAATGGGCTCACTGTGGATTATTAACAAAAAAAATGAAAGTTTGAGTTAGACCAGGTTCCTGCTTAGCAAAATAGATTTTTAATTTATTGCCCTTAAAATATTTAGGGGGATTATTAATTAACATTTTTGCTACTATTTCCGCTAATTCTTTCTTAGAAAGTTTTTTTTGGGATTGTTCTAGCATTTTTTCTAAGACTTTTAACAATGATTTCATTCCCACTCCCTTTAAAGCCGAGATATAAATTGTTGGCACATAATTTAGTGATTTAAGCCGCCTTTTCAGTTCTTCTTTTAACTCTTCCTTTTCCGCTAATAAATCACACTTATTAATAATTATAATCAGTGGCTTATTATGTTTTTCCCCTAAATTAACTATTTGAAGAATTTGTTTAGTCAAAGGTAGGGTAGCGTCAATCACCGCTCAGGCTAAATCACACTTTCTCCAAATGTTTTCTTTTAACTTCTGTTCTTTGGTAATGCCAGCGGTGTCGACCAGTTCAAAATCAATTTTTTTTGCTTCGCCGGAACTTTGTTTTCAATTCCAATTGCTAATTACTGGTTCTTGGGTAGTGCCAGCAATCGGGGTAGCCAGAGAACGGTTTTCTCGCAATAAATAATTCATGAGAGTAGATTTACCTGAATTAGGTGGACCAAAAATGAGTAATTTTAACTCTTTTTCTTTTTGGTCAGCATGTTCGCCAGAGGAGTGAGGCAAAAGAGTAGTTATTTGCTTACTTAATTTGTCAAGATTAGTCCCCTTTAAAGTTGAAATAGTTAAAAAATATTGTGGTCAGAGGAGTTTATAATCAGAAAAATCATTTTCGCTCGCTAAATCTATTTTGTTAAACATTAAAATTTGCGGAGCCTGGAATTTTTTTAAATATCTTTTTAATAGCAGTTCTTCTTCACTTATTTTATCAACTACCCAACAAATTAAATCACTAGTTTTTAGCAATTCTTCTGTTTGGTTTTTAATCCCCTTTTCTATTTCAGTTTTGGGAGAAAGAATAAAAGTAGGGGTATCAATTAACTTATAGGTTTTGTCCTGGACTCTAATTAAATTTTCAGTGTAGTTAATCACTGGACTTGGTTTAATATTTTCTCTTCTTTTATCAGGAGAATAGTGCTTAACTAATTGCTGAAAAAGAGCAGTTTTTCCTACTCCCTTGTTTCCTATTATAATAATTGTTTTCATGATAAGGAATCATTCTTGATTAATTTGAGTCATGGTTAGAAAAAACCTAAAATATTAATATATCTCAATTTAGATTTATAATGGTAGAAAAAAAAAATAATCAAATAAAAATTACTGTTTATGGTTATGATGTAGCAACTACCGAGGAGGCCACAAGATTGGTTAGTGAAAAACTTTCTCAACTCAAATTAAAATTTAGTGGTCCAATGCCTTTTCCAACGAAAAGAGTACTCCGCTCAGTGCCTATTTCTCCTCATAAACATAAGGATTCACAAGAACAATTCATTCAAGAAATTCACCAGCGTGTAATTCACATTGCTAAGATTTCTCCCACTGACTTAGAATCTCTTGAAAAGTTAAAAGTTCCCAACACTGCCCACCTGGAAGTAGAAACTTCTCTTTAACTTTTTAATCTTGTTCAGTAAGTACGGAATAACTTAGTGGGGATATAGTAAGTCTTATCTCCGATGAGAAATTTTTGCCGATTAGTAGCAAACTTTCTTCGAGTGGCTCGCATTGAAAAGGAACGATTATTTCCGGCTAACGGTTTATTTTTTTTACTTAGTAACTTTTTTAATTCTTTTTTTTTCATATGGATTTTTTTCAATGACTAAGGGGAGGTTATGGATATTTACTTCTATTCCTTGTCTTATTTCTTATTATATTAATTTTAACGTTTTTTAATTACATCAAGAGGGTGCATGGGGGCCGATTGGAGTTAAAAAAACTACTTGATAGTCAAAAACTACAAGAGAATAAGCTAAAAATTAGAGAGAAAAAATTAGAAAATACTAATAAAAAAATAACTATTGAGTGAGAAAAAATTAGAGAAAAGGAAAAAAAAGTACAACAGGAAGAGAAAAGAATAAGTGAGTTTGCTAATCAATTGTTCCGCAAAGAAGAGTTGTTCACTCAGCAACTAGCAGTAAGTTCTCATAAGGAAAAGAATATCCAGGCCGAGATGGAAAAAGTTAATGAAATAAAAAAATGGGTGACAGATAAACTAGAAAAAGCAGTTCCAATGAGCAAAGAAGAAGCCAAAAAAAATCTCTTATCTTTACTAAGAGAAGAAGCGGACCAAGAATTAGAACAATACAAGGAAGAAAAAATTAAACAAACCGAAAAAGTAGCAAAGGAGGAAGGTGCTAAGGTGATTTGTTTGGCTCTAGAAAAATGCAGTTCGGAATTAGTTTTTACCAAAACAACTGATACTTTATGGGTAGAAAGTCCACAAATAATTAGCAAAATAATTGGGAAGGAGGGGCGAAATATTAATGCCTTTCAACGAGTTACTGGCACCGAATTAATTATTGACCGCGAAAGCGACGAGTTGAGCGTTCAGATTTCTTCTTTTAACTCTTTGCGCCGAGCCATAGGCTTACAAACTCTCCATACTCTAATTAAAGAGGCAAGGTTTTCCCCGCTTCACATTGAGAAGACTTACGAAAAGGTAAGTTCAGAAATTGATGATCTTATTATTAAAACTGGGACAGAGGTCTTAAAGGAGTTAGAATTAAATAATGTTCATCCTGAACTAGTTAAGCATTTGGGAAGACTAAAATTTCGCACAAGTTATGGGCAGAATGTTCTTGAACATTGCTTAGAAGTGGCTAAATTGTCAGGAAGTATTGCGGCTGAACTAGATTTAGATGTTCTTTTGGCTCGGCGAGTTGGTTTATTTCATGATATTGGCAAAGCAGTAGAAGATAATGGAAATTATTCCCATGTCCTGAGTGGTGTTAGTTTAGCCAAAAAGTGTCAGGAGTCCGAAATAGTTATTAACGCCATTGCTTCTCATCATCGGGATTTTCCTCCTAATAATCTTTATTCTTTAATTGTTTTAGCGGCTGATAAATTGTCAGCAGCCCGTCCTGGTGCCCGTGGCTACCAGTCGGAGTCTTATATAGAAAGGATGAATAGTTTAGAAAATATTGCTAATAAGTTTCCTGGCGTCAAGAAAAGTTATGCTTTCCAAGCCGGACGAGAGGTGTGAGTATTTGCTGATGCTGAAAAACTAAACGACCATAAAACCTGAGAGGTGGCCCGAAAAATTAGGGAAAAAATTAAAAAAGACATTGTCATTCCCGGTGAAGTAGTCATTCATGTTGTTCGGGAAAAGAGGTTTACTCAAAGACTACACCACAAAAAAGAGAAAGAAAAAGTTAAACCTCGAAAGAGAAGATAATTTATTACGAAGAGCAAAAAAACTAGAGTTACAAGTCAAAGTTTAAAATATTGTAAAACAATACATATAAGCAAAAGTTCTATTACAGTAGAATAAAACTTATATAAAATAAATTGATGACAAGTTAATTTTTAATTAGCATGACTCTTATCTTAGAAAAAGAATTGCTTGCTTATCAAAAAAAGCCATACGATATTCACCACTCTGAAGCAAAAGAAAAAATCAGGAAAATTAGAGGTTTGATTTATAAGTAACCAAGGGGGTCAATACCCCCTCTTAATAATTGATGTCTAACTTGAATTATTAGGTTTTTTCTCTTTTTGTCGACTTAAAAGCATATTAGAAGAGAAAAAATAATTTATTGTGTGGCAGGGAAATTTATTAAAATCTCTTTTCAAAAAATTCAAGTGAAAATTTTTCCTCCTTTTTCTCCTTACTTTTTTAATTAGTTATATAACTTTTCTCATTCGTTTTAATTTAGTTAATAATCTATCCCGTGGCCAGAACCGAGGCTACTTTTCTTACCTTTTTGGTAAATACCAACTTATCGAAAAAGTTGAAGGCAGCAAAATATATGTAGATTGAAATAAACTATTACTTATTCTTTTCTTGCTTTATTTTCCTCTAAAAATAATTATCCACTTAGCCTTAAGATATTGGAAGAAGAATTGGGAAAGGGAAGTTAATGTCTATTTAACTAAAAAATTGCTGAATTATGCTGCCGAAAACAAAGATTTGATGGTGAAAAATTCCGAAGAAAAATTGTATATCATTAGTAAAATCGTGCCGGAATTTTCCCGCCAATTTATCACTGCCCCGGTAGATTTATTTGAAATATTTGTTGATATTTCTTTTGCTGCGCTTAGTTTACACTTTCTCATTGATTCTTATCATTTGGCACAATTAGTTCCTTTATTATTTATCTTCACCTTAGTCAATTTAACCTGGTTCACTTTTTTTTGTTACTTTTTTGGTTCGTCTCGCAAGACTAATTTGACTAAAAAAAAGAATAATTACCAAAAATTAGAAAAATTCCAAATAAAGACTTGGTTAGAGGAACTACAACTTAACAGCAAACCAAGAGATTTAAGAAGTTTGAATAAAACATTAGACAACAACTCCCAACAAATAATCAACATTAATTTTTCGTTGGCTCTTTCTCAACTATCAGAATTAATAATTTCGGGTATTAGCATTCTTTTTTTATTCCTTTATTATCAAATTTATTGTGAAAGAAAAGGAAGTTTGGATTGGGGCATCTATTTTATTGCTAATAATCTCCAAATAATTTTCTTAAAAGTGAAAAAGGGATTTAATTTATTGTCAACTATTTTGGCTTGACAAGAGAATTATCAGAAAATAGAGAGTTTTTTGGTTACTTGATAAATAAATTTATGACCCCTTTATTGTTCAAGTTATAAGAAAACCTTCCTCGATAATAATTACTAATTTCCTAAACCAAAATGCTTAGTTAAAAATTGTGCCACTCCGTCGCTATTAAGAACTCCGAAATCAGTTATTCCGTAAGCATAGGCTTTTAAATAATTATCACTGTCGGCAGTGGCAATACCTTTACCAACCATATGCATCAATTCTATGTCATTAACGTCATTACCGAAAGCAATAGTATGAGATAAAGGAATATTATAATAACTGGCTACTCATTCGGCTCCCATACCTTTGCTAGCGAACTTATTGCGAATTTTTATGATAGTTTTTTCTGGATCTGGAACAAGAACTTTATCCCCAGGAGTTTTGGCCTTTAATTTGCTGCCAAAATAAAAAGTAATGGAGGCACTATATTTGCTACGCAATAACATTAAAATATTGTTAAGCATTTCCTCCTTGTTGGAAAATTCTAAGACTAATTGTAGAGCATCTTGTTCCCCTAGAAGTTGTAAAATATTTTCTCCTTTAGTATAGGGATTGCCATTAAAAAAAATCTCCTCATAATAAATATCATCACTGGTACTAATAGTTTTGCGGTCTATTTTATCAAT
>Ga0134125_10007294_pt1 | contig 12474 bp, 12 predicted proteins | sample KB31751_FD_96464 | JGI IMG/M metagenome (GOLD analysis project Ga0134125, IMG submission 96464) | Terrestrial soil microbial communities with excess Nitrogen fertilizer from Kellogg Biological Station, Michigan, USA - KB3-175-1 | ecosystem: Environmental > Terrestrial > Soil > Unclassified ... | reverse complement strand
TGCCCGGCGCAACAAGTTGTTAGGTCTTTGGGCGGCAGCCGAAATGGGAGTCACCGGCCCGGCGGCGGACGGCTATGCCCAGGTGGTCATAGCCGCCGATCTTGAACGGGCAGGCGATGAGGACGTCTTCGAAAAGGTCCGCCGCGATTTCGATACCCGTGGCGTTGCGATCTCCGATCACATGCTGCGCCGCAAGATGGCCGAGCTGCTCGAGCAGGCCAAGCATCAGATCGCAATGGAGGCCACGAAGAGTTAGGTCCCGGGCAGCATTCGCTGGAGGACCCGGTCGCGCATGATGAAATAATGATAAAGCGCTCCGGCTACGTGCAGCACGATGAACGTCAGCAGCACGTAAACCAGCCAATCATGGATGTCGCCGGCCGTATGAGCCCAGGGGGTTCCCTTTGCCGCCAAAGCCGGCAGGGGAACGGTTCCGAACAGCCGGACGGTCCAGCCGCGATAGGACGCCGCCGCCCAGCCCAGGATCGTCATCAGGAAGATCAAAAGATAAAGCGCGCCATGGGTAAACGTCGCAAGCCGGGTCTGCCACCCCGGCCCTTCCAGCAGGGGGACGGGGCGGGCCAGTCGCCAGCCAAAGCGCAGTACGATAAAGAACATGATCGCCGCGCCGATCGAGATGTGCCACGCCACCCACGACTCGTCGGGGGTGTTCTTGCCAATGTGCGGCATGATGGACCCGACGAGATATTGCGCGGCGATCAAAGCGAAGATCGTCCAATGGAAGGCCTTATGGGCCAGTCCGTAACCGGGCCCCACGGCCGCACCCGACAGCGCCACCCCCGGCGCTTGTGTTTTGACAGCCTCACTTCGCATCGCGATCTCCCGATCATCCCGGCATTGGCCGCTGAGGCTGCCATTTTCCCCAACCGAATTCGAATCATAATCCCCTAATTTCCGGCGCCCTCAATTGAGGTCGCGCGCGAACATCAGCTTCAGCACGAGGTGATCCGAGCCGCTGGTCAGCCCGAATCCCACGCCGGCTTCCACGTCGAACGGTTCCCCGGAATAATCCATCACCGCGAAGATCTGATGGGATTGATCCCGCCCCGGAAGGAACTGCTTGATGGGGCCGAAATCCGCGTAATGTTCCGCCGCGACGGCCCAGGTCTTGGAAAAATTATAGGCGACCCGCACCGAGGGCGCGAAATCCAGATTGTTGAAGCCATCAAAAGACGTGTCGAGAATTGGGTTGACGAAGATATCCCATTGATCGAGATGCCACCCGATGATTGGCCGGATTTCCCCGCTATGGCTCTTGGGGTCCCAGTGCTTCGAGTTGAAGCTGAATTCGAAATTCACCGCATAGACAAAGACGCGTTCATCGGCATGCGGGACAGCGAACAGTTCTCGCAATTTCCAGCCGTTCAGCGTGCCGCCGCGATTGCTGGCAACGCTGTAGAGCGGCAGATACAGGCCCTGCTCGAACCAGTCGGTGACGCCATAGGCCCACTCGGTGACGCCGTTATAGGTGTGGTTTGGCACCAGGCCGCCGGGGAAAGCCGGTGTCTTCTGGCCGCTCGGCGTATAATTGTTGTGCCACGTCAGATTGAAGACCCCAATCGGAGCGATGCCGCCGGTATAGACTTGAATCTCGTCGGTTTGTGCCCTCGCCCCGGCCGGCCACAATCCGGCGATTCCCATGAGCATGAAGCCGAAATATAGCGCGGCGCGGCGTGCGCCCCTCGTCAGAATCATCGTGAGCCCCCTCCGATTTGTCTTTCACGCGCTAGCACGAACCCCGCGCGCCAGGTTTTTTTGATACGCAGTCGCAGCGATTATTAACCAATGTTAATTGTCACAGCCATCCCCAAAGCGGCCCTATCGATCCATCAAGGTGCAGCACCGAAAACGCGATCGAAGATCGCATCCACCTCCTTGAAGTGGTAACCGAGGTCGAAGAGTTCGGCCAGCTCGCCAGGCGCGAGAAGCTTCGTCACCCGCGGATTCGCTTTCAAAAGCTCGAGGAGCCTGCCTTCGCCGCGCCAGCAGCGCATGGCGTTTTCCTGGACCAGACTATAGGCCTCTTCTCGCGCCATCCCCTTTTGCGTGAGGGCGAGAAGAACGCGTCCGCTATGGACCAGGCCTCCCGTGCGCTCCAGGTTCGCCAGCATGCGCTCGGGATAGACCACCAGTCGCTCGATAAGAGTGGCGGCGCGGGCGAGCGCGAAATCCAACGTGATGGTGGCGTCGGGTCCGATGAAGCGTTCGGCCGAAGAGTGCGAGATATCGCGCTCATGCCACAGCGCCACGTTTTCCAATGCCGGAAGCGCATAGGCCCGCACCATGCGGGCTAGGCCGCACAGATTTTCCGAGAGCACCGGATTGCGTTTATGGGGCATCGCGGAGGAGCCCTTTTGCCCCGGTGAGAAATATTCCTCGGCCTCCATCACCTCGGAACGCTGCAGGTGGCGAATCTCGGTGGCGAGCCGTTCGAGCGAGCTCGCGACCACTGCAAGGGTGGTGAAGAACATCGCGTGGCGGTCGCGCGGGATCACCTGTGTTGAAACGGGCTCGATGGCGAGCCCCATCTCTCTGGCGACATGCGCCTCCACGGCAGGGCTCACATTCGCGAAGCTGCCAACGGCGCCCGAAATCGCCGCGGTCGCGATCTCCCTGCGCGCCGCAACCAAGCGCGCGCGGGCGCGGACGAACTCGGCATAAAATCCCGCAAGCTTAAGGCCGAAGGTGGTGGGCTCGGCGTGAATGCCGTGGCTGCGCCCGATGGTCGGCGTGAATTTATATTCGAACGCACGCCGCTTGAGCGCGGTAAGCAGCGCGTCAACATCGGCGATCAGGATATCGGCGCTGCGCGCAAGTTGAACTGCGAACGTTGTATCCAGCACATCGGACGAGGTCATGCCCTGATGCACGAAACGCGCTTCGGGCCCAACCAATTCGGCGAGATGGGTGAGGAAGGCAATGACGTCGTGCTTGACCTCGCGCTCGATAGCGTCGATGCGCTCAGGATCGAACTTCGCGCTCCGGCCTTTTTCCCAGATGCTCCGCGCGGCCTCTTTCGGAATAACCCCGAGGTCGGCCATCGCGTCCGCGGCATGGGCTTCGATCTCGAACCAGATGCGATATTTGGTTTCCGGTGACCAGATCGCAATCATCGGCTCGCGGGCATAGCGGGGAATCATCGGAGCCTCGTCATGGCATGACGAGGCCGCCCAAGGCGACATATTTGATTTCGAGGAAGCCTTCGATACCGTATTTCGAGCCTTCGCGGCCGATGCCGGATTCCTTCATGCCGCCGAACGGCGCCACCTCGGTCGAGATGATCCCCTCGTTGACGCCTATAATGCCGTATTCGAGCCCTTCCATCACACGGACAATGCGCCCTACGTCGCGCGCGTAAAAATAGGCGGCCAGACCATATTCGGTGTCGTTCGCCATGCGGATGGCGTCGGCATCCTCTTGGAAGCGGAACAGCGTCACCACCGGGCCGAAGATCTCCTCGTGCGCGAACGCCATGTCGGAGCCAACGTCCCGTATGATCGTGGGCTCGAAGAAGGTGCCGCCCAAAACATGACGTTTGCCGCCCAGGATGATCTTGGCGCCCTTTGCGGTCGCGTCCCCGATCAGCTCTTCAACCTTTTCCACCGCCGCCATATTGATCAGCGGTCCCTGTTCAATCCCGGGCATCATGCCGTTGCCGATCTTCAATCCGGCAACCGCGCGGCCGAGCTTTTCCACAAACGCATCGTACACGCCGTCCTGTACCAGGAAGCGGTTTGCGCAGACGCAGGTCTGGCCCATGTTGCGAAATTTCGATGCCATCGCCCCTTTCACCGCCGCATCCAGGTCCGCGTCGTCGAAGACGATGAACGGGGCATTGCCGCCGAGCTCCAGAGAAATCTTCTTCACCGTCGAGGCGCATTGGCGCATGAGCTGCTTGCCGACCTCGGTCGAGCCGGTGAAAGAGAATTTGCGCACCAGCGGATTTTCCGTGAGCTCCTTTCCCACCCGTGAGGACTTGGTCGAGGGGACCACATTGAAAACGCCTTTGGGGATTCCGGCGCGATGGGCGAGTTCGGCAAGCGCGAGCGCGGAAAGAGGGGTGAGCTGCGCCGGCTTGATCACCACTGGGCAGCCGGCCGCAAGCGCCGGGGCCACTTTGCGGGTGATCATCGCATTGGGAAAATTCCATGGCGTGACCGCGGCGACGACGCCCACCGGCTCCTTGATCACGATGATGCGGCGGCCCGGCGCATTGGTCGGAATAACGTCGCCATAGATGCGCTTGCCTTCTTCGGCAAACCATTCGAGGAAGGACGCACCGTAACCGATCTCGCCGCGGCTTTCGGCCAGCGGTTTGCCCTGCTCGGCCGTCATAAGCTGCGCCAGATCCTCCTGCGCCGCCATCATCAGCTCGTACCAGCGGCGCATCAGGAAGGCGCGTTCCTTGGCAGTTTTCGCCCGCCAGGAACCCCAGGCGCGATGAGCAGCCTCGATCGCCTCTCTCACGTCCTCCTCGCTCAGATCGGCGATTTCGGCAATGACCTCGCCGGTGGCGGGATTTCTCACGGCGAATCGCGCGCCCGAACGGGCGCCCCGCCATTCGCCGTCAATGTAGGCGGCATCACGCAATAGCGCCTTGTTGTCGAGCTTCAGCATCGGAAAACCTCCGCTTGATTGTTGTTTTAGACCGCCCGGCGGGCGGGCGAAAGGCCAGCCGGAAAGCCCGTCAGATGTCTGGCGCGGCGCATCAGCAGATCGCGTATGCGCGTCGCGAGTTGTGCTTGCGACAAAAACTTCTGGATCAAGTGCACGCCGGAATCGAGCCGACCCTGATGCACAATCGCGCTGCGCCGGACAAGACCAGAAAGGGCGGATTTCCGAGCTAAAGCAGACCCAGCGCCTTGAAGCTCGCATGCTTGCCGCGGCCGATCACCAGATGATCGTAGACCTCGATTTTCAGAGCTTTTGCCGCCGCGGCGATTTCGTGCGTCATTGCGATGTCCGCACGCGAGGGCGTGGGATCGCCGCTCGGATGGTTGTGCACCAGGATGAGGGCCGATGCGCCGAGCTCCAACGCGCGCTTGACCACTTCGCGCGGGTAAACCGGGGTGTGGTCCACAGTGCCCTTCTGATGCACCTCATCGGCGACCAGCACGTTCTTGCGGTCCAGGAAAAGCACCCGGAATTCTTCCGTCTGGGTCCGGCCCATCGCAGCGGAGCAGTAATCGAGCAGCGCCTCCCAGGAGGATAGAGCCGGCTTGCCGATGATTTTCGTCCTTGCCAACCGCAGGGCCGAAGCCTCCACGATCTTCAGCGCCGACACCGTTCCCTCCTTGACGCCGTCGACCTCTTTCAGCCGCTCGGGCGCAGCCGCGATGACATCGGCAAAACTGCCGAAATGATCGATCAGCGCTTTGGCAAGCGGCTTGGTATCGCGTTGCGGAATCACCAGGAAGAGCAGCAGCTCCAGCAATTCGTAGTCCGGCAGCGCGTCGGGACCGCCAAGCACAAACCGGGCGCGCAGCCTCTGCCGATGGCCATGATAATGCGGCGTTTCGCCGCCCGCGGTGGCTTCATCAGGTCCGCCGACGTCAGACATAGGGCGGCGCGTGCCATCCTTTGGGCGAGAGCGTGAAGATCTCGAAGCCGTCCTGCGTCACGCCGATGCTGTGCTCGAATTGCGCCGAATGGGAGCGGTCGCGCGTGACCGCGGTCCAGCCGTCGCTCAACACCTTTACCGCATAGCCGCCAAGATTGATCATGGGTTCCACGGTAAAGAACATCCCTGGCTTCAGCACCACGCCCTGACCGGGCCGGCCGTAATGCACGATGTTAGGAAGCGCGTGGAAAATGCGGCCCAGGCCGTGTCCACAGAAATCCCGCACCACGGCGCAGCGTTCCTGGTCTTCGGCGAAAGACTGGATGGCATAGCCGATATCGCCTGTGGTGGCGCCCGGTTTTACGGCGGCGATGCCCCGCATCATCGACTCATAGGTGATCTCGACCAGCCGCTGAGCTTTGCGCTTAACCTCGCCGACATAATACATCCTGCTGGTATCACCGTGCCAGCCGTCCAGGATGACGGTCACATCGATGTTGATAATGTCGCCGTCCTTCAGCGTGCGATCGCTGGGGATGCCGTGGCAGACCACGTGGTTGATCGAGGTGCAAAGCGTATGGCGGTAGCCGCGATAACCGAGGCAGGCGGGAAGCGCGCCGTGGGCGAGCACATAATCGAAGGCGATTTTGTCCAGCGCCGCCGTCGTGACGCCCGGTTTTACTTCGGGCACCAGGAGGTCCAGCACATCCGCGGCAAGCCGTCCGGCCCTGCGCATGCCTTCGAAATCTTCGGGCCGGTGGGTGGCCACGGCAAAGGCCGAGCGGCGCGCCACTTCGATGGCGTCGCGATCCAGGACGAGGTCGGCGGAAAGTTCGGGAAAGGTATCGGACATCGGGTCTTTGTCTCAGTTGTTGCGCCTTGGCCGGGCTGCGTGCTTGTTAGCCGGCACGATCTTCAGGGCCACGTTATCATGACGAGTCTTTCGCTTTTACACTTGGGCTCTCCAGGGCGCCAGCTTCAAGGGGCTTTCTGAGGACCTGCGCGATGAGCCAAGCCCCACCCGTGACTGCCGCCGTGCTCGTCATCGGTGATGAGATCCTGTCCGGCCGAACCCAGGATGTGAATGTCGCTACGATCGCACGGTTCCTGACGCCCTTGGGGATCGACCTGTTGGAAGCGCGCTTCGTACCCGACCTCGAAGCCGAAATTGTGGCAGCGGTGAACGCGTTGCGGGGGCGGTACAGCTACCTGTTCACCACCGGCGGCATTGGCCCGACCCATGATGACATCACCGCCGATGCCATTGGGGCGGCGTTTGGGCTCGCCGTGGAGCACGACCCCGAGGCCCTGGCGCTGTTGGCCGCCCGGTACAAACCGGAAGATTTCAACGACCGGCGCCGGCGCATGGCGCGCGTCCCGAGGGGCGCCTCGCTGATCAAGAACGCGGTCTCCGCGGCGCCGGGCTTTCAGATCGAAAATGTCTTCGTCCTGGCGGGCGTGCCGAAAATCATGCAGGCCATGCTCGATGATGTCGCGCCACGGCTCGCCCGCGGGACACCGGTGATCAGCCGCAGCATCACGCTCCGCTTGGCCGAGGGCCGGATCGCCGAACCCCTGGCCGCCATCCAGCGCGCACACCGGGCGGTGACGATCGGAAGCTATCCCTTCTTTGCGGAGTCGATGCCGGCCGGGGGTGCCGCCGGGACGACCCTCGTCGTGCGGGGGCGCGATGCGGAGGCCGTGGAGGCGGCAGAGCGGGACATCGAAGGTCTCGCGCTTTCGCTGGGCGTCCGGCCGGAGGTAGCCCGCAATCCTGGCTGAAAGGCCAAGCAGCTTTAGCTTAACCAACGGAAAATCCGGCACTTAACCAAATTGCATCAAATTTGGCGCAGATTTATCTGAGATAATTTCGTCACACCGGAACAAATTAACGGTTGCCGCGTAGCGCGGTCTGTGTCAGCTTTAACAATGTTGGCCCCCCTCTAACGGGAACTGAGGAGCGAGCGCATGATCGTAAAGCGCGTCTTGGCTGCGGCTCTCGGCGGAGTTTTGTTTGCGGCGGCAGGGGTTGCTGCGGCGGGCAATTTCTCCTCGGATCGTCAGGTCGATTTCTTTGCTAAGGGCACCCATCAATTTTACGTCTGGTGTTCGGGAACGGGCGATTATGTCGCCACCGCCGAAGGCGCCAGCGCCGAAGAGGCGCAGATGAAGCTCTATAATGCCGCCAAAGCCGCGGGAAAGACTTCCTGCTGGCCGGTCTGGCAGGGCCGGGTGGCAAACAACTGAATTCCGGCATGCCCGAGGGAAGCAACGGCGGCCACTGGCCGCCGTTTTTGCGTAACCCGCTAATTCAAGGCGTTTTCCTGGGCCGCTTTGGCCAGCGCCGCCTCAGCGGGCGCTTGGCTCGCGAATACACCGCGAGCCCGGGTTAGGGCGGCCACCGCCTTCGGCTTATCGCCCAGTACCGAATAGGCCCGGATCAGCCGCAACCAGCCCTCTAGATCGTTGGGATTGGTCTCCAGCCGCTGGGCCAGTTGTTGCACCATGGCCATAGGGTTGGGGGCCGCTCCGCCGGCTTGGGCCTTCAGGGCGGCGACCTGATCCACCAAAGCGCCGCGCCAGGGCGTATCGGGCGGAGCTTCTGCGAGGACCGCCTCCCACATCTGCAGCGCTCCGGCCTTATCGCCGCGCGCCGACAGCGCCAAGCCGACATAATAGCGCGACACCAGGTTCTCGGGGTCTTCATCCAGCGCCTGCCGGAAAACGGCCTCGGCTTCCTTTGTGACCTGGCCGGCCGACTCGGCCATCGCTTCCCCATAGCTCGCCAGCAGCGCTGGAGGCGCTGCGCCCTGCTCCGCCTTGGCGGCATCGACGGCATGGCCGAGCGCCTTTTCCGCCTGCGTCGCGTTGCCCAGCGCCAGATACCCGCGCCCGAGCAGGGTCCAGCCTTCGACATCGCCGGGGCGGCTGGGCATGCGCCGCGCCAGCATGGCGATCAGCGCGGGATAGTCCGTGGTGGACGGACCGGTCAGCGAGGACAGCGCAAGCTGCGGCTGGCCCAGCACGACATAGACGCCCAGACCTATGGCCATGGTGACGAGTCCGGCTGCCACCGCGAACCAAGGCCGGTGTTTGCTGGTCGCCTCGCCGGGCAGACGCAACAACGGCAGCACCACAAAACCGGCCGCCGCCAGCGCCACCAGGCCAAAGATCAGTATGAGCACGAAGATCATGGGGCGAAACGCCTAGCACGGAGAGGGCGCGCTCGTCACTCATTAGGGTCGTCCGCTGGCCTCGCCCATCACGAATGCAACAGCCCGGACCGGCGCCTCGCGCGCTTGACGCTTCGGGCGCACTACGATTGAGCTTTCAGCCGGGCCCCGTGGCGGAATGGTAGACGCAACGGACTTAAAATCCGTAGCTCCGAAAGGGGCGTGTCCGTTCGAGTCGGACCGGGGCCACCAGCCTTCGCTCGCGCCAGCGAGTGAAGGCTGCCGCGCCGAGTGGATCAAACCGCGATCCAGTCGAGCGTTTTTTCGGTCTCGATATCCTGCAGCCGATCGAACAGGCGCCCCATATCAGCAGGCGGAAACCGCTTCGTCAGCAGCATGAATTTTTCGCGCAAGCCCGCTCGGTCCAGCGGCCGCGCCGGCGTGCCCATGAAATCGGTGACGCGGCGCGTAACGATGTGGCCGTTCTTCAACGTCACCGCGACCTCGCTGGTGAGATTCTCGCGCGCCTGGCCCGGCGCAGTGAGCATCTTCACGCGCGCCGCCATCGCGAGAATCTGCGGATCGCGCATCACGTTCTCGTCGAAGGAATCGGGATCGATCTTATTGCGATAGGACGCAAGCGCCACCGAGAAAGGAATGCTGTACTGCGCCAGCAGCACGTCGGGCGGGACCGGGATGTTGTTGGTGGTCGCCATGCGCTGATTGCCGGTGACCGCGATCGAGACCACATCGTCCGGACCGAATTTGTATTCGTTCCTGAGATCGATCATCGCCTCGACCGGACGATGCGCGGTGATGTGGCAGGCGAACCGCTTCAGCATGATGGACATGCTGTCATAGTCGCGGCCGAGGCCGCGCGTCAGCTCCGTCGCATCGGAGTCATTGCAGAAGGCGTGCAGATAGCCCGCCTCCCCTTCCAGCACGGTTTCGGGTCCGGTGAAGCCCTGCGAGGCGAGGCTCGCGGCGAGCACGCCGGATTCGGCGGCACGTCCGAGATGAAGCTTCTTCACCATAGCGCCGGTGTTGGAATGCGCGAATTCCAGCAGGCCACCGGAAAGCGAGCCGGCGATGCCGAGCGCGTTCGTCATCTTCTCCGCATCCAGCTGAAGCAGCCGGCCGACGGTCACCGCGCCGCCGAAAGGTCCGGTTGTCCCCGGCGCGTGAAAGCCGCGTGGCTCCAGCGTGCCCTTGGCGGCACGGCCGACGCGGATCATCACTTCGGCGCCCGCGGTCATCGCTATGATAAGGTCGCGCCCGGCCAGGCCGTGCTCCTGAGCGACCGCGAGGCCGGAAGAGAACATCGCGGCGCCCGGATGCGAGCCGGAATCGGGATCGGTGAGATTGTCGAGCTCGAAGGCGTGGGTCATCGCGCCATGCGCGAGCGCCGCCGAGGGCGCCTGCACCATAGCGCCGCCGGTGCCCAGAATGTGGCTTTTGCCGCCGGGCCCGGTGCGTTGCGCATGAGCGATGACCATTTGACTCCACGGCAGCTTGCCGCCGTACAGGATCACCGCCACCGTATCGGTGATGCAGTCCTTGATGCGCTGCCTGACGTCGGCGGGAATCTCTCCATAGCGAAGCGACGAAGCATAGGCCGCCAGCTGCTTGGTGTAGCCGGTCTCGGTTTTCGGCCCTGCGACGACCGCGGCGGCCATCACGGGCGCTGCAACAGCCAGCGGAACGCCGGCCGCCAGAAGCTCGGGCGAGAATCGCGCCCCCCCCGCGGCCAGCGCCATTCCGCCGAGAAAGCTCCGCCGCCCCACCCCGTCCGGTTCGCCATCCGACATGATTGCCTCCCACGCCCGCCTGCGCCACGCTCGCGGCCAACAGGATCAAACTAGCGAAATTTCCGGCCCGTGCCGAGTACGGAACGGAACCTCACGATTCCGCGTTGACGGCTCGCCCGCCAACGGGCCAGGAGCGCGCCCCGCATGAACCAGTTCTCCCAAGAAACCCGCCATTGCATTCAGGAATGTCTGCGCTGCCATGCGGTCTGCCTGGCCACCGCGATGACCGAATGCCTGGAAATGGGCGGCGATCATGTGCGGCCGCAGCATTTCCGCCTGATGATGGACTGCGCCGAAATCTGCCAATTGGCCGCCGATCTGATGGCGCACAAGAGCCAGTTCCATCGCCAGACCTGCGCACTGTGCGCGGAAGTCTGCGAGACCTGCGCGCGCGATTGCGAGGCGCTGCCGGCCATGGGGGAATGTATCGCCGCCTGCCAATCCTGCGCCGCGGCCTGCCGCGCTATGGTCTGAGCCGCTCGGTTCCCGAGGTGTAAGCCTGTCGCCCAGCCCCGCCGCCCGATTCCTCACAACCCGCTGCTGCATCGCAGGCGGCGGACCGGCGGGCATCGTTCTGGGATTCCTTCTGGCGCGCGCCGGCGTGGACGTGACGGTGCTGGAGAAGCACAAGGATTTCTTCCGCGATTTTCGTGGCGACACGGTCCACCCCTCCACGCTGGAGGTCATCTATGAGCTTGGCCTCCTCGATGAATTTCTCAAACGGCCGCATCAGGAGCTGACGGAAATCGGCGGCGTGATCGGTGGCGTGCCGGTGCGCATCGCCGATTTTTCCCATCTGCCCACCCATTGCCGGTTCATTGCGCTGATGCCGCAATGGGACTTTCTCGATTTCCTCGCACAGCACGCGCGACGCTACCCCGAATTCCAACTCCTTATGGAATCCGAAGTCACCGGTCTCATCAGCGAGGGCGGTCATATTGCGGGTGTCGAGGCGATGACTCCGGAGGGGCACCTGGCGGTGCATGCCGATCTTGTCGTGGGCGCCGATGGGCGTCATTCGATCGTGCGCGAAAAGGCGGAGCTTGCGCGCGACGAGTTCGGCGTTCCAATCGACGTGCTGTGGATGCGGCTGTCCAAGAAGCCTGGCGATCCGGCGACGACGCTGGGACGCATCGCGGCGGGCACCATCCTCGTGTCGCTGGACCGCGGCGATTATTGGCAATGCGCGTTCGTGATCGCGAAGGGCGGCGCGGAGGCTTTGCGGCAAGCCGGCCTCGATAATTTCCACAAACTGATCGCACGTGTCGCGCCGGTCTTCGCCGACCGCGTGGCGGAGCTCACCGATTGGGACCAGATCAAGCTTCTTACCGTCAAGGTCGACCGCCTGCGGGAATGGTGCAGACCGGGTCTCTTGTGCATCGGCGATGCTGCGCACGCGATGTCGCCGATCGGTGGGGTTGGAATCAATCTCGCCGTGCAGGATGCGGTGGCCACCGCAAATCATCTCGCTGAGCCGCTGCAAGCCGGTGCGCCGCGCCTCGAAGAGCTCCAGGCAATTCAGAAGCGGCGCGAGCTGCCGACGCGGATCACGCAAAAAATCCAGATGCTGGTGCAGGATCGCGTCATGACGCGCGTCCTGAATCTGAAGCATGATCCTAAACCGCCGTTCGCGGTCAAACTGCTCGATCGCTGCGCCTTCCTGCGGCGAATCCCTGCGCGCCTGGTCGGCGTCGGTTTTCGTCCCGAGCATGTGCACACGCCCGAGCGCGCGAGCAGGCGATGACCTCTGCATTGCGGCGAATTATTGCTCCCGTGATACGGAGTTTTATCGAGCCATTCGGCGCCCGCGGTGACAGAACTTAACGTCAGCGTGGCCATCGTCTCGGAACCTCCTCCGGACGGGAGCGTTGTCTCCGCAGTGCTTGGCGCTCGGCTGCGCTGGCGATTGATT
>Ga0134125_10007293_pt1 | contig 12475 bp, 4 predicted proteins | sample KB31751_FD_96464 | JGI IMG/M metagenome (GOLD analysis project Ga0134125, IMG submission 96464) | Terrestrial soil microbial communities with excess Nitrogen fertilizer from Kellogg Biological Station, Michigan, USA - KB3-175-1 | ecosystem: Environmental > Terrestrial > Soil > Unclassified ... | reverse complement strand
CCACCCGCCCTAACTGAATAGAAACTCTTTGGTCCGCAGTTCTTTTACTGTGTCGCGGAGCTTGGCGGCTTTTTCAAACTCAAACTTCTTTGCTGCCTCACGCATATCCGACTCAAGGTTGTTGATGTAGAGATCCAACTCGGCCTGGGTGGCGAAGTTGAGCTCGTCGGCGCCGGCTTCTTCTGTCAGGTCGGCGTAGTCGGCCTTTAGGATGGAGGCCAGCGAATCGTTGATGGCGCGGATGATGGTGGTCGGAGTGATGCCGTTCTCGTCGTTGTAGGCGACTTGCTTTTCTCGGCGGCGGTCAGTTTCGTCGATGGCGCGGCGCATGGAGTCGGTCATCTTGTCGGCATACAAGATGGCACGACCCTCCAAGTGTCTTGCGGCGCGGCCGATGGTTTGGATCAGTGAGCCCTGGGAGCGGAGGAAGCCTTCCTTGTCGGCGTCGAGAATGGCGACCAGAGAAACCTCCGGTAGATCGAGGCCTTCGCGGAGGAGATTGATGCCGATGAGGACGTCGTACTCGCCTTTGCGCAAGTCGCGGAGCAGCTTGATGCGCTCGAGGGTTTCGATCTCGGAGTGCATATAGCGGCAGCGGACGCCGACTTCGGTGTAGTAGTTGGCGAGGTCTTCGGACATGCGCTTGGTGAGCGTGGTGACGAGGACGCGCTGGTTGAGGGCGGCGCGGTCGCGGATTTCGGCGAGCAGGTCGTCGATCTGACCTTTGACGGGGCGGATTTCTACCTGAGGGTCGACGAGGCCGGTGGGGCGAATGATTTGCTCGACGACGACACCGGCGGACTTGGTCAGCTCGTAAGGGCCTGGCGTGGCGCTGACGTAGATGATCTGGCCGGTGCGGGTTTCGAATTCTTCGAAACGCAGCGGGCGGTTGTCCATCGCAGAGGGTAGGCGAAAGCCGTAGTCGACGAGGTTCTGTTTCCGCGAGCGGTCGCCGTGCCACATGCCGTGGAGTTGCGGAACGGTGACGTGGGACTCGTCTATAAACAGCAGAAAATCTCTCGGGAAATAGTCGAGCAGCGTGGGCGGCGGCTCGCCCGGAAGGCGGCCCGACATGTGGCGAGAGTAATTCTCGATGCCGTGGCAGAAGCCGACGGACTTGATCATCTCCAGGTCGAACATGGTTCGCTGATGGATGCGCTGCGACTCGACCAGGCGGCCTTCTTTTTCAAGCTGCGCTTCCCACTCGTGCAGCTCGTCGCGGATGCCGTCGATGGCGGACTTCTTGCGCTCGGGCGCGACGACGTAGTGCGACTTGGGGTAGATGGGGAGGCGGGAGTACTTCTGCTTGACGGTGCCGAACAGCGGATCGATTTGCGAGAGCGAGTCGATCTCGTCGCCGAAGAGCTCGATGCGGAAGGCATTTTCGTCGTAGGTGGGATAGACTTCGATGACGTCTCCGCGAACGCGGAACGTTCCACGGCGGAAGTCGACGTCGTTGCGCTCGTAGAGGATTTCGACGAGGCGCTTGGTTATGTCTTCGCGGCGGATCTTCTGGCCGCGTTCGAGCAGCAGCAGCATGCCGTAGTAGGCTTCTGGCGATCCCAGGCCGTAGATGCACGAAACCGAGCTGACGATGATGGCGTCGCGGCGCTCGAAGAGCGAGCGCGTGGCGGAGAGGCGGAGCTTGTCCAGCTCATCGTTGATGGTCGACTCTTTTTCAATGTAGAGGTCGCCGGCCGGGATGTACGCTTCGGGCTGGTAGTAGTCGTAGTAGGAGACGAAGTACTCGACGGCGTTGTTGGGGAAGAACTGTTTGAACTCGTGATAGAGCTGGGCGGCGAGCGTCTTGTTGTGCGCGAGGATCAGCGCGGGGCGCTGCGACTGCTCGATGACCTTGGCCATGGTGAAGGTCTTGCCGGAGCCCGTGACGCCGAGCAGCACCTGGTCTTTTTCGCCCGCGCCGAGGCCGGAGACGAGTTCGGAGATGGCGCGGGGTTGGTCGCCTTGAGGCTTGTAGTCGGTTACTAACTGAAAGTCCATCTCTATAGGATAGGGGAAGGGCGTACCAGAATGTGTCAGTAGGTTTGTGGTTAAACGGTTCGAGCAGATGGGGTGATGTTGGCAGTTTGGCAGGTTCTTCGACTGCGCTGCGCTCCGCTCAGGATGACAAATTTGAGGTGAGGAATGAAAACAGAGATTTGGCTGGTGAGGCATGGGGAGACCGAGTGGAGTGCGAGTGGCAAGCATACTAGTACGACGGACATTCCGCTGACGGACCGCGGGCGCGAGAAAGCGGCGGCGCTAAAGGAGTATCTGGCAGGGAAAAAGTTCGATGCGGTGTTCGTTAGTCCGATGGAACGCGCGCGAGAGACGTGTGCAATCGCGGGGTATGGTGATGTCGCGGTGGTCGACGAGAATTTGAAAGAGTGGAACTATGGCGATGCGGAGGGAAAGACCACTCCCGAGATGCGGGCGATACGCGGTGCGGACTGGAGTGTGTGGACGTCTCCGATCGTCGGTGGAGAGGCGGTGGAAGCTGTGGGGGACCGTGCGGACAAAGTGATTGCGCGCGCGGTGGAAGTTGGGGGAAGCGTGGCGTTGTTTGCACATGCACATATCCTGCGGATTCTGGCAGCGCGGTGGATCGGGCTGGCGGCTACCGGAGGAGCGAAGTTTGCGCTGGGGACGGGGAGCTTGAGTGTGCTGGGGTTCGAGAGAGAGACGCGGGTGGTGGAGAGGTGGAATCTGGAGACGGGGGATAGAGGGTAGGGGATAGAGGGTAGTGTGGCCGCGGGCGAGTGGATGCGGCGGTGCCGATCCGAACGAGAAAGTAAGAGCAATGTGAAAGGGCAGCCCACGCGGGCTGCCCTTTGGTTTCTGGTGTGGGTCGGTTACTCCTGCCCGGGGATTCCAGGCGCGGTGACGGTCCAGTAGATGAGGGTTGTGTGGGTGGTGGAGGCGCCCTTCACGGTGACAGTGATGGGGTAAGTGCCCGCTGGAGTGAGGCTGGGTTTGTAGGCTCCCGGACCCCCTGAGCCGCAGCCAGTGAAGAGCAGCGATGAGCCGGTAACCAGCAGGAGCAGGGCCAGCTGGGAGAGTCCACGCACGGCGCCTGTCCTGCGACGGAACCGGAAGACGCCCGCAAGGCCGAGGAACGTGAGTGGCCAGCCCAGCATCAACGCCAGCGACACATTTGTTTTGCCTGTGCGGATACCTGCGGTCGCGGTTGGGGAGGCACCAGGTTGCAGATCAGTCCAGAGCGTCATGTCGACTGCGATAGGAGCGTTGAGATTGGTGGTGGCTGCGAAGTTAACGCTTGTGGGCGAGAACGTGCAGACGGAGTTCGCGGGCAGACCGGAGCAGGAGAATGAGAGTGTCCCGGTGACGGTGTTGTTGGCATTAATGAAGATGGTGGCGTCGGTGGTCGAACCCTGGGCGACGGAGACGAGCGGAGAGCCGGACTTGAACGATTCCGGGCCCGGGCTACAGAGCACACCTTCGCCCGGTGTGTTAGTCCCGGCTTCGTCGAGGGCGTTGGCGGAGCAGCCACGCGTGACGAGAGTGAAGTCGACCGGTTGTGGAGCGACGGTGAAGGTGACGCCCGAGCAGTTCGAAACCGTGAAGTTTGCGGCGCCGCTGTACGTGCAGGTCAGCGTATAGGTGCCGGGCAGCAGGGTGGAGTTGACGACGAGAATGTGGTTAAGGTCGGTGACGTAGGTGAGTGCCAGGGAGGCAACTCCCGTGGCGGGATTGATGGATGCGCTGCCCAGCGAGACAGGCGTCGTTCCGGCCGGACCTCCTGTTGCAAAGAAGTTGACGGTGCCGGTCGGGGAGCCGGTGGTATTGGACGTAACCGTGGCCGACAAGCTGGTGGCCGTGCATTGTGTGTCACCTTGCAGGCTGGGTGGCTGGGTCAGCACCACGCAATTGGTCGTGGGGAACTGAGACTGGTTGTTAGGAGTCGCCGTCAGCACCGATGTTGTGGAAGCTTGTGCCACAGTGATCGTCAGGTTGGCGCAACTGCTGGCGGCGTAGAAGTCGTCCCCGCTGTAGTTGCAGGAGAGGGTGTGGGTGCCGACGGACAGTCCCTGTTGTGATTGCGATGCTGTGCCGGTTGCTCCGAGAGCGACGCCTGCGGTCGCTGTTCCATCGATGACGAAGGAGACCGTTCCGGTTGGGACGCAGCCGGGAGCAGCGGTATTGCAGGCCGATGCGATGGTCGCGGTGAGAGTGACCGAGCCTCCGAACTGCGAGTTGCCGGTAGCTGGCACGGTCTGCGCTACGGTAGCGGTGGTCGGGGTCAGAATGGCGCCGGTGCCGATAAGCGTGATGCTCGGAGCGTTACCGGTTGCGGTGGTGCCGTTTTCTGTGAAGACCGCGTTGTAAGGCGTGGGGTTGGCAGCTGTGGGGGTGAACTGTCCCTGAATATTGCAGATCGCGCCAGGAGCCAGAGTGCCGCTGCAGGCGGGGATAGTGCCGCTCGGGTTTGCTGCCGGCGCCAGGGTGAATTGGGCGGTGTCGCCGGTTGCCGTGAAGACGGGGCTGCCGAGCGTTGCGGGAGCCACACCGATGTTCAACTCGGTAAAGTTCTGCACCGGGCTGGCCGTAGGCACGTTGACTCGGCCGAAGTTAAAGCTGACCGCGGCGCGCGCATCCAGAACGACACGGCTGTTGCCGTTGTCGACGATGGTGAGTGAGCCGTTGGGCGCCACCGCGACCGCGGTAGGAGCGTTGAGCTGGACGGCCACGGCCGAGCCACTCGTGCTGCCTGAGCCGCTGCTGCCGAGAATGCCGGCGATGGTCGAGATCTGCCCGCTGGCACCGTTGACGAGGCGGATGGCGTCATTGGTGGTGTCGGCGATGTAGAGGTTGCCGGCAGCATCGACCGCAACGCCGGTGGGAGCGTTGAGCTGGGAGAGAGTGGCAGTGGAGTTTGTATCCACCGACGATCCAGCCTGGCCATTGCCCGCGACCAGCGTAACGGGATTGAAAAGTACCGAAGCCGCTTTTACTCCTGTGCCAGTGCCCGTAGTGGTGATGGTGTTGTTCAAAGAAACTTTGCGAACGATGTTGTCGCCCGTATCGGCTACGAAGAGGTTCTGTCCGGTCGCATCGAAGGCGATGGCAGTCGGATTGAGGAAGACCGTGGCATTGGCGCTGCAACCGTCACCCAGGGTGTCGGTTGCGCCGCCCGCAGATGTGCAGATGTTGGCGGCGCCGCCAGCGAGCGTAGTGACATAAGTGGACGTGCTGATCTGGCGGATAACATTGTTGCCGGAGTCGGCGACGAAGAGTTGGCCGAGGTTGTCGGCGGCGAGGCCCGTAGGCGCGTTGAAGGTTGCCTGCAGGGCGGGGCAGCCGTCGCCCTGGGTGTCGTTGCTGTAGGCGCAGACTGTGGATGCTCCACCGGCGTAGGTGGAGATGTTGCCGGTGGCATCGACCTTGCGGATCACGTTGTTGCCGGTATCGGCGATGTAGAGGCTGCCGGAAGTGTCGATGGCAATACCGCGTGGGCCGTTCAACGCAGCCGAGGTCGCCGCGCCGCCATCGCCGGTATATCCGGCTCCGTTGCCACCTGCGAAGACGCGGGTGGCGCCCGCTGTCGTCGTGATGAGGATGCGGTTGTTGGCGGTGTCAGCGATGTATGTGTTTCCTGCGCCATCGAGGATGACTGCCTGGGCACCATGGATGGCTGCACTGGAAAGCGAGATGTTGCCGGGATCGAATGCGATGGTGGGCGCGGTCCCGGTTCCGGTAACAAGGAAGCTGCTGACGGAGCCGGCGCTGGAAGCCACGGTGAGGGTCGCGGTCTCGTAACCCGAAACAGTTGGGTTGAAAGTTATGGGAACGGCGCAGTCGTCGGTGTTGTCGGCCTCGACAGTGCACGCGGGCGTTCCGAGAGTGAAGTCGGCCTGGTTGCCGGCGATGGTGAAGGGATTGGTCTCGGAAGGGGCGTCTTTGGGTGCGAAGTGAACGAGGACACTTTGCGTAACGGCGGTGCCCCCGACATTGACGGCGGGGAAGTTGAGGCCGGAAAGCAGCTTGCGGATGCGAGAGCCCGGTGCGTTCGCGGCGCCTTCGTTGTCCGAGATGTAGAGGTCGCCCTGATAGTCGGACGATGTGCCAACGCCGGAGTTGGAGGCGGCGCTGGTGTAGATGGAAGCCTGAGGGCCAGGGCAGCCGTCACCCACTGCGTCGGTTTTTGCAGCGCAACCGATGGGACCGGCTCCAGCCGTGCCGCCGAAGTTGCCGGCGATCACGCGAATATTTCCGGTGGCGTTATCGACGAACCAGATGACGTTGTTGCTGACGTCGGCGATGAAGAGGTTGGCGTGATTGTCGAGCGAGATTTTGCGGTCACTGATGGCTACAGTAAGGGCAGAGACTGTGGGCGTGGTGCCGTTCGAAGCATAGGTGCTGGAAGCCGGGTAAGCGACAGCGGTGCAACTGGCGCTCGCGCTGCAGCCTGCAATGTTGTAAATGTTACCGAAGACCGGCGCAGTGATACCCGGCAGGTTGCCTTTGCCCATGTAGATGGCGCGGACCATGTTGTTGCCGGCGTCTGCGATAAAGATGTTGCCGTTGACATCAACCTGAACATCTTCAGGAGCGGACAACAGCGCTGAGATGGCCGGACCGTTTACCGCGGTCTTCGTGGCGGCGCCGTTTGGCCCCGTCACGGTATACACGTTGCCTGCGACAGGAGTGACGGGTACGCCGGGTGCGGTCATCAGAAAGACCGGAGGCAAGGTGCCGTACCCGTTGTAGAGGACACGGAGCTCGTTGTTGCCGGTGTCGGCGATGTAGACGTTGCCGTATGCGTCTTCGCCAGCGCCGCGAGCCGCGCTTACCTGGCTGGTCTTTGCTAAACCATCGACATAACTTGCTGTCCCGGTGCCCGCAACGAGAGCTGTGAGGTCATTGAAGGCGAAGATTCGTTGCGTCATGCTGAGGTTGTAGCCCGCAAGGATCAGGTCGCCATTGGGTCCCATGCCCAGGCCGCGGTTGGCCTTTTCGATCGGAGTGAACAACGACGGACCCGAGTTGGCTGCACCATCTGTGGAGGTGCAGCCATTGCCAAACTTGTCGCCTGCGGGGCATGTCTTGAGGCTGGCGAGGTTTCCGAAGTAAATCGTCTCGATGTGGTTGTAGGGGGAGATCTTGTGAACGACGCCAGCGGAACTGGTGTTGTCTTCCCAGAAGAGATTGCCCCTCGGATCGACGCGAACGTCGTGCGGGTCTATCCCGATGCTAACGGTTGAAGCGAGGCAGCCGTCACCGGCGGTGTCCAGCGCGACTCCTACGCCGTTGGCGCAGGTCTGGCCGACGGTATAGGCCGGGTTTGGCCCGGCGTACGTGCTCATCGTGTAGGGGAGAAGGTACGGTGCCGTCTGGCCGAGGACGGGCGAGACACAGATCGCGGACAGGAAAAGAAAGGAGCCCAGGTTGAACGCGGATCTCATACAACGTAGTTTTTGGCCGAAAAAGCGCATACTATACCCCATACAGTCGATTGAGCAGCGTGGCGACGCAGGCGCCGACGGCAACCGTTTTCTGTTTGCGCCGTGGCCGGTATAAACCGGAACAGAACGGTGCAAAGACAGAAATGCGGGCGCCGGAACGACACCGGAAAATCTCACAGCTGACCGCCCGAACTGTAACTGGCCGAGAAAGCCGCTGTCAAACCCCGGGAGCAAAGGGGTCAGGCAGACTCGTTACGGAAGTAAGACCATTGCGGCCGAAATGGAGTGGCGGCCGAGCGTTGCCGAGGGATGATGAAATGGGCCCGGCAGGCGCAGGTTGACAATGTTTATCGCGGATGTTCATACTGTGCCGCAGCCTAAATTGCATTTTAAGCAGTGAGCAAACCAACGAAATTGGGGTCGGTAATGGGATTGAATGTGATACGCGTGATGCGTCAGACAGGTATTGGTGCATGTCGGACCGGAGCCCTCTGTGGACTCTTCTGCGGATTAGGTCTGCTGATGCTGTGGACGCTCAGTGGAACGGTGGCGCGAGGACAGGCGCAGAACACCGGTAGCATCTACGGATCCGTGACGGACCCAAGCGGGGCAGTCATTCCTAACGCAACGGTGCAGGTAACCGAACCAGAAAAAGGGATATCCCGTACGCAGAAGACCGGCAAGACGGGCGAGTACACGATGAATAGTTTGCCGGTTGGCGTGTATACGCTGACGGTATCCGCAGACGGATTCCAGACGTATGTTGCGGGTTCGATCACGGTGGACGCAGACAAGTCGGCGAAGATTGTGGCGAAGATGGTGGTGGGCAACAAGGATGTCACGGTCAACGTCGACGCCGAGGGCGCAACGCTGGATACGCGATCTGCGACCATCGGAACGCTGATCGACAACAAGTTGGTGGAAGGGCTGCCGATCGACGGTAATAATATTGTCGCGCTGGCAGGTCTGCTGCCGGGCGTGACCGACTTGAATGCGCCGACGACGAACACGAATGACAGGACCGGGCCGACGTATTCGGTTTCGGGTTCGCGCAATACGCAGAACCTGATGCTGTTCGACGGCCTGATGTGGAACAACCTGTTTTTCAATACAGGTATTAACTATCCACCGCCTAACTCGCTGCAGGAAATCAGCGTGCTGCTCAATAACTTCAAGGCGCAGTACGGACGCAATGCGGGTTCGGTTTTCAACGTGGTAACCAAGAGCGGAACGAACCAGCTCCACGGCGCGGTTTGGGATTATTTCCAAAACAAGGTCTTCAATGCGGCGGACTATCTTTCCCATTCCAATCCGAAAGACAACAGCAATCAGCTTGGCTTCACGGTGAACGGTCCGATCAAGCGCGACAGAGCCTACTTTGCATTTACTTTTCAAGATTTGATTCAACGGTTGCAGGCAGTCGGTGTGACGCAGGTGCAAAATCCGGCGGAACGAGGGCTGAATCCCGATGGAAAGACCCCTCGCCCGTGCACGAGCCCCGGGCCGTTCGTAGGCATGACCTGCGCGAGCTTCGTGCAGGAAGTGGAAAGTAAGACAACGACTACTGATGCTCAGGGCAACCCGGTCCAGGGGCCACCCGCTTTCTCGAAACTCCTGAATCCCGAAACGATCAACAGCACAGCGGGCAACGCTGCGACACCGGACAATACGAATAGCGCGTTGAACACAGCCTGGTTGCAAGCAGGGCATACCGGCGAGAACCCATGCATCGCGCTGTTGAACCAGGCAAGCGCGTATGCCGCAACCAATGTCTACCTGGACGGCAAACTCCAGGCGGCGTATCTTCCGAATGCCGAAATTCCAACGGCTTGCCTCAATCCGGTCATTCAAAACGTGCTCAACACGTATGTTCCGCTGCCTAACGGTTTCTCCAGCAGTTCGACGTCTGTAACCGGGCTTGTTCCTTCCAACGTCTCGATCGCGCCTCAGCCGAAGGACGACAAGAATCTGCTGGCCCGTATCGACTTCAAGCTGAACGACCGGCACACCATCGACGCTCGCTACAATTTGATCTATGCCAACGATTCCACCGCGCCGGGCGTTACATCGGCCGGGGTAGGCATTGCGACCTACCAGGTGGCTGCAAATCACGCGACCAGCAACTTCGGAAATATTGGTGATATATGGGTTATTTCGCCAACTCTCCTGAACACCCTGCGAGTGGGTTATAAGCGCTACGTTTTCACTTCGCCCCCGACGGACAGCCGCACCCTGGCTGATTTTGGCGGCAACTTCATGGAGCCGGGCGTGCCGGTAATGCCGGTGATCAGCGCCTCGAATGCCTATACGCTGGGTTCGGCGAGCCAGGCCAATGCGACCGAAGTGAACGAGAACATCGAGCTGCTGGAGCAGCTTTCCTGGACGCACGGAAACCACAACTATCAGTTCGGCGTAAATCTCCTGCGGCTGCAGTATCTGAATCGCACCGATTATCCAGGAACACTTTCTTTCAGCTCAACCTTCAGCGGCGTCGCCATTGCCGATGAAGCGATGGGGCTGTTGAACTCGGTTACGGCGCGAAGCCCGCTGGTGCAGGCAGGTATCAACCATTCGATCTTTACATATGCGCAGGACGACTGGCGCGCTACACCGAAACTGACGTTCAACCTGGGCGTGCGCTATGAACTGCCGTTCCAGTGGTACCAGCCGACCGGATTCTCCTCGACCTTTATGCCGGGCCATCAATCCACGACATTTCCAGGAGCCATTGCGGGCCTCGCATTTCCGGGTGACAAGGGCGTGCTGAACTCACTCGTGCCGACGGATTTCAATGGCATTGTGCCGCGGTTCGGAGTGGCGTATGACATGTTTGGCAGCGGCAGGTTTCTGCTGCGCGCCGGCTTCGGCATGTTCTTCGACGCGGTGAATGCAGATGTGGTCGGCGTGGGCGAGCCGTTCTTTTACCAGGTGTTCGATAACCTGCCGCCAGGTGGTGTTTCGGTTCCGCTGGCGCAACTGGCGCCGGATGGCGTAAGCACCCTGAATCTGCCTAACGGTTACAACCCGAAGGCGCCTCTCTTTCAGGCCCCATATTCGTTGTTCTATCCGGACCGCAATTTCCGCACGCCGTACTATGAGGCGATGAATGCCGGGTTTGAATACCGCGTGGCCCGCGGTGGCGTATTGGATGTGAACTACGTCGGCAAACTGGGACGCAAACAAACGATCCCGTTCGATCAGAACCCCGCGATCTTCGATTGCAGCGGCGGATATTTCCAAGCTGACCCGGTCAAGTACTGCACGGGCGCTTCATCGGCCACCGCTTCCACCAAGGCGAGGCTGCGGTACTCTCCTTTCAACAACGGCGGCAATGGGTTGGTGGACTTCGCCAGTATCGGGACCTCGAATTACAACAGTTTGCAGGCTCAATACACACAACGTGGCGGCCGGTTGCTGACGTTGTTGATGTCCTATACGTACGCGAAGGCGATCGATCTGCAGACGCAATCGACGACGATTTCCAACACGATTCCGAATGTGTTCAATATTTCCTCAGAGCGTGGTGTGTCAGACTTCGACGCACGGCATGTCTTCAACATGGGGTGGTTGCTCACTCCGCCACGGGTGAAGAGCGGGGGGCTGGTGACACGCTCCGTACTGAATAACTGGACGTTTGGAGGTAAGTTCCTCACGCACTCCGGCAAGCCTTTCAGCGTGACGATCAATAACGACACGGCGCTAGACGGCGAGCCGGGGCAGCGCGCAGCGATTATTCCGGGACGCAATCCGTTGTTGTCGAAAAATCGGCATCGCGTGGACAAGGTGGCGGAGTACTTCAACATCGACGCGTTCACGTATCCGACGCTGGGAACCTTCAGCCCGGTGAAGAGAAATTCATTCGTGGGCCCAGGCTATATCATGACCGACATGGACATCATTCGGCAATTTCCCCTGTCCGGCATCCGCGAGGGAATGCGGCTTGTCTTCCGGGCGGACGCCTTCAACGTGTTCAATACGCCGAACCTGGCAAACCCCAAGGCAGGGTTCTCGTGCTCTTCGACGTCGATCACTTTCGATCCGCGTCCGGGAGCTACGAATTCGAATAATGGCAAGGGTTGCCGTGACCTGATCACTACAACAAGCGGAGGCGTGACGACACAGTCACCCATCGGCGCAGTAAGCACCACCTTCGGGACCATCCAGTCGACGACTGGCAACAATTCCAACGTGTCGACCAATGGCCGCAAGATGCAGTTCTCCATGTCGGTCTTCTTCTAAAGACAGGGATTAGGAAACAGGGAATAGCGATTAGGAAGGGCGCTCGGCTTCAGCCGGGCGCCCTTTTCGTTGAGGGCAGAGCAGGGGAGGCTTGAGTGTCTGCTTGTCCTAATCCCTAATCCCTGTTTCCTAATTCCTGCTCGGCATCGCCGATAAAATGGATTGGAGTGAGGTGGGAGTGGAACCGATTATTGAACTGGAACATTTGAATGTCGCGCGAGGCGACAAGATTGTGTTGCACGATTTGAGCCTGACCGTCAGCGCAGGAGAGCATCTGGCGATTTTGGGGCCGAATGGGTGTGGCAAGTCGACGCTGTTGAAGACGATGACGTGTGAAATCTATCCGGTGTTCCGGCCCGAGATGCGTTTGAGGATTCTAGGAAGAGAGCGCTGGGACCTCACACAGTTGAAGCGCAAGATGGGCGTCGTGCAGGCTGAGTTGCCGGGGAAGCCGACGCTGAAGACGACCGGGTTCGATGCGATTCTGACCGGCTTCTTTTCGAGCTCGACGCTGTGGCCGAATCTAGAAGTGACGGCGGCCATGAGAGAGAGGACGGAAGAGATTCTGGGGATCGTCCATGCGGAAGATCTGCGCGACAAGGTGGTGGGCGAGATGAGTGCGGGGCAGCAGCGACGGGTCATGATTGGCCGCGCGATGGCGGGAACGACTGGCGACGTGCAGATGCTGTTGCTCGATGAGCCATCGAACGCGCTGGACCTGGCCGCGCAGAGAGACCTGCGCGAGATGCTGCGGCGGCTGGCGCAGCAGGGAACGGCGATTCTGCTGATCACGCATCACGTTGCGGATATCT
>Ga0134125_10007291_pt1 | contig 12476 bp, 10 predicted proteins | sample KB31751_FD_96464 | JGI IMG/M metagenome (GOLD analysis project Ga0134125, IMG submission 96464) | Terrestrial soil microbial communities with excess Nitrogen fertilizer from Kellogg Biological Station, Michigan, USA - KB3-175-1 | ecosystem: Environmental > Terrestrial > Soil > Unclassified ... | reverse complement strand
TGTTCCTCTTCGACCCGGACGACCTGGAGCGGATCGTCACCCAGGAGGTCGGCGGATCCGCCCTGTTCGCCTCGCGCTTCCGCGAATGCGCCGCCCGGGCCCTGTTGCTGCCCCGCCAGAATCCGGCCAAGCGCACGCCCTTGTGGCAGCAGCGCCAGCGCTCGGCCCAGCTGCTGGACGTGGCCCGGAAGTACCCGTCGTTCCCGGTCATCCTGGAAACGGTGCGCGAATGCCTGCAGGACGTCTACGACCTGCCCGCACTGCGCGCCATCGCCGCCGACCTGGAGGGGCGCGGACTGCGGATCGTGGAGACGACCACCCGCCAGCCCTCCCCGTTCTCGCAGACGCTGCTCTTCGGCTACGTGGCCCAATTCCTCTACGAGGGCGACTCGCCGCTGGCCGAGCGGCGGGCCGCCGCCCTGTCGATCGACCCCGCACTGCTCGGGGACCTGCTGGGGCGCACCGAGCTGCGCGACCTGCTGGATCCCGGCGTCATCGCGACCACGGAGGCCGAACTGCAGCGCCTGGCCCCGGGCCGGCGGCTCAAGGGGCTGGAGGGGGCGGCGGACCTGCTGCGGCTGCTCGGCCCCTTGGGCGTCGAGGAGCTGGCGGCACGGTTGCGGCCCGAGGGGGCGGCAGACGCCGGGCCGGCGGGCGTGGAGGCGGCTACGGGAACGGACTCGGAGGCGGAGCCGGATGAACCGCACGGCGCCGGGACGGACCTGTCCGGGTTTTCGTCGGTTTCGGTGGACACAACCCGCGATTTCGCGGACATGTTGGTCCGCACCAACCGGGCGCTGCGGCTGAACCTCAACGGGCGGCCGGTGCTGGCCGCCATCGAGGACGCCGCCCGGCTGCGTGACGGGCTCGGCGTCCCGCTGCCGATGGGCGTCCCGCTGGCCTTCATCGAACCGGTCGCCGACCCGCTGGGCGACCTCGTCGGCCGCTACGCGCGCACCCACGGGCCCTTCACCGTGCCCGAAGCAGCGGCCCGGCTGGGACTGGGCACCGCCGTCGTGCTCTCGGTGCTCAAGCGGCTGGCCACCGAATCGCGGGTGGTGGAGGGCGAGTTCCGGCCCGCCGACGGCAACCGGGCGGCCGGGACCCCGGCGGCGAGCGAATGGTGCGATGCCGAGGTGCTGCGGCGGATCCGGCGGCGGTCGCTGGCGGCGCTGCGGGCCGAGGTCGAGCCCGTGGACGATGCCACGTTCGGGCGGTTCCTGCCGGCCTGGCAGTTCGTCGGCGAGGACCTGCGCGGGATCGACGGCGTGGCCACGGTGATCGACCAGCTGGCCGGGGTGCCGGTGCCGGCGAGCGCGTGGGAGTCGTTCGTGCTGCCGGCGCGGGTGCGGAACTACCGGCCGGGCATGCTGGACGAGCTGATGGCCACCGGGGAGGTGCTGTGGTCCGGGGCCGGGTCGCTGGCGGGCAACGACGGCTGGATCAGCCTGCACCCGGCCGCCGATTCGCCGCTGACCCTCACCCCGGACGCCGACTTCGAACCGACCGGGCTGCAGGAGCGGATCCTCGGGGTGCTCGGCACCGGCGGCGCCTACTTCTTCCGCCAGGTCACCGAGGGGCTCGGGGTCACCGGGGAGGACGACGCCGTGCTCGCCGCCCTGTGGGAACTGGTGTGGGCCGGGCGCATCGGCAACGACACGTTCGCCCCGGTGCGCGGGCTGCTCGGCGGCGGCCGGACCGCCCACAAGCCGCGTGGCGCCGCCCCGCGGGCCCGTTCCCCGCGGCTGGGACGCATGCGCGCGCCCCGCGGTCCCGGGATGCACCACGCCGCGCTGGGCGCCGGCGGGCTGCGGCCGGCCGGGCCCGGAGCGCAGGCGGCCGCTGCCCCGGCCCAGCCGCGGGCGGCCGGGCGCTGGTCGCTGCTGCCGGCCCCGGAACCGGATCCGACGATCCGCGCCCACGCCGGCGCCGAGTTCCTGCTGGACCGCTACGGGGTGCTCACCCGCGGGTCGGTCATGGCCGAAAACGTGCCCGGTGGCTTCGGGATGCTCTACCGCGTGCTGGCCCGGCTCGAGGAGGCCGGACGGGCCCGGCGCGGCTACTTCATCGAACACCTCGGTGCCGCCCAGTTCTCCGTCCCCGCGACCGTGGACCGGCTGCGCGGGCACGTCCGCGATGCCGAGCTGGATGCGGCCGGGCTGGCCGACGGCGGCGGGGTCCGGGTGCCGGCCGCCGTGGCGCTGGCCGCCACGGACCCGGCCAACCCCTACGGCGCCGCCCTGCCGTGGCCCGGACTCGCGCCGGAGGACGGGGCCGAGGTCTCCCCCACGGGCCAGCGGCCCGGGCGCAAGGCCGGTGCCGTCGTCGTGCTGCTGGACGGGCGGCTGGGCCTGTACCTCGAGCGGGGAGGCAAGACCGCACTGGCCTTCACCGACGACCCCGCAGAACTGGCCGCCGCTGCCCGCGCGCTGGTGGCGGCGCTGCGCACGGCCCGGGTGGAGCGGATCGCTTTGGAGAAGGTCAACGGCCAGCGGATCCCCGGGACCTCGCTGGCGGCGGCGCTGCTGGAGGCCGGCTTCCACTCCTCGCCCAACGGGCTGCGGTTCCGCCCGTGAGTCCTCCGGCGGGGACCGGTATAGTGTGACCCACTCCACAACAACGTGAGGCGACGAAGGATGTGACCGGCTGTGCCTGAAGGCGACAGTGTCTATCGTGCGGCGCGCCGGCTCGATGCGGCGTTGAGCAACCGCCCCCTGCAATCCACTGATTTCCGGGTTCCGGCGTTCGCCACGTTGAACCTGGCCTCGCATACGGTCAGCTCCGTGATCTCCCGCGGCAAGCACCTGCTCATCCGCGTGGCGGACGTGAGCATCCACTCCCACCTGTCGATGGAGGGTCACTGGGATGTCTACGCGCCCGGCGAGCGCTGGCGGGCCCCGGCGTTCAAGGCGCGCTGCGTGCTGAAGAACGCCGACTTCCAGGCCGTCGGGTTCGAGCTCGGCTTCCTGCGGGTCATCCGCACCGCCGACGAGCCGGAGGCCATCGGGCACCTGGGCCCCGACCCGCTCGGCGCCTCGTGGGATCCCGACGAGGTGCGGCGCCGGCTGGAGACCATGCCCGACCGGCCGATCGCCCTGACCCTGCTGGACCAGCGGGTCATCGCCGGGTTGGGCAACATCTACCGCTCCGAGCTGATGTTCCTGCTGCGCCTGCACCCACGCACGCCCACCGGGCAGGTGCCGGATGCGGACCACCTGATCGAGTTGTCGTACCAGCTGCTGCACGCCAACAAGGACCGTTCCCGACGCGTGACCACCACCCCGCCGATGCGCGAACAGTACTGGGTCTACGGGCGGGCCGGCCGGCCGTGCCTGCGCTGCGGCACCACCATCGAGCACCGCAAGATCGGCCAGCCGCGGCCGCCCGCCGGACTGGGCCGCCTCGACGCGGCCGTGCCGCTGGGCGGGCCGCCGGGGATCGTGCACGACGGCGAACCGGGCAGCCTCCAGCTCAAGCCCCGCCCCCAGCAGGCGGTCCAGGACCCCCGGGGCCGCGGCATGGACCTGAATGAGCGGGACGTCTACTTCTGCCCGGCCTGCCAGCCCGACCCCAGGACCTGACCGCACCCGCGGTCACCGGGCTGGCCCCCGCCGCCGGCCCCGGGCACCGTCATCGCAGCTGGGCAGGGCATGGGAAAATGGGCGGATGGCCATGCAATCCCCGCTCCCCGTGCGCGACGGCGTCAACGCGACCCGCCTGCGCATTCCCCGGGAGGGGCCGTGGACGACCGTCATGGCCTACATGCTCGAGCGCTTCGGCCACGTGGACCCCGAGGGCATCGTCCGGCGCTTCCGGCAGGGCGAAGTCGTCGGCCTCGGTGCCGAACCACTGACTCCGACCACCCCTCTGGGCGTGCACGACTTCCTCTGGTACTACCGCACCTTGCCCGACGAACCGCACCTGCCGGTCACCGAGACGATCCTGTTCCAGGACGAGAACCTGCTGGTGGTGGACAAGCCGCACTTCCTGCCCACCACCCCGGGTGGGCGGTTCGTGCAGGAATCGGCGCTGGTGCGCCTGCGCAACCGGCTCGGGCTGCCCGACCTGATCCCCATGCACCGGCTGGACCGCGCCACCGCCGGCGTCATCCTCTTCTCCACCAACCCCGCCACGCGCGGGGCCTACCAGATCCTGTTCGAACGCCGCCGGATCGAGAAGGAATACCGCTGCGTCTCCGCTCTGCCCGCCGGATGGGCCGGCACGAGCGGGGAGGGCACCAGCGGGGACGGCACCTCCCGCCCGGGACGGCACGGCGAACAGGTCCGCCACCTCACCGGGGACCACCGCGCCACCGCCGCCGACTTCCCGCTGGAATACCGCAACCGGATGACCAAGGAGAAGGGCTACCTGCTGGCGCTGACCCAGCCCGGGGAACCGAACTCCGAGACGCGGATCGACCTGCTGGGCACCGGCGTGAGCACCGGCACCCACGCGGGAACCGCCGTCGGGCTGTTCCGCTTGCGCCCGCATTCGGGCAAGACGCACCAGCTGCGCGTGCACATGGCGGCGCTGGGCCTGGGCATCGTCAACGACCCGTTCTACCCGGTCCTGCGGGACAAGGCACCGGACGATTTCACCCGCCCGCTGCAGTTGCTGGCGCACTCGATCTCGTTCACCGATCCGCTCTCCGGGGCGCCGGTGACGTTCACGTCCCAGCGATCCCTGGAGGAATTCCCGGGCCCCGTGCGCTGACGCCGGCGCCGTGTCGGCGCTGTTACGTCCAATGGCCTGAGGTAAACGGCCCTGTGGGGGTCACAATCCGGCCACAGCCGGGGGGCGGTGGCGTTTTGCCTGCCCCGTCGCGTCGGTCCCATTGGGTACGCTTGGAGCGGTGGTATGGGGAGGAATCATTGCCATGAAGTTCAGCGGTCAATAAGGGGATTCCACGTCATGACAGAAACACGCCAGGAGACGTCCGCCGCCTCCGAGGCGCTGAAGCGACTGCGTGCCACCCAGCCGGCGACTTCCTCCGCCCCCGGCTCCGAAGGCGCCGCCTCCCCCGCGGACGGCGCGCGCCCCACCGCCCCGGACGGGGAAGCGGCCCCGGAGAAGACGTCGGCCCGCGACGGCCGGGCCGGCCTGCCACCCAAGCCGCTGCATGCCCCGGAGGGGTTCGTCGACCGGTCCTCCGCGGCGTCCCGGCACATGGCCGCGCCCGGCACCCATGGGCGGGTCGAGGACGAGAACGCGACCGTCCGCCTGAACTCCTGGCTCGATGGGCTGGAGGCCCCCGATTGGAAGGCCCTGGCGCACCGGACCCGCACCTTCGCCCAGACGGCCCTTGCCGCCCAGCGGACCACCGCGCGCCGTCGCGCCACCGAGCGCGAGAAGGCCCGCCAGGAGAAGTCCCGGCTGCGGGCCGAGCGCGAAGCCGCCGAACGAGCCGAGGCCGAGGCCTCGGCCGAGCGCCAGCGTGCCGCGGAGGAGGCCGCCCGTCTGGCCGCCGAGGAAGCCGCGGCGCACCAGGCCTCCGAGGAGGCCGCCGCCCGCCAGGCCACCTCCGGTGCCGAGCTCGAATCGCTGGTGGAAAGTGCCCGCGAGGCCATCGTCGACGCCGCGGCACATCCGATCCCCCGCACGTCCGAGGAGCTGCGCAACACCAGCCCCTACTGGGTCGACGACGAGGGCCCCGTCTACGTCCCGCCCTACAACTTGCCCTCGCGCGATCCGGACCCCGAGGAGACCCGGCAGGATCTCATCCGGCGCATCGTCGTCTCGGTGACGGCGGTCGTGTCCCTGGTCCTGGGCTTCCTGGGGTTGGGCTGGTTCGGCGGGGCCACCGCGCACTCCGCCGCCGACTCGCCCTTCCGTCCGCGCCAGGCCCTGCTGGCACCGGGTATCGACTCATTCATGATCTGGGGTGTGCTGTTCATCTGGATCGTGCTCTATGCGATCTACCAGTGGCACCCCAGCCAGCGGTCGTCCTACCGGCAGCGCGAGATCGGCTACCTCACCGCCGGTGCCGGGCTGCTCGGGGCCCTGTGGCTGCTGTGTGCCCGGGCCTCGCTGGTCTTCGTGCCCGTGGTCCTCGCCCTGGCACTGGCAGCCGTCCTCGTCTATGCCGTGCGGCGCATGAACCAGCGCACCGCCCGCTCGACCCTGGAGCGCGTCTTCGTCGACGGCCCGGGCGCGCTGTACATGGGCTGGGCGCTCGTGCTGGTGCCGGCCACGCTGAGCATTGCGTTGACCGAGGCCGGGTTCCGGCTGTTGCTCCCGGCCTCCTGGTGGGGGGTCCTGGCGATCGTGGGCTGCACCTGGGCTGCGACGACACTGTCCATGTCCGAGCGCGGCCGCATCGTGCTGGCGCTGGGATACGCCTGGGGTCTGTTCTGGATCATGCTCGACCGCCTGATCGGTCCGTTGTACTCCACGCCGGTGGCCCTGATCTGCGGGTTGTGCGCGTTCATCGTGCTGCTGGCCACCGAGAACCGCCGCTACCAGATCGGCCATGCCGAGCGCCGGGCGGCCCGCGGCCAGCGCACCGAGTTCTAGACCGGGGACCAGCGCCCGCGCACCCGGCGCAGCACGACCAGGTCCCGTGTCCGGGCCACCCGTTCCACCTCGGCGCGCATCAGGGCCGCCGCCGAGCGCGCGAGTCCGGCCTCGGCGTCGTATTCCTCCTCCTCGACGGTGAAGCGCAGGGTGATCCGCGGGACGCCGCCGACGATGTCCAGCTGATTGGCCTCCACGTGGTGGCGGGCGGCCAGGGTGGCGACGGCGGTGTCCATGACCGCCTCCGGCGCATGGCCGGGGCGCAGGGCGAGGATATTCAACTGGACACGGAAGGAAGGCACCGCCCCAGCGTAGTGCGCGGCGGTGGCCCTCCGCCAAGGCCCCGGCAGGCCGACGGGACTGCCCCGGAATCCGAGGCAGGGTTCCCTCAGGCGATCGCCGAGATGCCGGTGACGGCGCGGCCGACGATGAGCTGGTTGACGTCCTGGGTGCCCTCGTAGGTGTAGACGGCCTCGGCGTCGGAGAAGATCCGGGCCATGCGGTGGTCCGTGACGATCCCGTTGCCGCCCAGCGCCGCACGGCCCAGCGCCACCGTTTCACGCATCCGCTCGGTGGTGAAGGCCTTGGCCAATGCCGCCTGGTCCATCCGCTCGGTACCGTTGGCCTGGGCGTGGGCGATCTGGACCATCAGGGCCATCGACGCGGTGGCGTTGCCGAGCATCGTGGCCAGCTTCTGCTGCACAAGCTGGAAGGAGGCCAGCGGGCGGCCGAACTGCTCGCGGTCCAGCACGTAGTCGCGGGCCACGTCGAATGCGGCCAGCTGCTGGCCGACGGCAAGCCAGCCGACCATGATGCGGCTGGACCGCAGCAGCTGGTTGGTGTCGGCAAACGATCCGATCCCGGGGAAGCGGTCCGCTTCCGGGATGCGCACGTCGTGGAGGCGCACATCGGCGTTCTGGACGGTGCGCAACGAGACCTTGTTCTCGATCCGCGAGGTCGTCACCCCCGGCAGCGAGGTGTCCAGGATGAACCCGCGCACGGTGCCGGTATCCTCGTCGGCGGCCCAGAGCAGCATGTGCTCGCAGAACGTGCCGTTGCCGATCCAGCGTTTGGCCCCGTTGACCACCCAGGTATCGCCCTCCCGGCGCGCCCGGGTGTCCATTCCCTTGGCCACGTCCGAGCCATGGGCCGGTTCGGTCAAGGCGAAGGCACCGGTGGTGCGCAGCGCCGCTGCATCGTCCAGGTAGCGTGCCCGCTGCTCCGCCGTGCCGAAGTCGTGCAGCGATTCGACGAAGAGGTCGTGGTGGATCATGAAGAACGTCGCCAGGGAGGCATCGGCCCGGGCCAGCTCGGCGATGAGCAGCCCGTGGAAGAGGTGCGAATAGCCGTGGCGGGTGGGCGTGCTCACCCCCAGCGCGCCGAGCCCGGGCAGCAGGTGGAAGGGGAACTGCTCGGAGGTCCACCACTGCCCGGCATGCGGGGCGACGTGTTCGGCGACGAAGGCGCGGACCTCGGCGAGCTTGGAGCGTTCGCGCTCGTCAAGCTGGGTCTCGATGTCGAGGAAGTCGGGCCCCGGGAGGGACCGCTGCGAGCGCGCGGGGGCCGCGGCGTCGTGCTGTGCAGGCATGTCGTGCTGTGCGGGCATCACCGCCGGCCTACCGCGGGGCCATGCGGATGGCGCCGTCGAGCCGGATGGGCTCGCCGTTGAGCATCTGGTTGGCGACGATGTGCTCGACCAGGGCGGCGTACTCGGCCGGCTTGCCCAGCCGGGAGGGGTGCGGGACCTGGGCCCCGAGGGAGTCCTGGGCCTCCTGGGGCAGGCCGGCGAGCATCGGGGTCTCGAAGATGCCCGGCGCGATGGCCATGACGCGGATCTGCTGGCGGGCCAGTTCGCGGGCCAGCGGGAGGGTCATCGCGGCGACCCCGCCCTTGGAGGCGGCGTAGGCGGGCTGGCCGATCTGGCCGTCGAAGGCGGCGACGGAGGCGGTGTTGACGATGACCCCGCGTTCGGCCGTGCCCGTGGCCTCGTCGGTCACCGGATCGGTCGCGGCGATGGCCTCGGCGGCCAGCCGGATGACGTTGAACGTGCCGATGAGGTTGATGGCCACGACCTTCTGGAAGGCGGCCAGGGGCAGGACCCCATCGCGTCCGAGGACCTTGCCCGGGGTGGCGACGCCGGCGCAGTTGACCACCAGGCGCAGCGGGGCCAATGCGGAGGCGGCCTCGACGGCCGCGCGGACCTGGTCCTCGTCGGTGACGTCGGCGGCGACGAACCGGGCGCGCTCCCCCAGCCCGGCGGCGACGTCCCCACCGGCGGAGGTGGGCAGGTCGAGCAGGACCACGTGGGCCCCGGCGTCATGGAGTGTCCGGGCGGTGGCGGCACCCAGGCCGGACGCGCCACCGGTGATGAGGGCCGAGGCCCCGGCGATCTGCATTGATCCTCCCAACGGGCGGCTGGTGCCGGCCGGTTAATGGTTGCTAACTCAAATCACACTCTAGTGGCTCCCCCGCCGACACTCCACCCCCTGCCGGCCGTAGGATGCCTGCATGGGTTCCACATCCGGCAGCCGGCCGTTCCTGCTGATCTCCACCCGCGACGACCCGGTCGCCGCCGAGGACGAGGTGCGCGGCTTCCTGGCCGCCTCCGGCCTCTCGGCCGGCGAGCTGGCCGTCCACGCCCTGGACGCCGCGCCGCTGCCGCCCGACCTGGACGTGGACGCCTACGCGGGGATCCTGCTCGGTGGCGGGCCGTTCAACTTCTCCGACGACCCGGCCGCCAAATCCACGATCCAGGTGCGCGTGGAGTCCGAGCTCGCGTCCCTGCTGGACGTGCTCGTCGAGCGCGACGTGCCGTTCCTGGGTGCCTGCTACGGGGTCGGGGCGCTGGGGACGCACCAGGGCGGGCTCGTCGACCGCACCCACGCCGAACCCGTGGGGACCACGCGGGTGGAGCTGACCGGGGCGGGGGCGGCGGATCCGATCACCGCCGGGATGCCGCGCAGCTTCGAGGCCTTCGTCGGGCACAAGGAGGCCGTTTCGCAGCTGCCCGCCGACGCGGTGCTGCTGGCCACCTCGGCCGCCTGCCCGGTGCAGATGTTCCGGATCCGCACGAACCTGTACGCCACGCAGTTCCACCCTGAGCTCGACGGCGACGGGCTGGCCACCCGCATTGCCGTCTACCGCGACGCCGGCTACTTCCCGGCCGAGGCGGCCGGCGAGCTCGCCCGGCTGGCCCGGTCCGCCGACGTCACCTGGCCCTCGCGGGTGCTCCGGAACTTCGTCGCGCGTTACCGGCGCTAGGCAGTACGGCTAGCCCCCGGCCGCCGGTTTCCGCGTCCGCTTCGGGGCTTCCTCGAACCCCTGCTGGGCGTAGGGGGCCTGCCCGCGCTCGAGCATCGCCACGAAGTCGGCCGCCTTCCGGGACTTCGAGTCGGGCCGCTTCAGCGTGTGGATGCGGTAGTAGAGGGCGTAGCGGTTGGCCCCGGTGAGCCGGCCGTAGGCCTCGCGCGCCCGGGGGTGCCCCTCGAATGCCGCGGCCAGTTCCGCGGGCAGCTGCGCGGTGGCCGCACCGGCGTAGGCGGCGCCCCAGCGACCGTCGGCGCGGGCGGCGTCCACCTCGGCGGCCCCGGCGGGCGCCATCCGCCCCCCGCCCGCCAGCCGGTCGACGAACCCGACGTTGACGGCCGACCACGCGCTGCCGGGGCGGCGGGGCGTGAACCGCAGCAGGTAGCTTCCGGCGTCCCGGCTGCCGGTCTGGCCGTCGATCCAGCCGAAGCACAGGGCCTCGTCCAGGGCCGCGGCCCGGGTCAGGGAGGTCACGGTCCCGCCCTTCTTGTGCAGGACCAGGCGGACGCCGGGGCTGGTGGCGTGGTGCTCTTCCAGCCAGGCGCGCCAGGCGGCGGCGTCGGGAAGCAGGAGTTCGGGCAGCGGGATCGCCATGCGCCCATTCCAGCAGAACCGCCCGTCGGGGTCTAGACGCAATGGCGCTAGATTGCTAGCATCCTATCCATGAGCCTCGACCCGACACCCGCTCCGGACCGCAAGGTCCAGTTCAACGTCTACCTGCCCGCCGGCCTGGTCCGCGAGGTCAAGCACGCCGCCATCGATGCCGGCACCTCGCTCTCCGCCTACGTCGCGGACGCGCTGGCCGGACACGTGGCCGACCACCCGACCGCACCCCCGACCGACGACCCGACCGCACCCCCTGCCGACCACCCGAAGGAGAAGCACTGATGCTGCGCGTCGCCCCCATCCTGTTCACCGACCACCCCGAGGTTTGGGCCGCCCTGCTCGGCGCGCTCGGCCTCGAGCCTGCCGTGCAGGCCGATGGCTGGCAGGAGCACGACTCCGCCTCCGGACGGATCCGCCTCCATGCCCCCGACGCCGCAAACCCCTCCGGCAGCACCCGCCTGGCCTTCGAGGTCGGGGACCTGGACGAGTTCACCCGGCGCACCCGGGACGCGGGCACCGCCGTCGTGCTGTCGGAGGAGGGCCACGGCCGCACCGCCACCATCACCGGCCCCGACGGCCTGTCCTTCACCGCCACCGTCGAGGCGGCCCGCCCCGAACCGGCGGCCGCGGACCCGGCGCTGCGAGTCCTCGCCCTGTGGATGACCCCGGACCCTGAGGGATCCGCGGCGACCCTGCGCGCCATCGGCGCCCGCCCCGAGATCGCCAGCGACACCGGCGGCTGGGTGCAGTTCCGCGCCAAGAACGGCGGGCTCGTGGCCACCCACTCCGGCACCTCCGCGCAGGCCGTCCCCTCGTTCCAGTACGACGGCGATCTGCAGGTCCTGCTCCAGCGGCTGCTGGCCGCGGGGCTGGCGGCGGAGCTGGTCGACGAGTCGTACGGGCGCACCGTGCGCCTGCCCCACCCGGACGGCGGGGAGGACCTGTGGGTCAACGACGTGCAGCAGGACCTCTACGGCTACCACCGGGTCGACGGATAGCCGCGGGCCGGGCTGCCGGGCGCGGCCGGGGGAACGGGAGCCGGACGGGGAAGCGGGCGCCGGGAAGAGGGCGCGCGGAATAGGCCCAGGGAATAGGCCCGGGTGGGGCTCCGTTGCCCATTCACGTGACTCGACTCTTCGAACCCGTGACCCTCTCCGCCCCAGTCGGCCCCGGCCTGGCCCTGCGCAACCGCGCGACGCTGGCGCCCATGTGCCAGTACTCCGTGACCGCCAAGGACGGCATCCCGCATGCCTGGCACCTGACCCATCTGGGCTCGCGTGCGGTGGGCGGCTTCGGCCTGGTCTACACCGAGGCCACCGCCATCTCCCCCGAGGGCCGGATCTCCGACCAGGACACCGGGCTGTGGAACGATGCCCAACGCGATGCGTGGGCCCCGATCGTGGACTTCATCCACTCCCAGGGGGCCGCTGCCGGCATCCAGCTGGCGCACGCCGGGGCGAAGGCCTCCACCTACCCGTGGCTACCCGCAGCCGCCGCCTCCGGTGCCCACGGCACCATGCCGCCGGACGAGGGAGGCTGGCAGACGCTGGCGCCCTCGGTCACGGACGTCCACGGTTTGGACGCCCCGGCGGCGATGACCACCGAGCAGATCCAGTCATCGATCCGCGACTGGGCCGAGGCCGCCCGGCGTGCCGACGAGGCCGGCTTCGACGTCATCCAGCTCCACGCCGCGCACGGCTACCTGATCCACCAGTTCCTCTCCCCATTGGCGAACCACCGCACCGACGAATACGGCGGCAGTTTCGAGAACCGCACCCGCTACGCCCGCGAGGTCATCACCGCAGTGCGCGCCGCCTGGCCGGACCACAAGGTGCTGGGCATCCGCTTCTCCGGCGAGGACTGGGTCGAGGGCGGCTGGCGGATCGCCGACACCGCGCGGTTCGCTGTCGAGGCCCGGAAGCTGGGGGTGAGCGCGTTCGACGTGTCCAGCGCCGGGATCGGCGCCTTCCACGGGCCCAGCGGTCCGGGTTACCAGGTGTCGCTGGCCACCGCCGTCAAGGAGGCGCTGGCCGGGACCGGTGCGTTCGTGA
>Ga0134125_10007289_pt1 | contig 12477 bp, 8 predicted proteins | sample KB31751_FD_96464 | JGI IMG/M metagenome (GOLD analysis project Ga0134125, IMG submission 96464) | Terrestrial soil microbial communities with excess Nitrogen fertilizer from Kellogg Biological Station, Michigan, USA - KB3-175-1 | ecosystem: Environmental > Terrestrial > Soil > Unclassified ... | reverse complement strand
GGCCGGGGGACAGGGTTCCGCCGGCCTGGCGATCTCTAGGCCTGGAACCTTAAAGGCGAATTAAGTTTGGTAAAATTTGTCAGCGTTTTGGGCTAATTGGCGTGCATAGCTTTATCTATTCCGCAACTTTTCGGCGGCCGCGGCACCCCCGTGACAGGGCAGCAACGCTGGCTTAGGGTGCGCCGGGGAAACACGGATTTTGCGAGGTATTTTGTCGGACAGCGATATCGCCATCGAGGTCGACGGCGTCAGCAAGTGCTATCGCATTTTCGATCAGCCCAAAGACCGGGTATTGCAGTTGCTGGCGCGAAACAAGCGCCGCTATTTCCGCGAATTCTGGGCGCTGCGCGACCTGTCGTTCCAGATTCGGCGTGGCGAAACCATGGGCATTATCGGCCGCAACGGCGCCGGCAAATCGACGCTGTTGCAATTGATTTCCGGAACCCTGACGCCGACCTCCGGCACGGTGCGGATCGCCGGCAGGGTCGCGGCGCTGCTCGAGTTGGGGGCCGGTTTCAACCCCGATTTTACCGGACGCGAGAACGTCATTTTAAACGCAACGATTTTAGGCCTGACCCGAGCCCAGATCGACGAGCGGATGGACGACATCCTGGGGTTCGCGGATATCGGCGATTTCGTCGACCAGCCGGTAAAGACTTATTCCAGCGGCATGTTCGTCCGTCTGGCGTTCTCGGTCGTCGCTCATGTTGACGCGGACATTCTCATGGTCGATGAGGCGCTGGCCGTCGGCGACGCCGTGTTCACCCAAAGATGCATGCGTTTTTTGCGCCGTTTTCAGGATAACGGCACGTTGCTGTTCGTCAGCCACGACACGGGAGCGGTGGTGGGGCTGTGCCGCAACGCCATTTGGCTCGAACGCGGCAAGATGCGGATGAACGGCAACGCCAAGGACGTCGCGGAAGCCTATCTTGCGTTTTGTGTCACCAGCCGGAACAGTGACATGCAAATCGGGGCGCGCGGCTTATCGACCGGCGACAGCGACCCGGCACTCCCGGCGACCGACCCGGCCGAGCGGGTCGAATTTTTCGGTTTCGATCCCGACACGACGGGTTTCGGCCTGCGCGGCGCCACGATCGGCGCGGTCGACTTGCTCGATCAGCAAGGCGAAATCATCCCCGCCATCGAGGGCGGCGAGCGCGTGGTGTTGCGCGTCCGTTGCACCGCTAATCGCGCGATGACCAAGCCGATCATCGGCTTTTTCATCAAAGATCGGCTCGGCCAGTATCTGTTCGGCGAAAATTCCTACGTCACTTATCGCGGACGGGACATCCCGCTCGAGCCCGGCCAGACGTTCGAGGCGCGCTTCAGCTTCGACCTGCCGTTCTTGCCCGGCGGCGATTACTCCGTGTGCGTCGCGGTCGCCGAGGGCACGCAAGAAGCGCACGTTCAGCATCACTGGATCCACGATGCGCTGGTTTTCAAATCGCTCGCGGGAAACGGCGTCCGCGGCCTGATCGGCATCCCGATGAACGGCATCGAGCTTAGGGCGCTGCCCGCCGGGCGCGAAACGGAACCCGCGGTGGCGCGGCGCGATTAGCCGCCGCCACGCCCCGCGACATGGGATTGCCTTTGGCGCGCCGCCGCCGCAAAATTTCATTCGCATGCCCGACACGATTTCCCCGCCCCGTCCCGCCCTGCCGCCGCTGACGGTCGTCGCCAGCGCCACGATCCGGCGGCATGTCGGATTGGTCGCCAGCGTAGTGCGGAATCGCCAATTGCTGGTGCAGTTGAGTATTCGCGAAATCGAGAGTCATTTCCGGGGTTCGCTGCTCGGCAAAGTGTGGGCGGTGGTGGTGCCGCTGTTCATGCTCGGGCTCTATACCCTGGTGTTCAGCGCGATCCTCCACGTCAAATGGCCCGGCGAACCCCGCAGCGAGTTGCGCGTCGCTTTGCTTTATTTCGCCGGCCTGATCCTCTCGAATTTCTTCACCGAGTGCATCAATCGCGCGCCGGTCCTGTTCATCGGCAATGTGTCGTTCATTAAGAAAGTGGTGTTTCCGCTCGAGATTCTGGCGTGGGTCGCGGTCGCGGGCGCCTTGTTCCGCGCCGGCATCAGCGCCTGCGTGCTGATCGTCTACTATCTGATTATCGAGGGACTGCCGCCCGTGTCGGCAATCGCCATTCCCGCGATCGTCGCGCCGCTGGTGCTGATGGTGGCCGGCCTGACATGGATATTCGCCGCGATCGGCGTCTTTGTCCGGGATTTGCGGCACGCGATGATGGTGGTGATGCCGGCGATGATGTTCCTCAGTCCGATCTTTTTTCCGCTGTCCGCGGTGCCGGAGAAAATCCGGTTCATTTTCTATATCAACCCGCTGACCTATCCGGTCGAGGCGGTCCGCAACGCGCTGTTCTTCGGCATGTGGCCCAACTGGCTGGCGATTGCGTGTTACGCCGGTGCCGCGTGGTTCATCGCCTGGGCCGGGCTGACGATTTTCACCAAGCTGCGCACCGGGTTTGCCGACGTCATCTAGCGTTTGACGGCGGCGACGTAGGAGGAGAACCGGGTCCGCAGCCACATCCCCATGCTCAGATAAAATTCATGTCGCGGAGCCTTGAGCCCTTGCGCCCGCAGCACTTCGCTCAAATAAGGAAGATCGACATACCCGGCGCCGCCGACGGCAAAACCGAGTTCGTCGAGCATGTCGATGACGTCGGCGATGGCATGCATGGAGATATGCGACGAATCGTCGTGAAAATTGAGCGTCGTCATCGGATAGCCGCGAGATCGGAACTCGTCGCAGCTCGGCAACAGCGCGGTGTTCGGTCCCGGCCATTCGATGAAAATCCGGCCGCCCCGCGGCAAGAGTCCGGCGAGCCAGCGCAGCACGTCCCGGCCGTCGCGCAGATGTTCGATAACGTGCGCCATCAGAACCGCCGTCGGCATCGTCGAGAAAGCGGGTTTCGCCTTGTCGAGATCGATGACGTGAAATTCGCGAAATTCATTCCGACGTGCCGGCGCAGCGAGGGACAGGCCGAGGAATTCGAGATCCGCTCTTGGAAATGCGGGCCAGCCTCGGAAAGCGGCCAAGCCCCCGTCGCCCGCGCCGACATCCAACACCACCGCGTCGAGCGGGAGATTCTTCAACCAAACGATGCGCGGATGCATCGTCCAATAGGCGTCATCGGCGTCTCCCCTTCGGAATGCCCCCAGCCGCTTGACGATCGGCGCCTCCAACCATCGCAGCAATTCGTCGCGAGTTGGAACCTCGTCCGCCGCTATGTCGAATGTCGCCATACAGCAATCTTCCGCTCCGAGAGACACGTTACGGGTCTGACTTCGCCGGGAACAATCAATTCAGCTTGATCGTCATGCGGCCGATCTGGCCGTGCAGCCGCTGGGCCGGTTCCGGGCGGTCGCCGCCGCCGAACCAGACATAAAACGTCCCGTCCTGCTTGCCTGTCGGCAGGATCGTCGGATCGCAAATCACTTGCGAATCCCAATATTGCCGGCGCCACATTGAGATAAGGCCCCCGGATTTTTTCGCCCAATGGAGACCGTCGCTGGAGACCGCCCAGCCGAGGTCGCGAAATTCGCGCGACGAACGGCCGGTATAGAGCATGTAGTAATACGGCGCCGCGTAGACGACGGCGGGTTCGCCTTGACCGTTCGCGTCGAAATCATTGCGTCCACCCGCGGGCAGAAGCGGCCCGTCGAGCTTGGTCCAGTTCACGCCGTCGGTGGATTTGGCGACGCCAATCAACTGCACGTACGCTCGGTTCATACCGAGGAAGTACAGGTAGAACGTGTCGCCGAACCGCGCGACGTAAGGGTCCCCAACCGCCGCATCATCCCAGGCGCCAGCCTGCCCCGGCTTGAGAACGGGGTCGGGCTGCGATCGAAACGTCATCCCATTCGTCGACGTGGCGAGGCCGATATTGGGGACGCGGTTCGCATCGACGCCCTGGAAGTAATAGAAAATCTGGCCCCCGATCACGATCGCGGCGCCGTTGGCGGCGATGTAGCGTTTGGTCCAGGCGCCGAGATCGAGTACCGGCTTGGCGGCTTTCGTCCATGTCAAGCCGGCATCGGAGGAGGTCGCCAAACCGGTGCGCCAGACCGAGCCGTCAAATCCGGAATAATAATCATACAACGCGCCTCGCCACGCGATCACCGACGGATTGAGCACGTCGCCTGAATCCCACGCGCCGGCGGCGCCGCGGCCCATGACCGGACGCCCCTCGATCGCCACGATCGTGAGCTTCGGCTCCGGCGTCTCGGCAAATGCGGGCCAACACCCCCACACGACGCACAGGATCGCCGCCACGTCCCCCACAAGCCGCACCACGCCGCGCACGCTGCCCCCTTCATGCGTTCGTTTCTTGCCGCCCCGGAGATATGATACTGGATCATTCGGGAGCACGGCTAGTCGTGTCGGACAACGGCGAACCATCGATCGATGCAGCAACTCTGCTGGCTGAAGCCGCGCGGTTCACCGACGAACTCGACGGCATCAAGCGCCTGATCGACAAGGACTTTCCATGGTATCCGTATCGCACCCTTGGCAATTTCAAGACGCTTCAGCGAATTTTCGACGCCCACCCGCTATTCGCGCTGGCCGGAACAGGGCGCCGCATTCTAGATATTGGCGGGGCCGACGGCGACTTGGCGTTTTTTTTGGAGCGGCTGGGTTGCCCGGCGACTATCCTTGATCACGCGCCGACGAACTATAACGGGCTGCGCGGTGCGCGCCTGTTACGCCAGCACCTCGGCTCCCGGCTCGAGATTCACGATGTCGATCTGGACACCCAGTTTCACCTGCCGCCCGGAAAATACGATCTGATCTTTTTTCTCGGAATCCTCTACCACTTGAAAAATCCGTTTTATGCGCTCGAATCGCTCGCGAAAGTGACCCGGCACATGTTGATCAGCACGCGCGTCGCGAAGCTTTCGCCCGCCGGAAGGTCGATGCGGGATCTGCCGGTCGCCTATCTGTTGCACCCCACCGAGTCCAACAACGATCCCACAAATTTCTGGATCTTCACCGAGCCCGGACTGTTGCGTCTGTGCGATCGCGCGGGATGGAACGTGCTGATGCACTATAGTCTGGGCGAAAAGAAAAAGTCCGATCCCGCGAGAAACGATCGCGACGAGCGCCTCTTCGCCCTGCTCGAAAGCCGTGCGATGGTAACGCCGTGATGGCAACGAAGCCGATCCCGGCATCACCGCCCGATGGCGGCGAGCCCGTCACATTCCGATTTCCGGAACCGGCGGAACGCCAGCTCTTCACGGGCGAGCGTTATGTTTCCGGACTGCAAGGCATCATTCAGCACGAACATTACCACCGCTATCTCTTCGCCCTGCGCTATTGCGACGGTCGCGACGTCCTCGACATCGCCAGTGGCGAAGGGTACGGCAGCTTCCTGATCGGACAGGTGGCGCGCAGCGTGATCGGCGTCGATATCGACCCCGAAAGCGTCGAGCATGCGAACCGTAGCTACGGCAGCAACCTGGTCGATCGGGTTATAAGCCACCGCAACATCGCGTTTCGCGTGGGGAACGCCGCCTCGCTGCCGGTTCCCGACGGCTCCGTCGACACCGTGGTGAGTTTCGAAACCCTCGAACACATCACCGAGCATGAAAAATTCATGGCGGAGGTTCGCCGCGTGCTGCGCCCGGGCGGCGTCCTGGTGATCTCCTCGCCCAACCGGGCCGTCTATACGGACGAAGCGGACCATCACAATCCCTACCATGTCCGCGAACTGTACCGCGCCGACTTCGTCGCGCTGCTGCAAGAGTCCTTCGCCCGGCTGCAACTCTATGAACAAAGGGCATTGAACGGATCGGTGATCATGGTCGCCGAACCGCGGCAAACCGCGACGTCGGTGGAGGGCTTCGCCGGTATCGACGGCACGACATTTGAACGGGTCGCGGGCATGCCGCATCCGCCTTATTTCATCGCGGTCGCCTCGAACAGCGCATTGCCGCCGGCCGCCGAAAACCTGATGCATTCGCCACGCTACATGAATGAGCTCGAAACGCTGCGGGCGAGGCTGCCGCGCTCATCCGACGACGGGCGGCGGCAACTCGCGCTGCTCGAAGCAATGAGCATCGAACTGGCCCTGACGCGGAGCCGACTCACCTTGTGGTGGATATTGGCGTTTCCGCTGCGCTGGATCGCGGCGCAGGCGAGACAGTTGCGCGTGCGAGTGAAAATGTCGGGGAAGTTGGCGCGGGAACGGCGTGCGGTTTGGAATTCCGGCTTGTTCGATGCGCACTGGTATCTCCTCCGCCACGACGAGGTGCGGAACGCGCGGGTCGACCCGCTGACGCATTTCGTCGAATGGGGCGCGGGCGAAGGACGCAATCCCAACCCGCTGTTCGACGTCGCCTGGTATCGGCGGCAGAATCCCGATATCGAGGCGCGCCGCGTCAATCCGCTGCTGCACTATGTGAACGAGGGCGCCCCCAAGGGCCGCGCCCCGAGCCCGATGTTCGCTGCCGATTGGTACCGCGCGCGCCACCCCGACGCCGCGGCGAGCAAGCTCGGTCCGCTGGCGCACTATTTACGGCGCGGCGTGCGGAACGAGCGGGATCCCTCGCCTTATTTCTCCGCCAAGCTCTACCGCAAGCGCCGCCCCGAGATCGTCGCCGCCGGCGGCGATCCCTTCGCCTATTGGCTCCGCGAAGCGCCGGCCGCGGCGGAGGATTTGCCGGCGCTTGGCATCCAGGAATTCATCGCGGAGATCATGACGCCGCCCTCGGCGGCGCCGCTGGTCAGCATCGTGATTCCGACGTTCGGCAAGGTCGCGTTCACCGTCGGCTGTATCCGCTCGATCTACGAGCACCGGCCGGCCGCGCCGTTCGAGATCATCGTCGCCGAGGACGCCTCGGGCGATCCCGATATCGCGTTGCTGCGCCTCCTCCCGGGCGTCAAGCTGATTGAGAATCCGCGCAATCTCGGCTTCGTGCGGAACTGCAACAACGCCGCCAAGACGGCAATCGGGCAGTATCTTTATTTTCTCAACAACGACACCGAAGTCACCGACGGCTGGCTCGACGCGCTGTTGGCCGTGTTCGAGGCGCGCCCCGACGCCGGTTTGATCGGATCGATGCTGCTGTACCCGAACGGCCGATTGCAGGAAGCCGGCGGCATTCTGTGGCGCGACGGTTCGGCTTGGAATTTCGGCCGCGACGACTATCCGGGCGAGCCGCAATACAACTATTTGCGCGAAACCGACTATTGTTCCGGCGCGTCGCTGCTGATCGAGCGGGCGCTGTTCGAACGGCTCGGCGGGTTCGACGAACGTTATGCGCCGGCCTACTGCGAGGATTCCGATCTCGCATTTCGGGTACGCGAGGCGGGGCGGAAAGTCTATTACCAGCCGACCTCGAAAGTGGTCCATTTCGAGGGCGTCTCCAACGGCCGGAATCTAAGCTTGGGCGTCAAGGCGCACCAGGTGACCAATCAGGCGCGCTTCCGGGAACGCTGGCGCGACCGTCTCGAAGCGGAGCACTGGCCGTCGGGCCAGAATCTGTTCCGCGCGCGCGAGCGCGGCGGCAACAAGAAGGTGGTGCTTGTCATCGACCACAAGATGCCGGAACCCGATCGCGACGCCGGCTCGCTGACGGTATGGCAATTCATGGCGGCGCTGACGGCACGCGGCTACTCGGTTAAGTTCGTTCCGCTGAACGGCTATCTCACGCCGGGCTACGGCGCGTCCCTGCTGGAGCGCGGCATCGAGGTGATTTACGGCTACAAAGCCCGGCCGCGGCATGTGGCGCGCTGGATCGCCGAATCGGACAACGGCATCCATGCCATCTTGCTCAACCGGCCCGAAGTCGCTCGTCACTTTCTGCCGACGCTTCGTAAGGCGACGCGGGCGCGCATCGTCTATTACGGGCACGATGTCCATTTCCTGCGTTTGGCGCAGGAGCACGCCGTCCGCCACGATGCGAAAATCCTAAAGAAGATGCGGCAATTCAAGAAAATGGAGGTCGACGTGTGGCGGCGCGTCGATTGCGTGCTGTATCCGTCGCAAGAGGAGATCGCGGTCGTCCGCGCCGAGGTGCCCGATGCGGAAAGCGCGACGATTCTGCCGTTCGCCTATGACGATGTTCCGGCCGAGCCGATCGCGCCGCATGACCGGCAGGGCTTGTTGTTCGTCGCCGGATTCGCCCATCCACCCAATGTCGACGCCGCGCAATGGCTGGTGGGTGAGATCATGCCGCTGGTGTGGCGGCAGCGGCCCGACGCGATGCTGTTTCTGGTCGGATCGCATCCCAGCGACGCCGTCAAGGCGCTCGCCGCCGACCGGGTGCGGGTGGTCGGTTGGGTGAGCGACGACGACCTGGCGAGCTATTACCAACGCGCGAAGGCCGCCGTGGTGCCACTGCGCTTCGGCTCGGGAATCAAGGGCAAGGTGGTCGACGCGCTGCGCTGGGGCCTGCCCGTGATCACCACGCCGGTCGGCGCGCAGGGACTTGGCGATACCGGGGATGCGCTCACCGTTCGCGAGGATTCCGCCGGCATCGCCACGGCGATATTGTCGCTGCTCGACTCCGAAGCGGCCTGGCTTAAACAGTCACGCGCCGAATTGTCCTTCGCGCGCGACCGGTTTGCCGTCGCGACCATGACCGATCAGCTCGTCGCCGCGATTGAAGGATCGGGCTGAGTTCAGGCGTGGGGGAAATATTGTCGAACCCAATGTCGGTGGCGCGCCACGCTGTGAACCGGCTTCTGGCCTATCTTCTTGCGCGGATCGGCAACGATCGACTGCTGTGGCACGTCGAGACCAGGAAGCCGCGCCTGATTCAACGCATGCCGACGCGCGCCCAATATCAATATTGGATTCGACGGTTCGACCGGCTGTCCGACGACGATCGGACCCGTATTGCCGCGCGGATCGCAATGTTTTCGCGGCCACCCGTCATTTCAGTCGTGATGCCAGTGTTCAATCCACCCGCCGCTTTTTTGATGCGGACGATCGCATCCGTTCGCGAACAATTCTACCCGCATTGGGAATTATGCATCGCGGACGATGCATCGACGGCGCCGCATGTGCGGCCGATCCTCGACGCTGCCGCCGCTTCCGATCCGCGAATCAAAATCGTCTATCGCGCCGAGAACGGACACATATCGCGCGCCAGTAACAGCGCGCTCGCGCTGGCAACCGGCGAATTCGTCGCGCTGCTCGATCACGACGACGAATTGGCGCCGCACGCCCTTTATCTCGTGGCGGAGGAACTAACCGCGCATCCCGATGCCGATCTCGTTTATAGCGACGAAGACAAGATCGACGCCGACGGCGTTCGTTTCGCCCCCTATTTCAAGCCGGATTGGAATCCCGATCTGTTCCTCGCGCAGAATTCGATCTCGCATCTCGGCGTCTATCGCACTGCGCTGATCCGCGCGATCGGCGGCTTTCGCGAGGGCTTCGAGGGCAGCCAGGATTACGACCTCGCCTTGCGCGCGACCGAGCAAACGACCGCGGAGCGCATCCGCCATATTCCGCATGTGCTCTATCATTGGCGCGCGATCCCGGGCTCGGCGGCGCTGCGGGTGGAGGAAAAACCTTACGCCGTCAGCGCGGCGCGGCGCGCGGTGGCCGACTATCTGGCAAGGACTGGCCGCGCCGCGTCGGTCGAACCGTCCGCGCTCAAAGTATTTCAGCGCGTCCGGTACAGCGTCCCCTCGCCCGAACCGCCGGTGAGCATCTTGATTCCGACGCGTGATCGGGTCGATCTGGTCGAGCGATGCATCAGCGGAATCCTCGAACGCACCGACTACCGGAATCTCGAAATCCTTATCGTCGACAATGGCAGCCAGGAAGAAGACAGCCTGCGTTACCTCGTCGAAATCGGCCGGATGCCGCGGGTCCGGGTCCTGCGCCATGACGCCGCATTCAATTTTTCGGCGCTTAACAATGTCGCGGTGCGTCAAGTCGGCGGCGAAATCCTCGTTCTCCTTAACAACGACACCGACGTGATCCATCCCGATTGGCTGATGGAGCTGGTTGCGAACGCGCTGAGGCCGGATGTCGGCGCAGTCGGCGCGAGGCTGCTTTATCCCAACGGGGCCGTGCAGCACGCCGGTGTCGTGCTCGGACTCGGCGGCGTCGCGGGACATGCCTTCAAGCGAAAGCCGGCGCGCGATCCCGGTCACGGCGGTCGCGCCCAGTTGCAGCAGGATTATTCGGCGGTCACGGCAGCGTGCCTTGCGATCCGCAAGGGCGTGTATGACGAGATCGGCGGCCTGAACGAACGCGATCTTCCGGTCGCGTTCAACGACGTGGATCTATGCCTGCGGCTGAGAAGCAAGGGCTACCGGATCGTATGGACGCCGTATGCGGTGCTCTATCATCACGAATCGGCAACCCGCGGCACCGAAGCGACGCCGGCGCGGCGCGCCGCCTTCGAACGCGAGATAAAGTTCATGAAGGACCGTTGGGGCGAGGTCCTGCGGCGCGACCCTTGCTACAATCCCAATCTGTCCCTGAATACCGAGAATTTCGATCTCGCCTTTCCGCCGAGGGCGATACGCCCCTGGCGCGACGCCTGACCGCCCGGCTCACCCTTGCGCGACCGTACCGTCGCGTTCCTGCATCACGATGCGCGACCCCTCCGGGGCGACCCCGCACGGCACATGGATGAGATTGCCAAGCCGTTGCCGCACCGCCGCATGATGCTGCGGCGGCACGAACAGCAAGAGAAAACCGCCGCCGCCCGCGCCGAGCAATTTTCCGCCGAGCGCCCCCGCCTGACGCGCCGCGTCGTAGACGTCGTCGATCTCGCCGTTGGAGATGCGGGCGCTCAGGCCTCGCTTGAGCAACCACGATTCGTGCAGCAGCGATCCAAGTTCGTCGATGTTCCTCCCCTCGCCGTGCAGAATCGCCTCGGCTTCGTCGACCATCGCCATCATTTCCCTGATATCGGCGGCGCGGCTGTCGAGATTGGCGATCTTGTCGGCCGCGATATCCGACGCGATGCGCGACCGGCCGGTGTAATAGAGATGGCAATATTGCTCGAGGGCGCGACGCCGCGCGGCGCCGATCGTGACCGGCGTCACCGTGAAACCGCCGTCGGTGTGAAAGATGACCTTGTTGAGGCCGCCATAGGCCGCCCATACCTGATCCTGGGAGCCAACATGCTCGCGAATCACATCCTGCTCGATGCGGGTGGCTTCGATCGCGAGATCGCGCGGGGTAACCGATCTGCCGTGCAAGCCATAAAGTGCGTTGAGCAGGCCGACGGTGAACGCCGATGACGAGCCGAGGCCGGAACGCGCCGGCAAATCGGCATCGTGATGCAGTTCGATACCGTCGCTGACCGCGAGTTCCGAAAACACGGCGCGCACCGCGGGATGCTGGATGTCGGCGATCTCGCGGACATTCTCCATTACCGAATAGACGATGCGATGCTTGTGCGCGAAGAACGGCGGAAGCACCCGGACCGAGATGTAGCAAAATTTGTCGACGGCAAAGCCGATCACCTTGCCGCCGTGGCGCCGGTACCATGCTGGATAATCGGACCCGCCGCCGAATAGCGAGACGCGAAATGGGGTGCGGGTGATGATCAAGGCGTCGTCGCCACGTCGCGGCCGGGACGATCGCGCGCCAACAGCGCCGCGACGAAATCCCGCAAATTGCCGCCGTCGAAATGATGGCCGGGAAGCGCCATCGCCGCCGCGGCCTCAAGGTCGGACGGCCGGTCGCCGATCAGCAGGCTTCGATCCATGTCGATCGGCAAGTCGACCATCGCGCGGCGCAACAGCCCCGTGCCCGGTTTGCGGCAATCGCAGGCTTGCCGATAAGGGGGCTCGCCGATATCGGGATGATGCGGGCAAAAGTAAAACCCGTCGATATGCGCGCCACGCGCCGCCAATTCCCGGTTCATCCAGTCGTGCAGCCGGTCGACCGCCGCTTCGTCGTAAAGGCCGCGCGCCACGCCCGCCTGATTGGTCACAACCACGGCTAGCCGTCCAGAATCGTTGACCGCCCGCACCGCTTCCGGCGCGCCATCGACCCAGCGGAATTCGTCGCTGCGATGGACATAACCGGTGTCGACGTTGAGCACGCCATCCCGGTCGAAGAACACGGCCGGACGGCGCGCCCACCGGGGGATCGCCGTCTGCGCGGCGGCAAAGTCGGTCGGCACGCCGATATCGATGAAGAACCGGTCGTCATAGACCTTGCCCGATAATTGGCCGCGCGCCGCCAGGGCGGGGAAAATCTCGTTCTCGAGCGACATCGGGACGCGCGCGGCGAATTCGACAATGTCGCGCCGCAACACATAGACGCCGCCATTGACGATCGCCGGTCCGCTGCCGCGCGCGGCAAAGGCGACGATGCGCGATCCGTCGAGTGCGACCGCGCCCGAACGTCGCGCATCGCCGACCGGAAGCAAGGCGAGATGACCGAGCGATCCGCGCCGTTCGGCATCGAGTGCAAGATCGTGCATGTTAATGTCGAAAATCGAATCGCCGTTCAACAGGAAGAACCAGGGATCGAGCGACG
>Ga0134125_10007288_pt1 | contig 12477 bp, 10 predicted proteins | sample KB31751_FD_96464 | JGI IMG/M metagenome (GOLD analysis project Ga0134125, IMG submission 96464) | Terrestrial soil microbial communities with excess Nitrogen fertilizer from Kellogg Biological Station, Michigan, USA - KB3-175-1 | ecosystem: Environmental > Terrestrial > Soil > Unclassified ... | reverse complement strand
GTCGAGTGGTTCATGGGCGCGACGCCCTTTGCCGGCCGCGTGCCGATCTTCATCGGCGACGACCGTACGGACGAGGACGGCTTTGCCGCCGCCTTGGCGCGCGGCGGCCACGCGATCAAGGTCGGCGTCGGTACGAGCGTCGCGCCCTGGCACCTGTCGGGACCCGACGCGCTGTGGCACTGGCTCGAGCGCTCGAAGGCCGCTCTCGAAGGCGCGCCGCGCTCATGACGCGCGCCGAATCCTCTCTCCAACTCGGCGTCATCGGCAACTCCGTCTTGAGCGCGCTGATCGACCGCCATGCGCGCATCGTCTGGTGCTGCTATCCGAGGCTCGACGCCGATCCGATCTTTTGCAGCCTGCTCGACGGCGGCTACGACGCAAGCTCGGGCTTTCTCGATATCGAGATCGAGGGGCTCGCGCGCACCGAGCAGCATTATTTGCGCAACACCGCCATTCTCGCGACGACGCTGACCGACGCGCAGGGCAACAGCGCGCGCATCGTCGATTTCGCGCCGCGCTTTTATCAATACGGCCGCGTGTTCCGCCCGCACATGCTGGTGCGGACGATCGAGCCGATCGCCGGCATGTGCCGCATCCGGATTCGCATCCGGCCGCGCTTTTCCTACGGCGCGACCGAGCCTGCGGTAACGACCGGCAGCAATCATTTGCGCTACATCGCCGGCGGCAGCGCCATCCGCGTCACCACCGACGCGCCGGTCTCCTACATTCACGAAGAGCAATGGTTCAGCCTCGATGCGCCCTTGACGCTGATCCTCAGCACCGACGAGCCCATCGAGGGCGCGACCGCGGCGCTCGCGCGCTCCTTTCTCGAGCGCACCGAGGAGTTCTGGCACGATTGGGTGCGCTATCTCTCCGTGCCGTTCGAGTGGCAGGAAGCCGTCGTGCGCGCCGCGATCACCTTGAAGCTGTGCAGCTTCGAGGAGACCGGTGCGATCGTCGCGGCGATGACCACCTCGATTCCCGAGGCGCCCGGGACGCGGCGGAACTGGGATTATCGCTATTGCTGGCTGCGCGATGCGTTCTTCGTCGTGCAGGCGCTCAACCGGCTCGGCGCGACCCGCACCATGGAAGATTTCATTCGCTACATCACCAATGTCGCGGCGCTCGAGCCGGGGGGGCGGCTGAAGCCCGTCTATGCCGTCGTTCCTGGCGCGAAGCTCACCGAGCGCACCGTGCCTCAGCTCGCAGGCTATCGCGGCGTCGGCCCGGTGCGGGTCGGCAATCTCGCCGCCGACCAGGTACAGAACGACGGCTATGGCGCGGTGGTCCTGGCGGCGGCGCAGATGTTCTTCGACCACCGCCTGCCGCGGCCGGGCGGAGAGAGCCTCTTCCATCGCCTCGAAGCGATCGGCGCGCGCGCGATCGAGGCCGTCTTCGAGGCGGATTCGGGCTTGTGGGAATATCGCGGCCGCAGCGCGATCCACACGCATTCGAGCGCGATGTGCTGGGCGGCCTGCGATCGCCTCGGCAAGATCGCGCAGATGCTGGGCCTCGCCGAGCGGCGCGACTATTGGCGGCTCGAGGCCGACCGCATGCGCGAGGAAATCCTTCGCCGCGCTTGGAACCCGGAGCTCGGTCACTTCGCCGCCACGCTCGACGGCGAGGGTCTCGATGCGAGCCTGTTGCTGCTCCAGGAAATCGGCCTGGTCGCCGCCTCGGATCAGCGCTTCGTTGCGACGCTCAACGCGATCGAGCGCGAATTGCGGCGCGGCAAGCTGCTGCTGCGCTATTCGACCGATGACGGTTTCGGCAAGCCGACCACGGCGTTCCTGATTTGCACTTTCTGGTATGTCGACGCGCTTTGCGCCGTCGGCCGTCTCGCCGAGGCGCGCGAAATTTTCGAGCATGTGCTGTCGCATCGCAACGCGCTCGGCCTCTTGTCGGAGGATGTCGATCCGGTTACGGGCGAATTGTGGGGCAACTTTCCGCAGACCTACTCTATGGTCGGTCTCGTCGTGTCGGCTATGCGGCTCAGCAAGAGCTGGGAGGAGGCATTTTGGCGCGGCTGGTAATCGCTTCAAACAGACTCATTCTGCCGAGCGCGACGGATGCGCGGGCGGGCGGGCTTGCCGTCGCGATGCGCGAGGCGTTGCGCGAGCGCGGCGGCATCTGGTTCGGCTGGAGCGGCGAGACCGAGGAGCAGCCGGCCGAGGCGCCGCGGATCACGACGCGCGGCCGCGTCACCTATGCCGCGGTCGATCTGACACCCGAAGAGCACCGGCTCTATTATCTCGGCCACGCCAACGGAACGCTGTGGCCGCTGTTCCATTTCCGCCTCGGCCTCATGGAATACCGGCGCGACGCGGCGCGGGTCTATCTCGAGGTCAACCGGCGTTTCGCCAAGATGCTGGCGGCGCTGATCCAGCCCGATGATCTCGTCTGGGTGCACGACTATCACCTCATTCCGCTGTGCCAGGAGCTGCGCCGTCTCGGTGTTACCAACCGCGTCGGCTTCTTTCTGCACACGCCCTTCCCGCCGGCCGAAGTGCTGATCGCGCTGCCGCGTCACGAGGCGCTGGTCGAGGCGCTCTGCGCCTATGACCTCGTCGGCTTCCAGACCGAGGACGGCGTGCGCGCCTTCATCGGCTGCGTCACCGAGCTTGGGCATGGGATCGATCTCGGCAACGGCGAGGTCACTGCCTTCGGCCGGCACGCGCGCGCGGCCGCCTTCCCGGTCGGCATCGACACGGCGGGGTTTGCCGCCCAGGCGGAGCATGCCTCGGATTCGCCGGAGACGCGCCGGCTCGACGAAAGCCTCGGCGGCCGCATGCTGATCTTTGGCGTCGACCGGCTCGACTACAGCAAGGGCATCCCGCAGCGCTTCGAGGCGATCGACGCGCTGTTGAGCGATTGGCCCGAGCATCGCGCCAAGTTCAGCTATTTGCAGATCACGCCCTATTCGCGCGGCGAGGTGGCGCAGTATCGCGCCTTGCGGCGCCAGATCGAGCAGCTCGCCGGCGAGATCAACGGCCGCTATGCCGAGTTCGACTGGACCCCCATCCGCTACGTCAATCGCAGCTTCTCGCGCCAGACCCTCGCCGGCTTCCATCGCCGGGCGCGCATCGGCCTCGTGACGCCCTTGCGCGACGGGATGAATCTCGTCGCCAAGGAATTCGTCGCCGCGCAGAACCCGGAAGATCCGGGCGTGCTGATCCTGTCGCGCTTCGCCGGCGCGGCGCATGAGTTGGGCGCCGCGCTGCTGGTCAATCCGATCGACGCCGACGAAATGGCGGCGGCGATGCGCCGCGGCCTCGACATGGGGCACGAGGAGCGCAGCGAGCGCTGGCGCAGCATGATGGAGGTCTTGACGCGCAACACCGTCGCGACCTGGTCCTCGGGATTTCTCGCGGCGCTTGCCGCAACGCCGCGCCCGGCGGGCTATTCCCCGCGCCGCGGCGGCGCCGAATCGGGCTCCGCTCAATCCGCCGAGGGCGGGCCGGACGGGCTGCTCATCAAGTTCTGAGCGAGCGGCGCCGGGCGGAGCGCCGGGCGCGGCGCGCTGCGCCGCAGATTGGCGGGCTTCAGGCGCAAGGCGCGCTGCTCGACGAGATGCCAGGAGAGGAAGGCGACTGCCGCGGTCAGCGGCAAGGCGAGAGCGAAGAGCTTGGGCCAGGCCAGCGTGCCGCCATGGAGGCGCGTCAGCCATTGCTCGATCGGCCAGCCATAGATGTAAAGCCCGTAAGAGAGATCGCCGAATCGCGCCGCGGGCAATACCGGCAGCCAGCGCGCGAAAGCGAGATAGATGACGAGATAGCTGCCGAAAATCGGGAACAGCAAGATGAGGGCATGCAGCCAGGCGCTGATGACGAGGCCGGCGAAGGCGGCGAGGGCGATGGCGCCGTTGAGGATCGGCCGGTCGCGCAAGCGATATAGCGCCATGCCGGCGGCGAAGAAGGGCAGGAGCCACAGCGCCGAGCCGATGAAATACTCGCTCGAGGCGGTGTCGAACCACAATCCGCCGATCCCGAGCAGCAGAAGCGGCACGATGACGCGCAGCCGCAGCGCGCCCACCACGCCGAGGGCGCAGAGCATAAGATACATCGCGACCTCGCTCGGCAGCGTCCAGAGCGGTCCGTCGATGACGCTGCCGGCGCTATAGCCCGAGAAGGCGACGCCCGGCAGCGTGTTGGCCGGGAGGATCATCGCGAAATTGCTGACGACATAGCTATAAGGGCCGAGGCTGCGCAGATAGGCGGCGAGCGGCAGATCGGTGACGAGCGGTCCCATCACGAAAGCCGAGACCACGAGACAGGCGAGCAGCCCCGGATAGATGCGCAGGCCGCGCTTGGCGAGGAAGCGCAAGGGCGAGCCGGTCGCCTCGAAGCTCTGCGCGACGAGATAGCCGCTGATGGTGAAGAACACGAAGACGCCGGCCACGCCCAAGACGGTCTGGCCGCCGGTCGCCCAATAAAGCGGCTCCGGGTCTTGCGTTCCCTCGCCGATCAAGAAGGCATGCGAGAAGATGACGCTGATCGCGGCAACGAGCCGCAAGGCGTCGAAATTGTTATGTCGCTCCACCGACCGACCCCTTCCCGCGAGAGAGCAACGAAGAGCGCGCGGGCGCGGCTGTCAATGTCGAATTCGCGCCGGGATCGCTCGATCCGGCTCAGTCGGTGTGGAGGTCTCCGACCACGCCTTCGCCCCGCCAATCCTGCCGCTCGATCCGGCTGGTGTCATGGCGCTGGTCGCCGCTGCGCGCAGGATCGCGCTTCGCTGAGGTGCGGTCGGCGTCGTTCGCTCTTTGGGAGGGTTGAACCCGACTCGGTGTCGTGCTCATGCATTACTCCATCGCGACCCTGTTGGACGGGAAGCATCGGGACGAGTCTGATCGTCTGACCCTTAAAGATAAGATGACCGAAAGAGATTGCGAGGGGATTATCGCTGTCGAGCGATGATGCGAGCAGGCACCGTCGCTTCGCAGGCGCAAAAGCATCGCCCGCTTGGTGCAGCGCACAAGCGGGTCTCGCCGCCGCGCCTTGCGGCAAATCGCGCTGTCCGCGGCAAGGCGACGCGCAGCGTGCGGCGCAACACGCATGGCGCTCGGAGGCAAAATGCCGCAGATATTTTTGCCGGCGCGCCTCTCGCGGCATCGGCCGCGGCGGCGCGGAGCAGGGTTAGCGAAACAGCGCTTGCCTTGCGCGCTGCCGCATGGCGTGGTGCGCGTCATTCGAAGATGGAGGCCGATGTGGCGGTGGTGGACGAGCCGCGCGCGAAACTCACGCTGAAACAGTTATTCGCCGTCTTCTTTAAGGCAGGCTGCGCCTTCGGCGGCGGCCTCGGCGTGCTCGGCCTGTTGCAGGAGCAGCTTGTCACCTTGCGCCGGCTGCTGTCCGACAAAGAGCTCATGACGCTGTGGAGCATCGGCCGCATCATGCCGAGCGGCACGATGACCGCGGTCGCCGTGGCGGTCGGGCACCGCCTCGCCGGCTTTCCCGGCACGGTGGTCGCGCTCGTCGCGATGATCCTGCCGGGATTCATCTGCGTCGTGGTGCTCACCATCGCCTATGGCTGGCTCGCGCATGGGCCGGTGCTCGATTATATCGATGCGACCCTGCTGCCCGCCGCGCTCGGCATCATCGTCGTCTCGGCGGTTCGCCTGGGACGGCCGATCTTTCGCCCCTCGCTCGATCTCGTGCTCGCGGTGATCACCGGCATTCTCGCCGCCCTGCCGAGCGTCAGCCCGGCGCTCGTCATCCTCGGCGGCGGGATCGCCGGCGCGTTCCTGCTGCGCGGCCAGGAGTAGCCCGGCCGATGAGCCTGCCGCAGCTCCTCCTCGTCATTCTCACCTATAATCTTCTCGCCTTCGGCAATGGCTCGGCGCTGCTCGCGCTGCTGCAGCACCGATTCGTGCAGGACGGCCTCCTCAACCTCGACCAGTTTCTCTATGCCTATGCGTTGGGCCGCGTGACGCCGGGGCAGAACAATCTCTACCTCGCCTCGATCGGCTATATGATCTATGGCGTACTCGGCGCCTGCGCCGCGGTGATCGCCATCCAGGTGCCGGGCTATCTGGTCCTGCCGGTGCTGAAAATCTACGAGCAGGTGCGGTCCTGGCGCTCGGTCCAGGGCTTCATCCGCGGCCTCACTGCGGCCTCGGTCGGGTTGATGTTCGCGGTCGCCTTCAACATCGCGCGCGAGGCGTTGACCGGGTTCATTCCGTGGGTCGTGTTCCTCGCGACGCTCGCGCTTATCTTCCTCGCGCGGCGCGGCATGCTCCTCGGCATGGTCGGCGCGGCGGGGCTCGGCCTCGCGCTGAAATTCGCGCTGCGCTTCTAGCGCAGCGGCGCGGCCCGTCAGCCGGGCCAGCTGCGCATGAAATTCGAAAGCTCCGCTTGCGGCAGGGGCGCCGGCTTGACCATCGGCGTGCCGAGATAGAGGAAGCCGACGATCGCATCGCCGGGCTCGAGACCGAGCTCGGCTTTGACATAGGCATCATAGGCGGGGGCGCCGGTCTTCCAGGCCGCGCCGAATCCCAGCGCATGCGCGGCGAGCATGACGTTCTGCGCAGCCGCGCCCGCCGAGAGCAGCTGCTCGATGACCGGGATCTTGTGGCCCTCCTTGATCGCGGCGGCCAGCACGACGATGAGCGGCGCGCGCAGCGGCTTCTCGCGCTCGCGCTCGATCATGTTGGCGGGCGAATCGGGCTCGCGCCGCGTCATCGCATCGGCCATGACGTCGCCCAGGCGCTGGCGCGCATCGCCGCGTAGCACGATGAAGCGCCACGGGCGAAGCTTGCCGTGATCGGGGGCGTGGGTTGCTGCGCGCAGGATCGCCTCGAGCTGTTGGGCGTCGGGGGCGGGCTCGGCGAATTGCGCGGGGCTGCGGCGGGTATTGAGCGCTTCGATTGCTTCCATGGGTCTTTCACCACCTCGGTCGGGATCGTTCTTCTTAAACCAGCGCGCCGCACCCTGTCAGCCAAGCTACGCCGGAGCCGGTGCGGCCATCGGCGGCGCCTATCATGCCGCAAATTCCGGAAGTGCCGGCCTACTAATGGTGAGAGGGAGGCAATGCCGCCCTCTAAATATAGTTTCTAACTCAGAAAATGAATGTCGTGCATAAACTATTTGATATCTTTGATGTTTTAACGTATTGTTAACCATATCAGCTGGCGATCTCTCAGGGTCCATGTCTCCCGTGTCGACGATGCCTCAGATGGTCGATCTTCTTTCCGACAGGCTCCCGGCCACGTTCAGCCGGCCGATCAGCCCATCGCTGCTGTCGGATATGGTGCTCGGCTGCGACAACACCGTGCAGGCGGCGATCGATGCGCAGTCCTTCACCGCGTTCGAGCTCGCGCAGGATCGCGACGAGAAAATCCTCTTCTGCTATTTCGCCGCGGCGCAGCGCCCCTGCTTCAGCGAAAGCGTGCTCGGCGAAGCCCAATCCATTCAGCGCATGGCGCGGAGCTTTTTCGGCGACGGCGCGGAAGTCGATCCGCCGCTGCGCTATCTCGTCTTCGGATCGCATGTGCCGGGCGTGTGGAATCTCGGCGGCGATCTCGAGCTGATCGCAACGCTTATCCGCAAGCGCGAGCGCGCGGCGCTGCGGCGCTATGCACATGCCTGCTGCGATATCGGCTTCGTCAATGCGACAGGGCTCGGCTTCGATTTGCCGGTCGTCTCGGTGGCTCTTGTGCAAGGCGATGCGATCGGGACCGGCTTCGAGACGGCGCTCAGCGCCAATCTCATCGTCGCCGAGCGCAGCGCCAAGTTCGGCCTGCCGGAAATCCTCTACAACCTCTTCCCCGGCATGGGCGCTTACACGTTCCTGACGCGCCGCGTCGCGCCCGGTATCGCCGAGCGCATCATCACGAGCGGCGAGATGTACAGCGCGGAGCAGCTTCACGCCATGGGCGCGATCGATGTGCTGGCGCCGGACGGGCGGGGGCTCGAGGCGCTTTATGATTTCATCGGCCGCGGCGGCCGGCGCTATGCCAGCCTGCGCGCGCTCTACCGCGCCCGGCGCATCGCGCAAAGCATCGCTTTCGAGGAAATGACCCGGATCGCCGATCTCTGGGTCGAGGCCGCCCTCGCTCTCGACGAGGGCGGCCTAAACCGCATGCTGCGCCTCGTCCGGGCGCAGACGCGCCCCCGCCGCTGAGCCGGAAGCGGCTGCGCCGAGCATTGACTCGGCGCGGCGGCGCGACCGACAATCGCCGCAGCGCAAAGGGAGGGCGAGGGGATGGCGACGGTGTTCGCGTTGCGCGAGAAATGGGCGAGAGGTGAGACCATCTTCGGGCTCTTCGCCGGCTTGCCGTGCGGCTTTTCCGCCGAGATTCTGTGTGCGCCCGGCGTCGACTATGTCTGCGTCGATCAGCAGCACGGCGTGTGCGATTACGGCGACATGGTCGAAATGGCGCGCGGCATCGATGCGCGCGGCGCGGTGGCTTTGACGCGCGTGCCCGCGAACGAGTCCTGGGTGATCGGCAAAATGCTCGATGCCGGCGCGCAAGGCGTGATCGTTCCGCTCGTCTCTACTCCCGCCGAGGCGGCCAAGGCCGTCGCCGCCTGCCGCTATCCACCCAAGGGCGAGCGTTCGAGCGGTCCGGCGCGCGCGGCGCTGGTGATGGGCAGCCGCGATATGAAGGTGACCGGCGACGGCCCGCTTTGCTTCGTCATGATTGAAACCCGCGAGGGCCTCGCCAATGCCGAGGCGATCGCGGCAACGCCCGGGCTCGACGGCATCTATATCGGGCCGAGCGACCTCGCAATTTCCTTGGGGCTTGGGCCGGGGCTCGATCGCGACGAGCCCGAGCATGTCGCCGCGGTCGCCGCGATCCTCGCCGCCTGCCGGCGCAGCGGCATCATTCCCGGCATTCACACGGGATCGGGGCGTGCGGCCAAGGGTTTCGCCGCCAAGGGCTTCCGGCTCATCACCTTCGGGGGCGATGCGGGCTTGCTGCGCGCCGGCGTCGAGCGCGAGCTCGGCGCGTTGAAGGCTTGAGCTAGTCGCTCAGCCGCGGCGCTGAATGCCCATCATCTGATCGAGCGCCGCGTCGAGCCGGGCGAGCTCGGCCTTCAGCTTCTCGACATGGCTGGCGCCGTTGACGCTCAGCTCGCGGGCGGAGATGTCGCGCAAGCCGGTGAGCGCCTGGCAAAGCTTGACGCCCCCGACATTGACGGCGCCGCTGCGCAGCGAATGCATCAGCTCGCGAAAATCGCGCAGATCGCCGGCCTCGGCGGCGCGCTTCAGCCGCTCGATGATGAGCCACGCATCCTTGCGGAAGGTCTCGATCACCTCGACCACGAAGTCATGTCCGCCCAGCTTGCGCAGCGCGGCGAAAATGTCTTCATCCACCACCGCCGCGCTCTCGGGCATGAAACGCGGATGCGCGGTGATCGGGGTGACGACGCGCGGCGCGCCGATGGCGATGCGCTCGGGCCGCGCCGCACGCGCCTCGAGGCCGTCGATCTCCGCTAAAAGCTGCGCCGCGTCGACGGGCTTGGTCACGACCCCGTCCATGCCCGCCTCGCGGCACAGCCGCTCGGTCTCGGTGGTGGTGTCGGCGGTGAGGGCGATGATCGGCAGCCGCCATTCGCCGATATGGCCGACGCGGTAGAGCTTCGCCACCTCGTAGCCGCTGATCTCGGGCATGGTGATGTCGAGAAGCGCGAGATCGAAAGCCGATCCGTCCAGCGCCGCGAGCGCGGCCTCGCCATCGGCCGCGAGCTCGACCTCGTGCCCCGCGCTCTCGAGCATGGTCTTCAGCGCGGCGCGGTTGGACCCGCTATCGTCCGCGACGAGGATGCGCCGCCGGCGCGCGGCGGCGGGCGTTGCGCTCTCACCCGCATCGCGCAAGCCCGGCGCATCGCCGTCGCCGGCCATGACCGCGGAGAGAAGCGGCGCCTCGCCAAGGCTTTGCCCCGCGAGAATGCCGAGCAGCGCGCAGGCGAGATCGGCTTCGGTCATCGGCGCCTCGACCACCGCGGCCAAGGACGAGGCGGCAAGCCGCGTGATCGCCTCGCCGCCTTGCGCGGGGGCGAGGAAAAAAATGAGCGGCGGTGTCGCCATCGCTGTCGCCGAGCGATGCGCGAGGCTGAGCGCCGCCAACGGATTGTCGCGCCCGTCGATGAAGACGATGGGGCGCGCATCGGATTTTCCGGCGAGCGCGAGCTCGCCCAGCGCCGTCTCGCTGTCGGCGACCCACTGCACCTCGGCGCGCCACGCGGTCAGCCTTGTCTCCATCATCCCGGCCAGCTCGTTGTCGCTCGAGATCACGACGAGCTTGTGGCCGAGAAGATCGGGCGAGCGCACCGCCTCATGCGCCTGTTGGAGCGTCAGGCGGATGGCGAAGGTGCTGCCCTTGCCCGGCTCGCTGTCGAGCGTCAGCGTCCCGCCCATCAGCTCGACGAGCTGCTTGGCGATGGCAAGGCCGAGCCCGGTGCCGCCGTAGCGGCGGGCGCCGCCATCCCCCTCGGCGAAGATTTCGAAGATGCTCGCCTGGGCTTCCTTCGGGATGCCGACGCCGTCGTCGCGCACGGTGATGATCATCGTCGCGCGGTTCTCGACCTGGGTGGCGCGCGTCGCCGTCACGGCGATATGGCCCCCCGGCGTGAATTTGACGGCGTTGGCGAGCAGGTTGACGACAACCTGGCGCAGCTGCAGCGGCCAGCCGCGATAGACATGCGGCAGGCGCGGATCGATCCGCAAGGTGAGCGCCTGGCCTTTGATTTCGGCCTCGGAGCGCAGAACGGCGACGGCGCCACCCATCACCTCGTGCAGGACGAAGCTCTCGGTCTCGGGCGCCAGCTGGCCGGCCTCGATCGTCGACAGGTCGAGCAGGTCGTTGACGAGCCCCAAAAGCGCGCGCGCGGCGTGCTGCACGGTCGCGACGAGGCTGCGCTGCTCGGTGTCGAGCTTGGTGCGCGCGAGGAGCGATCCCGTGCCGATGAGGCTGCCGAGCGGCGCGCGCAGCTCGCGGCTCATGATCGCGAGAAACCGGTCTCTCTCCGCCGCCGCGGTCGCGGCGGCGCGCCTGGCCGCGGCGGCGCCGCGGATCAGCCCCGCGGCATAGGCCGGCAGCAGCAGGAGGGCGAGCAGAACGCCGGCGGCGAGCGGCGTCTCGCTCTGCCAGAACGGCGTCGTCGCATAGACCGTGGCAAAGCCGGCGATGCTCAACACCGCGCTGTAAACCAGCGGCATCACGCCGAAGCGGAAGCCGAAGCCGAGGATCACCCAGAAATAGATCGAGAACCATGGCGCCGCATAAACGCCGCCGATATGCAGGAAGACCGAGACGAGGACGACGTCGTTGAGCATCCCCGCGACGCGGCGCGCCGTCGATGGCGAGGGCTCGGCCATCAAATGAACGAGGAGAAGCCAGGCGCTGAGGATGCCCGCGACGTTCACCGCGAGCAGCGGCGCGATCAGCCCCCCGGCGGCGCCGAAGAGGGTGAGAAGGCCGAGATAGGCGAGCACGGCGCCGGCGGTGAAGAGGCGCAGGATCGCCTGGCGCGTCTCGCCGTCGCCGCGCGCGACCAGGTCGGCGGTAATCCGGCCATGGCCGCGCAGCGCCAGGGTCATCACCGCCAAGCCCGGCCCGAGCAAGGTCATGGCGAGAGCGGTGAGGAATCCCGCCGGCGCGAAAGCGGCAAGCCCGGCCGACGCAAAGCCCGCGGCAAGAATTTCCGCCGCGACCAGCGGCGTGGCGATCGCATAGATCGCCAGCACGACGGTGATCTTGCGCGCGTCGCCTTCAACAGCGAGCTTCGCCCGCAAGCCCTTTGCCTCCCGCGATTCCCTCATGCGCCGCGTTCCGGCTCCCCCGCCCGGGCCTAAAAACCACGCTCCGGCACATCTGGAGCATTAACAGTCCATAGTGGCGGGTACGCAGCAAAAAATCTATACTTTGGTGGTAGTCGCTCGCTTCATCACGACCGGTTGTGGCTCTTCGGTGACGGGTGGAGCCTTTCCCAGGCATAGACGAAGCCGAGCAGGACGACCGGCAGGACGAGCGGCCGCTCTCCACGAGGCGGAATGCCGCCACGCCGAGCGCCGCGCCCAGCGCATAGGCGAGCCATACCCAGCCGAAAATCGCGAAACCCTCGCGCACCGCCGGGTCCTTGTCGCCGCGGCGCCGTGTCAGGCCTTCGGCGAAACGCAGAATATCGCCGGTGATGAAGGTCGTGTTGATCGCGAGGCCGAAGCGCGCGCCGACGGGATTCTGAATGCCCATCGCCGCCACCAGGAAAATCGCGGCCCAGGCGGCGCCGCCAAACACATCGGCGAGCAGGATCAGCACCGCCTCGCCGATGAGGAGCATAACGGGCGGGAGGTAGCGCAGCAGGAGGAATGCCGCGACCGCGGCGAGAAAGAAGATCGCGAGCAGCCCCCCATAGTCCCAAGCCGGCAAGTCGGCGCGGCGAAACAGGGCGAGCCCCATCAGCACCGTGTTTCCGGTCATCATCCCGGCAAACGCGTGGTAGCGCAGAAATCCGATCGCGTCGGCATAGCCGC
>Ga0134125_10007287_pt1 | contig 12479 bp, 10 predicted proteins | sample KB31751_FD_96464 | JGI IMG/M metagenome (GOLD analysis project Ga0134125, IMG submission 96464) | Terrestrial soil microbial communities with excess Nitrogen fertilizer from Kellogg Biological Station, Michigan, USA - KB3-175-1 | ecosystem: Environmental > Terrestrial > Soil > Unclassified ... | reverse complement strand
TGAAGCGGAAGGAGATCAAGAAGAATGAGCCAATCCGCTGCCTTGTCGATACAGAGAACGATCCGCACGAGATCAGCCTTGATGAGAATGTCACCCGGGAGAACATGCATCCGGCTGACCAGTTCGAGGCGTTCAAGAAGCTGGCGGACGAACGCGGTTTTGGCGCGGAGGAAATTGCCGCCCGGTTCGGCGTGACCGCACATGTCGTGCGCCAACGGTTGCGGCTGGCCGCAGTCTCCCCCAAATTGATGCAGGTCTATCGCGATAGTGAACTGACCCTCGAGCAGTTGACAGCTTTTGCCATCACTGAGGACCACGTCCGGCAGGAAGGCGTCTACGAGCGGCTGTCCTATAACCGTGACGCCAGCACCATCCGCCGCTTGCTGACCGAAACCAATGTCGCCGCCACGGACCGGCGCGTCCGCTTTGTGGGGATCGAGGCCTACACGGAGGCGGGCGGTACCATCCTGCGCGACCTCTTCACCGAGGATCGCGGCGGCTATCTGGAGGACGTGGCGCTGCTCGATCTACTGGTAACCGCAAGGCTTGGCCGCGAAGCCGATGCTCTCCGGGCATCAGAGGGGTGGAAGTGGACGGAAGCCCATCTCGACTTCCCGCACGCCCACGGCATGCGCCGGACGTACCCGCACCCAGTGGTGCTCTCGGCGGAAGATGAGGCGAGGCTTTCCGTCGCTCACGCAGAATTCGACGACCTGACCGAACAGCATCAGGCAGCCGATGAACTCCCCGATGATGTAGACGCCCGGTACGGCGAGCTTGAGGCCGAAATCGAGCGGCTGGAAGCAATGCGGACGGCCTATGATCCCGAGGATGTCGCGTGCGGGGGCGCTTTCGTCGTCCTCAATCATGACGGCACCGTGCGCATCGAGCGCGGTTTTATCCGCGCTGGGGACGAGAAGCCCCGATCCCAGGCCGAGGCATCGGAAACCGAGGGAGCAACGGAGGCCGAAGGTGCGGACGGTCAAACCCGGGAGGATGGGGAAGGGGAACCTGAAAGCGGCGCCGAGGAGGGAGATGAGGATCGGCCGCTGTCCGACATTCTTGTGCGTGATCTTACCGCCCACCGCACATTGGGACTGCGGCTCAATTTGAGCGGACAGCCGGATGTCGCCATCATCGCGGTCGTGCACGCGCTCGCGGCCCAAATCTTCTATCTCGGCGCTGACATCCACGTCGTCGGCATTCAGCCGATCAAGACCGATTTGGCGACACATGCCGACGGTATCGAGGATACCCCGACTGGCAAGGTATGGGCGGACCGCCACGCCAATTGGGCGAGGCAGTTGCCCCGCGATGTGACCAGCCTGTGGACGTTCGTGGCCGAACTCGACGACGACAGCCGCTTGGCGCTGTTCGCTCATTGCGTTGCCCTGACGGTGAACGCCGTCAAGCTGCCGTGGGAGCGAAGGCCTCGCGCCTTGGCAACCTCCGACCTGCTGGCCGAGCCGTCACGCTCGACATGACCGGCTACTGGCGGCCGACCGTGCGGAGCTATCTCGGTCGCATCACCAAGGCGCGCATGCTGGAAGCCGTGCGGGAGGCTGTAGGCTGCGAGGCTGCCGAGCGCTTGGTGCAGATGAAGAAGGCCGAGATGGCGGAAGCTGCTGAACAACTACTGGCCGCCACCGGCTGGCTGCCCAGCTTGCTGAGGACGGCAAAAGCTGGCAACGAGCAGCCTGCTGCTGCGCCTGCGGACGCACAAGGCGACGACACCTACTCGCAGGCTGCCGAGTAGGCCTGATGCCGGGGCCGTTTACGCGGCCCCGGTTCAATCTGAAAAAATTTCGGCCGCGCGCCTGACCGGCGCGCGGCCGATTGCCATAGTGCAACGATAGCACTCGTTGATGCAGGCCCCACTTGAGGATCGCAGGAAACGATGATTTCCGTTGTGCCAGCTTTTGTCGCCAATCGCGCGGTGCCGCCGCCCACCAGTGACCGAAGTCTCCGCGCAAATCCTTGATCGTGCGATGACCTCGATCCCAAGCGATCGACTTCTGTCGGGGCAGGTCTTCGTCGCGCCTTCGATCCCCGCGCGGGTGCGAAACTGGTCACTGGTGTTTCCTTGCTGCGCTGAGCATCAGCTTTCGTTCGATGGACCAATCCATGTCCTGTTGACCGTGAATGCAGGTCGCCATGGTCGTCTCCATCAGTTCGTTCAGGGCTCGCGTCCAACGCAACCTCGAATGGGCTGATCAGACCCGAGGGCCGGCCAAAGGCCTCGATCGCCTTCCCGCAACGGCTCAGCCAGCTTTTTCCCCCTGCCGCCAGGCGGGCGGCATTCCTCGCGGGAAGTCAAAAAAGCAGGCCTATGCCGTCCTCCGCTCGCGCTGCGGGCGTGAAGGCTGCGGGCCGATCGCTCCCCGGGCCAAGGACAGCCATCGAGGCCGCGATGGGCGCGGTCCGACAAACAGAAGGAGACCACCATGGCCACCATCGGCACGTTCACCGCTTCGGACAACGGCTTCGCCGGATCGATCAAGACCCTGACGCTCAACATCAAGGCGAAGTTCGTGGCAAGCGAGAAAGAAAACGACAAGGCGCCCGACTATCGCATCTTCGCAGGTGCAACGGAATTCGGTGCTGCCTGGAAGAAGACCGCCCGCGACAGCGAACGCGAATACCTCTCGGTCAAGCTCGACGATCCGAGCTTCCCGGCACCGATCTACGCCTCGCTGGTGAAGGTCGAGGGCGACGAGGGCTTCACCCTCATCTGGTCCCGCCGCAGCGGCGACTGATCCGTCTTGATCATCTGCCCCGCCTCTTCAGAGGCGGGGCTCTTTCGCTTTCATTCGCACTTCGCACCAAAGCAGCCAGACCCTCTTTCTTTATAAAGTGAATTGCTATGGGCTCCGCCCTCGCGCGCGCAAGGGTGAAGCACGCTGACGCGTGCCGGCGGGAGCGGTCTCCCCGGTCTTCCGCGCCAGATTCGGATTTGAGGACATTTTGTCATAAGGCGCGTGCAGACGCGCGCTTGGGAAGCGCGCCCTTGTCAGGCGGGTGATCCCCCTCCGCTCCGGCCGCCCTTGCCCTTGCTACCCCAGGTCTCGCCGACGGGCAGGGTTGCAGCGCAGCGCTGCGCTTCAACCTGCCCAGAAGGAGAATGACAATGAACGTGATGTCTCTGTCCCAGACCGAACAAGCCGTACCCCGTGGCTTCCGGGTGGATATCTCGCGCGGCGAACGGATCGACCGCGTGTCGTCGGAGTGGTTTTCGCGGCCGGACGATGAGCGGTATTTGAACCTGACGGACTTGCACGAAGCGGTACGCTGCCGGGCCGAGTGCGCGCAGGCGCGGACGGTGGAAAGCAGGTCGATCCGTGTGGAAGCGGGCCGGGACAATGCCGAGCGATTGGCGTTGACGGTGCCGGGACGTGATCAACCGATGGCGCCAACCCATTGGAGCTTTGGCCAATTGTGCACTCTTGTCGGAGCGCCGGCCTCCTATCTCAGACAGCTTCCCGCCTCCCTGTCCGGAATCAACTTGCAGCATGGCCTGCTTTCCCATCGCGCCGAGCTCGTGAAAACTCTGGAAGCCGACGACGGGCGGATAGAGCTCCGAGCGGTGACAGGGCCTGATTACGGTCGTATCTGGGATCACGAGCTTGTCGCCGCCGTGATGCAGATCGCAGGCAACGGCACGGGCGACACACGCTGGAAAGTGCCGGGAGTGCTCGATTGGGCGGCCATGACGCATAACCCTTTCGTGGATGTTACCAAGGACACCACGACGCTCTACGCCAGTGACCGCGACGTGTTTCTGTTTCTGGTTGACGACACCAATCCCATTGAAGCTGGGCGCTTGCCGGACGGATCGCCGGATTTGTACTTCCGGGGCTTTTATTGCTGGAACAGCGAAGTCGGCAGCAAGACGCTTGGCATCGCGAGCTTCTATCTGCGCGCCGTCTGCATGAACCGCAATATCTGGGGCGCGGAAAATTTCGAGCAGATTACCATCCGCCACTCGAAGTTTGCGGCCCAACGTTTCGCGCATGAGGCGGCCTCAGCGCTGACGAGTTTCGCCAATTCGTCGCCAGCACAATTCGTCGCCGGTATCAAGGCCGCACGGCAGCAGATTGTCGCGCGGACGGACGACGACCGCGAGAGTTTTCTGCGCAAAAACGGCTTCTCAAAATTCGATGCGTCGAAGGTCATTGAAGTCGTCTTGGGTGAGGAAAATCGCAAGCCGGAAAGCATCTTCGACTTCGTGCAAGGCATCACGGCAATTGCCCGTGGAAAGGTCCAGCAGGACGCGCGGCTCGAGTTGGAAGGCAAAGCCAAGCGCTTGATGGAGCGCGCAATCTGAGACATTAGAACAGCCCCTGCAATCAGGACGGCTTACAGGGTTGTTTGTTCGTCGCCGCCGATCCGGCAAGCCGGATCGGCGGCGCTGACGCGTATTCGCGTCCGGGCGCTCGCCGGCCCTTCGGCCCGGCTCGCGAAAACAAACCATCCGACGTTAGTCACATATGCGTAGTTAGGCTGTTGTCGCGGCTCGGTCACTCGTCACAACAACATGTGCGCTCGTAACCCTCAGCATCCATGCCATTCGATTCTGGACGCCGCGCGCAGTGAGAGCCGGCTGGGCCCATCGGAGGGCTGGAGCGCGCTATAGCGCACAATTTGGCCATTCCGCTCTCGGGTGCCCCATGCGACATTTGTTGAAATTGTTTGGGGGCGTCACGGCCCGTAGCGCGGTTGCAATTCTGCCGGCGGCGATAGGATCTGCATGGCCGGTCTGACGACGCTCCGCCGCCTCACCCTGAAATCGAGAAGGGCATGTCAGGCAGTACTTTCGCTCGGCGCACGTGCGAGCTTTGGGGTTCCTATCGTCATGGAATTCGACGGCTACTCGAGATCACCGCCGGTCTTGCCCAGCCAACCCTATATGCTAGCCGATATTTGAGGAGCAGCGTCTCGCTGTGACCGAAGCCCTCCCGGACCAACCGCTGCAGGAAGCACAGGCGCTGGAGTGGCTGCGTTCGCAGCCGGATGGACGAGTGACTGCCAGCGCGGCAGAGCTTGCGCGTCAGTGGGGGTGGAACCGGATGCGAGCCGGTCGCCGCTTGAGAGCGTGGGAGCAAGCGGGCTACATCCACCGTAACGCCGAAGAGATCGTCGTAACGGCGCCTGTTACTCCGGCTGTTACGGCGGCCATCGGCCTCTCGGTCACACCCGAAGCGCCTGTAACGCGACGATCAACGACGCCTGTCAAGCTCGCCGCCCTCATCGTCGCGCTGGCCCTCGCCTGTGTGTCGGCAGCCTTTTCCATTGACGGCCTCACTGCAATCTTTGCAGGGGCTTTTTGGCCCGTCATCATCATGGGCGCCACGTTGGAAGCCGGGAAGCTCGTCGCCGCAGCGTGGCTGACCCAGAATTGGTCCTCGGCGCCGTACCTCCTGCGCCTGATTCTGGTGGCGATGATCGGGGTGTTGATGGGCCTGAACGCCGTCGGCGTGTTCGGCTTTCTCACAAAAGCCCATCTGGACCACATGGTGACCGTCGACCTGGCACTCGCGGACAAGGCCGCTGACATCGAAGCCCGGCTTGCAATCCAGGCCCAGACCGTAGCCGATTTCGATCGGCGCATTGCTCAAATCGATGCGGCCATCGAGGAATCGACGCGACTCGGCCGCCCCGTCGGTGCGATGGCGATAGCTGACCAGAAGCGCCGCGATCGCACCGACATCGTTGCAGCGCGCCAGCACGAGGCCGGGACGCTTGCCAACCTGCAAATCGATAAAGCCAGGGTCGACGCTCAGCGCAGGCGCGCTGAGGCCGATGTCGGACCCGTGCGATATCTCGCCGAGCTTCTTGGCATGCCATCCGTGGATCTTGAACGACCCGTCCGAATGCTCACGCTAGCGCTCGTCGCGGTGCTCGATCCGATGGCGGTGGCGCTCCTGCTTGCCGCCGGCGCGCACGCGCGGGTTCGTGTTGATCATTGGAAAGTTGCATAGCATCACCTCGTGAAGTCGCGCCCGGCCTGGATTAGCCGGAATATTCTCGAATGTTGCGACCGCGAGCTGCCGATTTAATGCACACCGATACCGAAATTGCTTGAAACACTCCTTCGCTTCGATCACTCACCCCGCGTTGCCCGGCTGCACGTATTCTGCCCACTCGCTTTGCAATAGCTCAGCATCAAACCCGCAAGTGAGCAGCCCGAATTCCTACACATCGACGCGCATTCCTTCACCGCTTAACCTACCAAACCTGACGCTTTGACACGTTCGAATTTGAGCCCCAACACACAGTTTTTTCAGCGACGCGAATAGGGACATCAAGGAAAGAAAGGAAGAGAGTTTTTTCACACCCTATGCACCTGCGGTGCTTACGCCTCGAGAATCGAGGCCTTCTATGTCATTGGGGTGAGGCGACTTCTTTCTTGTGGAAGCCGTTTACACTGGCCGTTGTCTCGGCTGACAGCTTTCGATGCAGTCTCGCAAAACTCAATTCCCGACAGGGACTTGCTCGCATAAAGCGCGTATACGGGCAAACGTGTTGACCGCCGCCATGAACCGTAGCGCAATCAGTACGGCCATTGGATCAACGGTCATTCCCGCCCCTGCTCTCGATAGCGGAGCTTGATCCTGACGCCGGACATACGGGCCGGCTGATCTAGAGCTTGAATGGCTTGGCCGAGCAGGGACCCGAGTTGGGCCGCTGGGTTTTGGACAGCACCTGCAGCGGCAGTATTGACCGGCATCTGTGAGGACGAAGATGGGATAGGAGAGGCCATACCGAACCGTTCGCCCGACACGCTCGAGAGCGAGCGTCCGGCGGATGCGGCGGCTTGAAGCTGTCGGTGACTTTGGCCCAGCTCGAACCCGAGCGCCTTGGCCTCGGTCTGCCAATGCTTGACGAGGTCAGAGAGCTTTGCATCGCGCTTGGGCCGGCGGGTTCGAAGGGCCGCTAGCTCCATTCCCTTGGGCGTGTCGTAGCCGTGAGTGCGGGCAGCCTCCTCGATGGCCTGTCGCCGCTTGGAGAAAGCCCTTTCAACCTTGCATGGGATAGCTGCAACCCGGAAACCATTATCCTCACGCTCGAGCCGAATACCCTGTCGCTCCAACTCGCCGGCCAGGGCCTGACGATAGGTTTGCCCAGCCTGCTTCTGCGCCTTGTAGAGCTCGCGGCTGATGATTGCGCCCCAGCTGCCGTCGCGTCGCGGGGCGAGATTGAAGATGAAGCTATGAGTATGGAGCTGGGGATCGGATTCGCGGCTGGTATGGTGATCGAACTGCGCCATGAGGAGCCCCGCCGTCCGTTCTCGGAAACTGCCGCCCTGGCCGCGCCTGGCCCAGCCGGCGGTCTCTTCGAGATTCTTGGTTGCCGCCAGCACCGCCGACCGCTGGGCCTGTTCGATCGCCACCCGCTCGGGCCCTTCCGAGAGCGCCCACAACACCGAGACCGATTTGGGAGCGCTGAACGTCATATCCCAACCGGCTGAGTGCTCTCGCCCGCGTCCGCCAATTTGCGCCAACCGCTCGCCGGTCTTGGGATCGACGCCCTGAAGGGCAGCCTCAAACTCGGCGTGCGTGACAGGTCCGTTGAGGCTCAGCCTCTCGGCGCCTCGCCCCGCCCACCGGCCCGGTGGCTCGCCGCCGCGGCTATAGTAATCGTCGCGCTGTAGATGATCGTAATAGCCGAGTGCCGCCGCGGCACTTCCTCGCGCGGAGATTGAGGCCACCATGGCTCAGTGCCGCGTTTCGCGGATCCGGTCCGCCAGATCCTTGGTCAGCCGGGACGAGGAAGGCGGCAGCAACGCCTCGGTCTTCGCCTTTCCATTGAGCTGCTTTGGCGAAGCGGAAGGTGGTGAATGGGTCCAATCCGCCGGGATGATCGGCTCGCGGCGCTTCTGTAGGCTGATATAGGGCAGCTCCAGCTCATAGACGGCTTCGCCGAGGCCCAGAAAGATTACCCGGACGCCGTCCTTGGTCGGACCGAGACGGGAGGCGAGCTCGGAGGCCGTGACTACGCGGCGGGTCTCGCGATGGATGCTTTCGGTGACGCTGGTCTTGCCCCCGGCCCGAGTTGAACTTCGTACATGCCGTTCGACTTCCTGCTCTCCGATCAGGCGGCTGATGTCTTCGGCCGCTTCGCTCGCATTGATACGGGTGATGATCTTGGTGCCGGTCATGCCGAACCAGGATTTGGCTTGGTCCTGGCCGTAGACCGCGCGAATCTGGGCTGTGTCTTGGGCCCCGATGACGACAGCCACCCCCTTGGAGCGGCCGAGCTCGAGGAAGGTCGGAAATTGCTTGATGGGCGGAAGCTGCGGAAACTCGTCGAGGAACAGCCATACCCGCCGCTTACGGCTTTCCCTTAGCGAGGGACTTCCGACCGCGGAGGCCAGCAGGCCCAGCATGCTGCCGATCCAGATCCGTGACAGCTCGGGATAACCGGGATCATGCTGGAGGATCAGCGGACGGTAGGGAACAGGATTATGCAGCCAACCGCGGATTGAGAATCGGGCAGCGGAAGAATTTGACCAGGCCTCTGCAAGCACCGAGACGATCCGCATGTGGGTCTGGAAGGTTGTCAAAATGCTCAGTGTCGTCTTGCTATCGGGCTGCGCAAGCAGCCGGATTGCATTGGGATTGTGGTCGCGTGCAAAAGCAGCGAGCTGATCGACATCCGCGGTCACGGCGGCTTCGAGGTCACGCCAGCCCCAGCTACGTCCCTTGGTCGCCTGAAGATAGGCGATGCAGCCAACGAAAATTTCTTGGGCTGCCTCCGACCACATGGGATCAGAGCTCCGGGGAATAAAGCGGGCGGCGAGTTCGCGGGCGTCCTGCTTGATGCTGCAGTCCGCGGCGATGTCCCAAACCAGCGATCTCCTGTCATGAGGCGCAACAAGCAGGGGTTCTCCCAATGCGGGAAGCCCGCCCATCATATCGCCCTTGGTGTCGAGCACGAGCACGCCGTCCTTCCGGGCGATCGCTCCGCCGATTAGATGCAGCATGGTCTGGGTCTTGCCGCCGCCGACGCTACCCAGGATCAGGAAATGCCGTGCCTCCCGCTCTCGGCCCAAGGGAATGGATGGGACCAAGTCGATACCCTCACCGTGTATCCGGCACTCGTCGACGCAAGCCTTGGCAAAGGCCTTCAGTCCTCGAGCGCCAGCATGTAGCTGCGCCCCGCGCAAAACCTTCAACGAAGGTGAATCGAAGCGCAGGCTCAGAGCAAACGTCAACAGCGCTGCAAATCCAAGAAGAAGAAAGCCGATGACGGTCCAGAAACGCGCTTCGAACCCGTCGAGCGCTCGATATTGCCATAGCTGCTGTTGGCAGCCGCGCCAATAATGATCTCCACCGCGATCGCCGAGCCACGCCATGGTTCGTCCTTTCAGACAAGCTTCCACGTCGCTCGATCGAAAGGGCGTCGTCACCCCATCCGCTATCGTGGCGCTAGGCGGCCATAGCTCGAAGCCGAGATAGTAGGAGCCGCTAGCCAAGGCGAAGCAGCTGATGGCTACGATGAAAGAAATAATGCGCAGGCGTTTGTTCATGCCGCTCTCCCCGAGCTCTCTCCAGTTAGCGCCTTCAACAGTGCATCGAACATCGCAAGCAGGTCGCGCGCCGATTGATCAATCGACTGAACACAAGCGTGCGTTTCCTGGCCTTGCTGATCGAGCGCAACGAGCCGTCGCTCGATCAGCATTAATCGATCGGCGAGTGCCTTGTTGTCGCCGCCAGCGAGCCCCGTCCGGATCAGGTCGCGTGCGACGCCAGTTACGGTCGCCGACAGCGCGTAGGCGCGTGCCTGAAGCTGGTCGATTTCGTCCTTTGCCAATCGAATCGAGACGGGTGTTGTTTTGTCAGTCATCAATCACCAAGTCGCATTTTGGCAGAGCGCTCTCCTCTCTCTGCCCGTTTGATTGTAATTCGTGTCAAACAGCCGCTGAGCCGGGCTACGAGAGCGTTTCAATCAAGAAGATGCCGCTGCGCATCAATGTCGATTGAACAATTTGTTTCTTTTTGGATCGCGGCACCGCCGATTCTACGATCAATGGAAAAATATGGGCTATGCCACACCCCGCCGTTATATGCTGGCTTTGCCGTCCCTTCGCCTCTCTTCGCGTTTCTGCGAAATGACATATCCATTAGGGGGCTTTTTCAGCGCTGCGTTTTTCGATGAACTAAAGAATCTAGCGAGTTAACGAATCTTTGGTTTTGGGGACGAAGTTAATCGCGCGCGATCGCAAAGATGCGTAGAAATGTCTCGACATCAGTCATCCGGCCGACGGCGTGCTGATGTTGCGTTACTTCGAGGACGATGGCAGCGTGCGGCGCGCGCTTTCCGTCGTGAAGAAGCGAAGCGGAAAACACGAGCATACGATCCGAGAAATCGAGCTCAGCAGCCGTGGCATCACTGTCGCGCCCCCACCCAAGGGCTTTAGCGCAATTTTCGGGGCACGCCCGTTTACAAAGGAGAGAAGGCGCCTCTGATGTCTCGGAAACCGTTGGTTGGGGCTGAGCCGAGGGGCTTGGTCATGGTTCTGATGCCCGCCGGGCGCGCGACGCGTCGGCTGTTGCCGCCTTGATCGAAAGGGCGGGCTTAAGGCCTGGTTCGCTACACGTCCAAGAAGTGATCGAGAACCTCGAATGGGTCATGAAGGTGGTGGTGGGCGCTGAGGAAGAGCTCTATGGCGATAATGTCCCCGCCCTTGAAGGCTGGGCAGGCCGGCAGCCGCCCCGGTCGGGCCAGCCCTTCGTTGTGCTGACCAACCACAATGAAGGCCCAAAATTTGCCGCGTTCAGGCACGAGGTCGTGAGACGCCTGCGCAACGTAGGGTATCTCGATCGTCCGCTACAGGCGATCACACTCCAAACGCGCGCCGCGAGCAAACACCATCAATTTTTAAAGCTCGACTGGCTCTTGATTCCTTGGCCGTCCTTTACCCAATAAATTTTTCTGGCGCCAATCACCGGTGCGTTCCGGAGCTCGGCCAGAGGGCAACATAAGCTAGCACGGGGACTGCCATCTCCATTCATCCGATACTAACCAGGTGTGGATGTAAATCAGCCACCCGCCAAACTCCGGCGGCTTCAATCAAGCCGGGTTCGCCGCAATGCTGGGAAGAATGGCCCAGGCTGTAAGTCGATCGCTTCGAACTTTTTTGAAGTGCGATGTCAATTTGAGCAAACTTGCGCGCCGCTTTGCACCTAATGGGATCTCGCCTGATTCGTTGTCAACCTTTCCAATGTGAGCAAAATTGACCAGCTACTCTAGAGCTGGGAAAGTATAGTGCCCCAATATCTCGCATCCCGCTTTGTCATTTGGGGATCAAATGAACCTTATCCGGCGGCGAGTTGAGGCCATCAGAGTGCGCCTTGAAGCGATCACCGTCACGGCAGCTAATCTAAGAGGTCAGTTACACGAATTAAACAAGATACGCGACCAGATCAGGAACGCACAAGTATTGGCCCGAAGATCGCAACAAATGCGCCAACTCTTTGGTAAAATGCAAAGGCATCCGTTTCAGGTCGCGCAGACAGCCAACCAACCGGCTTCAAATGGGCCGTGCGTCGAGACATCTTATTGAAGCGGCAACGCCATTTACAGCGCGGTGCGCGCTATCGATAGAGCCGTGAGCGCGTCAGCTAAGCGCAGTAAGGCCACGTCAGCTGGTAGTGTCGGCAATTTTTCCCTTGCCTGCACAGGCGTCGCACTTCGCCGGATAGATTTTGTGAGTTGCCAGCATCGGCTGCTTCACCGTGGGGAAGCCCGTCCCGTTGCAGGTCGTGCAGGTATGCTGCGGCGCTTGCGCAGCTTGACGGTGGTTTATCGCGCGCGGCCGAGCAAGCCGCGCCAAGCCGCGTAGGCATACGAAACGGCCGAACTTCGTGCAGTTGATCGCATAGCGGCCGTGGCAGCTCACATGTTCGGTTTCCAGCACCGGGTGTGGAAATAGCGCACTACAAGCCCTTATTAAATCGGCGCGAGACCCCCATACCGATCGGCGAGCCAAGCTATTGATCGACGTGGCGATGGAGGGGCAAATTCGGAGGCCTATTACGCAATACCAACAACCAAAGGCAGTCCTTCTGGCGGAGGCCGCGTGAACGCGTTCTTGAGCGACGGATTCCTGGATGCCGAGAGAGGGAGATATCGCTGTCTATGCGGCTCCCGCAACAGCGTGGCGCCAATCTAGCGGCGGCGAAAGGAACATCGTTCGATTGCCGCCAAGTTCAGCTTTCAACGCATGGTCTGTGTTCAAGCCGCTCGAGGCCCGACCGAGTGCACTTACGCGGCCTTCATGTGTACGACACGGATCACACTCGTGCCGACGCGCTGCAGCTCAAAAGCGTCGATCCTTCCGCCCAGCTGCCTCACTCGTCACTCTTTATCTCCGGCTTGTCATACAACACCGCGTTCAAGAGTGAGCTATGAACCTCGATCTTTCCGTTATAGGTGATGAAGCCGAGCTTGCGAAACTTGTTCATGAAAAAGCTGAC
>Ga0134125_10007286_pt1 | contig 12480 bp, 9 predicted proteins | sample KB31751_FD_96464 | JGI IMG/M metagenome (GOLD analysis project Ga0134125, IMG submission 96464) | Terrestrial soil microbial communities with excess Nitrogen fertilizer from Kellogg Biological Station, Michigan, USA - KB3-175-1 | ecosystem: Environmental > Terrestrial > Soil > Unclassified ... | reverse complement strand
GACTCCTCGTCGGGCGAGGGCGCCACGAGCTAACCCTGCTGCACGATGGCGATGGGCTCGGTAATGGGAGCCGTGGATGCGCCAAGCATGGTGGTGATGCGGTCGGCCACGGCATCCGGGTCTTTGAAGAGCTCAAAGGCGTGCACCCGCAGATAGTGCCAGCCGAGGCGGCGCAGCATCTCGGGGCGAAGCCTCAGCGATTCGCGCAGGCTGGTTCCGTGCAGCAGGCTGTCGGTCTCGATGCTGAGACACATGCCCTCGTGGGATGCGACGAGGCCGAGCTTGCCACGGTGGCCGAGCGCGACGCGCAGGCCGCGGTACTCGAGCCGCTGGGCAAGATCGACGAGCATCGGATCGCTGTCGTCGGGAATCGGTTCGCTCGCGGTGCGTGCGCCGATGTCTTCGAGCACCTCGGCGAGGGCGATCACGCCGTGGTGCATGCGGTCCCGATCGATGTCTTCCGGGGTGAAGCACGCGACTATCACGAGTGCGCGGCGGGCACGGGTCATCGCGACCGCGAGCAGTCGCTCGCCGCCGGGCTTGCCGAGCGAACCGAAATCGGAGAGCATGCGGCCGTGCGGGGTGCGGCCGAAACCGATCGAGAAGATCACGCGGTCACGGCTCTGCGCCACCGACTGCTCGATGGTCGTCACCGTGAACGGCTCGGCCCGATCGCCGAGGAGGAAGTCGTTGAGTTCCGGGCGCGTCACGATCGCGGTGAGCACGGCCTGTTGCACGCGCACGGCGTGCTTGGCGCTCGCGGTGATCACCATGAGCGATTCGTGCGGGCGCTTCTCGGCGTGATCGAGCACGAGGTCGACGACGCGCTCGACCTCGGCGTCGACGCTCTCCACCGCGCCGGTCTCGAGGTCGGGCATGCCGGAGCCGGCCGCCACATAGTCGAGACGGATGCTCGGATGCCCGAGGAAGCTTCCCGCCCACGGGAGCGACTCGATCTTGCCCGCGTAGAAGCGGCGGTTCACGAGTTCGGCCAGGTCCTCGCCGCCCGCGCGATAGCTGCGGGTGAGCGTGAGGGTCGGCAGCAGCGTTCCGAGCGTCGCGAGCGCGGAACCCGAGTGCAGTTCGTCGAGGAATTCGTCGGTGACCTCGGCCTCATCCGTCTCACCGTCGGTGATCGCAATGCTGAACGGCGCCGGCGTCTGGGTGACCGGGTCTCCGAAGACGACGGCCTGCTTGCCGCGGCGGATCGCGGCCGTGGTCTCCGCGAGAGTCATCGCACCACCATCGACGAGGATCACGGTGTCGAAGCGGATGCGGTCGGTGATCGACGGCACCTCGTAGGGAGAGGCCAGCCAGACCGGGGCGATCGTGCGCGAGAGGTGCGGTGCGGCTTCCTGCAGCGCGGCCGAGTCGACGTGTTCGCCACGCAGGGTGCGCTTGAGTGCCGCGGCCTCATCCGGCCAGTCGACCAGGCCGATCTGCCAGTTCTCGGCAAGCTGCCAGGCGAGCAGTTGGGCGCTGCCCGCGGCGTGCGCCTCATCGACGAGCCTGAAGTCGCCCTCGAGGCGGTCGAGAACGGAGGTGTTCGCGCCGAGCAGTGCCCGGTCCGCGGCGAGTAGCGCCTCGAGCGCGGACTGCCACCAGGCGAGTTCGAGCTCGGCCGCGACCTGGTCGTCAGGCACGTGGCGCGCGGCGAGGTCGTCGAGCAGCGGGTCGAGCCGCAACTGCTGCAGCGTGGTGCGAAGGATGCTGCGCTCCTGCAGGTTGTGCAGCACTTCGGAGTCAGCGGCGAGTCCCTCGACCTTGCGCAGCAACTGCGCGATGGGCAGGTGGATGAGCTGGGCCTGCTGCTCGGTGACGCCGAGCGGCTCGTCGAGACTGTTCAGGTCCTGCGAGACCTGCTGATAGGCGACCTGTACGTCGGCAATGCCGATCGGCACCTCGGGGCCGACGCCCGCGGCGACGAATCGCTGCCACAGCATCCGCTGGTGCTGGATGCGCACGAGCGACTCGTTGAGGTCGCTCACGTGCACGCCGGGTCGCACGTATTCGCGCGCGAGCTTCTTGAGCCTGCGACGGTTCGCGCTCGACATCTCCGGCGCATCCTTGCGCGCCGAGGTGGCGGAGATCAGCTCGCTCAGCGAGCGGTCGAAGACCACGGGGAGGAAACGATCGAGCGTGTCCCGGATGTCCATGAGCAGTCGCAGATACACGCCGAGTTCGAAGATGTTCTCGAACGGTCGCATGCGGGTGCCGTCGATGAGGGCGTTCGCCCGGTCGAGCAGCGCCGGTAGATCTGTGCCATGGAGTCGCTTGGCGAGTTGGTGGGCGCCCATCGCGTCGTCGCTGCTGGCGAAGTTCGCGCGATACCAGGGCGAGTCTGCAGGTCCGTACTTGAACTCGCCGAGGGTCGCGGCCTTGACGATCGCCTCGGCAGCGCGGCTGCGGTCGCGCGCCAGGAACTCGACGGAACTGCGGTCGAGCCGCGCCGTCGTCGCCGGCGGGTTCGGCAGCAGGGCGAGGCGCGAGAGTTCGGTCACACAGTCGAGCACCGAAACGCCGAGCTCCGGGTCCTGCCGCACGATGGCACCGCGGTAGTCGACGAGCACCTTGCGCAGGCGCACGAGCGCGTCATCCACCTCGCTGAGCTCCGGCTGCACGGCCTTCTCGTTGCGACCGATGGACCGGATGAGGTCACGCCTCAGCGTGCCAGGCGCGACCGCGAAGCCGTTCAGTCCGATATCGCCGAAGCGCTGGGCGATGCCGCCGAGAGCCGCCCGACGCGGACCCACCACGAGCACGCGCTTGTTCTGCGCGACGAGGCAGCCGATCGCGTTGACGATGGTCTGCGTGCCTCCCGTGCCAGGCAACGTCTTCACGACGACCGAGTTGCCCGCGGCGATCTGCGCGACCACGTTCTCCTGCTCGGCGTCCGCATCGAGCAGCAGGGTGTCGGTCTCGGGCGTGCGCTGGTCGGGATGCTGCGGTTCGACCGGTGCGTAGCCCTCCTGCACCGCCCACTTCGCCGACGAGTTTCCGGCGAGTGCATCGAGAACGGGGTGCTCGAGTTCTGCGGCGTCCGCGTGCATCGCTGGGGCGACATCCGCAAAGGAGGAGACGACGAGTCGAGGCTGCACATTGAACCACTGCAGGTGTGCGGTGAGCCCACGCAGACGGTCGATCACCGGATTCGGCTTGAATGAGCCGTCCTGCTCGGCGAGCGCCACGAAGGCTTCTGCGTCGAGTTCGATCTGGAACTGCTCCTTGAGCGCGTTCGCGAGCCCTGGGTTGAGGAAGGGGGCGCCGCGCAGCTTCACCTCGAAGTCACGACCGTAACGACGGATGGCGAGCGGGCGCAGCAGCACCGGCGCGCGGTACTCGACGTCGTCGTGCTGCCATTCCGCGATGCCGATGCCGAGGTGGATGGCGTCGATGCCGCGCGCCGTCGCGAGTTCGAGCCCCTTCGAGGCGATCTCCCCGGCCGCGATCTTGGCGGCCCTGAGCGCGAGGTCGTCGCGGATGAGGCTCGAGAGCAGGGTGGTCTTGCCGGTGATGAACTGGGCGAGGCCACCCGGATGCGTTGCGCTGAGTTCGATGCGCGTGCGAGGGGTGTCGACGAAGTGCAGCAGCGGTGACGTGCCGCCGATGGCGGCGAGTTGGTCGCGCCAGCTCTGCCTGATCGGGTCGGCCACATTCGCCGCGGTGAAGTTCGGATCCCCGAGACTGAGTGCGTGTGGTGCTGTCACCTGATGCTCCGCGTGGGCAGCGTTGTTCTCGGACCCCGGTAGATCGTCTTCCGGTACACGTTGTCTATCCGCACGCCACACACCGTTACCTTAAGGGTGCCTCCTTGTAAATGCCGGGATGCGCACGGGGGTTTCGCGGATCGCAGCCGCAGTCACGCGTGCAGCCCACCGTCGTAAACTACGGGCCATGAGCTCCGCCGCCGACACTGTCGACCTGCTGGGCGCGGGCTCGGTCGCCCTGATCACGATCGTCGTCATCTTCGTCGGCCTCGTCGGTACCGGATTCGCCATCCTGTTCCGCCGCCGCGGGAGAGTCAACGAGGGTGCGGAGCCTCGCGCGCTTGCGAAGCGGGCGAGCGTTCTGCTGGTGCGGGTGGATGACGCGGTGAGGAACGGTGCGGATGAACTCGGCTTCGCGATCGCCCAGTTCGGCGAGGAGGGAACCCGGGAATTCGCAGCGGTGCTCACCGAGGCGAGGGCGAAGCTTACCGAGGCCTTCATGCTGCAGCAGCGGCTCGACGACGCCACCCCGGACTCACCCTCGCAGAGCCGCGACTGGAATGCGCGCATAGTGCACCTGTGCGAGGCGGCACAGTCCGCTCTCGAACAACAGGAGCGCGCGTTTCGAGAGCGGCGCGCGAGTGAAAAGGACGCGCCCGCGAGTCTTGCGGCGGTGCGCGAGGCCATCGCGGCCACATCCGCTCGGCTCCCGGCGAGCGCTACAGCACTCGCCGCACTCGGCCGACGGTACTCGCCCGCCGCCGTCGCCACCGTGAGCGACAGCGTCGACGAGGCGAAGGCGCTCCTCGACGCGGCCAGCGGCGCGGCGGATGCGGCCGAGTCCCGCATCGCGGACGCTGCGGGCCCGGTGGCCGAGTCGATTCGCTCGGCCCAGCAGGATGTCGCCAGGGCCGGGCAGGCGCTCGACGGCATCGATCGGCTGGCCTCCACGCTCGGCGAACTCTCCGCGCGACTCGAGAAGCTCGTCGGCGTCTCTCGCGACGACCTCGCCGAGGCACGCGCCGTGCGCGACACACCGCCGGATCCCGCGACAGGCGCCGCGGTCAATGAGGCGATTTCGCGCGTCGAGGCGGTGCTCACGGGGCTCGGCGTCCCCAGCTCCGTCGGCGACCCGGCCGCAGGCATCCAGCGCCTGGAGGCCGCGCTCGCGTCGCTCGACCTTGCTCTCGGCACGGCACGCAATCAGGCTCAGCGGCTGGAGCACGCGCGCACCGCCCTCGCCGGCGCGCTGCTGACCGCTCGCAGCCAACTCGCCACCACCGGCGACTACATCAACGCCCGCCGGGGCGGCGTGGGAGCGGAGGCGCGCACCCGGCTCGCCGAGGCGCAGCGCCTGCTCACCATCGCCGAGGCCGAGTCAGACCCGGTGACCGCGCTCGACACGGCGCGCAGTTCGGCGACCTACTCGCGGGATGCGGATGCCCTCGCGCGCTATGACGCCATGAAGCGCTGACGGTCCGCTACTCCGAGAACTGCCAGTCCAGGTCGAAGCGCACGCCGGCATCCCGGATCAGGTTGATCGCGGGGCACCGCTTCTCCACGAGAGTGCGCAACTGCGCCTGCTGCTGCGCGGAAGCGCTCGAGGCGATTCTCACGGTGAGGGTGTAGTCGAGGAAGTGCGGCGAGACATCCGCGGTGCCGCGAAATCCGCGCACGTCCATGTGTGCCGCCGATGCGGTCTCGACCGAACGCAGCGGGATGGCCAGCTCGGTCGCGACGGTGTCGATCACGACGGTGATGCATCCGTTCACCGCACCCGCGAGGATCTCCATCGGCGTGGGCGCGCTGTTCGTGCCCCCGACCGCCTCCGGTTCGTCGCTGCGCAGCGTGAAGTCGCGAATGCGGATGTCGGTGGTCATCGACCCCTGCCAGCTGCCGATCGCGCGCACGGACTTGATCCACTCGCGGCGGGGCTCCGAGGGCCGCACGTCATTCACCGTCTGCGTCGCGGTCTCAGTCATAGGCGAAGTCAACGCCCGCACGGGTGCTCACGACAAGCGCGGCCGTCATCCTTCGTCACGAAACGGCTTGTGTGTCGCTAAATGACTTCGCTGCTTGGTCCGGTTTCCGCGCCGGTCATACGCTCATCGGCACAAGAGCACAGGCATCGTGCTCATTTCGCGAGCCATAATCGAGAGGCGCACCGTGTCCATTCTGGAACTGAAGCCGAACGCCGTGCAGGGCAAGAAGCGGGTTCTCACCTCCGCTTTCGTCGGCACGACGGTCGAATGGTACGACTTCTACGCGTACGGTACCGCCGCGGCCCTCATCTTCAACAAGCAGTTCTTCCCGGCCGAATCGCCCGTCGCGGGAACTCTCGCGGCCTTCGCGACCTTCGCCGTCGGCTTCATCGCGCGACCCGCGGGTGGGCTCATCGCCGGGCACCTGGGCGACCGCATCGGTCGCAAGTCGCTCCTCGTGTTTTCGCTCATCCTCATGGGCGTCGCCTCCACCGCGATCGGCCTGCTGCCCAATTACGCCGCCATCGGTCCGCTCGCGATCATCGGACTGGTCGTTCTGCGTCTGCTGCAGGGTCTCGCCTGCGGTGCCGAATGGGGCGGCTCTGCGCTGCTGTCGGTCGAGCACGCGCCGCGCTACCTGCGCGGCTTCTTCGGCAGCTTCACCCAGGTCGGCTCGGCGGCCGGGATGCTGCTGGCCACGGGCTCCTTCGCGGTCACCCAGGCGCTCACGACCAACGAGCAGTTCAATGCGTTCGGATGGCGCATCCCCTTCCTCGCGAGCGCGGTGCTCGTGGGCATCGGTCTCTACATTCGCCTAGGGGTGAAGGACGCGCCCGCGTTCACGCAGCTGAAGGAAGAGAAGCGCATCGTTCGGGCGCCCGCGGCCGCGGTCATCCGTCACCACTGGCGCGCACTGCTCGTCACCATCGGGCTGCGCTTGGCTCAGCCGGGGCTCTTCGCCATTCTGGCCGTGTACATGGTCGGCTACCTCGACCACCGCCGCGGAGACCCGGAGTCCGGCGTCACGGCCGTGGTCATCGGCTCGGCGCTCGGTCTCGCCTCCGGACCGCTGTGGGGCTGGGCATCCGATCGCTGGGGCAGGCGTCCGATCGCCATCGGCGCCATCATCGGCATCGGCGTCTTCATCTGGCCCTTCTTCTGGTTCCTCGACCACGGCTCGCTCGCACTGCTGCCCGTGATGATGATCCTCGGCATGAACGTGCTCCACGACGCGATCTACGGCCCGCAGGCCGCCTGGTTCGCCGAGCAGTTCCCGGTGAACGTGCGATACACGGGCGTCTCGCTAGGGTGCCAGATCGGCACCGTGCTCTCGGGCGGGCTCACGCCGGTGATCGCCGCTGCGCTGCTCATCGCGGGCGGCAACCAGCCCTGGCTCATCTGCGGCTACATCACCCTGCTCGCCGTGCTCTCGCTCATCGCGGCTCTCGCGGCGAAGGACCCCGCCCGCGACTTCGCTCGTGATCCATCCACCGTCGACACCTTTGAGGACATCTCATGACCAAGCCCATCATGCTCAACGCCTTCGAGATGATGGTTCCCGCGTTCCAGTCGCCTGGGCTGTGGCGGCATCCGGATGACCAGAGCCGTCGCTATGCCCAGCTCTCCTACTGGACCGAGCTTGCGCAGACGCTGGAGTCGGGCGGCTTCACCGGCATCTTCCTCGCCGACATCCTCGGCCAGTACGACATCTACGGCGGTAACGCGGATGCCGCCATGCGCGGCGGCGTGCAGTACCCCATCCTCGACCCCACCCTGATCATCAGCGCACTCGCGGCGGCGACCACGACGATCGGCGTCGGCGTCACCGTCTCCGTCACCTACGAGGAGCCGTACCTGCTCGCGCGGCGCTTCACCACCCTCGACCACCTCAGTGACGGCCGTGTCGGCTGGAACATCGTCACCTCGTACCAGGACTCCGCGGCACGCAACCTGGGGCTCACGGAGCAGCCGCCGCACGACGAGCGCTACGAGCGTGCAGACGAATACATGGATGTCGTCTACAAGCTCTGGGAGGGCTCCATCGATGACGACGCCATCGTCGCCGATCGCGAGACGGGACTCTTCGTCGACCCGGCCAAGGTGCGCAAGATTAATCACGAGGGCCGGTATTTCTCTGTGCCAGGGCCCGCTCTTGCCGAGCCGTCCCGGCAACGCACTCCCCTGCTGTTCCAGGCCGGCGCTTCACCGCGCGGAATCTCCTTCGCGGCCGAGAACGCCGAGGCGATCTTCTTCAACGGTTACTCGACGGCGATCGTGCGAGGCTGGGTCGGCGCCGTACGCGGCGGTCTCGTGGCCAAGGGCCGCTCCGCCGACGCGGTGAAGATCTTCACCATGGCCACCGTGATCGTCGCGGAGACCGACGAGGCCGCCGAGGCGAAGTACGAGGACTACAAGCAGTACGTTGACCCGGAGGCGGCACTCGCGCTGTTCGGCGGATGGACGGGGCTCGACCTCGAGGGCGTCGACGTCGACAAGCCGCTCGAGCACGTGCAGTCCGAGGCGCATCAGTCGGCGCTCGCGACCTTCACCAAGCTCGACCCGACCCGCGTCTGGACGGTGCGCGAGATGGCGACCTTCATCAGCATCGGCGGCCGCGGCCCGGTGATCGTCGGTTCGCCGGCCACTGTGGTGGACGAGTTGGAACGCTGGATGGTCGACGCCGACATCGACGGATTCAATCTGTCCAGCGTCATCCGGCCCGGTGGCGAAGAGGACTTCGTGCGACTCGTCTCGCCCGAGTTGCGGCGTCGCGGTCTGCTGCCTGAGCCGGTGCCGGGCCAGACCTTCCGCGAGGCAGTGCTCGGCAAGGGACCGCGGCTCGCCGATGACCATCGGGGGGCTCAGTTCAGGCCGGCTCTCGCGGGGGTGCCCGCAGAGTAGAGGCCGGCTTGCCCGCAGAATAGAGGGATGACTCTCCCCTCCACCGACACCGTCGTCAGCTATCCGAGTGGTGCCGTCAGCGGCACCGGCACCGTCGTCCACGTCGAAGACCTCGGCGGCGGTCGCAGTGCGGTGCTCCTGGATGCCACGCCCTGTCACCCGGTCGACGCGGGGTGGCCAGACCAGGGCCCCGATCGCGCGACGCTGCGCTGGAACGGCAGCTCGGCATCCGTCGTGGACTGTGTCGTCGCCGCCACCGACGGCAGCGCCCTCTACCTCGGGTCGGATGTGCCCGTGCGCAAGGGCACGGAGGGCTGGGCCTTCGTGGTCGCGCACCTCGTGGAGGGCACCGCGCCCGCGGTCGGCGACGAGGTCGCTGTCGAGGTCGATGAGGACCACCGCCGCTCGCTCTCGATCGGGCACACCGGCTGCCACCTCGTCTCGCTCGCGCTCAATCGCGCCCTCGCCGACCGCTGGACGAAAGAGGCCGCCGCCGACGCGCTCGGCGCGCCCGACTTCGACAAGCTCGCCATCGACTCGTCCACGATCGTGCCCTTCGGGTCGGTCGACACCTTCCGCCTCAACAAGTCGCTGCGCCGCAAAGGCTTTGTCTCCGACGGGCTCGCGGATGCGCTGCCCGCGATCGAGACCGCGGTGAACTCGACCATCGAGGCCTGGCTCGCGACGCATGCCGCCGTGAGCATACGTCGCGAGGGTGAGGCGCTCACCGACCGTCGCTACTGGGAATGCGAGCTGCCAGACGGCGAAGCCAGCATCGCCTGCGGTGGAACCCACGCGCAGTCACTCGACGCTCTCGGCGTGCTTCGCGCCGCCCTCGCCCTCTCGGACGACGAGGGAACGAGCGTGCTCACGATGACGACCGAGGCGCGCGGCGCGCACTGATTTCCCTCGCACGCGGGTAACCGACGCCGCCTGTGGAGTCAAGCCCTTGTCGCTCTAGGTGTATCAACGTTGACTCGAAGCAGCTCGCCTGTTGCGTTAGCGCTCACCCCCGGAGGATGACATGAAGGCACCCGAAGCCCGCGGCCCGATCAGCTCACTGCTGCTACGGTCGCTCAACCAGCGGCCAGACGCCGCTGGGTCCTCCGTGAACGGCGACCTCGCCGCCGCGCTCGAACAGTCGCGAACGGCGATCAGCGCGACGGGCGAGCTCCTCTTCGACGACGACCTGCAGCTGACGCTGTTCTGCCTCTACGAACTCCACTATCTCGGAATCGACGGGGTCGACGAGGCGTGGGAATGGCATCCGCTGCTTCTGCAATTGCGCGCCGAGATCGAGCACCGCTTCGAGCAGGTGCTGCGCGAGACGGTGCCCGTGCCCGAGCGACCGCCGGTGAACGCGGATGCCATGGCCGAGACGCTGTTCGCCCTCGCGGCAGACGACTCCGGCCCCAGTCTCTCCCGGTTCGTCGCGCAGAAGGCCACTCGCGAGCACCTGGACGAATTCCTCATCCAGCGCTCGATCTACCAGCTGAAGGAGGCCGACCCGCACAGCTGGGCGATCCCGAGGCTCACCGGCCGCGCCAAGGCGGCACTCGTGGAGATCCAGGCCGACGAGTACGGCGGCGGGGATCCCGGTCGCATGCACTCGGTCATCTTCGGCATGACGATGCGCGGACTCGACCTGGATGACAGTTACGGTGCCTACATCGACGACGTGCCGGCGATCACGCTCGCCTCGGTGAACATGATGTCGATGTTCGGGCTGCACCGGCGGCTGCGCGGCGCGATCGCCGGTCATCTCGCCGCCTTCGAGATGACCTCCTCGATTCCCAATCGCCTCTACGGCAAGGGCTTCCGCCGCCACGGGTTCGACAGCGAGGTCACCTGGTACTTCGACGAGCACGTCGAGGCGGATGCGGTGCACGAGCAGATCGCGGCGAGAGACCTCGCCGGCGGCCTCGCCGAGGCGGAGCCGACGCTGCTCGACGACATCCTGTTCGGCGCATCCGCCTGCCTCACCATCGACGGCATGGTGGGAGCGCAGATGCTCGAGGCCTGGGCTGACGGTCGCTCCTCGCTGCGCAGTCGCCAGCACAGCCTGGTCTGACACCGAAGGAGCATTCCATGACCAACTCGAACTCCCATCTGCGGCCGGTGCAGATCGTCGCCTGCCCCAACGGCCCGCTGCTCGTGCGCGGCTCCGCGGAACTCGTGACACCGGAGGGCGAAACCGTCGAACGTCGGCGCGCGACGGTGGCCCTGTGCCGCTGTGGCGTCTCGAGCATCAAGCCGTATTGCGACGGCACGCACAAGAGCATCGGATTCCGCACGGAGACGCCCGCGACCGACCAGCGCGAGTAACTGACCGCGAATCGGGAGTCAAGCCCCTTGTCGCAGGGCGCTTTCTCACGTTCACTGAGAATGGCTGCCACAGCAGAGCAGCGAGCATCCACCACAGCACCGCGGTCTACGCCGCGTGACGAGAAAGAGACCCACATGGGAGACATATTCTTCGGCGATACGGGGCCGATCCGATTTCATCCGCCCGTCGCCGCCGCCTCCGCCGAGCGCCGGGTCGAACACCTCGAACTACAGCCGATCTCGCTCACCGAGTGGCGAGTGCGCGACGTGAGATTCGACGACGACGATCCCCGCAAACTCGTCGGCTTCATCGAACAGAACGACGCCGGCTTCGGCGCGATGCTTCTCGACGACGGGCATCCTTCGTCGTGGGTGAGTTACCCCGCGATGGAAGATGCACTGCTTCACTTTGAAATGGACGCGCCGACCACTCCGGACGACGGTCACGAATTCGCGGGAATGGGGACCGTTGCGCCACCCGAGGCGACGACCGGCACCTCACGTTCCGGCCGCCACCCCAGGCACTCCGCCAAGAAGTAGCGCGCTACGCCCGATCGGACTCGAGCGCGGCGTCGTCGGACGCCACGGCGCTGGAAGCCGGGTCGACATCCTGCGGCCCCTCGTGCACGACTTCCTCCGCATCCAGATCGGTGGCCGCCTGCTCGAACTGCGAGTTGTAGAGGCGCCAGTAGGCACCCTTCCGCTCGATGAGTTCGGCGTGGCTGCCGTGCTCCACGATGTCGCCGTGCTCCATCACGAGGATGAGGTCGGCGTCGCGAATCGTGGACAGGCGGTGCGCGATGACGAACGACGTGCGCCCGGCACGCAGCGCGGCCATGGCCTGCTGCAGCAGCAGTTCGGTGCGGGTGTCGACCGAGCTCGTGGCTTCGTCGAGGATGAGCACGCTCGGTCTCGCGACGAAGGCGCGCGCGATCGTGATGAGCTGCTTCTCGCCCGCGGAGACGTTCGACGCCTCCTCGTCGAGCACGGTGTCGTAACCCTCGGGCAAGGAGTGCACGAAGCGATCAACATAGGTGGTCTTGGCGGCCTCGAGCACCTCCTCGTCGGTCGCGTCCTGCCTGCCGTAACGGATGTTCTCGCGAATGCTGCCGGCGAACAGCCAGGGGTCCTGCAGCACCATTCCGGTGCGCTCGCGCACATCCCTGCGACGCAGGTCGGCGATGTTCTGCCCGTCGAGGAGGATGCGGCCGCCGCTCAGTTCGTAGAAGCGCATGATGAGGTTGACGAGTGTGGTCTTGCCGGCGCCGGTCGGCCCCACGATCGCCACGGTCTGACCGGGCTTCACCGAGAAGCTCAGATCACGGATGAGCGGACGCTCCGGCGTGTACGAGAACTCGACGTTCTCGAAGACGATGGTGCCGTCCCCGTTCGCCGGAGCCGGGGCATCCGGAGCGTCTGCGCCCTGCTCCTCGGAGTCGAGCATCTCGAAGACGCGCTCGGCGGAGGCGGTGCCGGACTGCACGACCGCGGCCATGCCGCCCAGCTCCGACAGGGGCTGGGTGAACTGCTGCGAGTACTGGATGAACGCCTGCACGTCGCCGAGT
>Ga0134125_10007284_pt1 | contig 12481 bp, 13 predicted proteins | sample KB31751_FD_96464 | JGI IMG/M metagenome (GOLD analysis project Ga0134125, IMG submission 96464) | Terrestrial soil microbial communities with excess Nitrogen fertilizer from Kellogg Biological Station, Michigan, USA - KB3-175-1 | ecosystem: Environmental > Terrestrial > Soil > Unclassified ... | reverse complement strand
GCGAGGTCCCGACCGAGGCGAGCTTCGTCTTCAACGGGACCAAGACGGCGATCGACGTCTCGCAGTCGACCCACGGCGTCGCCATAACGCAGACCGAGTCGACCAGCTTCCACGGCCAGCCGGCGCCGCAGTTCACGGGCTCGATCTCTGGCACCACGCTGACGGTCAGCAATGTCGCTTCAGGCAACCTCGCCGTCGGCATGACGCTCTACGGGCCGGGCATCGCCGCCGGCACGACCATCACCGGCGCGGGCACCGGGACCGGCGGCAAGGGCACCTACATCATCTCCACCGCGCAGACGGTGAATAGCGAGTCGCTGATCGGGGCCGGACCCGCGCCGACCATCGCCGGCGACGTCGTCTTCGGCCGCGGCGCCAACAGCTTCGACATCGAGGCCGGCGCCACCATCGGCGGCCTGACCGAGCAGGCCGGCGAGCGCAACCTGACCATCGCGGTCGCCCCGAACGCGGGCGAGACGGCCACCGTCAACATCACCAAGGCCGAGGCCCACCAGGTGACGACGCTGAACGTCGGCGCCGGCGGCACGCTGGCGGCGGCGGTCGACCCGACCTTCGCGATCGGAGCCAGCAACCCGACGGCGATCTTCGACACCACCGTGCACCCCGGCCAGTCCGGCCCGGACGGCACGGCGACCTTCGCCCAGGGCGCACAGATCGGCGTGTCGCTCGACGCGCTGCAGACCGCGCCCTCCGCCACCTACGTCTTCGTGCAGACGAGCGGCGCGCCCGGCTCGCTCAATGTCGCCAGCCTGCCGACGGCGCAGCTCGTCAACGCGCCGTTCCTCTACGCCGCCAGCGTGTCGGCCACCGACTCGCAGATCGACGTCACGCTGAACCTGAAGAGCCCGCAGGAGCTTGGGCTGAACCGCAGCGGCGAGGCCGCCTTCAACTCGATCTTCCAGGCGCTCGAGCACAACACCGCCGTCGCCGACGCGATCATCGCGCCGACCACCAAGTACGGCTTCCTGAAACTCTACAACCAGCTGCTGCCAGACCAGGGCATCGGCACCTTCGAGTCGCTGGAAGCGGCGACGCAGAAGATCGCCAACCTCACCGAGCAGACGCCGGACGCCGGCACGCGCATCGCCGGCTCCAGCGCCTGGCTGCAGGAGGTGAACGAGACCATCAAGCGCAACGACGCCGACGCGCTGGGCTCGACGGCGCGGATGTTTGGTCTCATCGGCGGCTACGAGAAGATGGGCGCCGCCGGTGGCGCGCTTGGGGTCAACATCTCCTACCTCAACGTCGCCGACCAGGGCGCGGACGAGCCGGTGAGCGCGCGCACCATCAGCAACATCGCCGAGGTGGGCGCCTACTACCGCCGCGCCTGGGGCGGGCTGCGCTTCTCGGTGCGCGGCGGCGGCGGCTACGCCTGGATCAACGAGGACAGGGCGTTCGTCACCACCGGCGTCAACCAGACCAGCAGCGGCTCGTGGAACGGCTTCTTCGGCGACGCGCACGCCGGCGTGCAGTACGAGCAGCACATCGGCCGCTTCTACATCCGGCCGGAGCTGAGCGCCGACTACCTCTACTTCAACGAGAACGCCCACAGGATCGACGGCGCCGGCCCGAACCTCGACCTGGCCATCGGCCGGCGCACCAGCGAGCGGATGACGGCGTCGGGCGTCATCACCCTGGGCGCCCAGTACGGCCACGACGTGTGGTTCCGGCCGGAGATCTTCGGCGGCTATCGCGAGGTCGCGTTCGGCGGCATCGCCGACACCGTGGCCCAGTTCAGCGGCGGCCTGCCGTTCATCCTGTCGCCCGGCGACGTCAACGGCGGCTGGCTGGTGGCGGGCTTCTCGCTGAAGGCCGGCACGCCGCTCTCGTACGTCGCCGTCTCCGGCGAAGCGCAGCTGAAGAACAACGAACAGCGCTACGACGTCTATCTCTCCGGCAGGGCGATGTTCTGAGGAGCGCCTTGGCGCGCAGGAAAGCCGGCACGCTGACGCTTCGCGGCGCGGCGCCTCATACTGGCGCCGGGAGGGTTGCGATTCGATGCCCGTCTACTTCGAGGGCTTTCCGCGCGTGGTCGAGCGCGCGGCGCTGAAGCCCGGCCGCTGGTTCGTCGCCGCCGAGGGCGCGCGGCCGCTGATCTGCTTCTCCACCGAGGAAGGCGGCGAGGGCGACGAGCGGCTGATCCTGACGTTCGGCGCGACCCGGCCCGAGGCGCTCGACTTTGCGCCGACGCCGCTGAAGAGCCTGACCGGGCCGCTGGCGACGCTGGAGCACGAGCTGGTGTTCGCGCCGGGCCTGGCCGGCCATTCCCCGCAGCTGACCGCGCCGGTGCGCCGCCCGTTCCGCCCCGGCGCGCTGCTCAGGATGCGCAGCGGCGACCTCGGCCTGGGCTTCGCCGGCCCCGTCGGCGGCCTGACCGCGGTCTCGCTGACCAGCGGCCTGAGGGTCGACGGCTACGACCTGGTGTTCGATCGCTGGACGCTGTCGCTGCGCCGCGGCGCGACCGAGTTGCTGGTCGGGGCGTTCCGGCCGCTCTGACGCACGTCCGCGGTCCGTCTTCGCTACCCGATCTTCACGATGCCGCCCGGCTCGAACGTGTAGTCCGGCAGGTAGAGGTTCTTCGGCGCCGGCCCTTTGCGGATGCGCCCGGCGGTGTCGTACTGCGAGCCGTGGCACGGGCAGAACCAGCCCTTCCACTCGCCCTGCCCGAACAGCGGCGTGCAACCGAGGTGGGTGCAGACGCCGATGACGATCAGCCACTCCGCCATGCCCGGCTTGTGTCGGCTGGCGTCGGTGGCCGGATCGCGCATCGGCGCATGATCGTCGGCGACGGCGGCGGCGATCTCGGCCGGGGTGCGGTGGCGGACGAACACCGGCTGCTTGCGCCAGAGCACCGCCACCTGCTGGCCGAGCGGCACCTTGGCGTAGGCGTACTCGATGCTGGCGAAGGACAGCGTATCGGCGGCCGGGTTCCACTGGTCGACGAACGGCCAGGCGAGGGCCGCGGCGCCGCCGATCGCCATCGCTCCGGTCATGATGTAGATGAAGTCGCGACGGCGCGGCTCGCCGGCCAGCGCGGAGTCGTCCGCGGAAGCATCCGGCCGTGACGCATCGATGATGTCGGACATGCTGGTTGAAGCCGGCGGCGGGCCGACGGTTCCATGAATTTCAGGTCATTTCCAGCGCAGCGGGTGGTCGAGGACGATGACGCGGCGAGCCCGCGCCCAAAACGCGCCACATTTCGCCGAATAACATCTCGGCGTGATATTGGTCATCGCCATAGCGGGCGCCGCGCTGCAGACCGGCGCGGCGGTCGCGCACCTGGCTCTGGCGCAGCCTTCGTCGACGCCGCAGGCGCGCGCGCCGCTCTCGTTCGACGGCGCCGAACTCGGCATGACGGTGGGCGAGTGGAAGGCGTTGCCGCCGCCGCCGGGCGTCGAGCCGACTGCCGCGCCCGACTGCGGCCCCGCGATCCTCGCCGCCCTGCGCGACGAGCGGATCCCCGTGGCGGCGCCGGCCGCGGGCCATACGATCTGCGCCTACGACGCGCGCTTCGGCAAGGATGTGCTGCTGCACTCCGGGATCCTCGATGGCCGCTACCAGGTCGAGGGCTTGCGCTACCGGTTCGCGGACGGACGGCTCGCCGAAATCGACTACACGGCTTCCATCGACGCCTACAACGACATCGAAGCCAAGCTGTCGCGCAAGTATGGCCGGCCAGTCGCCACCGTGCGCGACGTGCTGAACACGCCGGCCGGCCACTTCCCCCGCGTGCGCCAGACCTGGCGGACGGCGGGCGGCGTGATCAGCCTGACGGACCCGACCAACGACCCGCTGCGCCTTGGCGTTCGCATTGCGAGCGTCGCCGCCGCGCACTGATCCGCGGCCGCACTCGCGCCTTCCGGGCGCCGGATTTCGCATATATATATCACCCTAGGATGCTAATATCCTGAGGTGAGAGAACATGAGGAAGGAGTTCGTAATTACCGTCGCCGCCGCCGCGATGGCCGCCGCGCCGGTTGCGTTCGCAGAGCAGGCGGCCCCGGTCGCGCCGGCGCCGGCCGCCGCCGACGCGGTCGCCACGTTGCAGAAGGTTTGCTTGCCGGTGTTGCGCGGCGGCGCGGTGAAACCGGCGGCGCAATCGGCCGGCTTCAGGCTCGAGGACGGCGGCTGGGTGCTGCCGATCGCCGGCAAGCAAGAGATCGATCTCAGCCCGCCGGACCATAGCAATCCGCACGTCTGCACGCTGACGATCGCCGCGGACGCCGCCGAAGGCGCCGCGATCCGCAATGCGCTCGGAAACTGGGCGGCGTCGCAGAGCCCGCCGCTCAAAGCGGTGGCAGTGGACGCGCCCGTGCCCGGCGCGGCGCAGGGCTGGGTCACCTCGACCTGGTCCGCCAGGACGCCCGCCGGCGTCGAGAACGTGGTGCTGACGCAGCCGCAGTCGCCGGCCGCACCGTCCAAGACCGGGCAGGCGTCCCCCCCGGCATCCACGTTGCTTGTCAGTCTGGCCCCGGCGTGACCCGAAGTCGCAGGCCAGCGGCGGCGCCCAGGTAACGCCACTACTTCATGACAATGAGGCTCTGAAGATGCGCCGAACCTGTCAGAATATTCATGAACCTCACGCGGTTCTGACCTGGACGGCGGCACGGCTTTGCTTAACTAGTTCTCGCTCGGGGCGGCGAGCGCAGCCGGGGTGCGCAATGTTTCGAGCCTAGGTCGCTGCAATGTTCAACGCCGCCGCCGGTCTCATGCAGCCGACCGCGGGATGAGCGCCCAGCGTCGGCTGCGGCTTGAATGGCCGCAGCGCCTCACCGAGACGAAAGCAGGAAATCTTGATGTCCAGACTGAAGATCAACTCTCTGTCCAGCGGGGCAGTCATCGGCGCCGCCGCGATGATCCTGGCCGGCGCAGGCGGATACTTCGCCCACGCGCAAGGCCCTGGCGGCGCCGTCAACCCACCCGGCGCCGCGGCCGTCCAGACGGCGCCCAACAGTTTCGCCGATATCGTCGCGCGGGTCGCGCCGGCGGTGGTGTCGATCAACGTCGAAGAACACGCGAAGGCCAATCCGGCCGTGCAGTTCGGCCAGATGCGGGGCCCGTTCGGCGAAGGCGGCGAGGGCGGACCGGGCGGCTTTCCGTTCCAGTTCATGATCCCGCAAGGCCCGGCGCGGTCGATGCCGATCCACGCCTCCGGCTCCGGCTTCTTCATCTCGCCGGACGGCTACGTCGTCACCAACAACCACGTCGTCGAGAACGCCGAGAAGATCACGGTGGTCACCAACGATGACCGCAAGCTCACCGCCCGGGTGGTCGGGACCGACCCCGCGACTGACCTTGCAGTCCTGAAGGTCGACGGCGGCCCATTCCGCTACGTGAGCTTCGAAGATCGCGGCCAGCCGCGCGTCGGCGACTGGGTGGTGGCGGTCGGCAACCCGTTCAATCTCGGCGGCACCGCGACGGCGGGCATCGTCTCCGCGCTCGGGCGTCAGCACGTCAGCGGCTCGTCCTACGTCGACTACATGCAGATCGACGCGCCGATCAACCGCGGCAACTCCGGCGGCCCGACCTTCGACGTCGAGGGCCGCGTGGTGGGCGTCAACTCCGCCATCTACACGCCGTCCGGCGGGTCGGTGGGCATCGGCTTCGACATTCCCGCCGACGTCGCCGCCCAGGTGACGCGGCAGCTGATTGCGCACGGCTCGGTGACGCGCGGCTACATCGGCGCGACCGTGCAGAGCCTGTCGCCGGAACTGGCCGGCAGCCTCGGCCTCTCCGAGACCAAGGGCGCGATCGTCGACCAGCTGACGCCCGGCGGTCCGGCCGAGCGGGCGGGCGTGCGCTCCGGCGACGTGATCACCGCGGTGAACGGGCATCCGGTGGCCTCCTCCGAGGCGCTCACGCGGCAGGTCGGCCTGGCGCGGCCCGGCCAGGACATCCGCGTCAGCGTACTGAGGGGCGGCCATAGCCAGGAGCTGACCATCCGCTCCGGCCAGCGCCCATCGGAAGCCCAGCTGGCCAGCGCCGGCCGCGGCCCGGGCGCCCAAGGCCCCGAAAGCCAAGGCGCCGGCCCCGGCGTGCTCGGCATGCAGCTGGCGCCCGATCCGCACGGCGGGCTGGTTGTGCAGGGCGTCGACCCGAGCGGCGACGCCGCCCAGAAGGGCCTGCAGCCTGGCGACGTGATCCTGCGCGCCGGCGCCAGCCAGGTCGCTTCGGCCGAGGACGTCTCGCGCGCGGTCGCCGCCGCCAAGGCGCAAGGCCGCAAGAGCGTCCCGCTGCTGGTGGGCCGCAACGGCCAGCACTTCTACGTGCCGGTCGACGTGGCGCCGCCGAAGAACGGCTGACGGCCGGGCCTCCGGGCCGTTCGAGAAAGACGCGAGCGCCCCCGGACCTGATGCCGGGGGCGCTGCCTTGCGCGTGGGCGCAGGCGAACCGGGCTCGAGCGCGCCGCGCGTCAACCGGACGTTCACGGACGGTATGCCATACCGCGGGGGGTGACTGCGAAGGCGCGGGGATGAACTCAGGCAGCGCGGAACAGGCCGCCGTGATCGTAGACCCGGACCGCTCTACGGTCGAGCTGGTGCGCGCGCTGCTGCGCAGCTCGCGACGCATTCCGACGATGGCGGCGGCGGACGCCACGGCCGCCTGGCGTCTGCTGAGCCTGCATCGTCCGAAGCTGGTGTTCATCGCCCACGCGCCGCCGCAGATCAATGCGCCGGAGCTGACCCGCGAGCTGCGGCGCAGCACCCTTGCAGCGCGCCAGGCGCCTGTGGTGATGCTGGCCGCCGACCCTACCGAGAGCCAGATCATGGCTGCCCGCGACGCGGGCGTGCACGAGGTGCTGCGCCGCCCGTTCACGCTGAGCGACCTGACGCTGCGGGTCGACACGGTGCTGAACAAGCCGCGCGACTGGGTGGAGGCGATGGGCTACGTCGGGCCCGACCGGCGCCGATTCAATTCGGCCCAGTTCGCCGGCCAGCGCCGCCGCCGTTTCGACCGCGAGGCGGCCTCGCCGGAGATCGCCCGCATCGGGCAGGCGCTGAAGATCATGAAGGGGGCCATCGAGGGGATCGATTCCGATCCGCGCCAGGCGCTGAGGGCGCTGCGCGTACAGGTCGAGGAGCTGCAGGCCGCCGCCGTCGCGATCTCGGATTTCTCGATGGCCGGTGCGGCCAAGACCCTGAAGGCCTATCTCGACACCGCCGTAGACCGCGGCCGCTTCTCCAGCGAGGAATGCGCCCGCGAGCTCAGCGGACTGCTCGGCGCGCCCGCACCGGCGCGCAAGTCAGCATGAGCCTTCGATCCCGCTTGCGCGTGAACGGAACGGCGGCGCTGTCAGGCGCTCGCCGCCTGCGCTGAAGCGGCTTCCTGGCGGTAGCGGCGGGTCACCTTTTCCAGTCCGGCCAGAATCTGCTCCATCACGGGCGGCGTCAGCTTGCCGATGTTGGCGACCAGCAGCTGCAACGTCTGCACATGTACGGCGATCGCCTCCACGTCCCAGCGCTTGATCGCCATCAGGTGGTCGAGCAGGTTGCAGAGGCTGATGAAGGTGGTGTCGGCCGCCGGCGCGCCGCAGACCGCGCCGATGCCGACCGCGCGCGCCGAGATCGCGTAGAGCGCCTGCAGCGACGCGGCGTCGAACGCGGACGGAAAGCGCTGGAATTCGGCCAGCGCCGCAGCCGTCGCCTTGTGCAGCTCGGAGATGCACTCGGGCTCGAGGTCGGTGAGGTTGGCCTTGGCCGCATCGACCGCATCGGCCACGGCGACGCCCCCCGGCTCCTTGAGCTGCTGGGTCAGCTTGTACTTCGGGAACTCGTAGCGGACGTTGCTCATGAGGCTGCCTTCAGCGGACGATCCTCGAAGGGGACGGCGCCGTCCTCGGGCGCGGTGGCCGGTGCGGCGGCGTCGGGCGACAGGTCGACGTGGTCCTCGCGCCGGCGCCGCGGATGGTCGCCGCCGGCGTCGGCCTTCGCGAACCTGCGGTCCGGCCCGACGTATTCGTCGGAAAGCACGAAGGCGCGGCCCTCCTTGGCGATCCAGATGATCCGCTCCAGAACGACGATCGGCGACAGCGGCTTGGCGACGATGAAGTGGCCGCCGCAGTCGCGCGCGTTGGCGACGTCGGAGACCTTGGTGTGCGCGGCGGTGAGCAGCACCGGCGTGTGCCGGTTCGGCTCCGGCACGTTGGTCCGTAGCCAGCGCACGAATTCGTAGCCCTCGCCGGACTCGGCCATGGCGTCGATGACCATCAGATCGACCTCGAAATCGGCGACCACCCGCTTGGCCTCGTCGATGGTGCTGCAGCGATGAATCTTGCGCGCCCCGAAGCCGCTGAGGATCTGCGTGAGGATGGCCAGGCCCATCGGCGTCGGGTCGAACAGCAGCACGACCGTCTTCGAAAGGTTGAACCTGGTGCGGGATTTGGGATCGAGGCCCATCGGCTTGCGTCCACTCTACCTGATGCGGCCAATGGTCTGGCGAGGCATGGTCGTCTCGAGGGCCCCCTGGCGGACGACGGATCAGTCGTACAACCACGCCAGTATGCTTGCCGAGCGTTAAGGAAGGCTTCACCGCGGGCGCTCGCGGTGAGGCAGCCTATCAAAAAATGGCAGGCTGCACGCCAATAAGCCCTCGCGCACACGGCGAAATCAATTCAACCATCGCGCGTGATTCGCCTCGATCCCGCCGTCGAGGCCCCTGCTGGTCAGTTGCCGATCGGCGCGGTCATCCGCCCGGAGAACGACATCGGCCCGCCGAAGCGCGCGCGGTTGAACGGCGTGTCGGGCACCGGGCGGCTGGCGACCACCACGCGCCCGCCGTACGGATATTCGACCGCGGCGACATCGCGCCCGTACCAGCCGGCGTAGCGGGCATGATGGTAGTAGTGGTGGTGGCGCGCGTGGGCGAACGCGGCGCCTTGCGAGCACGCCAGGGCGGTCCCGCAGGTCGCCGCCAGCAAAAGCACCTGCCGCACACTCATGATCGGCGCTCCCAAAGTCGCGTCCCTCGGCAGGAAGGAGAATGCAGCAGGCGCGCGGCCGTTCCGCTGCGAGGCTCGCGCGGGCCAGGCGGCGCCGACCGGCCGCGGCGCCCCGCGGCGCTCAGGGCCGAACGCCGCTCCACCCTTGCGTCAGTCACCGATCGGCGCGGTGAGGCGGCCGGCGTGCGACAACGGCTGGCCGAACCGTGCGCGGTTGGCCGGCGTGTCAGGCACCGGCTGGCTGGTGACGGTGACCGTGGTCGTCGGATTCAAGGCCTGGTCGGGCGGCACCTGCGGCGCGATGGCCGAGGCGTCCTGCGCCAGGTTTTGGGCGGCGCGCGCCGAAGCGGCCCGGTCGTAGCCTTGCGCGAAGGCGGCTTGGGTGACGGCGGCGGCGAGCGCGATCGTCCCCGCCGCAAGCGTGAGATTGCGCAGTTTCATCGTTCAGCATCCCTAAGCGCCCCTCAGCACCCGACGATGAAATGGCCCGCTCGGTGAGGGGTTCCATGCTGCATCACGTCGTGATGGTCGCGGACGGCGCGCCGGGAGCAACCTCGAGGCGGCGCCCTACTCCGGCGCGCTGCGGGGCGCCTCGCGGTACCAGGCCAACTGCTCGCTTGTGGCCAGCAGCTTGCCCGAGCGGCTCCAGTAGCTGGAGCGCTCGTCCGACGCGCCGCCGCCGCCGACCCGGCCCTCGCACTCGACCAGGATGAAGTCGTCGCCGACCTCGGCCAACTCCTCGGCGGTGGCATGCAGGTAGGCGGTCAGCGACAGCGTCGTGGTGCGGATGGCGGGGCCGAGCGCGTACATCGCGCGCGGGGCGGAGTTGTCGGTGACCATGCCGAGCAGCGCCTTGTCGAACGATCCGCGCCGCGAACGCACCCAGGCCAGCGAGCGCGAATCCGCGCCCGGCGTCGGCGGAAAGCCCTCCAGCGTGCGGCGCTCGAAGCTGGCCGCGCCGTAGTGGCGCATCGCCTCGCTGGGCGCGGGCGGCGCCGGCAGGCTGTCGGGAGCGGGCGCGGCCGGCATCACCGCGAAAGCGAACGGCGGCGTCGTCGGCCGGCGCGCCAGCGTGACGATCGCGTGCACGCCGACCTCGCTCGAGCCCGCCGGCGCCAGCTCGACTTCCCAAACCCCCACCGAGCCGCCCTGGCGCAGGCGCCTGGTCCGCACGTCGAGCGGCCCGGCCGGCACGGCGGCGATGTAGGTCAGGGTCAGCGACAGCGCCTCGCCCACGGCCTCGGGCTCGGCCTCCAGCACGCGGATCGCCAGCCCGATCGCATAGCCGCCCCAGAGCCCGCCGCCCGGATTGCTCCACTCGGGGCCGGCGATGGTGCGCCAGCGCCCGGGCGCCACATGGGTCAGCGGGAAGTCCAACGACGGGTCGGCGAGGCTCATGCGCGCTCTCTAGCCGCCCGCCCCGGCGTCACGGAAGCGGCAAAGCTGTGGCGGACCGCCCCGCCGGTTCTCCGGCGTGCCGCGAGCGCGACAGCGCCAGCTCGTCGAGCATCACCTGGCGCAGCCGCGCCGGCGCCACGATCTCGACCTGGTCGCGCCAGGTGAAGAGGTGCCAGGCGAGCTCGCGAAGGCCGCTGGCGCGGAAGCTGACGCGCACCGAGCCGTCCGGCTGCGGCTCGATGCGCTGGGTCGGGTGGAACTGCCAGCTCAGCGCCTCCTCGGCGCTCTCCGGCAGGATGCGCAGCACCACCTCGTCGGGCGCCTCCTGGTAGATGCCGAACGAGCGGTTGGCGTAGGCGTTGAGGTCGAAATCGGCGGGCGGCGCGGCCGTGCGCTCCAGCACCTCGACCTCGCGCATCCGCCCGAGCCGCCAGTTGCGCGGCTCGGGCTCGTCGCCCTCCGCAGCGACCAGGTAGTTGGCGCGCCCGAACATCAGTCCGTACGGCGTCACCTCGCGCCTGGCGCCCGGCCGCGAGCCGCCCTCGTAGGTGAAGCGCAGCGCCCGCATCGCCATCAGCGCCTGGCGGACGACGGCGATCAGCGCCTCGTCCTCGAACGGTCGCGGCCCGGCCTGCACGGCGATGGTCTCCGACTGCACCAGGGCTTCCAGGTCCGGGACGATTCGCGCCAGGGCGGCGCTGCGCATCGCCGCGCGGATCTTGCGCTCGAGGCTCTCCAGGCTGCGCGCGCGCGGCTCGGCGCCCACCGCCCTGAGCGCGCTGGCCGCCTTGCTCAGCTCCAGCAGCTCCTCCTTCGTGGGCGCCTGGAAGAGCCCGTCGAGGCCGCCGGGAATCCGGAACCGCTTGCTCGGCCCGTCGGGCAGCTCCTCCATCTGCGGAAAGAGGTCCCAGATGGCGTCGCGCATCCGCTCGACCGTGCGCCGCCCGGCGCCGACCGCCTCGGCCATCTCGTCCAGCGTCAGCCCCTCGGCGCTGGACGCCAGCCGCCGCGCCAGCTCCAGCAGCAACGCCGCCTTCTCGTGCCGCATGTTCCCCACGACCGCTTTTGACGCAAGCGCTGATGGTTGCAGGGCTTTCGCGGCCAGGCAAGCGCGGCGCGGCGCTCCCCTCCCCCTCGAGGGGAGGGGTTGGGGGTGGGGGGGCTCCCTCCGGCACAGCCGCAGTCAGCAAACCGCACCCAGGTGCGCGGCCAATCGGCGCCAGCCCCCCATCCCCAACCCCTTCCCCTCAAGGGGAAGGGGCCAGCTACGCGCAGCCGTCCGAGGCGAAGCTCTCCACGTACGCCAGCCCGGCCTCGGTCAGCTCGAAGCGGTCGAGCTCTGACGGCTCGTCGGCGGTCCAGTGGCGGGCGCCGTCGCGGTCTGCGGCGTCGCAGACCTGGACGATCTGCCCGGCCTCGTCGTCCCAGACCAGCGACACCTCTTCCAGCCGCCGCGCCTCGCGGCCGAGGCGCCGCCGGATGGCGGCCTTGCGGATGCCGCGCGCGCTCAGCCGCAGCACGACCCGCCCGGCGCCGAGCTCCTGGCGCACGTCGGCGTGCTCGAGGATCGCATTGATCAGCGCCCCCGAGGGCGGCTGCGGCGTGACGAGCCTCAGGTACTCGTCGGTGCTCGGGTAGCGGTTGGCGGCGGCGCGCTTGGGCATGTGAGGTCTCCGTGTCGTCGGAGATCACTTTGCCGAGGCGATGCGTCAAAAACGGACGTAGGGCGCGCAAGAATGCTCTGCCTCCGACGCGAAGCGGCGGGAGGTAGGTTGCGACCTCCCCAGCGCATGCAAGTCGTTGTTTTTATGGGAGAGAAGTGGCGCGCTCGGAGCGATTCGAACGCCCGACCCTCAGATTCGTAGTCTGATGCTCTATCCAGCTGAGCTACGAGCGCGCGCCGCCGGTTACGGCGAGGCGCGGAACCTAGTCGGCGAAGTCGCAAACTTCAAGATGGGCGCGGCGAACTGGCCCTGAGGCGGGGCGCCGGGCCCGATTCGCCCTATCGTCGTTGGCGGCAGCGGCCTTGCGCCCCCTCCGGCTCGTCGCGCTGGCAGCGCGCCGATCCACCTCCCCCGCGCTCTGCGGTGCGGGGGAGGAGCGAAGCGGCGCAACCTCGCTCCT
>Ga0134125_10007283_pt1 | contig 12482 bp, 15 predicted proteins | sample KB31751_FD_96464 | JGI IMG/M metagenome (GOLD analysis project Ga0134125, IMG submission 96464) | Terrestrial soil microbial communities with excess Nitrogen fertilizer from Kellogg Biological Station, Michigan, USA - KB3-175-1 | ecosystem: Environmental > Terrestrial > Soil > Unclassified ... | reverse complement strand
GGCGCCTTCGGCAAGGCGCTCACCGCCTCGTCGCTGGTGTTCGTGTCGAAGGCGGCGGTGCGCGGCAAATTGCGCGACAGGCTCGGCGTCGAGAAGGAACTGGTCGCGGTCGAGAAGACGCGCTCGATCTCGAAGAAGAGCATGATCCACAACGACGCCACGCCGGATATCGAGGTGGATCCGGAAACCTACGAGGTGCGCGCCGACGGCGAACTCCTCACCTGCGCGCCGGCGGAGGTTCTGCCGATGGCGCAGCGCTATTTTCTGTTCTGAACTGGAATGCCGGGAGAGTGTCTATGATTTACGTGATTGCGCAGTTGCGGCTGAAGCCGGGCACGACCGAGCGCGCCGCGATCGAAGCGCGCAAGGTGGTGGAGGGCACCGTCAAGGAAGACGGCTGCCTGTTCTACGATTTCAACCTCAGCGTCACCGATCCGACGCGGCTGGTCGCGGTCGAACGCTGGGAGTCAAAAGAGACGCTGGCCAAGCACAACGAGACGGCGCATCTCCTGGCCTGGCGCAAGGTGGTCGCCGAGATCGTCGTCGAGCGCGACATCCAGGTCATCACGCCGGAGAGCGTTGAGCGCAAATGAAGCGCGTCACCGCGATCAAGCCTGCGGGCGAGTGGGACGTGTGCGCCGCGCGCGACGCCGTCGTGCTCGATGCGCAGGACCGGCATCGCCGCCGTGTCGTCTTCGTCGGCGAGGAAGGCGCGACCTATCTGCTCGACCTGCCGCGGCCGGCGCAGTTGCGCGACGGCGATGCGCTCGTGATCGAGGACGGCGCGCTGGTCCGCGTCACCGGCAAGCCGGAGCCGCTGGTCGAGATCGCCGCGGCGAGCGCGCACGAACTCGCGCGGTTCGCCTGGCACATCGGCAACCGCCACACCGAGGTGCAGATCGTGGGCGATCGCCTGCGCATCCGCCGCGACCATGTGCTGGAGGAGATGCTGCGCGGCCTCGGCGCGACGCTTCATTTTATCGACGCCGTTTTCGATCCCGAGCATGGCGCCTATGCGCAGGGCGGCCACGGCCATGGGCATTGAGAAGCGCCCCTCGCTCCGTTCGTCCCCGCGAAAGCGCGGACCTGGCGCGGCCGACGACGCGGGCCGCCCCATGGTTCGAGACGCGCCGCTGCGCGGCGCTCCTCACCATGAGGCGGACGGAAGGCCGAGCACAAAGCAGACCCTCATCCTGAGGAGCCCGCCGGAGGCGGGCGTCTCGAAGGATGAGGCCCCGACATCGGCGCAGTCGCTCTACCGCCTCATGGCCTGGCTGTCGCCGGCCTATCCGGTCGGTGCCTTCTCCTATTCCAGCGGCATCGAATGGGCAGTCGAGTCCGGCGACATCACCAATGCCGAGACGCTTAAAGGTTGGCTGGCGACGATGCTGACCGATGGCGGCGGCTTCTGCGACGCCGTTCTGTTCGTACATGCCCATCGGGCGGCGAACGACGATGTTGTTTTGCGCGACGTCGCCGAACTTGCGGCGGCGCTTGCACCCTCGAAAGAGCGGCATCTGGAGACGACGGCGCAGGGCAACGCCTTCGTCGAAACAACGCGCGCAACATGGCCCTGCGCCGCGCTCGATCGCCTCAAGTTCTGCTGGGACGGACCGGTCGCTTATCCGGTCGCCGTGGCGGTCGCCGCCGCCGGCCATGGCATTCCACTCGAACCCGCGCTCGCCGCGTTCCTTCAGGCGCTGGTTGCCAACTGGGTCTCGGCCGGCGTGCGGCTGGTGCCGCTCGGTCAGACCGACGGCCAGCGCGTCGTCGCCGCGCTCGAGCCGGTCGTCGCCGCGACCGCGCAGCGCGCGCTCTCCACCGCGCTCGACGACATGGGCGCGTCGGCTTTCCGCGCCGATCTCGCCTCGCTGCGGCACGAGACGCAGTACACGCGGCTGTTCCGGTCATGATTTCGTTCGCGCCTCCCTCCCCGCTGTCATCGCCGGGCTTGTCCCGGCGATCTCGATCAGCGAAGCAGCGCGCTGCCAACCTAAGCGAGATGGCCGGGACAAGCCCGGCCATGACGGAGTGATGAGATGAGCAAGAATTCAAACGGCCCGCTTCGTGTCGGTGTCGGCGGCCCGGTCGGCTCCGGCAAGACCGCGCTGATGGATCGCCTGTGCAAGTCGCTCCGCGACAAATACGAGATCGCCGCGATCACGAACGACATCTACACGAAATGGGATGCCGAATATCTCGTGCGCTCCGGCGCGCTGGCGCCCGAGCGCATCGCCGGCGTCGAGACCGGCGGCTGCCCGCACACCGCGATCCGCGAGGACGCCTCGATCAACCTCGCAGCCATCGCCGAGATGCGCGCGAAATTTCCCGATCTCGATCTGGTGCTGGTCGAATCCGGCGGTGACAATCTCGCCGCGACGTTCTCGCCGGAGCTTGCCGACATCACCATCTACGTCATCGACGTCGCGGCCGGTGAGAAAATCCCGTCGAAGGGCGGGCCGGGCATCACGCGCTCCGACCTGCTGGTGATCAACAAGATCGATCTCGCGCCCCATGTCGGCGCCTCGCTCGCGGTCATGGAGCGGGATGCGAAGCGCATGCGCGGGCAACGCCCCTTCGTCTTCGCCAATATGCAGACGGGGGCAGGCGCGGAGGAGATCGCGCGCTTCATCGAAAGCAAGGGTGGCCTGATCGCCTAGCGGCTAGACCGCTTCGGCCAACATGTCGCGCGCGATGCCGTTCGCCGCGGCGAGCCTTTCATTGGCCGCCTCCATGCTCACGGCGAAGATCGCGCGGCGCGCAAGTCGCCACTCCTCGCGTTCGCCGCGGCGCGCCCAATGCACCAGCTTCCTCGCGGCCAGCCGCTGCATGCGTTCAATGTTGGAAGCATCGAGAACGCCGGCGCGGATCAACCGCGTACAGGCGAGATCGAACGCCTGCCCCATCGCCTTCACGGCGTCGTCGTCCAGTCCAGTCTGTTCAGCCGCACGCATGGTCACACCCGTATTTTCCGAGAAAACTCGGGCGAAACACCAAGGTTCCTGCCTACACGCGTCGGTGAACGGTATCGCGCTTGAGCAAGATCAATGTGCGCCATCGGACCATAGGGGAGGTTTTCGATGACCTTACAAAAGAATGGAGCCAATCCATGGAGACCCCTGTTCAGCTTGATTTTCAGGGCCTGGAGGCCAAGCCCGACCTGCGCGGCGCCGTCGACCGCCACATCGCGCAGCTCGAGGAACGCTTTGGCCGCGTCACGGCGGGCCGCATCGTGCTGAAAGCCCCGGGCGGCCACCACCGCAACGGCGGCCTCTACGAGATCAACATTCGGCTCGCTCTGCCTGAGGGACGCGAGGTGAATATCGGGCGCACGCCGCAGAGCGACGAACGGCATGCCGATCTCGCTTATGCGCTCAACGACGCTTTCAAGCGCGCGCGGCGGCAACTCCAGGATCAGGTCGACCGCATGAGCGGCAATGTGAAAACGCACGCCCGTCCGTGATGCGAGACTCTGTCGTCACCCGGCCATGACAACCTCAGCGCCAGTTAACTCGCAATGTCGATTCGCAATCTCGACCGGATGTTTCGCCCGAAATCGGTGGCGGTGATCGGCGCGTCCGACCGGCCGCATTCGGTCGGCGCGGCGCTGATGCGTAATCTGACGCAAGGCGGCTTCGAAGGCCCCGTCGTGCCGGTCAATCCCCGCGCCGCCGCCGTGCACGGCATCATGGCCTACAGGGACGTAGCCGCTCTGCCGATCGTGCCCGACCTCGCCGTAATCGCGACTCCGCCCGACACGATCGCGCCGCTCGTCGATGATCTTGGCCGACGCGGCACGCGCGCGGCCGTGATCCTGACGGCGGGCTTCGCCGAGGGCGAGGCCAAGGTCGGCCGCGCGCGCGAGACTCAATTGCTGGACGCGGCGCGGCCGCACCTCTTGCGCATCGTCGGCCCCAATTGCCTCGGCCTCGCCGTGCCCGGCATCGGGCTCAATGCCACCTTTGCGCCGGCTTCGGTGCTTCCCGGCAACATCGCCTTCCTGACGCAGTCCGGCGCCATGGCGACCACCGTGCTCGACTGGGCTCTCCCGCGCGGCATCGGCTTCTCGGCCATCGTGTCGATGGGCGACATGAGCGACGTCGATTTCGGCGACCTGCTCGATTATTTCGCGCTCGATGACGCGACCAGGGCGATCCTCATCTATGCCGAGGCGATCACGCATGCGCGCAAGTTCATGTCGGCTGCGCGCCGGGCTGCCCGCGTCAAGCCGGTGATCGTCGTCAAGGGCGGCCGGGCCGCGGAAGGCGCGCGAGCGGCGGCGTCGCACACCGGCGCGCTCGCCGGCACAGATGTGGTTTACGAGGCCGCGTTCCGCCGCGCCGGGATGCTGCGCGTCAACGAGGTCGAGGAATTGTTCGACGCCGCGGCGACATTGGCGCGGATGGGCCCCGCTGCGGGCAACCGGCTCGCCATCGTCACCAATGGCGGCGGCGCCGGGGTGCTGGCGACCGACCGGCTGATCGAGGAGGGCGGCAAGCTTGCCACGTTGAGCCCTTCGACGCTGGAGAAGCTCAATCGCGTTCTGCCGCCGACCTGGAGCCACGCCAATCCGGTCGACATCATCGGTGACGCGGATGCGGAGCGCTACGCCCATGCGGTGGAGGCGCTCATGGACGACGATGGCGTCGACGCGCTGCTCGTCTCCTATTGTCCGACCGCGATCGTCTCGGCGGAGGACGCCGCCAGGGGGCTGATCGGCGCGCTGGAAGGGCTCAAATCTTCCAAGAACGTCTTCGCCTCCTGGATGGGCGAGGCCAGCGTCGGCGCCGGACGCGCCGCGCTCGCGGCGGCGAAGATTCCGGACTTCGAGACGCCGGAGCGCGCCGTCCGTGCCTTCATGTATCTCGTGCGCTACCGGCAGAGCCGGGCGCTTCTGCTCGAAACCGCGTCATCGGTGCCTGCGCTGCCCGCAGACACCGGCACGGCGCGCGCGCTGGTCATCGGCGCGCTTGCCGACGGCCGCGAATGGCTCGATCCGGCCGAATGCGCAGCGTTCTTTTCCTGCTACGGCGTGCCCTTCGCGCGCACCGAGGCGGTCGCCGACGCGAAAGCGGCGACCGCGTTTGCCGCCGAGATCAAGGGGCCCGTCGCGCTGAAGATCCGCTCGCGGGACATTACGCACAAATCCGACGTCGGCGGCGTCGCGCTCGACCTTGATACGCCGCAAGCGGTCGAGGCGGCGGCGCGGGCCATGCAGGAGCGAGTAAGGCGTGCCAAACCGGGGGCGCGGTTGGAAGGCTTCATCGTGCAGCAGATGGTGCAGCGGCCGGGCGCCTTCGAACTGATCGCAGGTGTCACATCCGACCCGACCTTCGGCCCGGTGATCCTGTTCGGCCATGGCGGAACCGCCGTCGAAGTCCTGCGCGACAAGTCGCTCGAGCTGCCGCCGCTCAACACCGCTCTTGCGCGCGCCCAGATCGAGCGGACGCGCATCGCCGCGCTGCTGAAGGGCTATCGCGACCGCCCGGCCGCCGACATTGACGGTGTCGTCAACATATTGATGCAGCTAGGCCGCATTGCCGCCGAGCACGCCGAGATCGCCGAGATCGACATCAATCCGCTGCTGTGTGACGCGGATGGCGTGATAGCGGTCGATGGCCGTATCCGCGTTCGCGCAACGAGCGCGCCGGCCGAAGCGCGCCTCGCCATTCGACCCTATCCGCAACGGCTCGAGAGCGATGTCCGAACCGTGGGCGGCAGCCTCTTTTCGGTGCGGCCGATCCGCCCGGAGGACGAGCCGGCGCTGCGCCGCTTCGCCGAGGAAGTGGATTCCGCGGACCTCTGGCACCCGGTGTTCGCCTTGCTGCGCGAAAAGACTCACGAAACCGCGGCGCGGCTCTCCCAGATCGACTACGACCGCGAGATGACGATGGTGGCGTGGGCCGATGGCCGCATCGCCGGGCTGGCGCGTTCGGCCGCCGATCCGAATTTCGACGAGGCGGAAGCGGCGGTGATTATCCGCGCCGATCTGCGCGACAAGGGGCTGGCGACGCATCTGCTGCAATTGCTGCTGAGCGCGGTTGCGGATCAGGGCGTGCGTCGGGCCGTTCTGATCTATCCGGCGAGGCTCGACCGGGTGCAGGCCATCGCGACAGAACTCGGGTTTATTGCCGCACCCGACAAGACCGATCCGTCGCTCATGCGCGCGGTGCGCGCGCTCCGCTAGATCGTCCGAACGATCAAATCAAGGCCGCGAGCCGCCGAAGGGCCGGATCGAGATGGAGTTCCGCGGCCTGCCGGACGGCGTCGCTTGCCTCGCGACGCTTGGCCTCGCCGTCGGGCGCAAACCCCTGATGCGGCGCCTTGACGTCGCGTTCGGTCACCGCCTCCATGGCCGCGCGTTCCGCCGGGCTCACCGTGACGCCGAAATGCGGCAGGATCGCCGAGAATACCGCGCCCGGCAGGTCGCGATAATCGATCGTGAGGCCGCCGCCGATTGCCGCGTGGTCCGCGGCCGCGTTGCAGATCGCGCCGAGCACCCGCGCGCAGTAATCCTCGTCCGGCACGGCGTCGTCGAGGTCGATGCCGAAAAACCGCGGCGGGAAGAATTGGGGCAGCATCTGCGAGCCACGCTGGCGCATATGCGAGACCAGGACCTCGACCGGATCGCGGTGGAGGAATATCCACGGCGTCTCGGGGAAGGCGCGGCGGAACAGCGGCAGCGCGAGCGCGTGCCATGCGTCCAGCTTGAGCACGAAGGGCCGGCCGCCGCGTCGGCCGAATGCGGCGGTCATGGCGCGCAATGCGGCGACGGCAGCGTCTTCGCCGCCGAGCAGCGAGAATTGCAGCACATCGTCGAGCGGCGGGGGTTCGGAAATGACCAGGCTGGCTTTGAGCCCCATGATCATTTGCGCCACGAGCGTCGACCCGCAACGCGACATGTGGAAGATCAATCCGTCGGGAGCGCAGCCCGGTTCTGCCGATTTGACGAAGTCGGCGATCGTCATGCGGTAGCGAAAGGCGCGATTGAAAGGCAGGTGCCTCAGATGGCGGACGGTGTCGTAATAGAACGGCGCCGTTAGCCTCGTCGCGCCGGCATGGAGCCAGTCGATGCTCGGCTCCGGCACGAGCACGTTCGTCTCGGCCGGCAGCCAGGCGGCGGAAGGCCACGCCGATCCGTCAGGCGGGCGCGCGTTGAACCGCTCGATTCCCAGCATGTCGGGCCCGATCAGCGTTGCCGCGGCGGCGGCCGAAAGCGCCATGCCGCGCTGCGCGACTTCCGCGACGAGCGCGCTGACAAAAGCCTGCTGTTCGACGACCACCGCGAGCCGCTCTTGCAGCGCCAGATCGGCGTGCACGGCCGCGCGCAGGTCGCGCCAGTCCGTCTGCTCGGTCGGAACTTCGGTCATCGCGCTCTCATCATGGCCAAGAACGACTTGGCGAGCCGGAAAAGCTGATCTACCATGGCGCGTATTACGGAACTAAACACTCAAAGGTAGATAACGTGGGAGCCGGGACTTTCGAAGGCTTTGCCGGCCATCTGCACGGCACCTTTTCCGTTGCGGTCGGCGAGGGGACAGTCGAGATGACGCTCGTGCAGGCAACCAAGGGCAAGCCGCGGGATCTGGACGGGCTGCGCAAAGAGCCGTTCGCGCTCATCTTCAAATGCGCCAATCCGGTCATTCTGCCGCAGCGGACCTATCCGTTCGAGCGCCAGGGCTTCGGCAAGATGGATATCTTCATCGTGCCGGTCGGCCGCGAACGCGACGGTGTGATCTACCAGGCCGTGTTCAATTGAGCGTCTCACGGCGTGCCGTCTCCTGGACGCGTCTCGTCGCCCGCCGGTCGGTCCTGCATCGAACCGACGCCCCGGAGCGGCCGCCACAGCATCGCGAGATGCGGCGGCGCGATCGCCGTCACCGTGAATCCGAAACGCGCATAGAGCCCACGTGCCGGATTGCCCTGTTCAACGGTGAGCGTGACCTCGGCGGCAGCGCACGCGGCCGCGGCGAGCACCGCGTCGAGCAACGCGCCGCCGAGGCCGCGCCGGCGCGAGGATGGCAGGAGCGCGATATCGACGATTTGCCACGGAAGCCCCGCGCGTTCGACGATCAGACGCCCGACGGGCGCGCCCTTTGCGGTCACGATTAGCCGCTCGGCGTGCGGATATTCGCCCGCATAGTGAGCGGTCTGAAATTGAAATTGCTGATCGAGAAAGGCCCCGCGCGTCGCCGCCGGCCAGCCGGCGAGAACGGCCGCATCGGGCCGCGCGCTCTCGAACAGGCGACGCTCGAAATCCCGATCGGAGGATCGTGCCGGGCGCAGCCCATAGCCTTTGGACGCGAGCGGCCGCGGCAAGGCGATCGCCGGCAGTGCGGAGTCCGGACGCTGCGGCACGTCAGTTGCGCGACGGGAAGATCCCGAACTGGCAGATCTGGAAATTGACGGTGAGCAGCGGCTGCACGTTGTTGTGCCCCTGCGATCCGCCGGCTTGTCCGATCGCCTTGGGGGAGAAGGCAACGGGCGGCGTCGCCGTATTCGTGTACAGCTTTCCAGGGCTCGCGGTGCTGAAGGTCGAGCCGTTGACCGGCCCTGCCGTTTCCGTACCTGCGGTGCCTTTGGCGCCGTAGGCGGCATGATTGTGCATCGGCATTTGTTGAATCGTGAGCGTCTCGGTCGTCGTGCCGACCTGCTCGCCGAGCTGCCAATTCGACAGGCCCGGTCCCTGACCGGAGCTCATGGCCGCGTTGCCCTGCATGTTGGGCAGGGCGAATGTGGTCGTTCCATTGCCGCCGAAGGTGGTGCCGAGGATGGAGAACAGGGCCGCGTTTTGCGCGATCGACAGGATCTGGCCATCGCAAAAGGCCCAGTCCCGCATCGCGAAGGTGAATCCGAAGGCGCGGATTTCGCCGGTGAATGGCTGCGACATGGTGCTCGATCCTGGCTGCTAGTTGCGGGTCGGATAGACGCCCTGGAGGGCGATCGTGAAATTGAGCGTCAACGTCGGCATCATGTTGGGATGCGGCTGCGTGTTGCCGGTCATCCCGACGGCGGCGGAGGAGAGCGGAGCAGCCGTGTTGCCCTGCATCGCGATGTACAGATGCGGCGTACCCGAGCTCGCCACCGCCGTGCCGAGCAGCACGGTCGGCCCGATTGTCGACGTGTTGGCGTTGGCCTGCGTCGCGAAGAAACCGTGATTGTGCCCCGGCAGGTTGCTGAGCAGCAGCGTCACTTGCTCCTGGCCGCTCATCTCTCCCATGACCCGGTTGCTCAGTCCGTTTCCCTGACCCTGGCCGACCGGCGCGCGCCCGCGCAGGTCCGGCAAGCCGAAGGTGACGACGCCGTCGCCGCCATAGGTGGTGCCGAGCAGCGAATACAGCGCCGTGTTCTGAGCGATCGAGAGAAGCTGACCGTTGGAAAACGCCCAGGTTCTGGGTGCGAAATTGCCGCCGAACATACGGACGTCGCCGAGATAAGGTTCCTGCATCGGAATGTCCCCCTGAGCTGTCGATGAAGTCCCAACCGCTCAGTTGCGTGATGGGAAGATGCCCTGTGTCGCGATCGAGTAGTTCATCACGACGTAAGGCTGCATGTTGTTGTGCGGGAAGCTGCTGCCGGCGGGTGTGATCACGGTCGGGGCCAGCGCGAAGGGCGTCGTATCCGGCGCCAGATAGTCGACGCCGGGGGAGTTGTCGGTCCCGATGACACCTTGCGGCAATAATTGATCGCCGGTGGTCGACGTCCCGACGAAGCTGTGGTTGTGCATCGGCATGGTCGGCAAAGTGAGCGTCACCGTCTCGCTGCCATCCATTTCGCCCTGCACGTATGTGCTGCTGCGGTGGATGGCGGCGCGGCCGCGCAGGTCGGGCAGCGCAAAGTTTTGAACGCCATTGCCGCCGTAGATCGTGCCCAGCAGAGCGAACAGCGCCTGATTCTGGGCTATCGGAAGCAGGGCCCCGTTGCACAAGGCCCAATAGCGGGGCGGCCAGTTCCACGGGAAAAGACGGATTTCGCCAACAAACGGCGTCGCCATGAAGGTCTCCCCCAACCTTTATTTAAGTTGTATCTATCATGCACATCATGTGTTGGTTGTGCAACTTAAAAGGATGAATAAATAAACATTCCCGTTTTCATAACTTTTGAGAGCGGGATAAGAGGCGATTTCGGCTTCGTTGGGCCGCTTCTGGGGCTCGGGCAGGCGTGGGTACGACTCTGGGGAGAATTGCGCCGGGCCGAAGTATCGTCTAGGTTGTGTATCTGCCATTACGCATACGCGGCATACGGGGGCGTCCCAGCAATGTCGAATTCCGACGGATACGCTTTTGGTCCAAAAGGCGAGCTGGGCGAAGCCGGTCTTCGCAGGCCCTGGGCGACGCCGGTTGTCATCGTGGCGACGAAAGCCTCCGGCACTGACAAATTGACCGTGTCCGGCACCTTCGACCATTTCTATCCGGTGCTCAGCACCACGGTCGGCCCGCCCTCGTGACCTGCGAGCGGCCTAACCCCTAGCTGTTTCGCCGCCACGTCCGGTCCAGATAGCGCGCCAGGGTGAAAGCCTGCATGGCGCGGTGCGTCTCCTGCTCCCAACCGGAGTTGTGATCGTCGGCGCGACGCGCGGCGAGCAAATCCCTGATCCGGGCGAAGTCGATGTAGCGGCAGAGTTCGTCCGAGCGCTCCATGCGTGCGATCTCGGCCAATAATTGCGGCTCGATCGTTTTGACCCTCATTTGGAAGTCTGGAATTTCGTCGTCGTTCTTTCGCCAACGCGTTTGGAATTCGGGCGGATAGACATCCTGGAGAGCCGCCCGGGCGAGCGCGCGGCTGCGTCCGCTGTTCAGATGGAGCCGCGGCGGAATGGCCAGGGCGAGTTCGACGACGCGCTTGTCGTGGAAGGGCCGGCTCACCTCCGCGCCGTGCGCGCTCGCTCTCTCGGCGCCGCCCGCAGTTGCACCGTCCATGATCTTTCGCTGAATAAAGCGGAGCCGCTCCAGCGGGTCGGCAGATTGAAGCGGTGCGTTGTCCGCGCCGAGGTTTCCGGGCTCGGCGAGTTCCCCGGTCCACGTTTGATTGACGGCGCCGTACGGCGGGGAGGGCTTGCCGCCACGTTTCATGCGCCGCAAAGCCGTCATCAGACGCGGCAGCAGTGGAAAGGCCAATTCATTGATGACCGTGGCACGCCAGCTTTCCTCCGCGAGCCGGCGATGTGCGCGCAGTTCGGCCAGAAACAGCCGCACGTGGCCGGACTTCAGCAGATGCGCAAGGAGGCCCCCGCCGCGCGGGTTCAGAGTGTAGTCGCCGCCATGACCGTCCATGATCAGGCGCGCTCCGGCGCGCGCCGCAATCCCGATCATTGCATTGGTGACGACCCCATAGGGACCAACGAACAGCCCGCTCTCGGCGAAACCACGCTCCATGCCCGCCAGGAGGTCGAGATCTTCGCGTGCGTAATAGCGCACGTCCAGATGCGGCATATCGCGCGCGCACATCTCGACCCATCGCCGCGCGTGGCGGATCGTGCCGCGATAATCCGCAGGCATCACCGACGCAACCGCGATAACCTTGCGGCCCGATCCTGTCAGGGCCGGGCCCGCCAGGCCGGCGATCGCTGCGCTGTCGTAGCCGCCGCTCAGCAGCAGGCCCGGCGGGTGCAGTAGACGGCGAATCCTGCAACTCACGGCTTCGCCAAGGACGCGCCGGTAGGCAGCGACGTAATAGGCCTTGTCGCGGTTTTCGTGAGCCGGGTCTGCGCGCGGCTCCCAATAGCGCCGCGCCGCGACTTCGCCGGACGCTCCGACCGTCATCACGGTCGCGCCCGGCAGACCCTCGATGCCGTCGAAAGCGGTCGCCCCGGGAACATGATTCAAGCGCGCGGCGCCGATCAGCCCGGCGGCAACCCGCTCCATGGACAGCCGCTGCGGCACGTCCGGCAGCGCCATCAGCCCCTTGAAACTGCTGGCGAAGGCGAAGAAGTCCTTACCGCGATGATACAGGATCGTCCGCTGGCCCATGTGGTCGCGCGCGAGCACAAGCTTTCTTGCGCGTCCGTCCCACAGCGCGAAGGCGAAATCGCCGAGCAGGCGTTCGGCGCAGGCTTCGCCCCACTGCCTATAGGCGCGCAGGAGGAGCGCGCTGTCCGGCATGTCGCGCAATTGCTGCGCCGGAATCTGCAGGTCGGCTGCCAATTCCTCGCGATTGTCGATGCGGCAGTCGGCGACCAGCGTCAGATCGGCCTCGACGTCGCGCAGCGGCTGGCGCTCGAACATGTCCTCGTGATTGACGCGCAACAAACAGTGGCCGAGACCGACGGAGCCCTGGACCAGGAATCTGCGCGCGTCCGGTCCGCGCGGCGCGAGCGCATTGCCCATGCGCTCGAGGTCCCGCGCGGAAGCGCGCGCGCCATCGAAGCGCAGGATGCCGAGGATCGCGCTCATGGGTCAGGGCCGCCTTGCGCCGAAAGGGTGCGCCGCCGCCGGCACCGTCAATGGGCCGCCGCGCCTGCGTGTGTCTCTTTCCAGTTCATG
>Ga0134125_10007282_pt1 | contig 12483 bp, 9 predicted proteins | sample KB31751_FD_96464 | JGI IMG/M metagenome (GOLD analysis project Ga0134125, IMG submission 96464) | Terrestrial soil microbial communities with excess Nitrogen fertilizer from Kellogg Biological Station, Michigan, USA - KB3-175-1 | ecosystem: Environmental > Terrestrial > Soil > Unclassified ... | reverse complement strand
GGCTATGACTACGTGGCCGAGGCCCTGTTCGGCGAGCTGGCCGTGGACGGGTTCTTCCTGGAGTACGACGACGAGCGGTCGGGTGGCTTCGAGCCGCTGCGGTTCGTCCCGCCCGGGAAGATGGTGGTGCTGGGCCTGGTCACGACCAAGCGCGGGGCGCTGGAGAACCCGGACGACCTCAAGCGGCGGATCGACCAGGCTGCCCGGTACGTGCCGCTGGACCAGCTGTGCCTGTCTGGGCAGTGCGGGTTCTCCTCCACCGTGGAGGGCAACGCGCTCAGCTATGACGAGCAGGTGGCCAAGCTGGAGCTGATCGTCAGGGTCGCCCGCGAGGTCTGGGGCTGACCGGCACCCGGCCGGCCGCTGTGCTTTCTGCGGCCGGTGATGATTCAGTGCACTGAAATTGGATTTAGCTGCTAAGTAACCCTGGGGCAATTATCCTTGATTTCTGCTTCAGTTTCGTTTCGCCAGGGACTGAGATATCGTCGGTTACCTGCTCCTCCTTTTTTCGCATCACATCCCTAAATACGAAGATTCATCCGATGATCAACTATGCGCCGTGGCGGCTACCGCTTCCGGGCGGCCCGGCCGCGCTGGCCGGCCACGGCCGGGACCTCGAGATCGGCCGTGCCCGGGCCAGCCTGCCCGGCAAGTGGCGCTTGCCCGGTGAAATCCGGGCTGGTCTGGTAACCGTTACTCCTCGCGGCTTGCCCCGTTGCTGGTCAAGGTCATTAGCTGGAAACGGAGTTAGTTTTGTCTTACCCCCCCTTGACAAGGGTTCAGACTGCTAAGCTCCCGGACGTCATGATCGGTTCGCCCCCGGCTCGTGGGGCGGGAGAGACCTGAGGTGGCTGTGGAAAATCCGGTGGGGCGCCCATTTTATGGGCGCGCTGGGGGTGGCAGTTCCGCGAATTTCGCGCAACCCGATCTGGGTTCCGCGGTCAGTTTCACATGGCAGAAAAGCTCGTATTGCGGGTATAACGGCGACTGTGTCGAGGTCGCCGATATGGGCCGCCAGATTGGTGTCCGGGACTCGAAGGCGGGCAGCGCCAGCCCGGTGCTGCGGTTCGACCGGGACGCCTGGGCCGCGTTCGTCACCGGCCTCAAGGGCGGCGTCCGCTAGGCCGGCAGGCCCCGCGCACAGCTCAACCTGCACGGGACACCTGGGTCACTCGTGGCCAGCCCAGGTGTCCCGCGCCGTCTTGTTGATGAGTTCCGACGACTGGGCTGGGTCCAGCGACTTCTCCAGCAGCCCCTCGAACGTCACCCGGTACCGGTAGGCCTGCTCCTCGTCTTCGAGGTAGTAGCTGCCGGTGAGGTGCTCGAGGTAGACGAGATCGCGCAACGGCACGTCATGTACCTGGGGGAACTGCATGTGGGAGAAGCCGCCGGCCACCATGTGCTCGCCGTCTAGTGGCAGTACGCGCACCTCGATGCTGGCGGTGACGCTGGCCGCGTCGGACACCTCGGCCAGCCACCGCAGTTGTGCCCGCATGACCGCGTTATCGCCGAACCTGCGGTGCAGCACGGCCTCGTCGATCACCACGGACAGGCCGAGTGGCGGGATCCGGCTGAGCACCTGCTGGCGGCTGCGCCGCAGCTGTATCCGGCGTTCCACGTCTCCCGGCGGGAGCCGGAACATGGACTGGTAACCGAGGTGGACGGCCCGCGTGTAGGCCTCGGTCTGCAATAGGCCGGGTACGGCCAGCGGGTTCCAGTGCCAGATCGACCCGGCCTCCCGCTCGGCCGACAGGTACTCGGCGAAATCGGCGGGCATCCCGGCGGCGACCGGGCCGCGCCCGGTCCGGCTGGACTCGGTGGCCAGGGCCTGGAGTTCCTGGCCGTAGGCGGCGTCCACCTGGTACAGGTCGAGGAGTCTGGTGAGGTCAGCCGCTTTCACGCCGATCCGGTGCAGCTCGATCCGGCTGATCTTCGACCCGGACCAGCCCAGCTGCTCGGCCGCCTCGTCCCCAGTGAGCCCAGCCTGCTCCCGCAGCCGGCGCAGCTCGGCGGCGAGCCGGCGCTGCCGGACGGCCTGACTGCCCTGATCAGGCATCCATCCGCCTCCTCCAGCCGCGGGGCGATTCCAGCGACTGTAACTGTGCTGACTCATAGCGTAGTGCCAGGCTGGGCTCTAGATGAAGCGTCATGGCAGCTAGTCGTGCAATATGCATTGCACCTTGCCCGGCCCGGAATGGTTCCGTTCAAAGAAACCGAAAGGCCATTTCCGTATCACCTGAGGGCGTATCCCGCCTGGTCGTCAGCGGTGCACCGCGGCCAGCAGCGCAGCGTAGGACCGGACCAGGGCCGCGTGCTCCAGTGGGAGCAGCGGGCTGTCCGGATGGCAGCCTTCGGCCACCCACTGATCGGACAGGTCCATGGCCGCGGCGCGGTGCGCCGCCGCCGGGCGCACCTCGCTCGCTGGTACCCGGTAGAGGAACGCATACAGCCGGGCCACCGCGTCGACCAGCGGCTCCGTGGAATCCGCCGCCTGCTGGTGCTCCCGGTGCACCCGCCACCACTCGACCTCCAGCCGGGCCGCCTCGGTGACGTCCCGCGGCTCGCCGTAAGCGGCGCGGACCAGGCTGTAGAACCGGCGCATGCAGCGCCGGGCCCCGTCCGGGTCGTTGTCCGCAGGAGCCCACAGCTGGTTGCCGCGCAGCACCAGCCAGGCGCCGTGCAGCGTCCGGGGCCAGTCCATCCCGAAACCAGCCCGGACCAGGCTCACCGAGGCGCGCAGCACACCCAGCCAGTCCCGCCGGTAGTAGCCGACCCAGGCCCGGAACTCCAGGTCGGCCACTTTGACCGGGTCGAACGAGCGCAGTCTGCCCGGCGCCTGGCCCGCGCTGGCCCGGTGCCGGGTCAGCGACCGGTGACCGGGCGCCCGGGACCGGGCCACCAGGCGGACGCCAAAGCCATGCATGGCCAGCCGCAGCAGCACCTGCCCCGGGCGGACCAGTTCGGCCACCCGCGCCCCGCTCAGCTTCTCCAGGTCGGCGAGCCGCTCCGCGTAGGCGGTGGCGCCGAGCGCGCGGGCCGCGTTCAGCTCCACCGCGTTGTCCCACACTTTGGCCCGGGACTCCCGCAGGAATCGGCGGCTGGCCGCCTGGTTCAGCGGCACCAGCAGGGAATCGGCCACCGAGCGCGGGCCCAGCTGGGCCAGTTCCGCGTCTTCGGCGCCGACCCGGCGGCTGAGCACCTCGTCGATCCGCCGGTGGTCGGCGCGGCGGCGGCTGGTGACCGCCGGGTCGTGGAATTCGCTGGTGCTGATCACCGCCAGCAGCGCCTGCGGCAGGTCGTAGTTGATGTGCGCGTTCATGCCGAGCAGGACATGCCGCAGCGCCGGGGCGGCCGGCTTGTCACGGGCCGCGCCGAACGCGATGGCCCACGGCTGCGGCACGGCATCGCCGCTGGCGTCGGCGCGCAGCGCGTCGAGGTAGCGGCGGGCGAAGGCGACATCCCAGCGCTCCACCCAGCCCGGGTCGCTGAACAGCCCGGCCCGCACCGCGTGCCGCACGGCGCGGGTGGTGCGCAGGTAGGTGGCGTGGAAGAAACGGCGCGCGTCGCCGGCCGCCTCCAGGGGAACCAGCAGTTCTTCCATCTCCGAGATCAGCGCATCAATGCTCACGGCCGCCTCCCCGTTACCCCGCTGCACACTGGCACCTACAGCTTGCCCGCTGCCGGGCGGGCTCGGCTAGCCCGGCCCGCTGGGTAGCGGCCGTCCCGCCAGCACGGTCACGAGCAGGCGGGTGAAATCCGCCGCCCGGCCACCTGCATGACCCCGGGCCTGGCGCACCACCTCCCCCTCGCGGTACTGCTCGTTCCCCTCGGCAACCTCCAGCTCCCTGCCTGGTCAACGAGGCCAGGCCGGAGCTGGCCGGGCTGGTTCCGCCGGGTGGGTGGGCCGTCCTGCCCATCGGCACGAGTTCGGCCGCCTGGATCAATGGCCGGGAGCGTGATTCACTCGTGGCAGGGGGTGGGTGATATGACCCATAAGAACACCCACAAGGGCCAGGCCGGCCCGGCGAAGACCAAAGCCACCGCCAAAGGCCAGGACGGCCGCGCCCAGGACGGCAAGGTGGTGCGCCTGCCCCGGCGGCCCTACGAGGCCGAGCTCTTCCGGCTGCAGGCCGAGCTGGTGAAGATGCAGGAGTGGGTGCGCACCGAGGGCGCCCGGATCGTGGTCATCTTCGAGGGGCGCGACGCGGCCGGCAAGGGGAGCACGATCAAGCGGGTCACCCAGTACCTGAACCCGCGGGTCGCCCAGATCGCCGCGCTGCCCGCGCCGACCGAGCGCGAGCAGACCCAGTGGTACTTCCAGCGCTACATCGAGCACCTGCCCGCGGCCGGCCACATTGTGCTGTTCGACCGCAGCTGGTACAACCGGGCCGGGGTCGAGCACGTGATGGGCTTCTGCTCCAAGGAGGACTACGCCCGGTTCCTGCATCAGGCCCCGATCTTCGAGCGGCTGCTGGTGGAGGACGGCGTCCTGCTCCGCAAGTACTGGTTCTCGGTCAGCGACGCGGAACAGCAGGCGCGGTTCAAGTCGCGGCTCGAGGACCCGATGCGCCGCTGGAAGCTGTCCCCCATGGACCTGGAGTCGGTCACCCGGTGGGAGGACTACTCCCGGGCCAAGGACGAGATGATGCTGCACACCGACATTCCCGAGGCCCCGTGGTATGTGGTGGAGAGCGACGACAAGCGGCGGGCCCGGATCAACATGATCGCCCATCTGCTGTCCACGATCCCCTACCACGACGTGCAGCGGGCGACGCTGAAGCTGCCGTCGCGGCCGGACGCCAAGGGCTATATCCGGGTACCCCGGGAGATGCAGACATACGTCCCCGACCACGCGGCCGCGCTGGACGGCCACAAGTAACCGCCCGGCGGCCAGACGATCTTTCCTTGCCCGGCCGGGGGCTCCCGTGCGACGATTCTAGGCAGGCGGCCGGCCGTGCCCACGCCGCACCGGACAACGCAGAGTGGCACTGTTCGCCCGAACGACCACCTCTGATCCAGGGGGGAGCAACCCGTTGGCGTGGCTCGCAGCCAGGTGACCGCCGCCCCAGCCCAGGATGCCCGCCTGCGCGGCGAGCCGGTCGCGCGCGCTGTATTCGCGGACCTGCCCGCCCGCTACGACCGGCTGGCCTACCTGCTGTCCTTCGGCCAGGACCGGCGCTGGCGGCGGGCCGTGGTCAGCCAGGCCGCCGCCGCCCGGCCGCACCTGGTGCTGGACGTGGCGACCGGCCCGGCCGGGATCGCCCTGTCGGTGGCCGGCCGGACCGGTGCCGACGTGGTCGGCGTGGACCTCAACGAGCCCATGCTGCGGGCCGGCCTGGCCCGTACCCGCCGGCCCGGCCAGCGCGGACGGGTCCGGCTGGTCAACGGCCGGGCCGACGACCTGCCCTTCCCCGACGCCACATTCGACGCCATCACGTTCTCCTACCTGCTGCGCTACGTGGACGACCCGGCGGCCACCGTGGCCGAGATGGCCCGCTGCCTGCGTCCCGGCGGCACCCTGGCCAGCCTGGAATTCTCCGTGCCGCCGCAGCCGCTGTGGCACGCGTCCTGGTGGCTGTACACCAGGCTGGCGCTGCCGGTGCTCGGCGGGCTGACCGGCGGGGCGGCCTGGTACCGGGTCGGCCGGTTCCTCGGGCCGAGCATCTCCGTGCACTACCAGCGGCACTCCCTCGATGATCACATCGCGGCGTGGCGGGCGGCCGGCCTGACTGACGTCGGGGTGCGGCTGATGAGCCTCGGCGGCGGGCTGATCATGTGGGGCCGCAAGGCCACCCCTGCAGGACCCGGGTCGTGAGCGCGCGGACCGAGAAGACAGCGTTCTACGCGCTGGGCCGCGGTACCGGGGGTTTCCGGGACTGGGTCACTCTGCTGCACCCGCCCTACACCCTGTGGCACCTGTCCTACGTGGCCATTGGCGCCGCGCTGGTGCCCGACCCGGTGCTGTGGCGGCTGGGCGGCACGCTGCTCGCGTTCTTCCTGGCCGTCGGCATCGGCGCGCACGCGCTCGACGAGCTGAACGGGCGGCCGCTGCGCACCGGCATCCCCAGCGTGCTGCTCGCGATCATCGCCGCGGTCTCCATCGCCGCCGCGATGGCCATGGGCCTGGTCGACGGCGGGCTGCGGCTGCTCCCGTTCGTGATCGTCGGTGCGGTCCTGGTGTGCGGCTACAACCTGGAACTGCTCGGCGGGGTGCTGCACAGTGACGTCTGGTTCGGCCTCGCCTGGGGCGCGTTCCCGGTCCTGGTCGGCGCGTACGCCCAGCACTGGACGCTGCCGCTGCCGGCCCTGGTGGCCGCGCTGTTCGCGTTCTTCCTGTCCATGGGCCAGCGTTCGCTGAGCACCCCGGCACGGGCGCTGCGCCGCCGGATCGCCGCGGTTTCCGTGCATGTCACCTGGCACGACGGCAGCGAGCAGGAACTCGGCCGGGCTGACCTGCTGGCCCCGCTGGAGCGCGCGCTGCGCTACTTCACCTGGGCGACCGGCACCCTGGCCGTCGCCCTGGTGCTGGCCCGGTGAGCATGGCCAGCGGGCGGTTCGACGTAGTGGTCGCCGGGGCCGGGCCGGCCGGCAGCGTGGCCGCACTCGTGCTGGCCCGCGGCGGGGCCCGGGTCGCCCTGGTGGACAAGGCGGAGTTCCCCCGCGACAAGGCCTGCGGGGATCTGATCGGGCCGCGCGGTGTGGGCCTCCTGGACGAACTGGGCGTGTCCGTGCCCGACGCCGGGCAGGGCGCCGACCTGCTGGTGGTCGGGCCGTCCGGGCACCGGTCCCGGCTGCCGGCCTTCCCCGGCCGTGCCTACCCGGGACACGGCGTGGTGGTGCCGCGAGTGGTGCTCGATGACGCGCTGCGCGCGGCGGCCGTGGCGGCCGGCGCCGAGCCGGTCCGGGCCCGGGTCAGCGCGGCCGACACCGGCCCGGATGGCCGGCTGCGCGCCTTGCTCGCCAGTGACGGCCAGCGGCTGGAGGCCGACGCGTTCATCGGCGCGGATGGGGCGCTGAGCCCGGTGGCCCGGCTGGCCGGGATGCTGGACCCGGATACCGCGCTGTGGGGCTTCGCGATCCGCGCCTACCTGCCGGCCGAGGTGCCGCTGCCGCTGCTGGTCCTGCTGGACGCCGCGCCGTGGCGCATCTACCCGGGCTACGGCTGGCTGTTTCCCGGCGAGAACGGCCAGGCCAACGTGGGTATCGGCGTCGGCCTGGGCACCCGGCGGCGGCAGGCCCCGCTGCGCGGGGACCTGGCCCGGTTCTGCGCGCAGCTCCGCTCGGCCGGCGACCTGGCCCCGGATGCGCAGCCGGGCCCGGTGACCGGCGGCTGGCTGCGGATGGGCGGCACCGGTGCGCCGCCGGCCGCGGGGAACGTGCTGCTGGCCGGCGACGCGGCCGGGCTGATCAACCCGCTGCAGGGGGAAGGCATCGCGCCCGCCATGGTCAGCGCGCGGCTGGCCGCGCAGTGCCTGCTGGCCAGCCCGGGCCAGGCCGCGGCCGCCTACACCGAGGCGGTAGCCGCCGCGTTCGGCGGGTATATGCCCGGCGCCGCCGCGCTGCAGGCCACGCTGCTGCGCCGGCCGCGGCTGGCGTCGGCCGGGGTCCGGCTGCTCACCGCGCCCGCGGTGCGCCGGGTGATCGCGGGCACCTGGTCGCTGTACTGGAACGGCCTGGTGGACGGGGCCAGCCCGCGGCCCGCCGCGTGGACCGGGTCCGCGGTGCAGCGGGTGGCCAGCGGCCTGGCCCGGCGCTGGCCCGCGGTCCCGCCGCGCTCCGCGCCCCCGGCCCCGCCCGCGCCGGCCCCGCTCCCCGACGCCCTCAATACGCCTTAACGCTCCTATCCGCGCCACTGACCACCCCCCGCCGCGCCGCCTACAGGCCGCCCGGCTTACAGGCCGGCTGTCCCGGGTCTAACCCTGCCCCGCCAGCTCGCTCCCCTCCAGCCTGGATCAGCATGGTGGGTTTTGCCCCCCGGTGAGGCAAAACCCACCGCGCTGACCAATCGCAGGTGCTGGCGCCGCGACGGTGGGGCACCCGGCCTGTCTGATCTCACTCTTTGTGGGCAACGCTTTACTTTAGGCAACTGCTGGCGTGGGCTGACGAATCCCGGGGGAGGGCATCTTGGCCACCGTCAACCAACGGGGCGGTCTCAGCGGCGCCGGTGCCGGTGCACGGGGCCGCCCGGCCAGCTCCCCGGCGGCCGGGGTGGCCAAGGCCGGAGATCCGCGGGACAGCGTCTAGGACTGCGGCTGGTAGTTGCCCGGCTTGGCCCCGAGCAGCCGGGAGGTCTCCGGGGTCGCGGTGACCGACGACGGGCTGACGAACGTACTGCCGGACGGCCCGGCCTGCACGGCCATGCCCAGCGCGCTGCCCTTCAGCAGCTGCTTCCAGGTCTTGAACCAGACGGTGAAGCCATCGCCCCAGTGGCCTGCGTGCGGGCTGCCGATGACCGTCACCGGGTCCCCGGGCACGGCGAGGTTGTAGTACATGGCCGCGTGCTCGGGGGACAGGTTCACGCAGCCATGGCTGACATTGGTGACCCCCTGCTCGCCCACCGACCAGGGGGCGGAGTGCAGGTAGTCACCGCTGTAGGTGAACCGCACCGCGTCGTTGACCAGCTCGTTGTACCCGTTGCCGACCATCCGCACCGGATTGCCTTTTTCCAGTGTGATGTACGTGCCGTTCACGGTGTCCAGGCCGGGCCGGCCGGTGCTGATCGGCCAGTGCCCCCACAGCTTGCCCTTGTAGAAGACGTTCAGGTGGTGCGTCTTGGTGCTGGCTACCACGATGAGCGAGGGCCCGATGTTGAACGTTTGGGTCAGGTTGGCGGTGAAGTACACGCCCCGGGATGCCTCCAGGCTGGCCAGGTGGCCGGTGAACGACACCGTGGTACCCGGCGTCCAGTAGTTCATCGGGCGGAAGTACAGGGTCTGGTCGCCGTCCCAGTACCAGGCGCCGGTCACCGGCGTGGACGTGCGCACCTGGAGTGCCTTCTCCACCGCGGCCTTGTTGGTGACCGGGGAACTGAACGTGAGCCGGATCGGTATGCCTACGCCGTAGCTCTGCTTGTATCCCTCGAAGATCATCGCGGTGTTGGTCGCGGTGGGGGTCAGCGTGCTGAAGCTGCTGGCCGTGCTGACGGTATGGCCCGCGGAGTCGACCGCGGTGGCGTGGATCGTGTAGTGCCGCGACGGCTGCAGGGCCCAGGTGCTGCGCCAGGTGGTGCCCGCCTGGTCGAGGGCCCCGCGCACGGTGGCGTGCCCCGTGGTCACGGTGACGTGCGAGATCTTGTCGCCGTGGGCGGTGACCGTGACGCCCTTAGCCGGGTTGACGTGCCGCTGGCCGTTGCCAGGCGTGATGGCCAGCTGGCTGGCGGCCGGGGACGTCGACGGGGCCTGGCCTGCCGCGGCCGGTACCGATCCGCCGCTGGCCGTGGGCGATCCGCTGGAACAGGCGGCGAGCAGCAGGCCCACCGCGGCGGTGACCGCAGCGAGGACGGCTGGGGACCGGCCCCGCCGAACCGCCCGGGCCCCCCGGTGACTGCTTGCCGTGCCGCTGTGCCGCACTCCGCGACCTCCTGTCGCCGCTGCTGCCAACTGTTCCCGCGCGCCCGGCCGTAGCCGGGGCAAACCGGCGGCTACCCTGACCACGGCTGGCCTGGCCGCCGGGGTTCACCCGGCCGCGCCCTCGGGTGGCGGGGCATCCTCGCCCGGTGGTTCCGGACGGGGGGCGTCACCGGGCTGCGCGCCCACCACTGAGACAGATTTGCCCCCCGGCGGGTTGCCCTCAAAAGGTACCTGCCCCGGCCGGGAGCGGCGAACCCGGACAATCCACCGAGCCGCGGCGATCAGGGCGATCCCGGCCGCCACCCACGGGACGACGTCGCCGACCCGGTCGTAGGGGGTCCGGGTGCCCGCCGGGGGCAGCCCGAGCCGGACCACGGTCACCCCCCGTTGGCTCGCGGTCATCCGGGCCAGCAGCCGCCCCCGCGCGTCGAAGGCCACGGTGTCCCCGGTCAGCGCGGCCTGCACCACCGGGCGGCCGGTCTCCGCGGCCCGCACCGCACCCAGCGAAGCGTGCTGGGCCGGCGCCCAGCTCCGCTGGAACGTGGAGTCCGAGGTCTGGTACACGATCAGCTGGGCGCCCAGGTTGGCATCGACCCGGGACATGTCCGGGAAGGCCGACTCGAAGCAGATCAGCACGCCCAGCGGCAGCGGCCGGCCGGCCCGGTCGGTCGCCTGGATCAGGTGGGCGCCGTCCCCGGGCAGCATGTTGCTCGGTGCCGCCTTGCTGATGCTGGTCAGCCAGCCCAGCGCGGACCGGAACGGGATGTACTCGCCGAATGGGACCAGCCGGGTCTTGGTGTACGAGCCCTCGATGCCGGCCGGCCCGATCAGCAGCGCCACCTTGGACTGGCCGTGGCCGGGCAGCGTGGCGTCCTGGTTCAGCAGGATCTGCGCGCCGGTCCGCGCGGACAGCGCCTTGATCTGGCCGAACAGCGCCGGGTCCAGCTGAATGTCGGTGCCGACGCTGCTTTCCCCCCACACGATCAGGTCCGGGTGACGCGCGCCCAGCCCGTCGGACAGCCGCTGGCTGGCCCCTTCCTTCGGGTGCTTGACGTGCTCGATCCCGGGCTGCACCAGGGCCACCGTCACCTGCCGGACGGGCGGTACCGCCGCGGTCAGCGTGAAGATGACCGGCCCGGCGGCCAGCGCCGCCGCGGCCGCGGCCACGCCCACCAGCCGGCCGGTGAGGCGGGCGGCGGCGATCAGGATGACGATGCCGGTGTTGGCCGCGACCAGGGCGAAGGTGACCAGCCACACCCCGCCTACCGAGGCCAGCCCGAGCACCGCCGGGTGCTGCCACTGGCTGGTGCCCAGCACCGCCCACGGCCCGCCGAACCCCTGCCAGGACCGGGCCCACTCGGTGAGCAGCCAGCAGCTCGGCACCACCAGCAGCGCGGCCAGCGCGGCCCGCACGCTGGGCCGGCCGTGCAGCAGGGCCCAGATGGCCAGGCCAAACCCGGTCCACAGCGCGCCCAGCACCGCCGCCACCAGCAGCAGAGCCGGGCCGATGTTGGGGATCAGCCAGTACATCGCGGCCAGCAGGTAGCCCGCCCCCAGCCACCAGCCGCGCACCGCGGCCTCCCGGGCCCCGGGCGCCGCGCGGATGATCAGCATCCCGGGTACCAGCCCGCACCAGCCGAGGAACTCCAGGTTCAGCCCGGGGAAGGCCAGGATGGGCAGCCCGCCCGCGGCCAGCGCCGCCCACCGGGCGGGCCGGGTGAGCGCCCGCCACACTGCTGCGCTGCGCCGTGCGGCCATGACCTCAATTGTCGGCCCAAACCGCAGCCGCGCGCCCGCCGGGGCCGATCCGGTACCCGGGCGTTACTGACCGGGCGCGCTGCCGCCGCGCCGGGCCTGCCGTACCGCACCGGCGGAAGCCCAGGCCAGCGCCGCGATGGCCAGCGCGGTGAGCACCGCCTCCGGCCAGCCGCCGAGCCGGTTGGCCAGGCTGGTGCTGGTGTGCAGCGGGACCCGCGCCTCCAGCTCGGCGCGCTGCCACAAGCCGCTGTGCGTGAGCACCGCGCCGTCCGGGGCGATGATCGCGCTCTCCCCGGTGGTGGACGCGTACACCACGCCCCGGTTGGACGTGATGGCCTGGATCCGGGCCATGGCCACCTGCTGGGTGGATTCGCCGGACTGGCCATCCACTTCGAATGTCGCGTCATTGGACTGCAGCGCGAGCAGGTTCGCCCCGGCCGCCACCTCCGAGCGGACCAGGCCGTCGAAGCCGATCTCGTAACAGATCACGTCGCCGAGCCGGACCTTGCCCAGCCGGAACACCACCGGCCGGTCACCGGCGGTGAAATTCACCGGCTGGAGGCTGGTCAGCGACGTGATATGCGACAGCAGGCCGCGGAACGGGATGTATTCGCCGAACGGGACCAGCTGGCGCTTGATGTAGCTGGCGACCGGGCCCCGGCCGGGCAGCCACAGCTGCCCGGCGTTGCGCAGCGGGTTGGCCAGCAGCGCGCCGACCAGGACCGGCCTGTTCACCGCGGCGACCGCGGACGCGATCGTGGCGTAGATCGCCGGGTACTCGGCCGGGTCCAGGTCGGTGGAGTTCTCCGGCCAGATCACCACGTCCGGGGCGGGCCGGGCCCCCGCGGCCACCTGTGCGGCCAGGGCCTTGGTCGCGGTGGCGTGGTTCTGGGTGACCGTGCTGGCGCGCAGCAGGTCGGGCAGGCTCCGGGCGTGCGGCACGTTGCCCTGGATGGCGGCCACGACCGCGCTGCTGCTGCCCGGCCCGGCCTGGTCCACCGGCAGCAGCGGGCCGGCCAGCGCCAGCGCGGCCACCGCCGCCAGCACCAGGGCGCTGATAGCGGGGCGGCGCCAGCCCGCCGCGGTCTGGGGTCTGGTGCCGTCTGGCTGGGTGCCGTCTGGCTGGGTGCCGTCTGGCTGGGTGCCGTTCGGCTGG
>Ga0134125_10007280_pt1 | contig 12484 bp, 11 predicted proteins | sample KB31751_FD_96464 | JGI IMG/M metagenome (GOLD analysis project Ga0134125, IMG submission 96464) | Terrestrial soil microbial communities with excess Nitrogen fertilizer from Kellogg Biological Station, Michigan, USA - KB3-175-1 | ecosystem: Environmental > Terrestrial > Soil > Unclassified ... | reverse complement strand
GCAGGGTGAGTTCCGGCGCAAGCTGCGGACGTTGGCTGGGAATTACCAGATCATGGTGAAGTATCCGGCGCTGGTGACGTGGAAAAACCGGATGCTGTTCCACTTCGTGTCGTACAAGATTGGACGACTGGCGCTGCCGTGGCTGTTCGTGGGGATGTTCATTGCGAGCTTTGGGCTGCCGCATCCCTGGGCGGCAATTCTGGTGACGCTGCAGGTAATCTTTTACGGACTTGCGGCGCTGGATCTGGTGCTGGCGCCCGATTCGGCGCTGAAACGGCTGGCAACCCCGGCGCGCACCGTGGTCACGCTGCTGGCAGCGGCGGCGCTGGCGGTCTCGGTCTTCTTTGTGCCGCCGCACCGGTTGTGGATCGTGACGCAGGCGCGCCGGCGGGATTAGTGCGGAAGCCCTGCGTTATATTGAATATTCACGCCTGAAAACCTATGGCCACCAAGCTGGAACGCCTGAAAACCGCCTTTTCCGACGCACTGGGCACCGCTCCCGATGCGAAGTTCGACGATCTCGCCTATGCGAAATCCGCGGGCTGGGATTCGGTGGCTCACATGAAACTGGTGTCGGAAATCGAGAACGCGTTCGACATCATGCTGGATACCGATGACGTGATCGGGATGAGCAGCTTTCCGGTGGCGAAGGACATCGTCGCCAAATACGGCGTAGATCTCAACGCTCCGCAATGACGCTTACCGGAAAAGTCGCGCTGATTACGGGTTCGACGCGCGGCATCGGCTGGGCGACGGCGCGGGCGTTTGCAAAGGAAGGCTGCACGGTTCTGCTGAATGGCCGCGCGAGCCAGGAAGCGGTGGACAGCCGGGTCGCGGAGATCAAATCGGAATTCGGAGTGCCGTGCGTGGGGTTCTGTTCGGATGTTTCCGATCCGGCCGGCGTGAAGTCGATTTATTCGGCGATCTTCAAAGAGTTCAAGCGGCTGGATGTGCTGGTGAATAACGCCGGCATCATGCAGGATTCGATGCTGGGGATGATTCCCGAGGCGCTGATCCGGAAGTCGCTCGAGGTGAACGTGATGGGGCCGCTGCTGCATCTGCAGGAGGCGGCGCGGCTGATGGGGCGCAACCGCAGCGGGTCGATCATCAATCTGAGCTCGATCATCGGCGATAAGGGCAAAGAAGGCCAGGTGGTTTACAGCGCCACCAAGGCGGCGATTCTCGGGATGACGCGATCGGCGGCGAAGGAACTGGCGCCGAAGGGGATTCGGGTGAATGCGGTAACGCCCGGGCTGATTCGGACGGATCTGCTGAAGGATTTGCCGGAGCAGAAGCTGAACGAGGCCGTTTCGGGAATCAAGATGGGCCGGGCGGGCGAACCCGAAGATGTAGCTGGTGTGATTGTGTTCCTGGCAAGCGATGCCGCGTCGTATGTCACCGGGCAGGTACTCGGCGTCGATGGCGGCATGATTCTCTGAGCGTGAAATGATCTTTGGGCTCGATCGCCATTCGTCCGCGAAAGCCGTTTACGAAGCGGCGGCGGACCGGTGGCTGAGCTATGCCGATCTGCGCAGTGCCGTGAGGCAGCGCAGTGCGGAGTTCCGGAATTCCGCGCGCTCGCTGGTTTTCCTTTTCTGTAAGAACGATCTGCGATCCGTGGCGGCATATCTGGCGTCGTTCGAGACGGGGCATGCGGCGGCGTTGCTCGATGACGGACTGGTCCCGGACGCGAAAGCGGCGCTGATCGAACTCTACCGGCCGGAGTGGATTTCAACCGCGGTGGATGTTCCGCATCCGGATTATGCACGAGCGGGCGAAGCGTTGTGGCGGCGGCATAGCGCGCCAGATGCGGCGCTGCATCCGGATCTGGCGTTGCTGCTTTCGACTTCAGGGAGCACCGGAAGTCCGCGTTTTGTCCGGCTCACGCGCGGCAATGTGGAGGCGAATGCGGAATCGATCTCCGAGGTGCTCGGAATCGGGCCGGCCGAATGCGCCATCATGAGCCTGCCGATGCATTACTCCTACGGGCTTTCCGTACTGAACACGCATCTGCTGCGGGGGGCATCGATCGCGCTCACCGATCAGGGGTTGCTCGAGCCGGGATTCTGGGAGACATTTCGAAAGGCGGAATGTACTTCGTTCGCCGGTGTGCCGTATCTTTATCAGATCCTGCGGCGGCTGGATCCGGCGCGGCTGAATATTCCCACGCTCAACACGATGACGCAGGCGGGCGGGCGGATGGATCCGGCGCTGATCGCGAAGTTTTCCTCGTGGATCGCCGAGCGCGGCGGGCGGTTCTTCGTAATGTACGGACAGACGGAAGCGACGGCCCGGATTTCGATTCTGCCATCCTCCGCTCTTCCGGAGAAATTGGGTTCGGTGGGATTGCCGATTCCCGGCGGACGGGCCGAAATCGATCCGGAATCGAGCGAGCTCGTCTATTCCGGGCCGAACGTGATGATGGGATACGCGGCAAGCCGTGAGGATCTGGCGCTGGGCGATGAACTCGGCGGAACGCTGCGCACGGGCGATCTCGCGCGGATCGGGGAAGACGGCTACATTGTCATCACCGGGCGGGCGAAGCGCGATGCGAAGGTGTTCGGGCTGCGGATCAATCTGGATGAGGTGGAGAATCTGCTGCGGGCGCACGGGCCGGTGGCGGTGGTGGGCAAGGGCGAGGTGCTGCGCATTTACTGCGAGTACGGCGATGAATTGATTTTCGCCGAACACCGGCGCGAACTCTGCGAGCGCCTGCGGATTCATCACAGCGCGTTCGTATTCGAGCGCGTCGAAAGCCTGCCCCTGACGGCGAACGGTAAGATAGATTATCAAAAACTGACTGGCCTTCCATGACCTTCGCGGACCTTCTCGCGGCGCCGCAGTACAGCCTCACGCAGGACCGCAAAGAGGCCGAGCTGACACCGCAATTTAATCGACTGACCGAGCACCATCGGGAGAGGTGCGCGTCCTATGGGCGGCTGCTCTCCGTCTTGTATGCGGGCGCGGTGGATGCGGGATCGATGGCGGAAGTCCCGTATATTCCGATTTCCCTTTTCAAGACGCACCGGCTTGCCAGTATTGCGGAAGAGAACGTATTCAAGACCATTACATCCAGCGGCACCACGGGGCAGCAGGTGAGCCAGATTGTGCTCGATGGGGAAACTGCGCGGCGGCAGACGACGGCGCTCAGCCGTATCATGACCAGCGTGCTGGGGCCGGCACGGCTGCCGATGATTCTGATTGAAAGCGAAGCGGTGCTGAAGAACCGGCTGCGGTTCAATGCGCGGGCGGCGGGCGTCCTCGGGATGATGAACTTCGGGCGGAAGCATTTTTACGCGCTCGATGAGGACATGAACCTGAACGAAGCCGGGCTGGAGGCGTTTCTGGCGGAGCATGGCGGAAAGCCTTTTTTGATCTTCGGCTTCACGTTTATGGTGTGGCAGTATCTTTTCCAGCGAGTGTCGGGGCGCGGCATCAATCTTGCAAACGGCATTCTGGTGCACAGCGGAGGATGGAAAAAACTGGAAGAGATGGCGGTAGGAAATCCGGAATTCCGGCGACGCTTCGGGGATGAGACCGGCCTGACACGTATCTACAATTTCTACGGCATGGCGGAACAAGTGGGCAGCGTGTTCCTCGAAGGGGACGATGGGTATCTCTATCCGCCGAATTTCGCCGATGTGATTATTCGGGATCCGCTGACGTTCCGGGAACAGCCGGTGGGCGTGCCGGGTGTGATTCAGGTGCTGAGCCTGCTGCCCGAGAGTTATCCCGGCCATTCGATTCTGACGGAAGATCTGGGCGTTATTCGCGGCGTGGACGATTCGACGTGCGGCCGCGCAGGGAAGTATTTTTCAGTGCTGGGGCGCGTGCCTCGCGCGGAGCTGCGGGGCTGCAGCGATGTTCATGCCAGCCAGGTGGCGTAATGATCGTCGAGCAGGTAGTCCCGGCAGCAGCGCAGGTGGAACTCGGACAGGTTTTAGCGGAACTGACGGTGCCAGGGCCGCCCGCCGCGCCGTTTAATGGCGAGACCATTGCGTTCTGCGGCGATTTTTCGCGACGGATTTTTCGGGATGAACAGGCAGGGAAATATCCGGAGCTGCAGGCGCTGGCGTTCTGGATGCGCAAGGCCGAGTTGGCGCGGCTGGGGGCGGAATTCGGGCATTTGAGGAAAACCGGCGCGGTGCTGGTACCGCGCGGGCTGGTTTTTCACGTGCCGCCGGCGAACGTCGACACCATCTTCATCTACTCGTGGCTGGTTTCGGTGCTGACGGGAAATCGGAACATTATCCGGCTTTCGCCGCGCGCGGCGGAGCAGACCGTGATCATCTGCCGGATCTTCAATGAGGCGATGGCGAGCGCGCCCGCGAGTTTGTACGGGAATACCGTCATGCTGCGCTACGGCCATGAGAAGGAGATCACGCAGGCGATTTCGGCGCGGGCCGATGTCAGGATTTTATGGGGCGGCGATGCCTCAGTGAACGCCCTGCGTTCGATTCCGCTCCCCCCGCATGCGAAGGAGCTGACGTTTTCGGACCGGTATTCTTTTGCGGTGATCCGCGCGTCGCGTTATCTCGAAGGCGACGCGGCGCGGCGGAAGCAACTGGCGGGGGATTTCTTCAACGACGTTTTCTGGTTCGATCAGATGGCGTGTTCCTCGCCACGATTGCTGGTGTGGGTGGGCGCCGTGGAGGAATCGAACGCGGCGAGTCTGGATTTTCTCAGGCTGGTGCAGGCACACGCGCAGCAGCGCGCTTATCGCGTGCAGCCACAGACGCGCCTGAACCGGTTTTCCTTTGCGTGCCGCGCGGTGCTCGACGAGCGTGCGACCGGCTATCGTGATCTGGGAGAGTTTGTACTGCTGAATGTGAACACGGCGCGGGCGTTCGATCGCGAACACTGCGGCGGGGGCGTGCTCTTCCAGACGCGTATTGATGCGCTGGCGGAGCTCGAATCGTTCATTTCACGCCGCGATCAGACGATGACGTATTTCGGTTTCGAGACGGCTGAGCTGACCGATTTCGCCCTGCGGCTGAATGGGCTCGACCGCATCGTACCGGTGGGGCAGGCGCTGAACTTCAACCGTTTCTGGGACGGCTACGATCTGCTGCAGGAGTTGACCCGTCATGTCAGCATCGGCTGAGCCGCGCTCGCGGTTCCGCCGCATCGAAGCGCCCGCGCTCGAAGAATTCGCCGAAGCCGCCGAGGTCTGCTATACGCGCTGGCCGTACATGCGCGAGCTCGACAGTGAGGCGAGATTTCGCGCATTCCAGCAGCTTCACGTGGAGCTATGCGCTCTGGTGGGCGCGAACGGCGTGATGCAGTGCGTGGGGTATCTGGTGCCTTCTTCCATCGACGTGGGCGGCGAGACGCTGACCTGGTATTACATGTTTCAGGTGGCGTCGCGGCCGGAAGCGGCGGGAGCGGGCTCGCTGCTGGTGCGGCAGATCATGAAGTGGTATCCGGCGATCTTCGGGATGGGGATTACGCCGGATGCCGAGAAACTTTATCACGCATTCCAGTGGCAGCAGTACCCAGGATTCTGGCGCGGGGTGCACCCGCTCAACATCCGCCGGTTCGTGAAAGATTACGGAAGCCGCATCGCGAGTGAAGGCAAGCGGCAACTGCTGAGTTCGACGGCGGGGCTGGGGAATGCCGTGGGTTCGATCGCCGAAGGCGTGCTGAGTCTGGGCACGCTGGCCGGGCCGTGGAGGCCCGATTCGGGCAAGGGTGCGATCGTCAAGACCTATCTGGATCTGTTCGGCGCGGGCGAGGTTCACGCGGCGGATGTGGGTGGAACCGCGCGGCTGCTCACGCCCGTGGGCGCGGGTTCCCTGCGGCAACATGCGGCGGTGTGGCGGGCGCTGCGGCGCCGTGGGGCGCGGCTCTGTGAGGTGCTGCTGTATTCAGATAAGGACCGTTCGCTGGCGTGGCGCAAAGGCTATATTCCGATTCCGCTGCAAGTGTGGTGCTGGGATAAACAGGGCATTCTCTCGCGCGCGATTCCAGCGCTGCGGCAGCGCGGGTTCACTTTCTTCGATACTGATAAGGTGATATGACGCCCGTGACGAACATCTTCTCGGTGGATCTCGAAGACTGGTTCTGCGTGCAGAATCTGAACGGCATCATTCCGCGCGATCAGTGGGAGAAGTGCGAATCGCGCGTCGAACGCAACACGATGGTACTGCTCGACCGGCTATCGAAGCACAACGTGGAGGGCACGTTCTTCGTGCTGGGCTGGGTGGCGGAGCGGTATCCGGATCTGATTCGCGAAGTGGAGCGGCGGGGGCATGAGATTGCCACGCATGGCTACTCACACCAGTTGCTGACATACATGACACCGGAGGAATATCGGGCGGACCTCGGGCGGTCACTCGAAGTGCTGGCGCGATGCAGCTCGCAGAGGGTACAGGGGTTTCGTGCGCCGTCGTTTTCCGTCACGCGAAAGACCTGGTGGGCGCTTGAGATCATGCGCGATGCCGGCATCTCGTACGACTCTTCGATCTTCCCGGTTGGGTTCCATCCCGATTACGGCATACCCGATTTTCCGCTGAGCGTACAGCAACTGCCGGAGGGTCCGCTGGAGCTGCCGATGAGCTGCGCGGAGATGTTCGGGCGGCGGATTCCGTGCAGCGGCGGCGGTTATTTCCGGCTGTTTCCCTACCCGGTGACACGCGCGCTGATGCGGCAGTGCAACAGCCAGGGGCGTCCGGTGGTTTTCTATATCCATCCGTGGGAAGTCGATCCAGGCCAGCCGCGTGTCCAGATGCCGGCGTCGAAAAAATTCCGGCACTATAACAATCTGGATAAGACGCTGGAGCGCATCGACCGGCTGCTGGAAGATTTCCGGTTTACGTCCGTGCGGAAGCTTTGTCCGCAGGTGTAGGACAGGCTCAGCGGGATTCGACGCGGCCGTCGGGATAAACGACTGCGGCGAATGACCCGGCCGGGGGGATTTCCGAAACTTCCGCATATCCTTCTGTCTGCATGTGCGGGAAGTAATAGTGCATGGTGGGGATGTCGTCGCGGGGAACCAAGACCGCTTTATCGCCCAGGCCGCGCGCGCGAATGGCGTTGATGGCGGCGAAAGCAGTGGGATCCTCGCCGCGGTTGAGCGTCGAGAACCGCTGTTCGGCATTCCACACCAGCAGCAGGGCAGCGATGCCCGCCGCTCCATAAACGGCCGCCGGTTTCTTCAGCCGCAGAATTGCCGAAGCGAGCGCCCAGCCGGCGATGACGTCGAAGGCCGGCAGAAACGGCGTCATGTAGCGCGCGGTAAAAGCATAGACACGCAGCGTCGCGAGAAGCATCAGGATGCCGAAGAGCAGAAACGGCATCACGGCGGCTCGGTCGCGGCGTGACATCGCGGCGAAGATCAGAACGAGACCGATCGCAACCAGAACCAGTTCGGCGGGCGTCATTTCGAAGCGGCGTATCCAGGTCTGGCTGAAAGTCACATCACCCCAGGCCCCTTTGCGGAAGACCGCGAGATAGGCCATCACCATGTAGGCTTTCGCGAAGCTGAGTTTGAAAACCGCGGCGGGCCACACGATCAGCACGGTGGCGAGAAAAAGCAGAATCGAATTGCGGATCAGCTTCAGGTCCGTGCGGAGCGCCGCGCGTTTCCACCAGCCAACGAAGAGCAATACCAGAATCAAAACGAAAGCGACTTCGAGCGTGCAGAACGCCAGACCGGCAAGCAGTACGGCGGCGTAGAAGGAGCGCCGGCTGCCACGCAGCGCAACGTGCGCCAGCAACAGCAAGGCGCAGACATACCAGAGAACGAACATCAGATGAGGCGCGATCTCGCTGGATTCGAGAGAGATCGGGCTCCAGAGGAACATGGCGGAGGCCACTACCGCGGCGACCTGCCCCTGCAGCCCTTCAAACAGACGCAGAGTGCCGAAATAGATGGCGCAGCCGGTCAGGAGGGGGAATATCAGAAACAGCGCGCGCGTGCCGTGTTCGCTCAGGCCGAGATTCGCCACGGCGTTGAGCCAGAAAAAGTAGAGCGGACCGTGCCAGTGGCGGTAAACGACCGGATCCGACCCGCTGCGGGCCAGGGCGGAGAGGCCGGCTTGCTGGCCGGAATCGGAGCCGCGCTTCCGGCCCACGGAGACAAAATCGGAGATCGGCATGGAGCCGCTATCGAGCCAGTTATCGGCCATTCCGAGGCCGGCGGCAAACATGTAGTCCGCCTCGTCATAGCCATAAGGCGCGTGGTAAACAACGCCGCGCGACATTCCCCACGCGACGGCGATGAGAATGACCAGCACTGCCGCGTGTTTCATCGTGTCGACCGCAATCGCCTATTATCCGATACCGATTCTTCGATTTCGTGCCGGGCGGGTCTAGTACTACGAGGCCTATTTTCGGGACAGGAACGGGGTACGGTTCGCGCTAAACTGGACCGGCAAGGGTTTCATCTCCAGCCATTCGGACGCCCGGAAACGGGCCTGGTGCATGGCCATCCACAGAAACATGTGGACGCGGAACCGCGAGCTTCAACATACCGCCGCCAACTATGTTTTCGCGTCCACAAGCAGCCGTATTGGTTTTCGGCATGAACCCACGCCGCATCGGGGGCATTGAGGTGCATACCCGCGAAGTGGTGGCGCATCTGGCGAGGCGCAATTGTCTGGCTGTTCTTTGCTTTCCGGCGGCGCCTTCGCCAGCCGTGCTGCAATACCTGTCCTCTCCGAACGTACGGTGGGAAAAAATGCCGCATCCCGGCGAGAACACGTGGGCGGCGAACTGGTATCTGCTGCGAATCATCCGGAAATACCGGCCCGGGCTGCTGCACCTGCAGTTCACGCCGATGCTGAGTCCGGCGGCTTGGATTGCGCGGCTGAATGGCGTGCGCAGGATCATCTTTACCGATCATCATTCTCGTCCGGCGAGTTTCGTTACAGCGCCACAACCGGCATGGAAACAGGCAATCGCGCGCTTTCTGCAGCTTCCCGTATCGACGGCTGTCGCGGTCAGCGATCACAACCGCAGGATCATGACCAGTACCGGGTCTCTTCCGCCTTCGCGAGTGCGCCGGATTCATAACGGAGTCGATCTCTTTCGTCCGAACGGCGTGGAGGGAGCGGCGTTTCGCACATGCTATGGCATTCCCGCTGACCGGATTCTGATCACGCAGGTAGCGCAGATGAAGCGGGAAAAAGGAGTGGATGACATTCTGCAGGCGGCGCCGCTTGCGCTCGCCGAACAACCGAACCTGCACTTCGCGTTCGTGGGGGATGGAGATCCGGCCGGCAAGTACGCCGCACGCGCGCGCGAGCTGGGTATTGAAAATCATGTGACGTGGACCGGTCTGATGATCGATCCCGTGGCGGCGGGCGTCTTCGCCGCCAGCGATATTTTCTGCCATCCTTCGCGATGGCAGGAGGCGTTCGGGCTGGTACTGGCCGAGGCGATGTCCTGCGGGAAGCCGATCGTGGCGACGACCGTGGGAGGAATTCCGGAAGTAGTGGCGGACGGCGAAACCGGATTTTTAGTGCCTCCCGGCGATCGCGCGGCCCTCGCCGAAAAGCTGGTCTTGCTGGCGCGGGATCGAGCACTGCGGGAGCGTCTGGGCCAGGCGGGACGCGAGCGAGCGGCCGCCCGCTTCGACGTGCGCACGGTTACGCGTGAGCTGATGGAGGTGTACGGTGATTTCTGAACAGACGCGGCCAGCTGAAGTTCTGGAGCAGCTTGCGCGGGAGGGGCTTGCCGTACTGCCGGGCTTCGTGCGGGGCGAAACGCTGGGCGCCATGCAGCGCGCGTTCGAATCCCGCCTCGAGCGCATGCGCTGGAACAATTTCGAGGGCTACGAACGGACCGAACGCTACCGCCTGATGGTGGAGAACATTCTCACTCTCGAACAGGGATTTGTGTCGACTGCCCTCCACCCGCTGGTGAAGGAAGTGTTGCGGGCCTATGTGGGGGATTCGTATCAGTTGGTGGAAGCGAAGGGGTGGCGGTCGCTCACCACGCAGCGGATTTTTCACGGGTGGCACGGCGATTCCTGGTATGACAAGACGAAAGTCTCGGGCATTCCGCGTGAAGTGAAGCTTGGAGTTTATCTGACTGATGTGAAGAGCGGGGCGTTTCGTTATATCCGCGGAAGCCACCGGCAGCATCAGACGCGCGACTGGAAAAGTCACGAGATCGAGAAATTCAATCAGGACGATATTTCTCTTGTGACCGGCACGGCGGGGACTGCGTTTTTATTCGATACTTCCGGGATTCACGGGCAGTCATGGCCGATTCTGGAGCCACGGCATGCCGTTTTTTACAACTACCACGATCCTGCGGTCCCGCTGCAGGAAGAAGACATTACCGGCGGACGGTATCATCCGCTGCTTTTGAATGCGGCATTTCTCGGTGGGCTGACAGCGGAGGACCAGTTCATTCTGGGGTTCGGGAATAAGACGCACTTCCATCCGGATTTTCGGCGGCGGCCGCGGCATGAATCGCTTCAGCGGTGGCAGAATTCGATTCTCAGGAACAAGTTGATCGCGGAAGAAATCTCTCAGCGGATTGGTTTGCGGCTGCGGCGGATGCTGCGGTGATAGCGCGCCGGCGCTGAAGGCCCGCCCTATAATGAACATTCTTGCGAATCGGTATTCACACGTCGCGGTCGAAGTCGCTCGAATCGGCGGCGCTCGAAGCGCATCGGCTGGGCGGTAATACCTTCCAGATTTTTTCGGCCAGTCCGCGAATGTGGCGGGCGTCGACGCCGGACCCGGCTGATATCAAGCGACTGATGGCGGCGCGTGAGCGGCTGGATCTGCGGCCGCTGGTGATCCACACGAATTATCTGGTGAACCTCGCGACGCTGGATCCGGAGATTCGCGCGAAATCCGTGCTGTCATTCCGGGGAGAGCTCGACCGCGCCAGAGACATCGGCGCCGATTATCTGGTTGTGCATCCGGGGAATTATAAGGGCCAGACCATCGAGCAGGGGCTCGCGGCGTTCGCGTTAGGGTTAGCGGAAGCCTCCGCCGGATTCAACGCACCGGGGCTGACGGTGCTGCTCGAAAACACGGTGGGGAGCGGAGCGCAGCTTGGTCAGCGGTTCGAGGAACTGCGGATGATTCGCGATCTGACGGCGCGCGAGACCGATCTGCCGATTGCGTATTGCCTCGATACGTGCCACCTGCTGGCGGCAGGGTTCAATATCGTGGAGCCGTCCGGGCTGGACCAGACCCTGGCGTCGGCCGAGCGCTTTCTCGGAATGGAACTGGTAAAGGTGATCCACACGAACGATTCGAAAGGCGGGCTCGGTTCCCATCTCGACCGGCATGCGAATATCGGGCACGGAACGATCGGGGAGGCGGGGTTCCGGCTGCTGCTGACGCATCCGAAACTGCGAACGAAGCCGTTTATCCTCGAAACGCCCCGTGAGGATGACGAGCAAGGCAGACTCGACATTGAAGCGCTGAAACGGCTGAGCCAGATTTCCGGCTAGTCAATTTTCAGAGGGTCTGCTTACGTGCTCTATAACGAGCATTTCCATCGGAGCTTTCGCGGAAACCAGGCGCAGCCCGAGTTGTTCCTCAAGCAGCGTAAAAAGTGAAGGGCCGTCCGGCCGCAGAATCGCGCTCGCGGCGGATTTCAGTGTGATGTCATAGACGCCCTCGATGTGGGTCTGATCGATGACGGGCAGTTCGATTCCTCTTAACATTGAGAGTCTCGCGGCGAAATCAGCCATCGAGACATTCTGGAAGACAAAGCTGCCCTCCTGCACCCGCGGCAACGATTCGGCTGCGTGATCGGCAGGCAGATCCCTGTCGGCTTTGCGTGCGGGAAGTCTCGGGCCTCCTTTGGCAACCACCAGGCGATAGACCGGAAAGTTCTTCGTCTCCTGGTGCAGCGCGAGATGGAACCTTGTGTCAAGCAGATTCCGAAGCCTCAGCCGGAGCTGGCTGACCGGTACGGACTCCTCCGTTCGCGCCAGGATATCGTAACGCTCGCCATTGGGGAAATCGGACCCCGAGACCTGATAGAACGGAACGCCCCAGGCCCATTGCACGCAATCCGCCAGGTCGACGTTCCACATCGAAAGGCTCTTCGGCGTGTATTCGATTTTGGACCGCTTGCTTCCCTCGCCGCCCGCTTTCCATAGCGCGGCGGGCTTGATGGATGCAGCGTCGAATGACGCCGAGGCGGATTCCGGCTGCGATTGAGCGAGTGCCAGAGATGCGCCCGGACCTGCCGTCAGCCCGATCGCGACTGGTCCGGCCAAAGCCGCAAGCCCTGCGCTCCACAGAAGAACTCGCCGGCCTTTGCTCAGAGATTCTCCGCGCCGGTTCTCCAGAATCGTCTCGACTCTCCTGGTAAGACTGGCGCCCGTAACTCCGCAGACACATGCAGGCGGCGCCGCGGCGTAAAGCCGGCAGACATTCAGAATTGCCTCGGCGAATGTCTGTGGATCACCGGTCACTTCTTCATCGCAGGCGCGTTCCCGCTCCTCCACCAGCCTGGCGCGCAGCCACCAGACCAGCGGATGGAACCAGAAAATCACTTCCACCAT
>Ga0134125_10007279_pt1 | contig 12485 bp, 10 predicted proteins | sample KB31751_FD_96464 | JGI IMG/M metagenome (GOLD analysis project Ga0134125, IMG submission 96464) | Terrestrial soil microbial communities with excess Nitrogen fertilizer from Kellogg Biological Station, Michigan, USA - KB3-175-1 | ecosystem: Environmental > Terrestrial > Soil > Unclassified ... | reverse complement strand
TCGCCGCGCGCAAGATGCCCTCGGGGTCGGCGTCCAGATGGCGGGCGAGATTGACCACGGCGAACAGCAAATCGCCGACCTCGGCCGCCGCCTGAGCCTTGCCGGGCTCATCCAATTCGGCCTCGATCTCGTCGGCTTCCTCGCGGATCTTGGCGAGCACCGCGCGCGGATCGTTCCAGTCGAACCCGACACTTCCGGCCTTGTTTTGCAGCTTCAGCGCCCGGGTTAACGCGGGCAGGGCAACCGGCACCCCGGCAAGGGTCCCGCCTTCGCCCGCCTCGCCGCGCGCGGCTTTTTCCTCGGACTTGATGCGTTCCCAGAGACCTTTCACGGCCTTGGCCGTCCGGCCCTCGGCGTCGGCAAAGACGTGCGGATGCCTGCGGATAAGCTTGGCGGTGATGCCGTCCACCACGTCGCCGAAATCGAAGGCGCCTTGTTCCTGCGCCATGCGCGCGTGGAAGACGACCTGAAGCAGCAGGTCGCCGAGCTCGTCCTTGAGGTCGGCGAGATTGCCGCGGGCGATGGCGTCCGCGACCTCGTAGGCTTCCTCCAGAGTGTACGGCGCGATGGTCGCGAAGGTCTGCTCCAGGTCCCACGGGCAGCCGCTGCCGGGCGTGCGCAGGGCCGCCATGATCTCGATCAGCCGGGCGATGTCGCGGGAAGGCTTCAAGGGCGGCTCGTTGCGGGGCTCAGGTCAGCGTAGCAAAGGGCCGGACGGCCCGCGGCCCCTGATCTCGGATTCGCATAAGACATATTATGGAATATTTTAAGGCGATGTTTCACCTTACACACCAGATAACCCATTGAAAAAATAGCCATATTTAGGCCCTTGAACCATGCGTTTTGACGGCAGTTTCCTGTCGGCGGCGACCGTCAACCACACTCGGGGATGGCAAGACCACCCGCCGACGCCATAGTCTAGAAAAGCGAGTCCCGACCGATGGTTACCTTGGTGTCAGAACGTACCGATAAGCCATGGCTTCGCCGCCTCAATCTCCCGGCCTATCAGATCGGGGAAGCGGCTGCCTATGCTCAAGTCGCTCCGCAGACCGTCGCGGCGTGGCATCGGATTGAGGCCAAGCTGCTGAAACAGCGCGAGGCCCGCTCAGCGCTCTCCTACTACCAACTGATCGAAGTCGCCGTGGTCGCCGCCTTTCGCAAGGCTGGCGTTCCAATGAAAAACGTTCGAGCGGCGCGCGCATACGCTCAAAACGAACTCAAAAGCGAATACCCATTCGCCGAGTACCGATTCAAAGAAAACGCGAAACATCTTTATCTCGACGCGCAGCAAGTCAACTTGAAGGAAGGCACCGTGCTTGGGGCCGACCAAGGCGGCCAACTGGAATGGGAAACCATCATCGGCAGACTGCGTGAGTTTGAGTACGAGGACCAAGTGGCGCTTCGCTGGCACGTTGCCGGCGAAGGCTCTCCGATCATTATTGATCCGCGTATTTCGTTCGGTGCCCCCGCAGTAGAGGGCACTCCAACTTGGATTATTCGTGGGCGTTTCGAGGCGGGGGAAAGCAACTCCGACATCGCCGATGACTTTGGCCTCAAACCCGAACTGGTCAAAGCAGCGCTAAAGTTTGAGGAGCGTGTTGCGTCGGGGAGAGAAAGATCGTTGCACTAACGTTTTATTTTGATCGTAATTTTGGCAAGCGCTTTCCAGAGGCAATCAGGACGGCACAGCCGCCCTTTTCTGTCGAGTATCACCACGACCCGAAAAACAAATTCAAGTTTGCACAGAACACGCCGGATGACGTGTGGCTATCTAAGGTTTGTGCCGAAGGCTGGATTGTTTTTAGTCACGACCGAAAATTCCATACGCTGTTGCCGGAGCGAGCGGCGATAAAACAATACAGCGGCGGTTGTTTTTATCTGCCGGGAGCAAACGACCAAACCTGGGATAAGACGCGGATTTTCATGCGATGGTATGACGGCATAGCGGGCCGCGCTGACACTACAAAGAAGCCCTTTATTTTTGATATGTCGTCTCAGGGCAAATTCACGCCGATCTCACTCACGTGAGACGGGATTTTTTGTCGCGATATTCTTGAACGCTTTGTCGGCGCCCTCTTCGCTTTCATCCGCTTCGCGCTCGCGCGCCGTATCTACAAAGCGTTTTGATTGCTCTGGATTATCGTGTTTTTGCTTTGATTTGTCGGCCATGTTTGCTCCTATAGCACATGCCCAAGTACACCGCACCGCCGATAGAGGTTTTCCCCTTCGACATGGTGCGCATTGCTTGTGAGCGTTGTGGCCGGAAGGGTCAGTACCGCAAATCAACTTTAATCGAGCGATACGGTGCCAACACTCCCGGTCCAACAATCCTTACTTTGGTTTCCCAATGCGAGCGCGTCGGGAAATTCCAAGGTTGCGGGGCGCACTACGTAGATTTAGTTCTAGCTGCAGCCGCCGCCACTTACGTTTCGACGCGATCAATTGTTTCATAGGTGAGGCGCTTCCCTTTTGCGCCTTGGAGCGCAAGCGCCTCACGTTGCACGTCATCAATGCCAAGCTTCGCGCGAGTGTTCTGCCGGAAATCAAATTCGGCCAGATAGCGGTCAAGGTGTTTGCTATCGACGTGCTGGTACACGCCGACAAGACCGCGCTTCACGACGCTGAAAAATCCTTCAAGGGTGTTGGTGTGAACGTCGCCGCGCACCCACTCGAATTTGTGGTGATCGACGCTCTCGTGCTTCGCGAAGCCTTGCAGTTTGTAGTGCTGCGCCTTGTCGGTAACGAGACGGCTATCCTTGTGGGCAAGCTTCCGCAGATGCGCAGCAACGCCACGGTGATCGAGCGATACAGAACGAATGTTTCCGCCGCGCTCGACAAGCGAAAGCACCGCAGGATTATCAATGCGCCGCCAACCGGGCTTGCGTTTGGTCTTGCGCGACTTGGCGAGTTCGGTTTCGTCCGCCTCGATAGTCTTACCAGAGCCGCCCAGCGGGCCAGCGTTGGCCGCAGGTGCCATGGCGTGACGGATGCGATGGCCAAGGTGCCAAGCAGTTTTCAGACCGCAGCCAAGCATCCGCTGGAGCTGGCGGGTCGAAATGCCTTTCTTGGAGGCGCAAAGCAGGTGGATCGCCTGAAGCCACATGCGCAGCGGCAGATGGCTATCCTCGAAAATGGTGCCGATCCGCACGGTGAACTGCTTGCGGCAGGCGTAGCATTTCCAAAGGCCGTGCTGTTCGACGCCCTCGGGATGTTTCTTGCTCGGCTTGCTGCGGACGCCCTCAAGGCGGCCTACGCGCTCCCCCTCACCACAATGCGGGCAGGTCGCGCCATGCGGCCAAAGGTGCTTTTCCACATAGTCGAAGGCGGATTTTTCGCTGTGGAATCGAAGGTCGGAAAGTACTGATTTTGCCATGTCTTAGCTCCAATGGCTAAACCATACGGAACTTTTATGGGTTTGTCAAGTGAGACATCGCCTATTTTAATGAGGCCCAGTGGAATGCGGATGGTTGAAAGAACGAGTCGAAGATCTTCAAAACGCTTGGCTTTGTCGATATTCCGGACGAGTTTGATACATAATCGGTAGATATTCCAACGCGCTGCCAATACTTCCGTCCAGATCGCTTTAAGCGGCAACGAACTGCATCCCGTCATAGGCCGGCTCGACGTTGGCCGGCAATTTGGCCCGCAGGGCCTCGTAGTCGAGGTCGCTGTGCAGATTGGTCAGGATCGCCCGTTTCGGCTTCACCCGGGCAATCCAGTCCAGCGTCTCGTCGAGGTTCATGTGACTCGGATGCGGGGCAAAGCGCAGCGCATCGACGATCCACACGTCGAGCCCGGCCATCAGCGGCAGGCTGGCGGCCGGCAACGCCTTGATGTCGGCCGAGTAGGCGACGTTGCCGAAGCGGAATCCGAGCGAGGCGATGTCGCCATGCTCCTGCAACACCGGGCGAACCTCGATCGGGCCGCCCTGCCCGGCAATGCTGACGGTTTCGCCGGCCACCAGCCGGCGTTCGCTGGCAATCGGCGGATAGCCGCTGCCCGGCGGGCTGGAAAAGCAGTAGGCAAAGCGCATGCGCATGATGTCCCAGGTCGGCGCGTCCATATAGACGTCGACGCGCCGCCGCTTGCTCACGAAAAGCGGGCGCAGATCGTCGATGCCGTGCGTGTGGTCGGCATGTTCGTGCGTAATCAGAACGCCGTCGATCCAGTCGACCTGCGCGGCGAGCAACTGCTCGCGCAAATCCGGCGTGCAGTCGATGAGAACGCGCGTCATGCCGCCGGCACCGCGGCGCTCCGCCAGCAGGCTGCACCGCCGCCGGCGGTTTTTCGGATTGTTCGGGTCGCAGGCGCCCCAGCCGAGCGCGGCGCGCGGCACGCCCATCGACGAGCCGCAGCCGAGGATCGTGAAGGTAAGGCTCATTCGGCCGCCACGGCGCTGCCGGGCAGGCTGCGCGGCACTTTGCCGAACAGGCGGAAGAAATTCTCGGTCGTCTGCCGCGTGATCTCGTCGAGCGAAACCCCGCGCGTCGCCGCCAGCACTTTGGCGGTCTCCACGGTGTAGGCCGGCTCGTTCCGCTTGCCGCGATACGGCAGCGGCGCAAGATAAGGCGCATCGGTCTCGACCAGAATGCGGTCGGCGGGAAGTTCGGCGGCAATGGCGCGCAGCTCGTCCGAGCGCTTGAATGTAAGGATGCCGGTAAACGAGATCGAAAGGCCGAGCGCGATGCCCTTGCGCGCCAGATCGCGCCCGCCGGTGAAACAATGCAGCACGGCGGGGAAGGCGCCCTTCCCCATTTCGTCCTCGAGAATGGCGGCCATGTCGGCGTCGCAATCGCGCGAATGGATGACGAGTGGCAGGCCGGTGTCGCGCGCCGCGGCGATGTGCTGACGGAAGCTTGCCGCCTGCGCCTCGCGCGGGCTGCTGTCGTAGTGATAGTCGAGCCCGGCTTCGCCGATGGCGACGACTTTGGGATGTTGCGCGCGCGCAATGAGCACCTGGGCGTCGACCTCCGGCTCCTCGGCGGAATGGTGCGGATGGGTGCCGACCGAGCAGAACACGTCCGGGAAGCGCTCCGCCACGGCGAGAACCTGCGCGTGCTGGCGCACCCGCGTCGAGATCGTAACGATGCGGCCTATGCCGGCTTGCCGGGCGCGCGCGACGACGGCGTCGAGCTCGGCGGCAAAGTCGGGAAAATCGAGATGACAGTGGCTATCGACCAGCATGATCGGGCGCTTTTTCTATTTTTTCGCTTCGGGCTCGACGTAACGCGGGAACACCGGCGCAGGCGGCGGCAGCGCCGAGCCTGGCGCGATGCGCTTTGCGCTTCCCAACGCCGCGAACACGCGGTCAGCAGGCTTCACTGCCAGCAGATCGAGCAGCGCCGAAGCGGACGACGGCATGAACGGCTGCGCCAGGATGCCGACCTGGCGGATCACCTCAGCGGTGACGTAAAGCACCGTTCCCTGCCGCTTCGGGTCGGTCTTGGCCAGCGCCCAGGGCGCTTCCGAAGCGAAATAACGGTTGGCGTTGGCGACCACGGCCCAGACGGTGTTGAGCACCTGATGGAGCTGCTGCGTCTTCATGTGCTCGCGCGCGCCGTCGATCATCGCGTCGGCGTCGGCGAGGATCGTCTGGTCGGCGGCGCTGAATTCGCCCGGCGCCGGCAGCTTGCCGCCGAATTGCCGTGCCACCATCGTGAGCGAGCGCTGCGCCAGATTGCCGAGGTCGTTGGCAAGATCGGCATTGATGCGGTTGACGATCGCCTCGTGCGAATAGTTGCCGTCCTGCCCGAACGGCACCTCGCGCAAGAAGAAATAGCGCAGCGGATCGACGCCATAGGCGTCGGCGAGCGCGAACGGATCGATCACATTGCCGACCGATTTCGACATCTTCTCGCCGCGGTTGAACAGGAAGCCGTGCGAGAAAATGCGCCGGGGAACGGCAACGCCTGCCGACATGAGAAACGCCGGCCAATAGACCGCGTGGAAGCGCACGATGTCCTTGCCGATGACGTGCAGCGCCGCCGGCCAATAGCGCCTGAACATGTCGCTTGTGTCGTCGGGAAAGCCGACGGCGGTGATGTAATTGGTCAGCGCATCGACCCACACATACATGATGTGCTTGGCGTTGCCGGGCACGCGGATGCCCCAGTCGAAGGTCGTGCGCGAAATGGAGAGGTCCTGCAAGCCGCCGCGCACGAAGCTCGCGACCTCGTTGAGCCGCTCCTTCGGCAGCACGAAATCGGGAACCTTGGCGTAGAGGTCGAGCAGCTTCTGCTGGTAGGCCGAGAGCCTGAAGAAATAGCTCTCCTCCTCCACCCATTCGACCGGCGTGCCGGTTTTCGACGACACGCGCACCTTCTGCTCGTTGAGATGCGTCTCGTCTTCGGCGTAATAGGCCTCGTCGCGCACCGAATACCAGCCGGCGTATTTGTCGAGGTAGATGTCTCCGTTCTTCTCCATGCGCCGCCAGATTTCCTCCGACGAGCGATGGTGACGGTCCTCGGTGGTGCGGATGAAATCGTCGTTCGAGCACTCCATGCGCGCGACCATCGCGCGGAAGCGCTCGACGTTGCGGTCGACGAGCGCGCGCGGGGTGACGCCTTCGCGCGCGGCGGTCTGCTGGATCTTCTGTCCGTGCTCGTCGGTGCCGGTGAGGAAATAGACGTCGTAGCCGTCGAGCCGCTTGAAGCGGGCAATGGCATCCGTGGCAATTGCCTCGTAGGCGTGCCCGATATGCGGCGGCCCGTTCGGATAGGAAATCGCAGTGGTGATGTAGAAAGACTGTTTGTCGGGCATTTTCGGCTTTACAGGAAGCGGCGGGCAAAACCCGACCGGGACGAGCCGGAGTTAGGTATCAACCCCCCGCCCTATCGGCAAGCAACTATCCGCCCAGGGCCGCTACCCCACCCGCTGCAACGCCGGACCGGACGTGACCGGCGGCGCGATGCTGAGTTCGACCGTATTGCGGCCGTTCGACTTGGCCGCATACAGCGCATCGTCGGCGCGCGCCAGCAGCGTTTCGGCCGTATCGCCGTCCTCGTATTGCGCCACCCCGAAGCTGCATGTGACCGAGCCGGCGTCACCGATCTGAAGATTGCGCACGGCTTCGCATAAATTCCCAGCCAGCTGACAAGCCATGGCGCCGTTGGTGCTCGGGCACAGGATGACGAATTCCTCGCCGCCCCACCGCGCCAGCAGGTCGGAATTGCGAATGCGCGCGGCGACAAAGCGCGACAGCGCCGTCAAGACGTTATCGCCGACCTTGTGCCCGTGGGCGTCATTGATCTGCTTGAAATGGTCGATGTCATAGAGGATCAAGGATAGCGGTAGCTTGTAACGTTGCGCGCGGATGATTTCGGTCGCCAGCGCACGATCGAATTTGCGCCGGTTAAACAGTCCGGTCAGCGGATCCGTGGTGGCGCGGAAATCGAGATTGCGCGCGAGCTCCTCAAGTTCGAGACGCCGCTCCAGCTGGATGTGGTCGTGAATCCAGCGTTCGCGCCCGACCAGGTAGACCAGCGCCAAAATCGTCATCTGCAAGGTGATGACAATGCCGAGCACGCGGCTGGCGAAAATTCCCTGAAGCGGCTTCCACGTCACCAGCGTCCACGCGCCGTGCGGCAAAGCGCGCCGCTCGACGTAGGCACGGTTGCCATTAAACTTTATCCAGCTCGAGCGAGCGATTTCATGCGCGGTCACGGGCCGTTCGTTCAACGCGCCATATTTTTGCCGGAGCTCGGCCGATCTGACCGGAGGCAGAGGCCACAGCGTGCGATATTGCATGGCCGCGCGATTGGTCAAAAGCACGACGCCGTCCTTGTCGACGAGCGCGAACGACCGGTCGAAATCGTGCAGGTCGGATGCAAGGCCCGCAAGCGATTTCTCCAGAACCGCGACCCCGGCGACGTCGCCACGGCGGTTTCTGATCGGGTGGCTCGCATAATAATGCAACGGAGCGGATGGGCTCTCCGCGGCAAAAGCGTAGCCGTTGCGCCCGGCGATTGCTTCGGCCACATACGGCGCCGCGTCGAAACTCGGGACGCCGTTGGGATCGCCGGCTGCCGTTGAAGCGATCACCGCGCCGGATCGATCGAGAATAATTCCTGAATTTGCACCGGCGGCTTCCGTCTCCAGCCGCAGCAAGGCGTTGGCGGCTGAAAATCCGCTTTGTCCGCTCGATGCAACGATCGCATCGGCGTCGGCAAGCGCCTTCACCATGCCGTCAATTACGGTTGTTTCGCGGCTCAATCGGCTGAAGATGAGATTGAGATCGCCAGCCGATTCCTCCTCGACGTTGCGCGCATAAATATCGCCGAGATACTGAGTGAGCACCCAACCGGCGACGAGGATGACGCCGAGGGCAGCCAGCGTCCAACTGAATTGCCGGCGCTGGAATTTGGAATAGCGCGCGGACGCGATGTCGATGATGAGCCGCTCACCCCAATAAGCCCAAACCGAAAAAGCGACGAAACACGCCAGCAATCCGCGGACAAATTGAATCGGCATATGGGTGAGTTGAGTAAAGTCGTCGTAGTTGAAGTAATCGCCTTCCCATCCCTGAACCGAAGGAACGATGGCGCCGGCGGCAATTCCATAAAGGGCAAAACTCGCGGCCGCGCAGTAGAGCCAACGCCGCTCCCCCCGCGACGCGGCTTTGGCGCTCGCGAACAGGACAAAACTGGTTATCGCCGACCCGGTCAGGCCGAGCGCGTAGCGCGCGAGTACATTCGCGCCGTCGGTGCCCGCCAGGCACCATCCGAGCGCCGGCAGGGCCAGCAATGGAATCTGTATCCAGGGACCGGGCATCCTCGGAAACAAGCGCGCCAGTTCATGCCGGCCGAATTCGAATAGCGCGACATAAGACACGGTCATCACGCCGGTCCGCATGAGGGCAAAAAGCGGTGTGTCCTCGAATATCAATGCACTCAGATCCAGCCATTCGCCGACCCCGTGCAGGTATCCGAAAATGCCGAGAAGCCTCCACGCAATAACGCTGCTTTCCGCGCGTGCGACCGCGAGGCAAACCGAGCCTAGAAGGATGAAGGCGAGGCCGTAAAAAAATAAAATAAAGTCGAGTTGCGAGACGAAGAACTCAGCCATGGCAGCGTCCCAATGGGGATCGCATGACGATAGAGGCCGGCGATTACCGGATATTCCGCCAATTGCAGCGAATTGACCGAATTGCGCAGACGAACCATTTGCGGTTCCGCCTGCAATACTTGAATACCTATCGAACTTTTTTGCGGACGAGAATCTGCAATAATTGCAATAAATTGCCGTCGTCGCCGTTGGGCCGCACTACCGGCCGATACGTCATCAGGAGTACGGAAAATGCCTGCCGCCATTCCCGCAACCGGATCGCGCTCGCGTGGCCTCGTGATCTTGCTCGTCCTCGTCCTGCTCGCGGGCCTTCCGGTCGCGGTCTGGCTCGACCTGCGCAACCTCTCGGAGGCGACGCTGCTGCGCCAGGCGAACGACCTGAATTCCGTCATCAGCGGCGTGCGCGCCTATTACGCGAGGAACGTTGTCGCCCGCGTGCTCGCCTCCCCCGGCACGACCCAGGTCGTGCACAATTACGAATCAATTCCCGGCGCCATTCCGATTCCGGCGACGCTTTCGCTCGAGCTTGGACACGTCATCGGCGAACAGCAGCAGAATATCGGCTATCGCTTCGTGTCGGATTACCCGTTTAAGGGCCGCGCACCGCACGACCTCGACGATTTCGAGAAGAACGCGCTCAAGGTGCTGCGCGAAAACCCGGACCAGAAGCTGACGCATGTCGCCACCACGATGACGACCGACCAGGTTCGCTTCATCGTTCCGGTCGTCATGGGTCAGGCCTGCGTGAGCTGCCACAATACCCACCCCGACAGTCCCAAGCGCGACTGGAAGGTCGGCGACGTCCGCGCCATCCAGGAAATCACCATCACGCAGGCGATCGCGAGCAACATATTTTCCTTCAAATATCTGCTCGCCTATTTCGTCTTCATGGCCGCGTCGGGCATAACGTTCATCGGCGTGCAGGGCCGCCAGGCCTCCACCATCCGCGGCATGAACAAGGAGCTGGAAACCGCCAACGAATTTCTGGCCGGCCTGTCGATGAAAATATCGCGGTACCTTTCGCCGCAGATCTACAAGAGCATCTTCAGCGGACAAAAAGACGTCATCATCCAGACCGAGCGCAAGAAGCTGACGATCTTCTTCTCCGACATCAAGGATTTCACCGCTATCACCGAGCGGCTGCAACCGGAGCAGATCACCTCCCTGCTCAACGAGTATTTCACCGAGATGTCGAACATCGCGCTCAGGCACGGCGGGACGATCGACAAATTCGTCGGCGACGCGATCCTGATCTTCTTCGGCGACCCGGAGACCAAAGGCGAAGCGGCGGACGCCAAGGCGTGCCTGCAAATGGCCGCCGAGATGCAGCATCGCCTTGCCGAGCTGAACGTGAAATGGCGGCAGGAAGGCGTCGAGACGCCGTTCCGCGTCCGCATGGGCATTAATACGGGCTACTGCAATGTCGGAAATTTCGGCAGCAACGACCGCATGGATTACACAATCATCGGCGCCGAGGCCAATCTTGCCGCGCGCCTGCAATCGATCGCCGAGCCCGGGCATATCGTCATGAGCTACGAGACCTACGCGCTGGTGCGCGATACGGTCGAAGCGCAGGCGCTCGATCCGATCACGATGAAGGGGATCAGCCGCGAGGTCGTCCCCTACGCGGTCGAGGGCCTGCTCGACGCCGTCGGCAACAAGATCGAGGTCTTCAGCGAGCACATGACCGGCCTCGATTTCTATCTCGATCCGCGCCGCGTCTCGGCGGGCTCGGCCGGGCGTATCCGCGCCGTGCTGATGGATGCCTTGTTCGCGCTCGACAAATTCGGCACGGCACCTGCTCAAGGCGGGGACGGAGGCGCTTCGAAATCCTGAGAGTGCCAAACGACACGCCTTGGCGACGGCATATAGCGGTCGTCTCGTTGCGGTTCGCGCTTGCAGCCGCACGGCTCTCGACCCTAGTCTGTCGCGCCAAGCCAAAGGGAGGCGTCCAATGCGGGCGGTCGGTATTTTTGTCGCTCTTGCTCTTGCGGCAGCCGTCGCAAGCTGCGGCAAGCCGGAACAGGGACCGCAAGGCCCCAAAGGCGACGCAGGACCCAAAGGTGAAACGGGCGCGCAAGGCCCGGCCGGGCCTGCCGGCCTGACTGGCGCGCAGGGTCCCGCGGGACCGGCCGGCGCATCGTCGCAGTTTCGCCTCGAGCGCGCGCCCTGCACCAACGCGACGGAATGCCAGGTCGAATGCCGCAGCGACGAAGTGGCCGTCACCGCCTATTGCGGAATGAAGCGCGCGCCGGCGACTTTCCTCACCGATAAGACCGTGTCATGCGGCATTAACCCGGACACGACCGCCGGCCCGCTGGTTGTGGTCTGCGCCAAGTAGCACGGGCGGCATAGGCCGGCTGTCCGGTATAATTGCCGGACGAGCCCCAGGCACGATTTGAGTCGCATGGCCCATTCGTCAGCGCCGCGCCGCCGCGCAGCAACCGGTCTGCTGGTTGCCCTGTCTATCGTTGCGGCCGGCACCCTGCCCGCGGCGGCGCAGGGACGTTTGACGGCGCAATACACGATCACGATGACGGGCATCGCCATCGGGCATATCGCCTGGCGGGTCGATATCGGCGAAACGCAGTACACGACATCGGCGGGCGGCAAAGCCAGCGGCGTGCTCAGCATGCTGGTGAACGGCGAAGGTGCGGTGAAGGCGCAAGGCGCGGTCGCTGCCGACGGCCGTCTCGCGCCGGCCGCGTACAGCTCCGACATCACCGACGAAGACGGCGCAACCGCATTGCGGATCAATTTCACCGGCGGCACGGCGAAAGAGACGATCTCGCCGCAGCGGCCGCATCCCGACCGGCTGCCGGTAACCGACGCCGACCGCCGCGGCGTCGCCGATCCTCTGACCGCGGTGCTGCTGCCGGCAAAGCCCGGCGGCGACCCTTTGACGCCGGCTACTTGCCTGCGCCGGCTTTCGATCTTCGACGGCGAGCGGCGCTATAATCTGGCGCTGTCGTATGGCCGCATGGAGACGTTCAAGGCCCAGCGCGGCTATGCCGGGCCGGCGCTGGTCTGCGGCGTCGTACTCGAGCCGATTGCCGGCTACCGCGCCGACAGTTTGCTGGTCAAATATGTCGGCGGCAAGCACGACATGGAACTGTGGTTTGCGCCCATCGAAGGCACGAACGTCATCGCGCCGATCGAGGTGTTGATGCCGACCTTGATCGGCACGCTGAAAATCGAGGCCGACCAGTTCGAATCGAAGGCGGCGCCGGTGACGTCGCCCGCCCCCACGCCGCAATAATGCGCGGCTGTATTTGCCGCGTGATCGCTGGCTTCATCGCGCCCCCATTGCGGTCGGCGGCGCTTTTCGCCAAACAGGCGGCGAACCGGGCGCGGCAAAGCGGATGAAAAAGAAATGACGGCAATCCGGAAATGGCTCTCAGGTCTGGCGGCAACGGCGATCG